>Ga0136611_10000011_pt1 | contig 113234 bp, 107 predicted proteins | sample AntDrymUQ2232306_2_FD_106645 | JGI IMG/M metagenome (GOLD analysis project Ga0136611, IMG submission 106645) | Polar desert sand microbial communities from Dry Valleys, Antarctica - metaG UQ223 (23.06) | ecosystem: Environmental > Terrestrial > Soil > Desert | place: Antarctica: Dry Valley... | reverse complement strand
TGCCGGATTTCCGGGCGCGTAACCAATCAATCTCACAGGAAAGCCGCCAGTTCCAACTCGGTCTCAAATTTAGTTTCTGAAGTTAAGACCGCTAATTGAGTAACATCTTTTCGTTTCACGCCCGAAGAGAAGGCGGATTTGAAACGGGACAAGTCTTCGGTGGTAGCCACGCCCGAGCTATCTTACGTAAGCACTCGGCAGCGGAATGTCGCCTGCGATGCCGAACTGCTGGATGAGCGTGCCGGCAGTTGAGCGTTGTGCAAACCATGTCGTGCTCGAGGGACGGAATACAGCAGCGTCGTTTCGTCCGTCGCCATCATAGTCTCCGGGGACTGGAATGTCGCCGTTTGTTCCGAACGGGAATGAGTAGAACGAGAAGTCTTCGCTTCTCAGGACAAACCAGCCGCCCGTCGAAGGCCGCCAGAATGCGATGTCGGCCTTTCCGTCACCGGTGTAGTCGCCCTGGACGGTTCTGTCGGTTGGCGTGCCAAAGACGAGTGCGAATACGCTTCCGTTCGAGCTTCGTCTAACCCACCACTGAGCACCGCCGGCTGCGTTTGGACGATAGATCGCGATATCTGCCTTTGCATCTCCGTCGTAATCAGCAACCGTCGGCAGATCGCCCGCCGATCCAAATCCTATAATATCCGTCCCGCCAGTCGACTTAGCGATAAACCAAGTCAGAGTCGAGGGACGAAACACCGCCGCATCAGCCTTTCCATCCGCGTCATAATCCGCCGGCACGGGGACATCACCGCTTGTGCCGAAAGGAAACGCGTAGAATGAAGAGTCTTCGCTCCTCAGCACAAACCACTGTCCTGTCGAAGGTCTAAAGAAAGCTACATCCGTCTTTCCATCCCCGGTAAAGTCAGCCGGTGCGATTGTGTCAGTCCCAGCTCCAAACTGAAACGCAGTATTGCCGCCATTCGACGAACGGTTATACCACCACTCGCCCGGCCCCGGACGAAAGATCGATAGATCAGTCTTCGCGTCGCCGTCAAAATCAAAAGGGGTGCGAATATTTGAACCGCCTTGATAACGAACAACCGCGAAGTCATCGTCATCGCCGTTGTTGCTGGAACCGGCGGCGACAATCTTGCCGTCTGATTGAATCGCTACCGAAGCAGCATAGTCGCTAGACCCACTGCCAACCGGAGTGATAACTTTGCCCGTGCCGTTAAACGAAGTGTCGAGCGAGCCGTTTGGGTTGTAGCGGACAACCGCAAAGTCATAGTTTAAGCTGCGGCTGCTACCGGCGGCGATAATCTTGCCGTTTGCTTGAATCGCTACCGACGAAGCAAAGTCATGAGTACTGCCAATCGGAGTGACAACTTTGCCCGTGCCGTTAAATGTAGTATCAAGAGAGCCGTTCGTGTTGTAGCGGACAACCGCAAAATCATTGTATGAGCCGAAGTAGCTGTAACCGGCGGCTACAATCTTGCCGTCCGATTGAATCGCTACCGAACTAGCACGGTCCTCAAAACTGCGAATCGGAGTAACAACTTTGCCCGTGCCGCCAAAAGAGGTGTCAAGTGTCCCGTCAATGTTGTAGCGGACAACCGCAAAGTGATCGTCAAAGCCGCGGCTGTAACCGGCGGCAACAATTTTGCCGTCCGATTGAATCGCTACCGAAAAAGCAAGGTCAAAAGAAACGCCAATCGGAGTGACAACTTTTTGCCCGTGCCGTTAAACGAAGTGTCGAGCGAACCGTTTGAATTGTAGCGGACAACCGCAAAATCATGGTTTGCGCCGTTAATGGTGTAACCGGCGGCGACAATCCTGCCGTCCGATTGAATCGCTACCGAAATAGCACGACTCACAAAGCCAATCGGAGTGATAACTTTGCCCGTGCCGTTAAATGTAGTATCAAGAGAGCCGTTCGTGTTGTAGCGGACAACCGCAAAGGCAGCGGAGTTGCCGTTGGGGCCGTTGCCATTGTAACCGGCGGCGACAATCTTGCCGTCTGATTGAATCGCTACCGATTGAGCATAGTCCTGAGAATTGAGGGTAATCGGAGTGATAACTTTTCCGCCGCTGCCAAACGACAGGTCAAGGTCGCCCGGCGCACCGTAGAAATTAGCCGACAGAAAAAAGATGAGCAAGAACGTCGTAGACAGCGAACACAATTGTTTATAAGCGTTTTTGTATAACATGAGGATGTCCTTTTGGTTAGGGCAGAAATGCTGCCGGAACCGGCTTGTCGCCTGTCAAACCGAACTGCTGAATTCGGCGCCGCAACAGAAAAAACTTGAACGGTCCACGTTCGAGAGCACAAAAGATTAGTCAGAATGCAATGCGTTGAATCACATTGACACTATCAGCAACGGCCGTCTAAGGTCAATCGGTTTTTCATCCGGTAGGCCGATCGATCCGACTGGCTTCCGCACAACCGGTTGAGAAGGAAAATTGGAATTTTTATCTAGTTGCCGATCAGTTGCGGAGCTGAGATACTTCCCCTAGGATGAACTACCTCGGAGGTCCTAAAACCCAATCATATTCTTGAAACGGATCATCCTACGTCCAACCCTATGGAAGGCGACCGCGTTAATAAGGCTTACGCGTCTCGGGGGTTCTTAACGTTTGCGGACACGGCGCAAAACCTGCGAATTTATTTTGACAGGGGTAATTCTAGGGGTAGGCACGAAAATAGCGTGTTATCCCCTTGAACGGGACTCCGATATTAATTGGTGGCTGGAGAGTGACTTGAACACTCGACCTCGGGGTTATGAATCCCGCGCTCTAACCAGCTGAGCTACCCAGCCACGAACATTCGATTATAGAGCGCGACTCGTAAAAATCAAGATTCTTGGTCTATCATTGCGAGTGATCGTTATGCCGATCGTCCTGGCCGCAAGTGTCGAGAATGCCGGCATCCTTCTCGACCTTTTTATCATGCTCCTCGCCGCCAAGCTCATGGCGGAGATATTCGAGCGCGTAAGGCAGCCGGCCGTCGTGGGCGAGATACTGGCAGGCGTCGCAATCGGGCCGAGCCTGCTCGGCTGGGTCGCCCCGTCCGAGATAATTAATATTCTCGCGGAGTTCGGCGTCATATTTCTCCTATTCAACGTCGGGCTCGAGACTACGCCTGCGTCGATATTCAGCGTGGGCCGCCGGGCAGTAATGGTCGGGGTTTTTGGCGTCGTGCTGCCGTTTATCGCGGGATATTTTATCGCCGCCGCGTGGGGCGGTTCGTTTGTCGAATCGATGTTTATCGGCTCCGCACTTGTCGCCACGTCTGTCGGAATAACTGCACGCGTGCTCGGCTCGATGGGCCTTCTCGATCTCGAAACCTCAAAGGTCATACTCGGCGCGGCAGTAATCGACGATATTCTCGGCCTGATAATTTTGTCGCTCGTCTCCGCGGTCAGCCAGGGAAGCGTGAGCTATGCGGGACTTGCGAAAACCGCAGGTGCGGCGATCCTGTTCACTGCCTTTGTCGCGCTCGTCGGCTCGCGTGTAATTAATCGCCTTGCTCCATTTATCCAGCGACTGCGACTCGGCAAGCCATTCTTTACGCTCGGCCTTGTGCTCTGTTTAGGATTGTCCGTCGCATCGACGTATGTCGGCGTCGCGGCGATCATCGGCGCTTTTCTGGCCGGAATGGCACTCTCAGAGGCAACCGAAGAAAACGAAAAAATGCACCGTCTCACCAGCGGAGTCACTGAGTTTTTGGTGCCGTTCTTCCTGGTCAGCATCGGGATGCAGCTCGACCTCTCGGTCTTTGGCGAGGGCTCGGTTATCTTATTCGCCGTCGTATTGACTGCCCTTGCGGTGATTACAAAATTTGTCGGTTGCGGCCTCGGTGCTTGGGGCTCGACGCGTCGCGAGATGGCGCAGATCGGTATGGGAATGGTGCCGCGCGGCGAGGTTGGCATCGTCGTCGCGCAGATCGGTCTCGGGCTCGGCGTGATCGGAAAATCGTATTTCGCGGCGGTACTATTTATGGCAGTTGCGACAACGCTGATCGCTCCTCCATTCATCAAACTTCTGTTCGCCGGAGAGGACCGGGACGGCGATGGCATTGAGGACGAACCGCTGGAGCGCGATATCTCCAACGACTTTTCGCGAATCGGGTAGAACATTTTTTGAGGGCGACATGGTGAGATCTCTTTTATCCTTTTGGACGATCCTAATCCTTTCCTGCGCGGCAATCTCCCAGCGGACTGCCCCGACACGCGCGATCACGGTAATCTCCGAGCCGAGTGCCTCTGTCTGGGTCGACGGTGTGCTGTACGGTAAAACTAGCACCGACGGCCGTCTCGAGATCAAATCGATCGCGCCGGGCGTGAAAACCCTCCGGCTTCGCGCCGATGGCTTTAAGGAAAAATCTCAGCCGCTTGCAGCAGCGGCCAAGGGCACGATAACGGTGCAGCTCACTGCGACGACCGAAGCGGGCGAATTAAAATTTCAGGAGGCCGAGCGGCTCACGAGCATCGATCGCGAAAAGGCCGCGGCAGCTTATGAAGAAGCGATAAAGCTTCGTCCAAACTACGCTCCGGCGTATATCTCGCTCGCACGCGTTCAGAGCGCGCGAAACGAATTCGAAAAAGCACAGTCCGTTCTAAATCGCCTAAAAAAGGTCAGCCCGCGAAATGCCGAGGCGTCTGTGGTAGAAGGAAGATTGCTCAGCGATGGCGGCGAAGAAGATAAGGCGATAGCCGCATTCAAACGCGCGATCGTTGAGGGCCGCGGCTTTCAGCCGGAGGCATACACCGGTCTCGGCCTGCTTTACAAGGGACGTGCTGAGGCGAGCGATCCCGATTCGGATGAGCAGGCCGCAAACTACGCCGAGGCGACAAAAAATCTGCGAGTCGCGCTAAAACAGCTAGGCACCGCACCCGACGCGCCTACCATTTACCAGTTCCTCGGCCTTAACCTCGAAAAGCAAAAAAAATACGCCGAGGCGATCGCCATCTATCAGGAATTCCTGCGCCGCTTCCCCGACACACCCGAGGCCGAGTCAGTAGAATCCTTCATCGTACAGCTCCGTAAACAAATGAAAGGCGAGCAGTAACCCGAGGAGCGATCGCAGACAGAAAGCGATTTCGTAGTTTTCCACGACGGCGGAAACGGACTCCACAACGTTGTCGGATCACTCCCCAAGGTTGTCGGGGCGTTCCACGCAGATTTGGATCTGCGGGCGATCTTCCGATTTGGGGCCATTCGTGCAATTTGTGGCTAAACCCTTTCCGAATCGCCCATCCGGCGTGTAAAATAAGCGATTCGACATATGCTGCAAGCTGGAATCGTTGGGCTGCCCAACGTTGGAAAATCTACACTTTTTAACGCCCTGACGGCACAGGAGGCTGCGCTCGCCGCAAATTATCCTTTTGCGACGATTGAACCGAATGTCGGCATGGTTGCCGTTCCAGATGAACGGCTCGCCGTTCTCGAGACGATGCACAAGGCCCTGAAGGTGGTGCCTGCGACTGTAGAGTTTCTCGATATCGCAGGACTCGTTCGGGGGGCGTCGAAGGGTGAGGGATTAGGCAATCAGTTCCTCGCCAACATCCGCGAGACCCACGCGGTCGTTCAGGTCGTCAGATGTTTTGAGGACGATAACATCATCCACGTCGAGGGTTCGGTAAATCCCGTTCGCGACATTGAGACCATTCAGATCGAGCTTGCACTTGCCGATCTCGCGTCGTGCGAAAAGCGTCGCGACAAAGCTACTCGGAGCGCAAAATCCGGCGGAGACAAGGACGCGAAACGGGAGTTGGAAATCCTCGACAAGATCCAGCCCGTTCTCGAAGAAGGCCGCTGCGCGCGTGCGTCTTCGTTAACCGAAGACGAACGGGAAATCGTTCGCACGTGGTTTCTGCTCTCAACCAAGCCGACTATTTACGCTGCAAATGTCGATGAAGCGACGCTCACCGATCCGGATGCAAATATTCATTTTGCAAAGGTTAGGGAGCACGCCGAGGCGGACGGCTCCGAGGTTGTGCCAATCTGCGCGAAGCTCGAGGCGGAACTGGTCGCCCTCGACGAAGGCGAGCGGATTGAGTATTTGAAGGATTTAGGACTCGCCTCGTCCGGAGTCGATCGGTTGATCAAATCCGCATACAAAATGCTCGGCCTGATGTCGTTTCTCACAGCAGGGGAGAAAGAAGTTCGGGCTTGGACCATCCCCATCGGCACGAAAGCCCCGCAGGCTGCAGGCGAGATTCACACTGACATCGAGCGTGGATTTATTAGGGCCGAGATCGTTGGGTATGACGACTTGGTAGCGTGTGGTTCGCGCAAAGGTGCTGCCGATAAGGGACTGGCGCGGCTTGAGGGCAAAGAGTACGTCATGCAGGACGGCGACGTAGTGGATTTCAGGTTTAACGTTTAATAGAATGAAGACGATTTTTGTTACAGGCGGTGCTGGGTTTATCGGTTCGGCGTTCGTGCGTCTTGCTCTCGAGAATGGCGCGCGCGTCGTAAATTACGACGCATTGACGTATGCAGGAAATCTCGCAAATCTCGAGGGCCTCGATAGTGCGCTGCACACCTTCGTGAAAGGCGACATATGCGATCGGGATGCGGTGCACGCAGCGATGCCTGACAAATGTGATGCCGTATTCAACCTCGCTGCTGAGTCGCACGTTGATCGAAGCATCCATTCAGCTGACGAATTCCTACGGACAAACATCCTCGGTACGCAGGTCCTGCTTGACGTCGCGAGAGAAAAGAAGGTCCGGCGATTTGTACAGATTTCGACCGATGAGGTGATGGGAAGCCTGCCGGATGCGAGCGACGATTACTTTACCGAAGCTTCGCCGCTGCAGCCGAATTCGCCCTACGCGGCGTCAAAGGCTTCTGCTGAATTCGTCGTACGTGCGGCACGCGAAACGCACGGCGTCGACTATGTTATTACCAGATGCGGCAACAACTACGGCCCGCGACAATTTCCCGAAAAATTAATCCCACTCATGATCGCAAACGCGACGAACGATGAGCCGTTGCCGGTATATGGCGATGGGATGAACGTTCGCGATTGGATTTACGTGGACGACCATTGTGAGGCCATCTGGTTGGCGTACGAGCTGGGAAGAGCGGGCGAGGTTTACAATATCGGGGCGCGAAATGAGCGCTACAATCTCGACGTCGTAAAGGCGATCCTTGACGCAGTAGGCAAACCGCACTCGCTGATTAAGTATGTAACGGATCGGCTCGGGCACGACCGCCGATATGCTATCGACCCGACAAAGGCGGAGACCGAATTAGGCTGGAAGCCCGCAACGGCATGGGAAGCCGGCCTCACAAAAACGCTCGGGTGGTACTCGACGAATGGAGATTGGGTAGACAGCGTCCGCTCGGGTGCGTATCAGGACTACTATCGCAACGCCTACCCGGATCTTTCCCGTTAGAACGCAACGTTATCCTGGGCGCTAAGAAAGAATGAAAATCCTCATAACCGGAGCGAACGGCATGGTTGCAAAGGCGACTGTCAGGTACTGTGATTCGCTCGGCGACAAAGTCTACGCCGTCACACGCTCAGAACTCGATATCACCGATCCGATCTCCGTCGAAACTGCCGTCGCCGACATCCGCCCCGATGCCGTTATCAATTGCGCCGCATACACTGATGTTGACGGAGCGGAGACCAGCCCGGAAATATGCTATGACGTGAATGCGAAGGGCCCAGAAAATCTCGCTAACGCCTGTCGCAACAGTGGAGCTCTCCTGGTCACAATCTCATCGGACTTTGTTTTCGACGGGACATTCGACGGATTCTACACGCAGCACGACACGCCCTCGCCGCTCGGGGTTTATGCGAGGTCGAAGTACGCATCCGAGACGCTCGTCCGCAGTGCGAATGCTCGCGCGATCATAGTTCGGTCGGGCTGGATCTTCGGTGAAGGCGGGACGAATTTCTTGAGCGTGATGCCCAGGCTGCTCGCGGCGGGGAAATCAATCAAAGCGATCTCCGACGGTTTTGGCACGCCGACCTTTGCCGACGACCTCGCGCGCCGCCTGCGTGAACTCGTCGATCTCGACATGCCATGCCTCTTCCACGTCATCAACGCGGGTGAGGGCACAAGCTATTCGGGATTCGCCGAAGCAGTGTGTAGGGCGGGCGGTTTTGATGAGTCGCTGATCGAGCCCGTCCTCAATCAAGACCTGAATAGGCCGGCGCCAAGACCCGCTAGCTCAAAAATGCACTGTCTCTTCAGCAACCGGCTTGGCCTTTCTCCGCTACCCGATTGGCAGGATGCCATCGCGAGATTTGTTAACCATTAGTACCGTCCGTGCGAGTCGTCTCGTCCATAAGCGGAGTTGTGTCGTCAGCGCTGCGGTTATAATAGTCGTAGTGGCCCGACCCGTAATAGTCATAGTCCATCGAACCCGGCCTAACGCCATTTAGCACCACGCCATAAATACGAGCCCCGATTGACGAAAGTCGCGTGCGGAATTGACGCATCAGGTGCAGCGAGCTCTTTCCCGTCATGGCAACGAGCACAACGCCATCCACGAGGGTCGAGAGTATCGCCGCATCGGTAAACGAAATCGCCGGAGGCGAATCGATGACGATGTGCTTAAATCTACCGCTCAGAAATTTCAGCAGATTCCGCATCTCATCCGAGCTCAGCAGCTCGGCCGGGTTCGGCGGTATCGGCCCGCTCGTTATCACCTTAAGCCGCGGAAGCTCGGCAAGCGTATTGATCAACTTCTCAGTGGATTTCTCGCCGGAAAGATAGTTGGTTAATCCGTGCGTGTTATCGAGGTTGAAGTGGCTGTGGAGGCGCGGGCGCCGAAGATCGCAGTCGATTATCACGACGTCAGCATCGCTCTGGGCGAGCGTGATTGCCGTATTAATCGCGGTCGTTGTCTTCCCCTCAGAGGGCTGCGCCGACGTCACAAGAATTGTTTGCGGCGGCTTGCCAGCGGACGAGAAAAGGAGTGATGTCCGTAGGTGGCGGTACGCCTCGGCCATAGGCGAATTACGGTCTTCGAGCGTGACGAGAGCTGAGGTCGGGCCGGCGGCTTCCTTCCCATTGGTTCGCGGCACGAGGCTGAGCCCACGTTTCTCGGAAAAGCTGTAATGCGGAATAAGCGCCAGCGTCGGCAAGCCGAGGTGGCGGCTTACATCCTCTGAGGTACGCACCGAATCGTCAAGATAGTCGAGCAGGAACGCAAGGCCGATGCCGGCCGCGAGCGACAACAGAAAGGCCACGAAGATGTTGCGAAGCCGCTGAGGACCCACGGGGCCTCCGGGCGTTATAGCGCGGGCCGAAATCTTGATGTTGTTAGGGCGTCCGCCAGAGATTGCGAGTTCCTGTTCTTTCTGGCGTTGTATGTAGGTGTCGAGCAGCCCGCGACTGGTCTCGAGCTCTCGCTTGAGAGTCGTCAGCCGCGTCTCCGCCTGACCCTCGAAATTCGCCTTGGCGGCGGCCTGTGTATAGAACGCGAGAGCCCGCTGTTCACGGGACTGTGCGGCGCCAAGCCGGGACCGCAGCGTTGCAAGCATCTCGCTTTCTGCGTTCTTCACGCGTTCCTTGCCTTCGACCGTGATGCGCTCCGAGACTTCGCGATTGATGCGTATTTTCTGATTCTCGAGTTCGGATATCTGAGCGTTGAGTGCGACGATTTCGCGATACTGGGGCGTGTACTTAGTTAGCAGGCTCTCCCGTCTTTCGAATATCTCATTGATCTTGCGGTCAATATCCTCGAGACGCTTCTCGAGCTCCGCCTCGCGCCGGAGGTTCTGGTTACGCGCATCCTGAATTGCCTGGTTATCCCCCACGACCGCGAGAATATCGCCTGTCTGCACCGCCTGAAGGGCCGCGTTGTACTGGGCGGCGATCTTCTCCGTCTCGAATTTCGAAGTGGTGTATTGTGCCTGCAAGGCTCCTAGGTTCTGCGCTCGCAGGTCGTCGCCCTTTTCGGCAAGCGGCAGGCCGCTCGCCCGCTGTTCCGCCATTTGCTCGTTTTGCAACCGGTTAATCGTAAGTTTGATGTCCTCAATCGACGCGCTCAACTGCTCGTAAGCGGACTGTGCTCCCTCAAGTTCTCGCTTAGCGTTATCTTCGATAAAAGTTTCGGCCAGCTTGTCCGAAACCTTCGCTGCTACAGCGGGGTTGGTCGTCTGCACGGACACCGTGACGAGGAGTGTATCCGGTACTATTTCTACCTTGAGGTTGTTGCCGCCGAGCAAGGCGGCGTACCGTTCGGCCCTTGCATTTTCCTCCGGCGTGAGCGGGATTCTATCGGTGTCCGCCGTTGCGATCTCATTAACAACGGGCAGCGAGTTAGCCTCCCTCACCTCCGTTGGTTCCGACGAGAAAACCGAGCGGATTCCGGCCGTGAGTCCGCGGTTTTGATCGCCGAACAGCATCGGTTCATGATGAAAATTTAACGCAATCACGACCTTTTTTATTAGGTCGGGGTTTTGGAGCAGTTGTAGCTGTGTATTTGTATAGTTCTGCTCATTGCCGAAATTGATGTTAATTGCGTCCTTCTGCGTAACCTGCGCTTTGCGCGGCTCTATGATCATCTCCGTCGTGGCCTGATAGATCGAGGGCTGCCGAATCGAATAAATCGCTGCCGCGATTGTTGCGAGAAGGACAATCGCAAGGATGATCGGAAGTCGTTTCTTAACAATACTTATGTATTGTTTAACCGAGCGCTTTCCGCCGAACTCATCGTCGTAAAAGCCACTGTAGCTTGTGGGATATTCGCTTTGCGTAGACTGTAAATCTACTACCCGCGGAAGCGGCGTTAACCTCTGATCCTGTTCCATACTGCTCAAATCGCTCTCGAAGCCCTCGAACTGGGCGTGACTAAGGCGAACTTGCTTTATACCACATCCGGATGCGCTTTTCACGCTTTTCCGAGCCGGAAGGTGCTTGGGATGCGTTGGACGCGCGGGTCGCTTTTAGGTTGGGCGTGCGGCCTGGTGCTATATTAATCGATTACGCAATGGAGCTAAGAAGGCGTATTTTGTAGTGTTATGACGGTTTTTGCGGAAGGCAGAGAGCATGATTTCGAATTGGGAATCGAGGGTTTTAGCTACTCGGATCTTTTCGATGCCGTGCGCCTTCGGGAGCTCGCCGAGCGCTTCTATGCGGAAGTCGAAGCCAAAGAACCGATACTCCATCAGGCCCTTACGCGGTATATCGACGCGCGAGGCGAGGGCTTCGAGAAAATGGTTGAGTCGAAGATCCTGACCGACTCGGCGCCGTTCTTGTCAGATTTTATCGCGCGGCTTTTCAGGATCGACCGCGAGAGAGACGGGCTTAAACGGGACATTCTGGTTCAGAATCCTGTTTGGAAGTATAAGTTTTTCGTTCAGCGGCGTGCTTCGAAAAAGTACAAGCCCGAGTTGAATGAGGCAGCGTTATGGAAGGCCGTCACCGATCTGCGAAACGTTGCATTCGACGACACGATCCTCTTTGACGAAGAGCTCTCGATCGCGACCATGACCGCCCGCCTCCTGGAGGCTGAAGAAAGCCTTGTCAGAGCCATTAGCGATGGCGGCGGAGCGGTCAATTATCCCGCGCCGCCGGCAGTTCTAGACACCGTGAAAAGCGTTAAAGCGGCGTACGAAAAGCTCAAAGATTCAGATTTCGGTAAGTTCTTTTCCGAGTACGTCTTGCAGGAGGACGCGGAGGGTGACTTGCTAAGCGTGAGAGCTGCACTCCGTCTGGTCGAGGACTGGTCAGCTGCCGCATTTCACAACAAATCGCGGCGTTGGCACAGCTTCAAGGTTCCGCATCCGCTCGACTATCAAAACCTCGTCCATCTCATCCATCCTGAGCCGGAGCTCGCAAATGTAATGCGCGGTCCGGAAGAGATTTTGCGACAGCGCGACGGTTTTAAGCTAACCGACGAACGCGGGACTATGCGGGACGCTCTCTACGAGATTGACTATTGCCTGATTTGCCACGAGCGGGACAAGGATTCCTGCTCGACCGGTCTCCATGAAAAGGATGGTTCGACAAAGCGGAATCCGCTCGGAATCAAAACCGAAGGGTGTCCGCTCGACGAAAAGATCTCAGAGATGCACCTGCTCAAAAAGCAGGGCGACTCGATTGGCTCGCTCGCCCTTGTCGTCATCGACAACCCGATGTGCGCAGGGACCGGACACCGAATCTGTAACGACTGCATGAAGGGCTGCATCTTTCAGAAGCAGGAGCCGGTGAACATTCCTCTTGCTGAGACGGCGACGCTGACAGATGTGCTCGATCTGCCGTACGGTTTCGAAATCTACAGCCTGCTCACGCGGTGGAATCCGCTGAATGCGAGGCGCCCGTTCGCACTCCCATATAACGGGAAGAATATCCTGGTGGTCGGACTCGGTCCGGCCGGCTACACCCTCGCCCATTATTTACTCAACGAAGGATTTGGCATTGTTGGGATTGACGGGCTCAAGATCGAGCCATTGCCTACGGTCTGGACGGGCGACTTGGGCCGCTCTGTCCCAAAGCCGATTAAAGATCTCAGCGAGATAACCGAGCAACTCGACGAACGCATCCTGTCAGGCTTCGGCGGCGTTTCGGAATACGGAATCACGGTTCGTTGGGATAAGAATTTCCTGACGATGGTTCAGCTGATGCTCCAGCGCCGTAAACGCTTTCGCGCCTATGGCGGCATCAGATTTGGCGGCACTGTGACGATCGAGGACGCGTGGGATTTCGGTTTCGATCACATCGCTATCGCGACCGGTGCCGGCAGACCTACGATCGTGCCGATGAAGAACAACCTCATTCGCGGCATTCGTCAGGCTTCGGACTTTCTGATGGCGCTGCATCTCACAGGGGCGTTTAAGAAGGATACGCTGTCGAATCTGCAGGTACGCTTACCTGCCGTTGTTATCGGCGGCGGTCTGACGGGCATTGACACGGCCACCGAGCTCTTTGCCTATTATCCAGTGCAATGCGAGAAGATGCTCGCGAAATACGAACAGGTCATCGCGGAATTTGGCGAGGAAGGCGTCATCGAAAAGTTTGACGAGGAAGAGATTCGCGTGTTGCAGGAATTTCTCGAGCATGGTCGTGAAATCCGTAGTGAGCGGGCGCGGGCAGCCGCGGCAGGTGAGCAGCCTGATTTTGTTCCACTGGTGCGTTCCTGGGGTGGCGTCTCGCTCATTTATCGCAAACGCCTTCAGGATTCGCCCGCGTACAGGCTTAATCACGAAGAGGTTCAAAAAGCTCTCGAGGAAGGCATCGATTTTATCGAGTGCATGAGCCCAACGGAGGCCGTGCCGGACGAATACAACGCCGTTAAGGCACTGATCTTTGAACGGCTCGAATACATTGCGGAGACGGGCAAGTTTGAGAATACAGCCGAAATGCACGAGTTCCCGGCTCACACCGTCTGCGTGGCTGCCGGGACTTCGCCAAATGTAATCTACGAAAAGGAAAAGCCCGGCACATTCAAGATGGACGAGTGGCGGCAGTTCTTTCAGTCGCATCAGATCGCACGAAACGGCGACGGTAAACTCCACGCTATTGAATCACCGACTGGATTCTTCACCTCCTACGAGCGTGACGGCAAGTTCATTTCGTACTACGGCGATAACCACCCGCAGTACGCCGGCAACGTCGTCAAGGCAATGGCCTCGGCGAAGCACGGCTACGAAAAAGTGGTCGAGATATTTGCGGACGAGTTGTCGTCACGCGGCACGCTCGCTCAGAGCGAGCGGGATGCGATCTTCGATAATCTAGAAAAAACACTCGACGAGGAATTACGTGCGTACGTCGTCAAAGTCGACCGGCTAACACCGACGATCGTCGATGTGATCGTCAAAGCTCCGCTGCAAGCGCGCAAGTTTGAGCCAGGCCAATTCTATCGCCTGCAAAATTTTGAGACCTCGGCTCCGGTTGTCGACGGAACGCGTCTGATGATGGAAGGCCTCGCGCTCACGGGCGCTTGGGTTGACGAAGAGAAAGGTCTTCTCTCGATGATCGTCCTCGAGATGGGGACGTCTTCGCGGCTATGTTCATTATTGAAGGAAGGCGAAGAGGTGCTCGTGATGGGACCGACAGGATCGCCGACCGAGATCACTGAAAACGAAACGGTATTGCTTGCGGGCGGCGGCCTCGGGAATGCGGTTCTGTTTTCTATAGCGAGGGCCCTTCGGGAGAAGAAGAATAAGGTGGTGTATTTCGCCGGGTACAAAAACGGGGCGGATCTCTTTAAGCGCGAGGAGATCGAGAACGCTACCGACGAGGTTGTCTGGGCGACAGATTTTGGCGATGAGATCGCTCCGCGACGACCGCAGGACGCACACTTTCGCGGCAACATCGTGCAGGCCATGATCGCCTATGCCGAGGGCCGTCTGGGCGATCAGATGGTCGATCTGAAAGATGTGGACCGCATCATCGCCATCGGAAGCGACCGTATGATGAACGGCGTCCGCGAGGCCCGGCACACGACGCTCAAACCATACCTAAACGAAAACCACACGGCGATTGGATCGATCAACTCGCCGATGCAGTGCATGATGAAAGAGGTCTGCGCTCAATGCCTGCAGCGTCACGTCAATCCGCACACGGGCGAGGAGTTCTTCGTCTTCTCATGCTTCAACCAGGACCAGCACCTTGATTTCGTCGATTTTAAGAATCTGAACGAGCGTCTTAAGGCCAATAGCATCCAGGAAAAGTTGACGAATTTGTGGCTGGATCGCGCGTTTGGCAGTGAAGAATTTAAGACGAAATATTTGCAGGTCAGATAGTCTCCTTGAATGCGGCATCAACACATCAAGTGACTGATGTCTTGATGTTGCGACTTTCACGAAAATCTATATAATCGAAGTGGTGAGAACGACGCTGACAATAGATGACGACGTGGCCTTTGGCTTGAAAAGGGTGCAGGAGAGCGAGCGGGGAAAATCATTTAAGGAGGTTGTCAACGAAGTCCTGCGTCGTGGCCTTACATCACCTAAACCGAAACAAGGCAGGAAAAAATTCAAGGTCAAAGCCTTTCCGCTTGGTCTACGCGAAGGCTTAAATCTCGACAATATTGAAGAACTTCTAGATCAGGTCGAGGGGCCTAACCGCAAATGATAAAGCCCGATGTCAATTTGCTCGTTTATGCATACGACTCTACCAGTGATTTTCATGAATCGGCCGCAGCTTGGCTGGAATTGGTTTTGGATGAGGAACAAGTTTTTTTCTCCTGGCATTCAATATGCGGGTTTCTCCGGATCATAACGAATAGACGCATCTATCTCAAACCGATCAGTATTCAGCAAGCGATTGTGATTGTGAGCGAATGGCTCCAATTGGAAAACACCCATTTGGTTTCACTCGAAAAGAAGAACTGGCCGTTGTTTTCGTCGATTCTTATTGAGAGTCAAGCAAATGGCGACCTCGTCATGGACGCCCATCTCGCTGCGATGGCCGCATCATGCGGAGCAAAACTAGCCAGCACCGACCGTGATTTTAGGAGGTTTTCGGGCATCCAACTCATAAACCCGATCAAAAACTAGAGATACGAATAGGACGGCATTTCGATTTTGTTTTTGTCCTATGGTTCATTTTTTAAAACCTTCTAAGATCCCATAACCTTGAACACCGGTGATACAGAGCCAACTACATCACCGCGTCGATTCTTGATGACCACCGGCGCCAGTTCTCTCATGTCGTCGTCATGCAATATTCCGATTTGCCGCAGAATCTCAACTGCGACTACCGGCCTTGCACGATGATCGTCGCCGTCCTCGATTTTAAGGGCGATGGCCCGGCCGGTTGGATACTCATCGCACGGCAGAATACCGCAGAGCCATACACCATCAGCGCCGACCTTTGAAATAACTTTGCCGCCGGCAGCTTTCATTATCATCGTGTCCAGCCTCGTCGAGCCTCCGATAAGCTCCGGGTGAGCGATCATCGCTGCGACAATTCGTCCACACGCATTCTTAGTCTCCTCATCAAAACGGGATGGACGGGCTAGATTCAAAAAAGCTGTCGCCATCGAAGCGAGCGGGATCGCAAAATTCGGTGCAGCACAGCCATCGATGCCAATCTTGATCTCGCCTACGGGCATCTCGCAAAACGTCGACACGCATTCGAGAATGGCTTTCTGTATTGGATGTTGTAACGAATCGTAGGTCCTAATATCCGCTCCGATATATTTGGCGAATGCGAGCATCGCGATGTGTTTACCACTGCAATTATTGTGGAGCTGACTCGGCGTCTCGCCGTCGCGGAGCATACGATTTGACTCGGCTTCATTGAAAGGGCGATGCGTTCCGCAGCGAAGATCCGATTCTGAAAGTCCAATCTTCTCAAGCATTCTAGCAGCGATCTCGACGTGTTGTTTCTCCCCCGAGTGCGAAGCAACCGCAAGCGCGATTTCCTCTGCAGAGAAGTCAAAAGCGTCGGCCGCGCCGCTCGCAATGCACGGAATCGCCTGCAGCGCCTTACAGGCCGAGCGAAAGAACGTGACAGTCTGGGGATCGCCGAGCGAGGCGACCCGTGTGCCTCCGCCGTCAACGATCATGACATGCCCGCGATGGATCGACTCGACCGTCTCACCGCGCGTCACTTCGGCCAAAATCTCAGCTCGCATATTCTATTTATGCTCCCGCGAGCATCGCTCGGGCATTCTCACGAGCAGCGTCGGTTATCTGCTCGCCGGCAAGCATTCGTGCTATTTCCTCGACGCGTTCGATCCCGGACAGGGCTCGCACGTTCACCGTGGTCTTCTTTCCCGACGCCATTTTCTCAACCAATAAATGTTCGTCAGCAAGTGACGCCACCTGCGGCTGATGCGTCACACAGAGAACCTGTTGGGACGATGCGAGACGTTTGAGCTTACGTCCTACGGCTTCGGCAACACGGCCTCCAATGCCAATGTCGATCTCGTCGAAGACAGCAGCTTTTCCTTGCTCTTTCGCCCGAGCCGCCGTCTTTAGGATTAGCATGAGTCGCGACGCTTCACCTCCGGATACCACGCGTGCCAACGGCTGCGGCGGCTCGCCCGGATTTGCCGAAAAATAGAATTCGACGGTATCGATTCCCCGCGGCGAGAGTCTTGTCTCATCCGCTGCGATCCTCACCTCGAAACGCGCCTTGTCGAGGGCGACTTCCGCAAGATCCTTCTCAACGGCGGCCGAGAACTTCTTGGCTGCCTTGACTCGGGCTTCGTGCAATTGCCGGGCGGTGTCGATATATAAACGTCTAGCAGCGGTGAGCTCGCGGGCCAGCTCGCTCTCTCGAAGTTCTGAACTCTCCACATTCTCAAGTCGTCGCCGAGTCGCACTCAAGTGATCCAAAACGCCGGGGATTGTGCCGCCATACTTGCGCTTGAGGTTGGTCAAGTCCGCGAGGCGATTTTCAATCTCATCAAGCCTCTCAGGCGAAAAATTGAGGCGAGACGCGAAATCCCGTACCGTCAGCGCGGCATCCTCGATCACAGCACGAGCGACCAATAGGCCGTCGTCGTATTCTCGAAATCTCACATCAAAATCGCCGAGTTCGGCGAGGGCCCGGACGCCTCTGTCGAGCGTTGCGAGTGTCGACTCTGCCTCATCATAAAGAGCTCGAAAAGCCTCATCACTAAGCGTTGAAAGCTTTTCCGAGTTGGCCACGCGCCGCTTTTCGTCGTCGAGCTCATCATCCTCTCCGGGTTTCGGATCGATGCGCGAGATCTCGTCTGTTTGAAAGCGCAGCACATCGAGAAGCTGCAGCCTTTCCGCTTCGTCAGCCTTGAGCGTGGCGAGTTCCGCGTTCAATTTCGCCCATCCACTGTAGGCGTGACCAACCCGCTCAATCATCTCTTGCGTCTGTGCAAAATCATCCAGCATCGCCGCATGACTCTTTGCATCATTCAAGATGGCCTGCTCGCCCTGGCCGTGAATGTCGACGAGTAGAGCCCCAACCTTTTTCAATACGGCTTGCGTCGTCAGTTGACCGTTAACAAAAATGCGATTCTTTCCGGTATGCGAGATTTCGCGCCGTACGATCACTTCGCCGTCCGTCCCAACGTCTATTCCGACCTCATCGAGCAGGATCGCGAGTTCGCTCTGCGCGAGGTTCGTGAACAGCCCTTCGACGGTGGCAGACGTCTCACCCTGTTTGATCAAGTCAGACGAAACCCGCGAGCCCGTCAAGGCTCCTAAACTGTCTACGATAATAGACTTACCTGAACCGGTCTCGCCCGTAAGCAGGTTAAGACCTTCGCCGAACTCAACTGCGAGAGTGTCGATCAGAGCCACATTCTTTATCTTTAGCAGCGTCAACACCTATCTAATTCGCGGCACCACTCCTTTTCCTTTTATCCATTTGCCGGTCGAGAAGATCGCATCGGGCGGATAGCTCTTCTCGAGGTCGTTCGACGTAAAATCTACAGCGCGATCCTTTCGGTAGAACGAAAATTCCGCGAAACCTCCCGGGCGTAGCTGGCCGTACCTGCAAACAATATAGAACGCCGATGCGTCGTATTCTTCGAGCCCCGCGACGGTGGACGCGCTTGACACGCTGCGTATCTTTACCGGAGCCACAAACTGTGAACGTCGGCGCTCTCTTACCGCTACAATATCTACCGGCGGCTTCGGCAGTTCTGCGGCGGCCGGTGGCGTGCCGGCGCGACGAAATACAAAATGGGCTAGATTTCCCGACACGTTGTTTGGAAGAGACTCGTACAAGGCCATGCTCGCGGTCGTTTCGCTGCCCGAGGCCAATGCGTTCAAGGCGGTGACAAAGGCAATGAAGTTCATCTTGACGAGGAACCTTTCATCTTTGCCGGCGAGCGCTCCTGTTTCGATTAGCAGAGTAGGGGTGCCCCATGCCGAAAAGTTGTCCCCGAATGCGGCCGGCGACCATTCATCACTGTATTTGCCAATGTGGCCCGGGATGAAGGCATTGAGCGCGGTAACTATTGAGGATGCGAGACGGGTGTTTCGTTCGTGTCCGGGCGTGGCTGTCTTGACCTCGTCACCGTAAACGACAAGGAGGGAAATAGCGGCCTGACGCGGCGTTCGGCCCGCGGTCGTCAACTCCTGCTGATTGTGAAGGTTAAAGCCTATTGAGGGATTCCAGTCATCACGAAGCTGCTTGAGCAGTCTTGCCTCCGGGGTTTCCAGGGCGAGCGCGTCGCGATTGATATCGATATTCTGCAGATTGCGCCGTGTATAAGCATCCGCACCGTCGGGATTGAGCATTGGGACCGCTCTCAAGGTGATCGACTCTGAGAGCTTTCGCACCCACGGAAGACTCCGATTCTTCTGGAGTATTCCGAACATATCGAGTAGCGCGGAGGTCGCAGTCGGCTCGTCACCGTGCATCTGCGACCACATAAAAATCTTCAACAGGCCGCGGCCGAACTCCATCTGATAGATCTCGCGGCCGCCGCCGCTACGACCGACTTCACCGATCTTGACGCCCTGTTGTTTCAGGGATTGCAGAGCCAACTTCAGGTCGGCGTGTCGCACATCGGACGGAGATTTCTTTGAGACGTGCTCTTTTTCCCAGAGTTCCGCGAGTTCCTGCGGTGTCTGTGTCATAACTTCTGCGCCAAGCATTAGGAGAATGAAGGCGATTAAGGCGGCTAGCTTCATAGGCGAAAGTTTATCGAGCTCTGCTACTCAGTACTCGATTATAAAGCGCATCGGTTGCGGCGACCATCCGCTCCAGCGAGAAACGCTCGTGGGCCACGTTCGCCAATTTGGAACTCATACGCGTCGCCTCGTCCGGGTTTGCTATAAGCATTTTCACTGCGTACGCGAGCGCGAGCGGGTCGCCGACCGGTGCAATCAATCCGGCGTCGCCGATTAGTTCGCGGGCACCGTCGGTATCGGTTGCTACTACGCAGCATCCGTTCATTATCGCTTCAAGGATCGCGAGCCCGAAGCTCTCAGAATGCGACGGCGATACAAAAACATCTAGGGCCACCAGCAGGGGCTGTACGTCGTCGAGCCACTCGAGCCAGACGATGCGACTGTCGAGGTCGAGTACGTGGGCGAGCCGGCGCAATTCCCTGCGATGACGGCTATCGGCGGTCGCGTCTCGCCCGGCGATGACAAAGCGACAGTCCGGCTCGCTTTTGACGATCTCGGCCGCAGCAAGTAGAAAGTTACGCTGACCTTTAAGCGGCTTTAGTTCGCCGATCGTTCCTATAAGCGGCGAGTCAATGGGAATTTCGTGGTCCCGCCGAAATGCGCTCGCCATAGCTTCCCGATCTGCGGGCGGATCGATCGCCAGTCCATTCGGCACGACGAAGACCGAGCGTGCCGGGAAGATTCGCTCGAGCTGCGTCGCCACTGCCGGTGAGACCGCGATCGCGGCATCGACATTTCTGAGGGCATACCTGTGAAACGGCTTCATCGAAAAGACGACGTGTCGAGTTAGGACGAATCTTGAGTTGGTCGCGATCCTGCACGCAATGCTCGCCGCTATGTAATCACGGGCGACGTGTGCATGGATTATGTCGATCTCGTGTTCAATTAAGAATTTCCCGATTCGCTTTGCACTAAACATTCCGAATGAGTTGCGAATCGAGACGTGTAGAAAATTTTCGCGAGGTATGAAATCCAGCCGGTCCTGCCACTCGTTCGTGGGCCGCAGAGCGACGAACACCTCGTGCCCACGCCGTTGCAGCTCGCGACATAGGTCGACAAGGTGGCGTTCGCCGCCGCCAAACGTCTTTGCCGATGAAATGTGAAGGATCCGCATCGATGCTAGACGAAAGGCAGTTGAATCCAAGTAATACTTAATCTAAGGAACGATAGTATGGGAGAGGGACCTAGCCAAAATAGAAAAGCGAAAAAAAGCCCGTTTCATTTCGAAACGGGCTTTGAGATTGGGTTAGAGCCCGGAGGCCTATTTGTTGAAGATATAGCGGAAGCCTATCTGAATTCGATATACGTCCGCCGAGTTTGCCGTCCGAATATACGTATTGGCAATTAGATTGGTACCGATATTTCGCAACCGGTAGAGTGCGCGCCCTTGGGCATCGATCCGCGATGCAGCCGGGATAAGCGGTGACAACGAAGTAAACGCCTGGCCGCCGCCCCAGTTGCTGTTCAACAGATTGCCGAAATTTAGGATGTCGGCCCTAACCTGAAACTTCTGCGTCTGTCCATTAATCTTGAAGAAAAGATCTTGGGCCACGCTGAAGTCTGCTCTTGTAACGAATGGGAGGAAGGCCGCGCCTCGCTCCGCATAATTGCCCCGATTCCTTGAAAGGTACGGGTCCTGCTGGATGTAAGCTTCCCAGGCCGCCTGCTGCTGCGCCACGGTGAAAGTGGTGCCGCTAGCCGTGTACTGTTCAAAGTTCATCTCGGACGCATCACGCGGGATGTATATCAGGTCGTTGGTCCCGCCATCGTTGTTCATGTCGGCACTGAAGAGGTAGCTGCCGTTTCCCCCGGTACGCGACTCGAGGAACATTGAGACCGTAGTTCCCCCGAACTTGAAATACTCCTTGCTGTAAGACGCCGTCGCGAAAACGCGGTGTCCCTGATTGGCCCCGCTAATCCCAATACCAGGATTGTTGGCATCGCGAGAGTGCGGATTGCTCGCCCATGAACCGAACGCGATTGAACCAGGGTCCACGGTATTGCGAGCCTCGCCGTAGCTGTACGCGCTCTTAACGTATAGTCCGTTCTTAAAGGGCCGTTCGAGCGAGAAGGATAGGTTCCATTGCTTGCCAACGTTCTGGTTTTTAAGCACGATCGCATTTTGGATGTTCTGGTTAATGCGGGTTACAGCCGGGGCGGTACTCGTATATCTGGGGCGGTTGTCGGCGCCCACGAACGCCGAGTTCGGAGTGGCCAAATTCGCGTTGATGTAGTAGATCCCGTTCAAATCTTTTGAATAGATAAACTCGCTGCCCGCGATAAACCCAAAAGGAATTCTTACGTCGGCGGCTGCGCTCGAACGCCAAATCTGAGGGAATTTAAAGCCCGGCTCAGTTAATGACAGTTCATACTGCGATGCCGGGGCACCGGTGACGGTCGCCGGCTTATAACGGTTTGGATTCGGATGGAAGGGCCGCGTGACGCCGGTCGGGATGTTCTCGAAACCGGTCAGGATGCCGTTGTTTCCAATCTGGTTCGAGATCCAAACATACGCGGGTCGAGCAGTGAAGACGCCGCTCCCGCCGCGAACCTGTACGCGTCCGCTATTGAATGGGCTCCAGTTGATGCCGACTCGCGGTGACCAAAGCAAATTTGCACCGGGAAGTTGCTCAGTGCGGTATCTTGCGGGGGCCCCGTCCTCGTCTCTAAACGTCAGCGCGTTCGCCTGAGGATTTTCGAATCCGGTTTGGCCAAAAAACGGGACGTCCACTCGAAGTCCATATGTTAACGAAAGGTTGTCTTTCACTTTCCACGTGTCTTGTCCGTAGAATCCCATGTACTTGACCTCGAGCGGCTGGATAGGCTTCTCCAGCCCCGGAATGTTCGACCATCTCACCTGAAAGCGATGGCTGACTGTTCCGGTCGTCCTGTTCGGATTCGCGAGGTAGCCGTTAGCGTCCGTGTAGAAATCTGCAAGCGAATTGTACACGTAGACGCTCTGCGAACCCGGGAAGAATACGTTTTCGGACTCGTAGTCCTCGTAGCTTACACCGGCCGCGAACGTGTGCGCTCCGCGGTAGAAAGTAAGGTTATCCTGGATCTGGAACGATCTATAACGAAGCTCGTTGTTGGGTGTAAACGGCTCGAATCCGAACGTGGTGTAGACGGCTCCCGCCTCGAGAATATCAACCAACGGGAAAAAGTCTCCCAATGACGCGCGGCTCTCGTCCTGTTTCGTATGACCAATGATCAGGCTGTTTGCGATTGAGTTGCCGAACGTTGAATTTAGCTCGCCGACCCACGAGCGAATATTTTCGCGGATCTTATAGTTCGAATTCTGAAAGTTCAGACCGAACAGATTGGAGCGGCGGTTGCCGAACCCGAGGGACGTGGAGTTGGAGAGAAGAACATCGGCATCCGAATCCAGCCGTATATGGCGCAGCGTCAAACGGTTCTTGGAATTTATATTGTAATCGACTCTACCCAGATACTTCTTCGCGGGAGTATCGCTGCTGTAGCCCTCATAGGGGCCCGTCTCGTACCCGAAATTGGTTCGCAGGAAGCTGCTAAGGTTGTTAAGATCGGACGCTAGTACTCGAGTGACGTTGCCGCCGACGGCCTCGCCGGCGCTGCGTGCTCGAAAGTTGGTGGCGGGCTGAGTGAGCTTTTCATTCTCGTAACTGAAGAAGAAAAATAGCTTATTCCGGCCCGAGATAAACATGGGGCCATCATTCTCGCCAAAGTTGAAGAACGGCAACGGGCCGCCCACGCGGAATCCATAGTTCTTATACTTGAAACTGCCTCGGTTAAAGGCATTCTCACCCGCCTTGTCTCCCACGAGGCCAGGCTGACGGTAGAGGTAGTAAATCGAACCGTTATAAGAGTTCGTGCCGCTGCGAGTGACAGTATTGATACTTGCGCCGACAAAGTTTCCCTGCCTCACATCGTAAGGCGCGACGTTCACCTGCAGTTCCTCGATAGCGTCCAGCGAGATAGGCGACACGTTCGTACGTTCACCCGGCTGGCCTGCGAGGCCGAAGGAGTTGTTGAAATACGAGCCGTCGACCGTAATGTTGTTAAGACGATTATCCTGGCCTGCAAAAGTGTTGTTTGGCCCGGCCTGAGGAGTAAGCCTCGTAAAATCACTTATCTGTCGGCTGATCGTCGGGAGGGCCTGGAGCGTCGTGGACGGGATGCTCGTCGCGGCTCCGGTGCGAACTTCGCTAAAGATTGCGTCATTCTGGACGGTCACGACCTCCTGGATCGCGGTGCTGAGATTGAAATTGATGGTAGCTGCCGTTCCGAGGCTCAGGGTGACGTTCTCTCGCACCTGTTCTGTGAATCCGGGAGCCTGAATCTTGATGGTGTAAGGGCCACCCACGCGCATGCCTCCGATACCGAAACGGCCGGAGTCATTGGTTTCCGTATTGTAAACGGTCCCCGAAGGTGTATGGGTCACTTCAATAGCGGCTCCTGAAACGGCCTGCCCCTGACCATCGACTACCGTGCCGACGATCTCGGAGGTTGTGACTTGGGCGACGGCGGCCACGCTGAAAACCAGCGAGATCATGATCGCCGATAGATATCGAAAGTATTTGTTCTTAGTCATTTGTTCGATTGACTCCGTTCTCACTAATTCGCCGAATACATCTGAGACGCGGCGATTATATCGAATTTCGGATATTTCTACCCGTTTTTGGATTTATAGAATACAGACCAGGATCCTCGATCGCGTTAAAATTGTCCAAATCGAGGACCTAACCTATTGATATGCAAACTCTTCTTGGTAATAACGCATCAGTTTCGTGAGATATATGCTCTCCACCACTGATCTGGAGTGTTTCCCTGACCTATGAAGAGGCAATTTGAGTTCCTTAAAAAGGCGAAAAGATACTCGCCCAGACTGTAAAAACATGGGAGTTAACGGGAAGTTAGATCGAGGTTAATTTCGGCAAACCTTGAAGGAATTTTGGCCATCTGTAATATTGCGTGTTACAAATGATAATCGCCTCGGGGCGGACTAAAGTCCAAACAGCGGGACCTGCACCGAAAAATTAAGAAACTTGACTTTGTTGTAGACGTAAACTAGATTGATGTCGCGTTCGGCCCCAGCGACCGGCACGAGCAAGGGGGGTAAGAGGAGAAAATGGCAGACGTAGAATATTCGACAGCATCATATAAGACGCCATTGCATCATCGCATCATCGCGAGCATGCCCGTAAAGGCAAGCTGGGTCGACGCCGAGAGCGGCAAGACCATATCGATAGAGGGCATGACGGAAAATATCGGCGAGAACAGCGCACTTGTTAATCTCGAGACGCTGCCGCCGGTTGGGAGCAAGGTAAGACTTCGGATCATGGGCGAAAAAAAGCCTATTATCGACGTCGCAACTGAGGTAATCCGCGTCGAGCGCGATCCGTCAAAGCCGATGGCGGCACTTTCAGTTCTCGACAACCTCAAGAAATGGAAGTCCGTAGCGATGGGAGCCGCCCAGGAATGGGTCACACGGCATTGGCAACTCAATTACGAGGAAGAATGGGTTAATTAATAGTTACCTTATTCGTTATCATAACTGGCGGGAATCTCGTGCATTCGGGATTCTCGCTCTTTATTTGTCGCAGAGCTCAGGCGAACGGCTGTAGCGCCGTAGGCATCAATTATTGAGATGAAGAGAACGATTGCAATTATCGCGCTGTTAGTGACCGGGCTTTCGGCGGCGTTCGCACAGGTCACGCCAATTAGTCGTGAAGAGTTTGTAACGATGCTAAACGCCGTGCAAAAGGCGCCGGCTAGTAAGGCAGAGGTCGTGGAGGCCCTGAGGAGGCGTGGGATTGCCTTCGTGCTGACGGACGGAATGCGATCTTTTGCGCGAACCAAGGGTGCCAATGACGACGAGCTGAAACGAGCGCTCGACGAGGCGGAACGGCGCCGTGCGGATCCAATCGCGACGAGACTGCCCACGACGGCCGAAACTCGCGAAATTCTAGAAAAAGCCACCTTCAACACTCGGCAGTCTATCGGGGATATGCCTGACTTTGTCGTTAAACAGATAATCACGCGAAGTGAAGCGTACGCCGGAACCGGGAATTGGCGGCCTTACGACAACCTGGTAATTGCTGTCAGCTACAGCGAGGACCGGGGCGAGCAATACCGTGTACTTGCGAAAAACGGGGCTCCAGTGACCGAGGCTACAACCCAATCGAGCTACAGCGGGTTAGACGGGGCGACTTCGGGCGGCGAATTCGTCGAGGATCTACAGAAAATATTCGAGCCGTCGAGCCGGACGCGTTTCGATCTGCTGACGACAGATGTTGTTAGAGGGCGTCGCACTCTCGTTTTCGACTACGAGATCGAAATCCAGAACAACAAAAAGGGCGGGGTCGGATTAAAAGGGGCGACCTACTCATCGTCGCCCGCGGGCGAAAAAGGTCGAATCTGGATCGATCGCGATAGTCAGCGGGTCTTGAAGATCGAGTACAAGCTCACGAATATCGCACCGAGCTTTCCTGTCAAGGCCGTTACGAAATCGATCGACTATGACATGGTTGACATTTCAGGTGAAAAATTTCTACTGCCCACGCTTTCGGATTTTCGAGGGACGGTCGAAAGCACCCTCGGAAAGCGCTTCGAGAGTCGTAACGTGATCAGATTTAAGAACTATCAAAAATTCGGTACCGATGTGGTCATTGGCGAAGAGGATATTGTCGAACCCTCCGAAACGCCGATGAAGAATCCTAACTAACGATGGTGAGGGCAGGCGTCGAGAGAATCTATCGCATCTTTGTTGCCTCTTTATTTTCGGCTATTCTCTTATTTCACGCCCATGGCCAGAGCGCTGCGCCACGCGAAGAGAATAAGCGAGAAGCCGATTTGATAGAACTCACGAAGCTCAGCAAATCCATTAAGTTAGATATCAGGTATGCGACGGCAGATAACTTTGTCGGCCGCGCCGTGTACCCAGAGGCACGCGCCTATCTGCAGCGGCCGGCGGCCGAAGCTCTGATTCGCGTCCACAAAAAATTAAAGGATCGCAAGCTCGGCATCGTCGTCTACGACGCGTATCGACCGTGGTCTATTACAAAGCTTTTCTGGGACGTGGTTCACCCAGAGCAAAGAAAATTTGTGGCGGATCCGGCGAAAGGCTCAAAACACAACCGCGGGTGTGCGATCGATATAGGCATCTACGACCGAAGGACGGGCATCGCGATCCCGATGCCGTCCGGATATGATGAGTTTACTGAGCGTGCCTCGCCCGATTACGTCGGCGGCACTGCGGAGGAACGCGATAATCGCGATCTGCTGCGAAAGCTGATGGAGGCTGAGGACTTTACGGTAAACCCGAACGAGTGGTGGCACTTCGACTATAACGGGTGGCAAGATTATGCGATCTACGACATTGCGTTCGTAGAGATCGGAAAGACGAGGGCGAGACCCCGCCCGTGAGGAGGGTCTCACCATCCGCCCATAAGTTACTTTCTCGGGGCTACCGCCAGCAGATTTAGATTAACCTAGACGTTGTTTCCAATAAATTCCGCGTTGTTTTTTTGTGCATATGACACGCCGTAATCGCGACGATCGAGAAAGAGCGTGGCATTGAATCCGCACGGCGGCGTCGCCTTCTGAGCCTTTTTGTCGTAACAGTTTCCGCTCATTGAAATGGGAAACGTGATCTCCTTTGTCACGCCGTGCATCGTGAAATCACCGGTGATCGTCATCCCTTTTCCTTTCTTTGCAATACTTTTGGATTTGAATTTGATCTCCGGAAACTTCTCAGCGTCGAAAAAGTCGGGAGTCCGAAGATGAGCGTCTCGGCGCTCGATGCCGGTATCGATACTCGATGCTTTGATAGTCGTCTCAACGGTGGATTTTGTAATATCTTTTTCGTCGAAATTTAGATCGACCTTAAAGTCCGAAAACTTCCCCGAGACCTGTGCGAGTCCGCCGGCGATCGGGACGCTGAAACCAATATTTGAGTGCGCCGTGTCGACGGCAAACGGTGTCGCACCGTATGCACTAATAAAGAGAGCTAGGACTGCAAAAACAACCAGCGACTTGCGGACCATAATTAAAGCCTCCGAACCTGAATTTTCGTTGTCTCTGCTAATATACCCGATTATGAATCGCCCAGAGAAAAATGAGTACGCGCCCTACTACGACAAATACATCTCACTCATCGCGACCGAGGCGCTAATGCCAACCCTAGAGCGACAGGCGGGCGAACTGCGCGAGGCTTTTGAGGGCGTCAGCGAGGAGCGCGGCGTATATCGCTACGCCCCGGATAAATGGACAACCAAAGAATCGCTCAGCCACCTCATCGATGCCGAACGCATCTTCGGTTACCGGCTGCTCCGGATCTCTCGCGGTGACGAAACGCCGATCGAGGGCTTCGAGCAGGACGGTTATATCGAGAATTCTAACGCGGACAATCGAACGTTCGTCGACCTCACCGGCGAGTTCGAAAGTGCCCGCAACGGAAATCTTTACCTCGTCAGAAATCTTACGGACGAAGCTTCGTCCAGGATGGGAACCGCAAGCGGCAATCCAGTCTCAGCCCGGGCTCTCGCATATATGATGGCAGGCCATGTTGAGCATCATCTGCGTATTTTTCGAGACAAGTACCTCGCGCTCTAGGATGTACGATGCAATCGTGATTGGCGGCGGAGCGGCTGGACTATTCTGCGCACTGACCGCGGGGCGCCGCGGCAAGCGCGTGCTCGTCATCGAGCACAACGCCGAAGTCGGCAGAAAGATCATTATCTCAGGCGGCGGCCGGTGTAATTTTACAAACACCCAGGTCTCGGCCGATAATTTCGTATCGCAGAATCCGCACTTTGCGAAATCGGCTCTTGCCCGGTACACGCCACAGCATTTCACGGAGTTGGTCCGGCAACACAAGATCGACTACTACGAGAAAACGCTCGGCCAGTTATTTTGCCGCCAGAGTTCCCGACAAATCGTCGACATGCTACTCGCCGAATGCAGGCGTTCAAAGGTCCGGATCGAAACGTCTAGTTCAGTACGCGAGGTTCGTGACGTCGGACACTTTGAAGTTCAGACAACCACAGGTGATTTCTCCGCAGGCAGGCTGGTGGTCGCATGCGGCGGATTGAGCTTTGCAAAAATCGGTGCGAGCGACCTCGGTTACCGTATCGCGAAGCAATTCGGAATGAAACTCGTTGAGACCCGCCCATCTCTAGTCGCACTTGTCGCGGGGAAACAAAGCTGGCCTCACCTCGCCGGCATCTCCGCTCCTGCGGAAGTGAAGGCGAATTCGGCGAGCTTTCGCGAGAACATCCTCTTTACGCATCGAGGATTATCGGGGCCGGCGATTCTTCAGGTTTCGAATTACTGGAAACCGAACGGCGAAATCGAAATCGACCTCGTGCCCGGCCAGACGTACGAAGACCTTGTCGTTTCTGCAAGCCGAAGCAAGCAGAGCCTTTCAAATCATCTCGCTCGACTTGTGCGAAGAAAATTCGCAGAACATCTCGCCCAGTCGATTGACGGCCATAGGTCAGTCGCCTCTATGAACTCCGCGGAAATCGAGAGAGTAATTCAGGGTCTGAAATCCTGGACTGTTGCTTTTTCAGGAACCGAGGGCTACGACCGTGCCGAAGTTACGCTGGGCGGCGTTTCTACCGACGAACTCTCTTCACAGACATTGGAATCAAAACGTAGGGGCGGACTATTTTTTATCGGCGAGGTCGTAGATGTTACAGGATGGTTAGGCGGTTACAACTTTCAGTGGGCCTGGTCCAGTGGCCACGCCGCGGGTATTTCACTTTAAAATATGCGAGGGGAACGTCTCCCACACCGTCCCCCTCTTTTTTCGCAACCGCATACGTTGAGTACGCTATTGCGAAAAACCAAATCTATTTAAAGGGCATCTGAGGGAGGATTCCTAAATTTACTCCTAACAAGGGGCGAAGTCAAGAATAATGATTGAAAAGTTTAAACACTTTATGGCTTACGAAAATCGGAAATATCCATCCCGAATTTATCTTTCACATACTCTTCAGCGGCTCGGTTGACCTGCCGAAGATTTGCCAGGCGACGCTCTGATTTATTGAGATGGGTCTTCGTTCGATTTGCCATTTGATCGAGCAAATCGCGGCCCTCCACGGCCTCTGCCTCTACTTTTAGCCGCAATTCAAACAGCTCGGTAGCCTCGACCGCCTGTTTTTCTTTCCTCAGCTCCTGAAATCTTGTGCTCATCTGTGAAATCTGCCGAATGGCTCGGACGAGCTTGTCCGCGACTGAGTCCCCAGTTACAAGGTCCGGACTCATCCGAAAATCCGCAACTAGTTTATCGAGCCTCGACTGGTCGCCCGCCGAATATGCCTGATTTAGCTCGGCCATCAGAACGTGACGCTTTTCCTTTTCGGCCGTATCCATGGCGAGGTCGGGATGCATTACGCGGGCTAGATCGTGGTAGGCCTTCCTAGCTTCGGCCGTCGGCTTCCAATCGACATCGTGGCTCTCCGCCTCAGCCGCACGAGATGCGGAGTCTTCGGCCCTTCGCCGCATTTCGTCCGCTTTCTTCTTTATCTCGACGTCGTCGGGCACGAGCTTATATTCCTCTTCGGCGATCTGCGCCTCGAGCTCATCCATCTGGGCGTACAGCCGGCCTACCCTCATCGTGTACCTCGCCTCAAAGCCTTCCTGCCGCAGGCGAAGGTCGGTCATTTCAGCTTCGGCGTCGGCAAGACGCTCGGCAAGTCGACCGACGACACGCATCTTTTTATGGAGCTCGATTTCCTCTGGCGAACGCATAGACGACATGAGTGCAATAAATTGGCGGCGGGACTCGCTATGAATCACGCCGCCGAGGGTGTCGAAATATTAACAGTCTAGAGATTGAAATTAAAGCTTATGAATCCGGTAGCACGAACCGGCTGACCATCTCGAACAAAGGGCTTGAATTTCCACCTGCGGATCGCGTCTTTGGCCGCAGCCTGAAGCAGTGTAGGGCCGCTAACTTTGGTAACGTCGGCAACTCCGCCCTGCTCATCCACCGTAATATCAAGCTTCACCACGCCCGTGGTACGAGTTGTTCGAGCGATAGACGGATATGTCGGTGACAATTGTTTTGTCGCGTACTCTTTTAATGATCCAACCGCGAGGGGGCCGGAGGTCGCGGCCGTGGAATCTGCGGATACGCCTGTCACAGGCGGCGGTCCGGCGGCGACCGTTTTGGCAATATCGAGCGTCGGCGATTCTACTTTCTTCTGTTGGACAACCGGTGCCGGCACAACGTCGACTTTCTTAACGTCGGGCTCGCCGCCCGCAACGACTAGATTGTTGCCAGTCGGACTGGGAACTGCGACTCCGGGATTAATTGCCAGCGGAGACACGACAAGCTCGGTGGGGGCAACTACGGTTTGAGCGTTGCCGAGCGCACTGGTGACCACCGATCTTGAATTTGTGATTTCGTCACGTGCATCCGCCACCTGATCGCGCCACCTTCTTGCATCGTAATCGTCGCGGCCTAATATGCTCCTCGAGTTACTCGCTTCCTCGAGCAGCACCATTGCATTGGCAGTCTTCGCAGGCGTTTTTCCTATTTCTTTCGAATGGGTGATAACAAGTTCGAGGGTCTCACGCATTTTCTCGAGGTCATTTAGAGCCTCAAGTGGAAGAGTTTTGTCAGTAAAGCTCAAACCCAGACTGCGGTAACGCTCAACTCGACCCTTCGCGCCCTTAACCACCTGCCCGGCGATCGCTGTGTATAACGCCGAAGAATTCGGACGAGATGTCTTTTGCAAATTGTGATATTCCGTCAGGAAATCCTGCGCCCGCTTGAAGTCGCCCTGCTCTAGATAACTGTTCATCAGCAGAACATTAACCACCGCATGAACCGCGGTATCGGAGGTTTCGCGTCTTATGTTCTCGAGCTCGTAGATCGCGGCGTTATAGTTTCGAACGGCAATGAATGCCTTAGCCTTCGAGATGCGCTCCCGCATCACGTCGCCCGAGGTCCGGCCCGCGATAGATGTATTTATTATTGTTGGGGCAGTCGGCACGTTCTGTGCCCAGAGAAGTCCAATCAAAGCCACGGAGAAGAAAGTTGCTAGGCAAAACCTTCTGACATTTAACGGCATTTAGAGTCCTCCAAACTGACTTAAATTTTCCGTAAAGGCCAAGCGAAAAACCCACGAGGAAGGCTCACTTAATATCGACCCGGTACAACGAAAAACGTTCCTTTCTCAAAACCACCTGTTCGCGTTCGCGAAACCTACTTGTTCAAGCTATCGATGATTTTTGTGCGATATGCGTTTGCGTCTTTCTTTATAGCACCTTCGTTTAACGTGATCAAACGGCGATCTAGCATCACAATGCGCCCGTTTATAACGACCGTTCGCACATCCGACGCCTTTGTTGCATAAACCAGGTGGGAATAAATGCTGAAGAAGGGCGTCTGATGGAGCGAGTCGAAGTCGACTATCGCGAGATCTGCGCGCTTTCCTAATTCCAGAGAACCGGTGATTTTGTCGAGATGCAGGGCGCGGGCGCCGCGGATCGTGGCCATCTCAAATGCGGTCTCGGCGGGCAGCGTCTTTGGATCGTTAGACATCAGCTTATGGAGCTTCGCCGCACTATCCATCTCTTCCCACATACTGAGATCGTTGTTAGAGGCGGCACCGTCGGTGCCAAGACCTACAGCAACATCCGCCTTGATCATTGCCGGGATGGGCGAGACGCCGGAGGCGAGCTTCATATTTGATTGCGGGCAATGGGCTGAGCCCACACCGCGAGATTTGTAAATCGCTATTTCGTCGTCCGTGAGCCAGATCGAATGAGCGGCGATCGTGCGATTCGAGAGAAACCCTATCGAATCAAGATAATCGACGGGCGTCTTTTTATACTGTGAAAGAATGTCGTCGCGCTCTTTCCTCGTCTCGGCGACGTGGATGACGACCGGGGAGTTCAATCGATCTGACATCGCACGAATCTTCTTGAGGTCTTCGGTTGAGACAGTGTAAGGCGCGTGAGGTGCAGCCGCGGCAACGATGAGAGGATCGTTTTTCCAACGATTGATGAACCGCTCAGTATAGGCAATCGCATCCGCGGGCGTCTTGTTATCGGCCACGGGAAACTGGATGATCGTTTCACCGAGGACCGCGCGCATCCCAGCTTTCTTTGTCTCCTCGGCGACAGCATCCTCGAAGTAATACATATCGCAGTAGGTAGTTGTCCCTCCACGAATCATCTCGGCTAAGCCGAGCCGCGTCCCGGCGCGGACGAAAGCCTCATCGACGTTTTTCGCCTCTGCCGGGAAGATGTATTTGGTAAGCCATTCGTTCAGATCCAGATCGTCCGAGATGCCTCGAAACAACGTCATCGGCACATGCGTGTGCGTGTTGATAAGGCCCGGGATGATGACCTTGCCCACCGCGTTGATCGTTCGCTTCGCCCGAACCTGTCGCGTGATCGCCGCACGCTCACCGACCATTACGATATTTCCGCCACGGATCGCAACCGCTCCATTTTCGACAATGTCGCGTTTGCCGTTCATCGTGACAACGGTGCCGCCGAGGATCAGGAGATCGACATTGACCGTGACTCTCCGAAGTGGGACCGATCCGACAACATAGAAACTAAACGAAAAAAGGAGAAAACATATTCCGGCAGACCTTAGGATTCTCATAGACACAAATTCACCTATTTCGTCGTTCGAGCTCGTCGGCGTCGACAATATCCTTCGGTCGGCCAACATCCCTCTTGTTTGCAAGCAGGTCGGGTAACGCTATGAGATCAACATCGACGTCTTCTACGCGTACGGAATTCCGCCTGGAGTACGCGTCGGCGAAATCAACGCCCTTCAGGTAATTCAATACTTCGATCTTCATCGGCTCGATTCCCATTCGCACAACACTGTCGGGCTCAGTGAAAAGCTCCGTTTTCAATTCCGTTTCGCGAAAGCCGAAATTGGCAAGGGCTCGCATTAGTCTATTGGCGTTCTCAATCCCATCCGACACCACTACGTCAATGTCGCTAGTGTTGCGAACATAACCGTAGGCTATGACGGCGTAGCCGCCAATTAGCAGATACTCAACCTTCTCCGCGTTTAAATATTCGAATAGTTCTTTGAAGTCTTGCGGTAGCTCTAGCTCCATAGGCTATCCTCCTAAGGCGTTCTGCTTGCTGAAAGCGTTCCTTGAGCGATGCCTGTTTCCAATACTCGATCGCCTCGTCATCTTTCTCGGACAGAGGCACGACCCGTATCTTCGACTTGTCCAATCGTACTTCAGGCAATTTTAAAGTTTCACTCATTTCAAAAACTTCGTATCGAAGGCTCTCGGGAGGAGATCTCTCATTTGGATTGTCTCATTGCTGCCGTTTAGATTGGCAAAGATGACCGGGATATCGCCGCCGAATTCCCAGATTATTTGTCGGCAAGCGCCGCAGGGTGGCGTAAGATCTTCGGTGTCCGCGACGACGGCGATCCGCTTTATTTTTGTCATGCCGATCGAGATAGCTTTCCAAATCGCGACGCGTTCGGCACACACCGTAAGCCCATAGCTTGCCGATTCTACATTGCACCCGACGACGATCGAGCCGTCATCGGTAAGCAATGCCGAGCCCACTTTAAACTTTGAGAACGGCGCATAGGCATTCTCGCGAACGTCGGCTGCAGCCTTAATTAGATCGTTGTCGATGGCTTCCATCTTGCTAGATCTATTTTACCGCTTTCTGCTCCGTAGCGAGCCGTTCGCGGACGAGGCCGCATAGAAAGTCTACGCTGACGCCGATCTGTCCCCCTTCCGGAATTATGATGTCCGCGTGCCGTTTCGAGGGCTCGACAAACTCAAAGTGCATTGGTCTGATAGTTCGTTGATACTGATCCATCGTTCGTTCGTATGTGCGGCCTCGCTCGTCGTGATCGCGCTTTAACCTTCGCAACAACCGTATGTCGTCGGGCGTATCGACAAAAACGCGCACATCGAGCAAATCCAACACGCGCGGCTCTGCAAATATCAAGATTCCCTCGACGATCACGACGGGCCGCGGCTTTATTGTCTCGATCTCGTCGCTTCGTGTGTGCGTCTTAAAGTCGTAAAGCGGCATCTCGATCTCGCGGCCCTGTTTGAGCCGCAGGATATGGTTGACGAGCATGTCGCTATCCAGCGAATCGGGATGATCGAAGTTTGCCTGCTTGCGCTCATCGAGCGGCATATCGGCTAGGTTGCGATAATAGGAATCCTGCTCGACGAGTACGACATTTCGCGCACCGACGGCCTCAACGATCTTTCTTGCGATCGTTGTCTTTCCAGATCCCGTTCCGCCGCAAATCCCGATTATCATATTCTCTTAACAATCCTGCGCAGCAATGTCTGAAACAGTTCGGCGGATCGAGCGCTTGTAGTAATAACTTCTTCGTGATGAATGGGTTCGTCGCCCATTCCCGCGGCCAGATTAGTAATGCATGAGATACCAAGTACACGCATTCCCTGATGCCGGGCAACAATCGCCTCGGGAACCGTCGACATCCCAACCGCATCCGCCCCGTATTCTCGAAGCATTCGGATCTCGGCCGGCGTTTCGTAGGTCGGCCCGGATAACGCACAGTAGATGCCCCAATGCATAAAATCGATCAGCTCTTCGTCGAGTCCCGCCGAAAATCTTTCGAGTGAAATAGCCTTTGCCTCGTCCGATGCGATCGTTTGCAATTCTCGATCGTAAACCGCACTCATATCCGGGAATCTTGACCCAAATCGTTCGTCGTTTGCTCCGCGAAGCGGATTCACGCCCATGCAATTCAAATGGTCCGTGATAAGCATGAAGGAGCCGGGCATCATGTCTGAATTGAGACTGCCGGCCGCGTTCGTCAGTATTAGGTTCTTAACGCCCAGAAGGCCAAACGTGCGGACCGGCAGGGTGACCTGCTCCATCGCGTAGCCTCCGTAATAATGAAATCGCCCCTGCTGGACAGCGACACTTATTCCATCAATCTCGCCGAGTACGAGCTGTCCCGCATGTCCTTCAACAGTCGAAACCGGAAACCCCGGAATTTCGCCGTAAGGAACTATGACCTTATTCTCAACCTGTTCGGCGAACGCACCTAGTCCACTGCCGAGGACGATCGCGACGGACGGCACGTTCACCCGCTTGGATCTGATATATTCGGCTGCCGCGGCTGCCACGTCGTAAGTCATTTTGGTTAGCCCGTAGCGTTCTTAACTCTCTTTTCTATATGGAATTCCAAGCGCCCTCGGCGCCCGGGATAGGCCGATGAATCCCGCAAGGACAATGATTGTAAGCACGTACGGAATCATTTGAATGAACTGCACAGGAATGTCCTCGCCGGAGGGCATTTTGAAAACGCCTTGGATCTGCACCGTGAGCGCCTCCATCAGACCGAAGAACAGGCATGCGAACATAACCGGAACCGGCCGCCACTTTGCGAGGATAAGCGCGGCGAGAGCGATAAATCCTCGGCCTGCCGTCATTGCTTTGGTGAAGAGCGAGGACTGGCCAATCGAGAGATACGCGCCACCCGCCGCCGCAAGGAATCCAGAGATAATAACAGCCGCATATCGCATTCTCGTCACACTCACACCAGCGGCGTCCGCGGCTGCAGGATTTTCACCTACAGCACGCAGACGTAGCCCGAAAGGCGTTTTGTAGAGCACATACCAACACGCCGGAACCAGCAAAAACGCAAGAATCGTAGCGATCGAGAGGCTATCGTTGCCGAAGCTAAGCAGCTTGTCGCTCTTATCAATCTGGGGCGTCGACCCCGTCGAGTCGTAGATCACACCGCTGATCAGCGCGGGAAGACCAATCATCAGAAAATTGATCGCCATCCCGGCGACTACCTGGTCGGCCTCAAATTTTATGCAGGCGACCGCGTAGAGGGCGGCTAGGGCTCCGCCGGCCGCAATGCCGCACATAAATCCGAAGAACGCGCTCCCGGTCTGGAAGGTTATAACAGCGGCCGTGAACGCCCCCGAGAGCATCAGTCCTTCGAGCGCGATGTTGATGACCCCCGAACGCTCTGAGAATAGCCCGCCCAGGGCCGCAAAAATTAAGGGAGTCGCGGACCGCAATGCCGAGAACAAAAGCGCGAGTGTGAATATCTCTGTCATATCTTCGCTCTAATTCTCCCGCCCTTCGAGAAGACCTGAAAACAAGCAACAAACAGAATAATGATTGCTTGCAAAACCCATCCGAGGTCCTTCGAAACCTGCTTAGTAAATGCGTCGACAAAGATCTCGCCCCGCAGAAGAATTCCGAAAAAGATTGCCGCGACGAAAACGCCGAGCGGATGGTTCCGACCGAGAAGAGCAACGGCTATCCCCAAGAATCCCCAGTCGGCCGAGAATGCGTCGTAGTAATTATGCCGAAAGCCGAGGACCTCGCCGATAGCCACCATTCCGGCCAAGCCGCCCGATATGGTCATCGCAATGATTACCTGCTTTCGGGGCGAAATGCCTCCATATTCAGCAGCGCTCGGATTCTCGCCCACTGCACGCAACTCGTAGCCCCATTTCGTTTTCCATAAGAAAACGTAAACCGCGACGCACATTACGATGGCGAGCAGAAACGCTACGTTCAACGGAACATCATCGGGGATAAAGGGGAGGAATTGTTGGAGCCTGGGGATATGGGCCGCCTCACCGATCGGCGGAGTTTCAAGGATCGCTCCCGGATTCTTGTAGTGATATTGGGTGAGATATGAGACAAGCGCGACCGCGACGAAGTTCAACATGATCGTGTTGATCACCTCGTGCGAACCAAAACGAGCTTTCAAATATCCGGGGATGAACCCCCAAAATGCCCCAACCGCTATCGCCGTGATCATACACAGCGGTACGAGTAGAATCGCCGGCAGACTTACCCAGGACCAATCCTCCGTCCCGACCAGCACGCCGCCGAACTTGATTCCAACCCACGCGGTTGCGAAAGCCGCTACGTATAACTGGCCCTCAGCTCCGATATTTAACAGGCCGCAGCGAAAAGCGACTGCCACCGCGAGCCCAGTAAAGATTAGCGGTGTGGCGTAATGGAGAGTCCAGCCAATATCCTTCACCGAGCCGAAGGAGCTCGAGAGCAGCAGATAATACGCGTTTAACGGATTGTCGCCCAGTATCAGGATGATGATCGCCCCGACGACAAATGCCGCTAGCACAGCGAGCAGTGGCCACAAAACTTCGCGAAGGATTTTCATTTCATTTCGTGCGACCCAAGTTAAACGGTGCAAACAAATATACCTGACAAATCGTGATTGCGGAAGCAGTGCGTGTTGTAAAGACGGAGCTGTCTCGCGCTTCAGCGAGGGCCATCGTTTTAGAAGCATCAGAACTTGACAATACGACACTCAGATTTTATTATTACGCTAGACTAAATTAGCTAATATCCTTCATTTGTATAATAGTACTGAGAGATGAGATTCGACAGATTCACAATTCGAGCACAGGAGGCGGTTCAGGATGCGATCGGTGTAGCCGAAAGGAACCAGAATCAGCAGGTGGAGCCTGAGCACCTTCTTTCGGCAATGCTCGATCAGAAAGAGGGCGTGGTGCGACCGATTCTTGGAAAGATCGGTGCTAATGCCGTCACCGTCACGAGCGACGTCGCCGCTGCGATAGAGAAGTTTCCAAAGGTTTCGGGCGGCCAACAGTATTTTAGTTCACGCACAAATACGATCTTTCAGGAGGCGCAGAAATCGGCCGAGAGAATGCAGGACGAGTACATGTCCACCGAGCATCTCTTGCTGACGATTGCGGCTGAGAAAACGGGCGACGCCGGCCGCATCCTTCGCTCAAATGGCATCACGCCTGAGGACCTCGAAAAGGTCGTGACTGAAATGCGCGGCGGCGCGCAGATAAAAGATCAAAATGCTGAGGAAAATTTCCAGGCGCTCGACAAGTACGCTCAGGATCTGACGGAGCGGGCCCGCAAGGGGAAACTCGATCCCGTAATCGGACGCGACGATGAGATTCGCCGAACAATTCAGATCCTGTCCCGCCGAACGAAGAATAATCCGGTTCTTATTGGTGAGCCGGGCGTGGGCAAGACTGCGATCGTGGAGGGCCTCGCCCAGCGAATCGTGTCCGGCGATGTGCCGGAAACGCTAAAGAATAAGCGACTCGTCTCGCTCGATCTAGGGTCGATGCTCGCCGGGGCGAAGTACCGCGGAGAATTTGAGGATCGTCTAAAAGCGGTTCTGAAGGAGATCGAAAAGGCCGAAGGTCAGATCATTTTGTTTATCGACGAGCTGCACACGCTGGTTGGTGCCGGCGCCAGTGAAGGCGCCATCGACGCCTCGAACATGCTGAAGCCGGCTCTCGCACGCGGAACGCTTCGCAGCGTCGGGGCAACGACGTTGGCCGAATATCAAAAATATATCGAGAAGGACAAAGCTCTTGAGAGACGCTTCCAGCAGGTTTATGTGGGTGAACCGAACGTCGAGGATACGATCGCGATTCTACGCGGATTAAAGGAGCGTTATGAGGTGCATCACGGCGTGCGAATAAAAGATGCCGCGATCGTGGCCGCCGCGACGCTTTCGAATCGCTATATCACTGATCGATTCTTGCCGGATAAGGCGATCGATCTGATCGACGAGGCGGCCTCGCGAATTCGCATCGAAATCGATTCGCTCCCACAGGAGATCGATGTCCTGGAGCGCGAGATTTTGCAACTTGAGATTGAGCGTCAGGCCCTCGGCCGCGAGACCGACGATAAGTCGAAGTCGCGCCTCGATGACATCGAGAGGCGGATCGCCGATCTGAATGAAAAATCCTCCGCGATGAAGGCCAAGTGGCAGTCTGAGAAGGAAGAGATCGAAAAAATGCGCGGCGGCAAGGAAAGGCTCGAAGAGGCAAAACTCGATCTCGAACGGGCACGTCAGGCGGGCGATCTCAACAAGGCCGCTGAGCTGCAGTATGGCTTGATTCCCGAGATTGAGAAGCAGCTCGAGATTGAGCAAGCGCGGCTCGCCGAACTTCAAAAAGACGGCGTTTATCTTAAGGAAGAGGTCGACGAAGAGGACGTTGCCGAAGTCGTTGCAAAATGGACGGGCGTGCCCGTCTCGAAGATGCTCGAGGGCGAGATGCAGAAACTCGTCGGCATGGAAGACAATCTTCGCAAACGTGTGATTGGCCAGGAAGAAGCGCTCAGCGCTGTTGCTAATGCCGTTAGACGTGCCCGGGCAGGGTTGCAGGATGCGAATCGACCGGTGGGAAGCTTCATCTTTCTTGGGCCGACTGGAGTTGGCAAGACCGAGACGGCGCGGGCGCTCGCCGAGTTTCTTTTCGACGACGAACGGGCGATGATCCGGCTCGACATGTCCGAATATATGGAGAAGCACGCTGTCGCCAGGATGATCGGGGCACCTCCGGGATATGTCGGTTATGACGAAGGCGGACAGCTGACTGAGGCGGTGCGCCGGCGGCCTTATTCGGTGGTACTTTTTGACGAGATCGAAAAGGCGCACCCGGACGTTTTCAATGTGCTGCTCCAGATTCTCGATGATGGGCGGCTGACAGATTCAAAGGGCCGCGTCGTCGATTTTAAGAACACGGTGCTGATAATGACGTCGAATCTGGGCTCGCGCGAGATACAGTCGGCGACGGAGAATCCGCTCGCGGATCGCGATATTCGAAAAGATGTGCTGCAGGTGCTTCGCGAGCATTTCAAGCCCGAGTTCCTGAATCGAATCGACGACATCGTTGTTTTCGAGCAGCTCACACGTGAGCAAATCGCCGAGATTATCGACGTGCAACTCGAGAAGCTGCGCCTCAATTTGAGAGAACGCGGCATTACGATCGAGCTCGACGACACGGCACGCGAGCTAATAATTACGGAAGGTTACGATCCGGTCTACGGTGCGAGGCCGCTGCGTCGGGCGATACAAACGCTGATTCAGAATCCGCTAGCGGTTAAACTGCTACAGGGCGAGATAGCGAGCGGCCATACGGTCCGCGTTTTGGCGGAGAACGGCGAGATGAAATTCGCGACAGTAGGCGGTGTGTCCGCTGCCGGCACGAGCCGAGGTATAGATTAAAATGTTCGGCAACAAGATGAAGGAAAAGAAAGAAGAAGAGTTTGAGGAACCGATAGACGACGGCATTCCGGTTTTTGACAAGCGCCGATTCAATGGCGAAGGCGAGCGTGTGGCCGACGATCCTAAGAGCGCCGAGCCACAGCCTACGGCGAAAGAGATCGCCCTCGAAGCACAATTAAAGGCCGAAACGGAGCGTCGCGAAGCGGCTGAGGCCAAGCTCATAGGCGTCCAGGCGAAGTTTGACGAGGCAAAATCCGGGCTCGAAAAAGAGACGGCCGAGATGCGCGAGCGGCTGCGGAAAACGCTCGAGGACAAGGCAAAACAGGGCCAATTCGATTTTCTAACGACGCTGCTGCCGGTACTCGATAACCTAAATCTCGCGATCGCCGCGAGCGAGACCGACCCGAGCGTCGAACACCTTCGAAACGGAGTCGTTGGCACGGCGCGCTCGTTTGAGCAGGCGTTGATTAGCGTCGGCGTCGAGGCCGTACCATCCGTTGGCGAAAAGTTTGACCCCGAGATTCACGAGGCCGTGGATATGGTTGAGGCGGACGAGGACGGCACGATCACGAAGGAATACGCCCGCGGATATAAGCTCGGCGATAAGCTCCTAAGGCCTGCCCGCGTCCAGGTCGGAAAGGCGTAAAGACCGCCAACTTGTCTGGGTGCACTAGGTTGTTGTCGGAATGCAGAAAGGTCTTACATGAATGCGCGGGCTTATAATACGGGGGCGGTTGGACGAATGCAGGAAGTTTTAGCATGAATGCACTGTGTTTTCGCATGAATGCACGAAGTTGAAGCATGGATGCGGGAAGTTGTTTTCTGAATGCAAAAAGGTTTTGCATTCATTTTTTTTCACTTTTTCGCAAAAATACTCTACAATTCAGACGATTTACAAAAAATCAATAGAGGCCATAATGAAACGAATAACGTCCATATCAATCTATCTTTTTTCAGCATTTTTGCTTTGCGGCTTAACTACAGTCAAAACGCCAGCCGCTCCGGGCGATCTTGATCCGACTTTCGGGTCCGGAGGCAAAGTTTTTTCGACCGTAACGGGAATGGATCCGACGCGGGGGATGGCGTTGCAGCCGGACGGCAAGATCATCATCGTAGGCAGCGTGCTTGGCGCCGATTCCACGCAGGATTTTCTCGTGATCCGCCTGAACGCCGACGGGACCAGGGACACGCAGTTTGGCACAAACGGGGTGGTGCGTGTACCGTTCGACGATTTCGCCAACGAGTTCGCAAGCTGTGCGGGTACAGGCGGACGGGAAGATATTGGTTGCAGGAAGCGTGGAGTTTGGTGCCCAGGGGTACGACTTCGGACTTGTTCGGCTCCTTCCATCGGGAGTGATCGATTCGTCGTATGGTGTTGGTGGAAAAGTCAAAGTCAACATCGGTCCTGACGAACTTACCAACGACCTTGCGTTGCAGGCCGACGGCAAAGCCGTGATCACCGGCACGACCCGGCCCACGCCAAACCGAGATGTTGCCGTCGTGCGGCTCTCGACTGACGGATCGCTCGACACGACGTTCAACGGCACCGGAAAGATTTTTATCGGGACCGGCAGCTGGAACAACGACATCGGCCATTCGGTGGCGGTACAACCAGACGGAAAAATTGTAATCGGGGGCACGAACGGCGATTTTTTGGTGATCCGACTGAACACGAATGGTGTGCCGGATTCGACGTTCGGTTTTTCTGGCGTCGTACAAACGCCGATGGGGACGCAAAACGATGTAGCGACTAGCATCGCAATACAGAGCGACGGCAGGATAGTTGCGGGAGGGTCGGCCAACAGCGGGTCAACCGAATCAGATAGCATTCGCGCGATACAATTCGAACGGAGGCCTCGACGCAACATTCGATGGAGACGGCAAAGTGCTGTTGAGTCCCACCGCCAGCTTCATATCTCCTTTTATCGGTTCGGCCCTAATTCAGGCCGACGGGCGAATCGTGGGCGTGGGTCGAGCCGAGGGCAAGTATCTTCTAATTCGGCTTACCCCCGACGGCGGGCGCGATGGAGGCTTCGGCAATGCGGGAGTGATTCTGCAGAGTGTTGCCCCAAGCTTCAGCAACGCGGTCCGCGGTGCCCTCCGGCCCGACGGCAGGTTGGTAGCCGTTGGCAGTGGAAGCGACAATGGCGCGCTTGGATATACGGCCGCGCGTTTTTTGCTGGCCAACAGCCAACCTACGGCGCCCATCGATTTCGACGGCGATGCGAAGACGGATCTTTCTATCTTTCGTCCGGGCCCGGGCGAGTGGTGGTATAACCGTTCGTCGAATGGCGGGAACACTGCTTTTCAGTTTGGAGCTGGGACGGACACGATCGCACCGGCGGACTTTACGGGTGATGGAAAGGCCGATGTAGCTTTCTTTAGGCCTTCGACCGGACAGTGGTTTGTGCTGAGAAGTGAAGATCTTTCGTTCTACGCGTTTCCTTTCGGCACAAGCGGTGATGTCCCCGTGCCGGCGGATTATGACGCGGACGGAAAGGCTGATGCGGCTGTTTTCAGGCCTTCGACGCTTACGTGGTTTATCCAGAAGTCAGGCGGAGGCACGGACATCATTGGATTTGGAGCTGCGGGCGATGTGCCTACAGTTGCAGACTATGACGGAGATGCAAAAGCGGACATAGCAATCTACCGTCCAAACGCAGCAGGCGGTGCACAATGGTGGGTTCGCCGAAGCTCAAACGCCTCTGTGTTTGCATTGCAGTTTGGCATGCCAACCGACAAGACCGTCCAAGGCGACTACACCGGCGACGGCAAGGCGGATATCGCATTCTGGCGGCCTTCGACGGGCGGATGGTTTGTCTTGAGAAGCGAAGATTTTTCTTTCTTCTCATTTCCATTCGGAACAAACGGCGACACGCCGGTTCCCGGTGACTACGACGGCGACGGACGAAACGACGCTGCGGTCTTTCGCCCCTCTAGCTCGACCTGGTTTGCACAACGCTCGACGGCCGGCACGCTCATCCAACAATTCGGCATCGTGGGCGACATACCGCTGCCGAGTGCTTACGTGAGGTAGAGCAGCGCAATCCCGCGAGACGTAAGGGCGATACACCGAGTTGGCGGTATCGCCCTTACTCGCGTTCGGGCCTGCGCCTTGTGCGGGCGTAACACTCAATCTAAGAGTATCGCCCTTACTTCGTGCGGGCCTGTGCAAGCGTGCGGCTGGGTATGGCTCGTGTGATATATTTGAGATTAGAGCAAGTCTCTGGGACGCTCGCCGCATCGAATTTGTGGGCAGTTCGTAACAAGAAGATATGGCAGACATAGACGCATATAAAGATAAGTTTAGCGAGAGCGGGCGGCGTGTGCTCGAGACGGCTCTAGGCGAGTCGAAGAAGCGTGAGCAGAACTACGTTTCGATCGAGCATATCCTGCACGCAGTCGCGTTCGAAGAGGAAGACCTTTTCTCGTCAACGATGCGCGATCTCGCGGTCGATCCTCGAAGCGTGAAGATGCTGATCGAGAAGCGCCTCGATGGCGGCCGGCAGCATTCGGGTACAGGATTTCGAATCGCGCCCGAGACTACCGAACTTTTTAAGCGGGCGATGGATCGAGCGCGTTCGCAGGGGCGTCGTGTGATCGACGGCAGCGATATTTTTTACGTGCTCTCTAATGATGAGCGCAGCATCCTTAATGACGTATTGCAAAATCTGGGAGTGCCATCCGACGAAGTTGCGACGACCGCGCGTACACGGATTCGAAAGCGAGAAAAAGAAGAAGAACGCGTACGACAAAAGTACGAGCTGCCCTCGTTCCTAAAACACTTTGGCGTGTCGCTGAATAAGCTTGCGCGGCAGGACAAGATTCCACCGACGATCGGACGCTCGCAAGAGATCAGACAGATGATCGAAATTCTCGCGCACCGAGAGCGTTCTAATTCACCCATGCTCGTCGGCGAGCCGGGCGTAGGAAAAACCGCGGTCGTCGAGGGCCTTGCGCGTTTGATCGAGCTTGAACCGGAAAAGATCCCGGCGCGGCTTCGCGACTCGCATATTGTGCAGCTTCAGATGGGCGGGCTGGTCGCAGGCACCATGCTTCGCGGGATGTTTGAGGAGCGAATCAAGGGCATCATCGACGAGGTAAAAGAGAAGGAAAACATCATCCTTTTCATCGACGAGGCTCATTCGATAATTGGTGCCGGCGCCGCAATGGGGACAACTTCGGATGCGGCGAATATGTTCAAGAGCGCTCTCGCTCGCGGCGAACTCCGCATCATCGGTGCTACGACGATTACAGAATATAAGGAATATATCAGCGACGACGAAGCACTCGCACGACGCTTTCGGCTGGTGACTGTTGCGGAGCCGAGCATCGATCAGACGAAAGAAATTTTGATGGGCGTCAGGCCGCGTCTCGAGAAGAATTACTCCGTAACTATCTCAGACGAGGCGATCAATACGGCGCTCGAGATGTCGCCGAAATACATTCGCAATCTGCACTTGCCTGATAAGGCGATCGGTTGGCTTGATACGGCATCAGTGAAGGTCGAGATCGGCGAAACCGGCGAGCTCATCGTGAAGCCAGAGCACATCATCGATGTCATCTCACAGGAATCGCGTATTCCAAAGGATATGATCTACCGAGACACCTCGGATCGATTCTCTGTCATGGAAAGCGATCTCGCTAAGCGCGTCATAGGCCAGAAGGATGCGGTCCGCGCCGTCGCAGAAAGGCTGCGACTAAACAAAGGCCCACTCAAGGATAACCATTACGCGCCTGACGGCGTGCTGCTTTTCCTGGGGCCGACAGGAGTCGGAAAAACGGAGCTCGCGAAGGCCGTGGCAGAGTTTATGTTTGGTGACGAAGGCAAGATGATTCGCATCGACATGAGCGAGTACGGCGATGGCACGATCGGCATCGAGAAACTGATTGGAATGCCTCGCGGAATCGTAGGATCTGAGCGCGGCGGTATCCTAACCGAGCAGCTTCGCGATAATCCTTACACGGTTCTGTTGCTCGATGAGGTGGAAAAGGCGTCGCCATACCTGATGAATATTTTCCTTCAGGCATTCGACGAAGGCTGGATCACCGACGGCCGCGGAAAGAAGGTTTATCTCTCGGATGCGATCGTTATAATGACGTCCAATCTCGGCAGCGAGAACTTCAAACGCTACGAAAAACCGCTTGGCTTCGGACAGAAATCACGTGGCGAGATTTCGCAGATCAAGGGCGAAGCGATGAAGGCGGCTGAGGCGCGCTTCACACCGGAGTTTCGAAATCGAATCGACGAGATCATCGTATTTGCACCGCTCACGATGGCCGAGGTTCGCGAGATCGCAAAGCTCTACCTCGCAAAGCTCCAACGAAATATGGAGCGGCAGGGCAAGCTCGTCGATGTGACTGAGGCGGCTCACGACCTGTTGACGGAGAAAGGTTTTTCACCGGCATACGGTGCACGCTTTCTAAAGCGGCACATCGATCAAAAGGTGAAGCTGCCAATCACAAACGAGTGGAAACTCGCAACGAAATTTAAGGTTGATGCCGTCGATGGCGAGATTCAGGTCACGCCTGAGAAATCGATTGACGCGTTTAGTCTTAACTAGCAAACGACGCGGAAACTTTCTGCAACAAGGGCTTTGGTGATATATCTCATCAACGCCCTTTTTATTGACTCACTATGCTTAGACCTGTCCTTTATCTGCTTCTAGTTATCGTGTTTTCGGTTGGCGCTGCCGGCCAGGATTTCGTTCCCGATACTAGGGCGACCGAAGTTATCAAGAAGGCCGTCGCGGCGCTTGGCGGCGATCGCTACTCGAGCGTAAAATCCCAGATCGGTCGCGGAAAGTTTAGCGAGATTACAAAAGAAGGTGTGGTGGTTTCGTTTCGCTCATTCGTCGACGTGATCGTCTATCCGAATAAGGAGCGGACGGAATTCAAGGGACAGGGCCTGAAGAATATTCAGGTCAACGTTGGCGACACGGGTTGGGTTTTTGACGGGTCGATGGAAGTCCTCAGAGACCAGAACGAGACGCAGATCGCGAACTTTAAGAAGGGGATTCGCACGAGCCTCGACCATCTGCTGCGCGGCGAATGGAAGTCGGAGGGAAAGGTCTCGTATGTCACGCGCCGGGCCGGAACGCTTGGGAGGCGAAATGATGTCATACGGCTAACGTACAATGACGGCCTCGCCGTTGAGTTCGAGTTTGGTGCCGATGACGGCCTGCCCGTCAAGGCCATGTACAAACGCACGAATGCCGATGGCGAAGACATCAAGGAAGAGGACCGCTACGCTCAATTCATCGAGACCGCCGGCATAAAAGTCCCGTTCGTCGTTGACCACTATACGAACGGCAAGATGACCTCGCGCATCAACTACGAATCAATAGAATTCAACAAATCGATCCCCGAATCGATCTTTACAAAACCCGCGAACGCAAAATCGGTAAGAGAGTTCAAGCTCTAGGGCGAGCGCTCCCTATCGGCCATCCAGTTATTCGAATCGCAGGCGACGTACCGCTGCCGAGCGCTTATGTAAGATAGCGAGACGCAGCCCCGCACGAAGTAAGGGCGATATATCCGACTGTCGGAAGTATCGCCCTTACTTCGTGCAGGTCTGTGCAAAACCGGCTTCAAATAAACGCGAAGTCGAATTGCGCCTGGTGGATCGACTTGTCGGACGCAAGGTCGACGTTGCCGAGATAGGATTCGATCTCTTCGAGCACCTCGCGCTCGTCGTTGCGGAATGCTTTGGCAACGTCCGGGTGCACGCGTAGAGTGGTATGGCGGACGTCCTCGACGCTTCGCGACAGACGGCGTGCTTCGGCGAGAATCTCGTACGCCATGGTCGTTGGGCTTTTGACCCAGCCGGCGCCTTCGCAGTAGTCGCATGGTGCGCACATCGTGCGTTCGAGCGACTGCTTGACGCGTTTGCGCGTCATGATGATCAGGCCGAAGTCGTTAAATGAGAGTACTTTGGTCGGCGAACGGTCGGTCGAGAGAGCTTCTTTGAGCGCATCGGCGACCTTGTTTCGATTTCGACGGTCTTCCATATCGATCAGGTCGAGAACAAGGATGCCGCCGAGATCGCGAAGACGAATTTGGCGGGCGATCTCATCGACCGCCTCCATATTCGTCCGTGTGATCGTGTCCTCGAGGCGGTTGCCGCCCTTCCCGACAAACTTGCCGGTGTTAACGTCGATCGCGACCAGCGCCTCTGTCTGATTGATGACGAGATAGCCGCCTGATTTGAGCCAAACGCGTGGCTTGAGAGCTTTGTCGATCTCTTCCTGAACGCCGTAGTATTCGAGGATCGGCGCGTCACGCATGTAGAGCTTTACGCGGTTTACCATGCGAGGCTGAATTAGATTCATGAACTCGACCGTGCGTTGATATTCCTCCTCACTGTCCACTCGAATCGCAGTAAAGTCATGCGCCAGCTGATCGCGAAGCAGACGCTGCACCAAATCTAAATCCTGATGGACAAGTGCGGGCGATCTCTTCTTCTCCGCGCCCTTTTTCGAATCCGCCCACATGCGGGCGAGATACTTTGCATCATTGCGTAAATCTTCCTCGGGAACTCCTACGCCTGCCGTGCGAACGATGAAGCCGCCCGAGGTGATCTCCTTATCCTGTCGAATTTGCTGAATCAACGTGCGAAGCCGTGCCCGTTCGGTGGCCGACTCGATCTTTCGTGAAACGCCGAGATGCTCGATTGTCGGCATGTAGACGAGGTAGCGGCCGGGAAGTGCGATGTGTGACGTGATGCGGGCACCTTTCTTTGCGATCGGCTCTTTTGCAATTTGGACGAGAATCTCCTGGCCTTCTTTCAGAAGGTCGGAAATCTTCGGTTGTTCGTAGCGACCGCCGCGGTCCGACCGCTCGCGGCGACCATCTCCACCACTGGGCCGATCGCCGCTGGGACGGTCATTGCTCGGACGGTCATTCCCTGAGCGCTCGCTGCCCGATCGTGCATTCCTCGGACGGTCGGCGCCTGAGCGCTCGCTGCTCGCACGGTCATTGCTAGGGCGCTCGCTCGCCGCACGGTCGTTATCTGGACGGTCGCTTCTGCCGCGTCCGCCGCGCCTGCCGCGCGTATCGCGTCCACGCGGACGGTCCTCGCCGGCCGTATCGGCAGCGACGGGTTCGCCCGAATCGCTTTCCGCCGTGGGAGCGTCCGCAACCTGCTCAACCGCAACCTCTGCGGCAGGGTCCTGCTCAGCCTCATCGGACGGAGTCAAGAAATCTTCGACTTCCGCCTTCACCTCTTCCTGCATTTTTGTGCCGCGGCGTCGGCCCCGGCCTCCTCGGCGAACGGCCATCTCGGCTACGTCCGTCGACTGCTTTTCGCTTGCCTCGGCATCGGCAAGCTCGCCGCCTTTCTTGGTGCTCTTTTTTGCCTTCGGCTTTGCAAACTTTCCTTTGGCCGCCGCGCCGCGCTTTGCGGCCGGTTTTTTCTTCGCCTTTTCCTCGGCATCATCAGGGGTTACGACCTTTGCCCGGCTGCGCTTTTTCGGTTTCTCAGACTCTTCCTCTTCGTCGGCGATACGTTCGAAGCCTGCATCAGCCTCAACCGAGTTTAGGAGCGAACCGACCTCGGCCTCCGCAATTGTATCCTCATCGAATTTGCCTACGCTCACTTTCTCAGGCTCAACGGCCTTTCGACGTGAAGTGGCATCACTCGCGCCTTCGTCGTCGCCGATGCGTTCAAATCCGCCCGTATCGAAATCGATCTCAATCGCGGGCTCGACCGTTTCCGGCTTTTCACGGCGCCCGCGCCGTCCACGTTTTTTCTCGACCGGTTCGTCGACCGGTTCGTCGACCGGTTTTTCGGCTGATTCCTCGACCGACTCCTCGTCGGTCGTCGATGCCATGAAATCTGGCGGGGAGCTAATATCCATCGCCGAGTCGACAAGCGGCTCAGTCAGTTCCTGAGCGACGTCCATCTGTTTTTCGCGAGCTGCGCGTGCGAGGTCGATCTTATCGTTAGCCTCACGTTTCGCTTCCTCGGGCGACACTTTCCTGCTCTTCTCCATCACGACGCGCTCTATCTCTTCCTCTTCGTCAAAAAAGTCGGTAACGTAGAGGAACGCGTCGCGTTCCAGACCGATGTCGACAAAAGCCGACTGCATTCCGGGCAAAACGCGCATGACTTTACCCTTATAAACATTGCCGGCAACGCCGGTATTCTCGTCGCCTCGCTCGATATAAAATTCGGTAACTTTACCGTTATCGACGATGGCGATCTTCTTTTCGCGTCCATTGACGCTGACTATCATTTCTTTTGACATACGTAGAACTCATTGTTCGTCCCTTGATTGGTGTTCGCCCCGACATGCGCGAGGCGCCTGCATCGGTGACTTAATTGAGATTTAAGGCGGCTTAGAAGTCTAGCGAGACGATCCGTATTGAGGAAGGAAAAAGCTTTGGCGCGTTAGGTTTTCTAAAGCTTGAACTGAGCGTTTCGGCCCAATTGGACAAGGAGAGATTTCTTTTCACGCTGGGACTCTTTCGAATATGCGGAAACGTCTGATTTTCCGCTGCCGGGGAGCACTTTTCTCCAAATTAGCGAGAGTGCTCAAACCCTTTCTCAAACCTTTCGTTTCGGCGTAGCTTCGCAGCCGGCCGCAAATCCTGATATCTGCTCGGCGCGTTTCGCCGAACTTGCGATAAGTATAGGCACAGTCGACGGGCATGTAAAATGCAAAAACGCCCGTTTAGCAATAATTTACGAGAGCATTGTGAGGCGCTCGACGTATTTTGCAATCACATCGGCCTCGAGATTTACGGCGTCGCCGGGCTTTAGCGATGAGAGATTCGTCATCTGCCAAGTCGTCGGGATGAGCGCAATATCGAAAAAATTATCGCCCAGCGCGGCCACCGTCAGGCTGATTCCATCGACGGCCACCGAGCCCTTGTAGATCAGATATTTCCCGAAGGCGTGCGGGAATTCGAAGCGCAGCGTCCAGAAATCACCCTCGTTCGCTGCGGAAACAAAGTTGCCCGAGCAATCGATATGACCCTGGACAATGTGCCCGCCGAGTCTCGTGGTAGGCAGCAGAGCTCGTTCAAGATTTACGGCAGATTGCGCCCGTATAGATCTAAGTGAAGTTCGCTCAAGCGTCTCCGGCGACACGTCGAACGACAGCGTCTCAACCAACTCAATAACGGTGAGGCAAACGCCGTTCACCGCGATAGAATCGCCCAACTTTGCATCGCTCGCGACAAGCGGAGCGGCGATGATGAGGCGCACTCCGCCGTTGTTGTTGGTGACGGAGCTGACCGTCCCGAGTTCCTCGATGATTCCGGTAAACATTTCTCGCGAGATTATATCGGAAAAACTGCGGGTTCGCTTTTTATCGCGTTGGGTGTTGAAATATCGCTATGGCCGAAGCTAAACAATCAGCCGCTGAGCCGCCGAAACTCAGAATCGTCGAGGGCGTACCCGAAGTCGCTTCGCTCGCCGATCTTGTCGAATGGTTTCTCGTGAATGACGAACGCACGTCGCGCATTCGGCATCAGTACGCAAACGAATTATTCGAATGGAAGCAGAGGGAAGACGAAGAACGCGGCGCCGCAACATACCCTTTCGAAAATGCGGAGGCTCGATTTGCCATCGGCACGATCCAGGCCGTAAACGAAAACAGTTCGGAGCCGCTGCTAAAATTCTGGATCACGGATGTGCTCGAAGCTCTGGGCGCGGCGCGGGAAATGAAGACGGAGCTTACCAACGCGTACCGCCTCGATGACGGGGACCCGGAATCGTTGGCGCTGACGAAAAGCGAGAAGCTTACGACCGCGGCCGAAAAACGCCTGTACTTGACTAATTGCTGGTTCGAAATTCTCTACACCGCCGAAGCCCGCGTCCTCGGTTACATCTATCAGGAACTTTACGGCCGGCCGTTTGCGGCGTAGGTTCGCGGACCAGCACCACGCAAAAAAAAGACGCGAAAGCTACTCACAGCAGTCGCGTCCTTAGTGAGTCAGCCATTGGAATCGCTACTGACCGATGCCGTAAATGTAAGGCGCGATCACGAGCGAGACGATGGACATCAGCTTGATGAGGATGTTCATCGACGGGCCCGACGTGTCCTTAAAAGGGTCGCCAACCGTATCGCCGGTGACCGAAGCCTTGTGCGCCTCGGAGCCTTTGAATACCATCTCGCCGTTGATCATCACGCCTTTTTCGAATGACTTCTTCGCGTTGTCCCACGCACCGCCGGCGTTCGATTGGAAGATGCCCATCAGCACGCCCGACACCGTGACGCCTGCGAGCAGGCCGCCAAGAACTTCAGGGCCGAATAAGAAACCGACGATGACCGGCGTGATGAGAGCGATGGCTCCGGGCATCATCATTTCGCGGAGTGACGCCTTGGTCGAGATTGCTACGCATTTTTCATACTCGGGCTTTGCTTTGTATTCCATGATGCCCGGAATCTCGCGGAATTGCCGACGAACCTCCTGCACCATATCCATCGCGGCCTTGCCGACGGCCTGGATGCAGAGCGCCGAGAAGATAAAAGGAATCATTCCGCCTACGAAGAGGCCTGCGAGCACATTCGCTTTGTAAATGTCGATGCGGTCTATACCTGCGATACCGACAAAGGCTGCAAAAAGAGCGAGCGAAGTTAATGCCGCAGAGGCAATCGCAAATCCTTTTCCGGTAGCCGCGGTGGTGTTGCCCACAGCATCGAGGTTGTCGGTGCGTTCGCGAACTTCGGGTGGCAGCTGGCTCATCTCGGCGATACCGCCGGCGTTATCCGCGATCGGCCCAAAGGCGTCGATAGCTAGCTGCATCGCGGTCGTCGCCATCATTCCTGCGGCCGCGATCGCAACGCCATAAAGGCCTGCCATGTAAAACGAAGCGACGATGCCGCCGGCGAGTGTCAGGATCGGGATCACCGTGGATTTCATACCGACCGAAAGCCCGCCGATGATGTTAGTCGCGTGACCTGTCGAGGACTGTTGTACGATCGACATCACCGGCTTTTTGCCCATCGCCGTGTAGTATTCTGTGACGATACTCATGATCGCCCCGACAATGGTTCCGACGACGATCGCACCGAACACTCCATTCTTCGTAAACGTCGTGTTACGCAGGGCAATTTGACCCTCGGGCAGCATCCACATCACGATAAAATAGGAGGCGATAACCGTGAGAATCATCGATGCCCAGTTGCCGATGTTGAGAGCATTCTGGACGCTCGATTTGTCATCTTTGATACGGACGAAGAGCGTCCCAATAATCGAGAAAACGATGCCGAGGCCGCAGATAACCATCGGCAAAAGGATCGCCGACATCCCGCCAAAATTATCGTTGACGCGTATCTCCTGGCCGAGCACCATCGTCGCCAGGATCGTCGCTACGTACGAGCCAAAAAGATCGGCGCCCATGCCTGCGACATCGCCGACGTTGTCGCCCACGTTGTCGGCAATTGTCGCGGGATTGCGAACGTCGTCCTCCGGAATTCCCGCCTCGACCTTACCAACGAGATCGGCTCCGACGTCCGCGGCCTTTGTATAAATTCCGCCGCCGACACGCGAGAACAGTGCGATCGACTCAGCGCCGAGCGAGAAGCCGGTGAGCACCTCGATCGCCGTGCGAACCTGATTTGCACCTAGGTCCGCAAAGATCGCGAGGAAGGCGATGAACAATCCGCCGAGGCCGAGAACTGCGAGACCCGCGACGCCGAGTCCCATAACGGTACCGCCGGTAAACGAGACTTTCAATGCCTGCTTGAGCGAGGTTCGGGCGGCCTGCGTAGTACGTACATTTGCCTTGGTCGCGACCTTCATGCCGATATATCCGGCAGTCGCGCTAAAGACAGCACCGACCAGAAACGCTACGGCGATTAGCCAGTGGGAATGAATTTCGCGGCCGTTTACCTCGTGAATCGTCCCCGAATAGGCAAGCAGTACGGCCGTTATCACCGCAAAGATGCTGAGGACGCGCCACTCCGCTTTCAAAAATGCCATCGCGCCGTCCGAGATGTAGCCTGCGAGCTCCTGCATCTTCGCGTCGCCCGGATCCTGCTTGGAAACCCACGCAGATTTCACCGCCATCACGATCAGGCCCAAAATCCCCAACGCGGGCGCCAAATAAATTACGTAGCTGTTCATAAATATGCCTTTCCAAAAAACATTCATTATCGAATAAATCGTGCGTTTAGCCTAATGGAGGTTACCATCAGGCGTACTCGACGGATCATCAGGTGTCGGCGGCGGATTGTCGGCGATTATGGCCAGCCTCGTTGCGGCTCATCGGGATTTTGTGCGGTTATGGAGGCTCTGATCGCACCGATTGTGAGTGCAGAATTTCGAAATCTCCGAAATCACTCATTGCAACGTGCCGCAATGGTCATGAAAGTGAAACGAGCAAACGAAGCGTTGTCTTGCTTTACGCTTGAATTCAGTCCTGATCGGCCAAATAAAACTGCTGTGGGTAAGTGGCAGGCCGAAGGAATGCGATTGAATCTCGGCAGCGGCCCGCAACCTTCTATCGAAGATTGGATCGACTACATCACAGAGCAATTCTCGCGTGAAGAGGCCGAGGTGGGGATAAAGGGCCTTGATTTTCAACCGGATGTAGGTGGAGAGGCCAGTCTATTCGAAAGGTTAACGGCAGACGCCACCTCGAAATCGGAACGGACGAGACTGCTTGACTCCGAAATCGTGGTTGATCCCGAGCTGGAACTGATCTTAATGACGAACGCTGAGGCGCTTCTTGTATTCTTTTCGGCGCTCAAAGCGGCCGAACTAAGTTAGTCTCTAGATTTCACGGGTTTCTACGTGAGGAGAGTGGCAAGGGCAAAGATGAGAGATTTCTTCACGCGCGCCTACCGGAATACGACTCTTACAGGTGCGGACCTTGGTGTTAAACTGCAGTCGTACATCTCCGCAATGGATATGGCAATGGATTCCGAGGATTGCGGCCTCGGCGTCGTACTAAGTATTTCCGAGCGCCCCGAGCTCCGCCAAGCCTCCATTGATGACGTGGTTCGACTGAGGGACATGACGATCCAGTGACGTCGACCTCCGATCCTACTTCCGACGCGGCGAAAACGGAAGCGCCTTTTAAAAAGTCTCGCCGAGAATATGAAAATTTATTTGTCACGATAACGTCTCCCTATCACCTTATTCCCTCTTTCACTTTTTACAGAGCCCCTTAGGTATCCACTCCGTCACCGGTATGCTCGACGGCTGTGATGATTCATAAAGGATAAGCGCGAGCGAGCGGCGCTGTTCGGTCCCGGTGGCTGTAAGGTGCATCGGTGGACCGGCCGGCACGACAGTGCTTTCGCCGGCACGCCCATAGCTTTTGCCCTCCGGTGTCTCCAAGCATATTTCCCCGGCCGTGGTGTACCAGGCCTCAGGCCCCGGATGCCGATGGACAGGTGAGGTCATGCCGGGAGTGAAGATCGATTCCATATATCGGGTGCTGTATTGTTCGCCCGGCTTTATCAGCAGCGGACCGATTTCGGCCACACGCACGCCGCCGGACGGCCGCCAACCGGCCTCGGCAATAGTGAACAGCCAGATTTTCCCCAGTGCCTCGACTACGGTGCCGTTCGGTCCTTTGGCTGTCTCCGCGGCCGCCTTGTTCGGATAATTATCAAGATGCCAGAAGACCGACGAGCGTGATAGTTTGCCAAGCGGAGTTACGGCCATAACCCAGCAACCCACTTCACCGGTCCTCTCGCTGACGGGCTTGCAAGATGTCCCTTCATGATCCAGCGTCCTATGCTCGCCTTTTGCCGGACCATCCCAAGCGCCTAATCGCTCTACGTCAACCTTGCTCTTTCTCGCAAGCTCCTCGCGCATCTTTCTATAATCAGGATGATCAGGTTTTACCGTCTTGAAAAGTTCTACTCTGTCTTTGAAAGATTGCTCAAATCCGCTCGGCGTGATTGTCAGCAGAACCTTGACCGGAACTTTCCCGAAATTTCCTTGTGCGTGTGGTGTTCCTCGGGGAACTAAAACATATGAACCGGCAGGATATTCAGAAGTTTTGTCGTTAATTTTAACGGTCAAAACCCCTTCCAGCACATAAAACGCTTCGTCCGTATTGTTGTGCCGGTGCAAATTCGTTTTGTAACCGGGCATTTCCTTAAGTTCCACAAGTGACCATCCTCTATTCGTATCTTCACTCGAAGCTAAGTACTTGACCGTTCCCGCGTCATAGGTAAACTCAGGCGGTTCACCGGACTTGAGCGCAATAATTTTAGGTTTGTTTTTATCTTGCTCGGGTTTAACCTTTTCAGGCCTCGTTTGAGCTTCTGATACTCGCTCAAAGCTGAAGAACAGCGCGCTACCAAGAAACACGCACAACATTATTTTCGTCATATTATATCTCCCTAAATTTCTGCATCTCTAATATGTTCCCGCGCACGATTTTACATCACGCGGCGAAGCGGCATAACTTATGATTGAGCGGAATAATTCCAGATAACACTCACATTTCGTCTATTTTCTGGAATCATTGCAGATAACAACCATATATCCGGAAAACCATCCGCTCATCTCGATATTTTGGCACATTCAGGAAGATCAAAAGCCATGCTCAAGCCAACCGCTCGCCGCCATTCTCCGCCGTGTCAGGCTTTGGAATATGATGCTATATCGTCCCGGGCGTGCTTTGTAGCGGAAGTTCGCGACCGATGTGACGTGAGGTTTTGATGAAGGCGTTAACGGTTAAATCGAAACATCGGGAAGAGATGATCGACATCACGTCGCAAGTGTCCAAAGTGGTGTCGGGCGGTGACGGCGTCTGCGTTCTCTTCACGCAGCATACGACTTGCGGGCTCACGATTAACGAAAACGCCGATCCAGACGTGCAGAGCGATATGCTGGGATTCTTAAACAGGCTGATCCCGCAATACGATGAGCACTTCGAGCATTTCGAGCACAACTCTGATGCCCACATTAAATCGTCGCTTGTCGGCTCGAGCGTGACGATACCGTTTGAAAAAGGCAAGCTGCTGCTCGGTCGCTGGCAGGGAATCTATCTGTGCGAGTTCGACGGGCCGAGGGAACGCACAGTGATACTGCAAATTATGAATTCAGAATGATGAACGATGAATCGTGAGAATTGTGACGATAGGTGATTCAGGGACGCCGCTCGCAAAGAAGCTCGGGATGAAGGAAGGCTCAATCGTCGTGTCTATCAATGCGCCCGATGACTACCCAGAGCTAATAGCGCCGCTGCCCGACGGCGTTACGTTTACCGACAACATCGGAAATGCCGACTTAATTCATCTGTTCACAAACTCTCGCGACGAGCTTTTTTATCCCTGGCGAGCTTCAAATCGTCGATCAAACCAACTGCTGGGCTCTGGGTCTCGTGGTACAAAAAAGCCGCAAAACGCCCGACAGAGATCACGGAAGACACCATCCGCGAAGCCGCCTTGCCGTTAGGCTTCGTCGACGTAAAAGTGTGCGCGGTGGATGAAAAGTGGTCGGGACTTAAGTTGGTGATTCGAAAAGAAAACAGATGAGCCGCGGATTCGTCACTTGTCACCGCTCCTATTCACTATTAACATTATCGCCATGCCCACCAAAGACCCGCGAATGGATGCATACATCGAAAAGTCTCAGGAGTTTGCGCAGCCGGTTTTGCGCCACCTTCGCGAGCTCGTGCATCAGGCATGCCCCGACATCACAGAAACGCTGAAATGGAGCATGCCGAGCTTCGAATATAAGGGCCTGCTGTGCGGCTTTGCATCGTTTAAGGCGCACTGCACGTTCGGCTTTTGGAAGCAGTCTCTGCTCGAGTCGGACGCGTTTCCAAAAAACAGAACGGCGATGGGTTGCTTTGGCAGGATCACGCCGCTGAAAGATCTACCGAGCGACAAGGTAATGGTCGGCATCATCCATCAGGCGATGGAGCTAAACGAGAAGGGCATTAAAGTTCCAAAAGCGAAGCCGAAAGAGAGAACCGAACTCGTCGTTCCAGACATTTTGAAGAAAGCATTCAAGGCTGATCCGCTGGCAGCCGAGACTTTCAAAAATTTTTCGCCCGGCCAGCAGAAGGAATACGTGACGTGGATCACCGAGGCAAAGACTGAGGCCACACACGACAAACGCCTCGCAACCGCAATCGAATGGATGGCCGAGGGCAAACGCAAAAATTGGAAATACGAGAAGTGCTGAGAATTATATCTAACTTATGTCAGAACCAATCTTAGTAGCAAAAAATGATGCGGGCGAATTTCACCTCTTGCCGCAGATGGCTAATCGTCACGGCGTGATCACGGGTGCAACCGGCACAGGAAAAACCGTTACACTGCAGCGCCTCGCCGAAGGCTTTAGCCGGATCGGCGTGCCCGTTTTCATGGGTGACATCAAGGGCGATCTGTCAGGTGTCACGCAGCCGGGCGGCGGCAATGCCAAGATCGATGCACGCAACGAACAGTTGGGGATCACGCCGGCCTTCGACGGGTTTCCCGCGACCTGTTGGGACGTATTCGGTAAGCAGGGCCATCCGCTTCGCGCGACCGTCTCTGAGATGGGGCCGCTGCTGCTCGCGCGTCTGCTCAACCTGAACGAAACGCAGGAAGGTGTCCTCGCGATTGCATTCAAATACGCCGACGACAACGGTCTCTTGCTGCTCGACCTGAAAGATCTGCAGTCGCTGATGAAATGGGTCGGCGAGAACGCACAGGAGATGACGCTCAAATACGGCAACGTATCGACAGCGTCGGTCGGTGCGATCCAACGCGGCCTGCTGCAGCTAGAACAGCAGGGCGCTGCGACTTTCTTCGGTGAGCCTGCGGTAAAGCTCGATGATTTTATGCAAACGACGGGCGGGAAAGGAGTCCTCAATCTGCTCGCCGCCGACGAGTTAGTAAATTCGCCAAAACTTTATTCCACATTCTTGCTCTGGATCTTGAGCGAGCTTTTCGAATCGCTGCCCGAGGCGGGCGATCTCGAGAAGCCAAAGCTCGTCTTCTTTTTTGACGAAGCTCACCTACTGTTCAACGACGCGCCGACCGCGCTTGTCGAGAAAGTCGAACAGGTAGTCAGGCTTATTCGCTCGAAGGGGGTCGGTGTTTATTTTGTAACGCAGAATCCGGCAGATATTCCGGAGAAGGTTCTGGCACAGCTCGGCAATCGCGTGCAGCACGCGCTTCGCGCCTACACGCCGCAAGAGCAGAAGGGAGTTCGCGCGGCCGCGTCATCCTTTCGAGAGAATCCAAAGGTCGATACCGAGAAGACAATCACGGAACTTGGCGTCGGCGAGGCCCTGATCTCGACGCTTGACGAGAAAGGCGTCCCAACAATGGTTGAGCGTGCATTCATCGTTCCGCCCGTCGGCCACATCGGCCCAATCACGCCGGAGCAACGCTCGGCCCTGATCGCGAATTCGCTCGTCGCCGGTGCATACGAAACGGCCGTCGACCGCGAATCGGCCTTCGAATTGCTCACCGCAAAAGCCAACGAACGCGCCGCGCAGCAGCAAGCCGCCGCCGAAGTCGTGGCCACCGAGAAAGCACAGAAAGAGGTTGAGAAAGCTGAACGCGCAGAGGCCCGAAAGCCCGACTCGCTCTTAGAATCGATCGGCAAAAGCGCTGTCCGGTCAGCTACAACATCCATCGCCCGATCGGTCGGGACGAGAATCGTCCGCGGAGTTCTCGGCGGCATCCTCGGCGGCGGAAAGGGTAAGAGTAGTTGGTTCTAAAATGTAGAGCGGTATGCTTTGAAGGCCGTTCCGGAAATCTCTTAATAGATTAAGTATGGGGCGCAGTCTTGTAGAAACCTCTCAGCTTCCCCGGTGCAGACTTCCTCAATAGCACGGATCGAACGCCCATTCTCAATCGCGTTCCTGATCTTGTCCGTGCCGCAGATCACGTCGAAGGCATTCTTGCCGAATTCGTACTCGTACTCGTTCTGTCGCCATTGAAATTCGTTGGGATACATATCGTGCGCCGTTTTTACCATGGCGATGCCGACGATTACGGGTGTGAAGATCTCGCGGTCGGTGACGTGAAGCTGGACGCCGGCACAGGTCTGGGCGGTGAATTCAGAGAAGGACGGTTCGAAGTAGGCGTGGCGAAATTGAACGCCCGGAAAATCGAATGCATTTAGGGCGTCAGCCCAGGCGTGAGCATCGATGTAGGGCGCTCCGTTTAGCTCAAAAGGTTTTGTGGTTCCGCGGCCTTCGCTGAGTTCTGTGCCCTCGAGATGAACTGTCGCGGGAAAGACCATGCACGTGTCGACGGTCGGAATATTTGGCGAAGGAATCACCCACGGCAGGCCTGTATCCTCGAACCACATCTCGCGACGCCAGCCTTTCATTTCCACGACTTCTAATTCGCAGCCGATGCCGAAGTGCTCGTTGAACATTTTCGCCATCTCGCCGATCGTCAAGCCAGGCCGTGTCGGCAGTTCGTATTGACCGACAAATGAGGTGAATTCTTTTTCGGTAACATTTCCCTCGACGTAAACGCCCGTGATGGGATTCGGCCGGTCGCACACGATGACGCGTTTTCCGAATTTCGCGGCGGCGATCATACAGTTCGCCATCGTGTATGTGTAGGTGTAGATGCGGCAGCCAACGTCCTGCAGGTCGACGACGAACGTGTCTAACCCAGCGACCATCTCCTCGGTCGGCACGCGGGTCTCGGAGTAGAGCGAGTACACCATCTTGCCCGTGCGTGTGTCGCGCACGTGCGGCGTCTCGATCATGTTGTACTGCACGTCGCCTCGAATGCCGTGCTGGGGACCGAAAAGCGTTGTTAGATTTATTGCATCGTGATTTTCGAGAGCGTCGGCGGCGTGCTCGAACGTGTCAGGCAGCACCGACGCCGGATTGCAGACCAAGCCGATGCGCTGGCCTTGCAATAGTGACGATTTTTCAGAGAGGAGGCGTTCGACGCCAAGAATGGTGCGCTTCATTTAGCTGATCGGAAGCGGATCACGTCTGATCGTCGACAACGGCCGACGCGGCGTTCGTTTTCACCGACTCTACGCCGCTATTCATTCCAGCGGCCGTATTGTACATTTCGCTCGAGGCGATGACCTGACCGTTGCCGACCTTTAGGTTGAAGTAGTGAGTTCCCTTGTTCGACTCTTTGCGTTCGTAGCGGGCGTCATCAGCTGCATTCTCCTTGACGGATTCGATGCCGTTCTCGGCGGCCGCCTTCGTCTCGTACATTTCGCTGCCAAGCACGCGCTCACCGTTCCCCGCCTTGAGCGAAAAGAAAAACTTTCCGTTAGTGGATTTCTTCAATTCAAATTTTCCTGCCATGGTCATGCCTCCTAAATAGTGATGGTAGAGTCAAGCCTATTCGATAAAATCGCTCGCCATTTCTCGTGGGGCGAGGCCGTTGCGATTGATGATGCGGGCACAGCCGTTCCAACGCAGGATCGCGTCGTCGTTACTGGCGCTACGCATCGCCTCGGCCTTTTCAAAACAGTCCATCGCCTGGCGAAAGAGCTCGTACGCGCCAACGCCGCCTTTCTCCAGGCCGGCTTTCGCCCGGCGCTCGTAGATGATGCCGGAGTAATAGGTGCGTTCGTAATCGCCGTCTATCCGAGTGAGATACTCAGTCACCCGCGCGTCGCCGATCGAATAGTCTTTCCCGAGCCGGTCGGCCATCGCGAGAACGATATTTTTTAACGCCTCCTGATTCTTCGGCTCCACAGCGAGGATGTCGAGGTAAATGCTCTCCGCGGCGCCGGGCTCGTTGAGCAGGCGATACCGATTTGCCTTCTCAAGGGCAGACTCGATCGCATCACTCGAAAGTGGCTTTAGCTCAAACTCCATCCGCTTCGTTCGCGTTACCCGCGTGAAATGCCTGATTGTGTCGCCAGTTGATGTATCCGATTATAAGCCCAAAAAGCGTTCCGTGGCGAATAAATTTGAGCCACGTTCGTGAGGCCGTAAAATATGCTTCAAACGTCTCATACCTGGGTATGGCATCCGAAATTACTTCCGCCTGATTAGCTTCACGAGCTTCGCGATCGGGTCGTAATGCTCGTCGACGACGCGTTCTTTTAGAGGAATGATCGCGTTGTCGGTGATCGTGATGTGCTCGGGGCAGACCTTTGTGCAGCATTTTGTGATATTGCAGTAGCCAATGCCGTGCAGATCTTTTAGCTCCTCGGTGCGGTTCTCAGTGTCGAGCGGATGCATCTCGAGGGCCGCCGCGTAAACGAGAAATCGGGGCCCGATAAACTCGGCATGCTTATTATGATCGCGAAGGACGTGGCAGACGTCCTGACATAGGAAACACTCGATGCACTTGCGAAATTCCTGCACGCGGTCAATGTCCGACTGCTGCATTCGCCACGTTCCGTCCTCGGCGTCGGGCGGACGCGGATTGAACTTTTTGATCTTCTTTTTGACCTCAAAATTCCAGGAGACATCCGCGATCAGATCCTTGACGGCCGGGAACGCACGCATCGGTTCGATCGTGACCGCCTGCGTCGTGTCGATCGTGTCGAGCCGCGTCATGCACATCAGCTGCGGCTTCCCGTTAATCTCTGCCGAGCACGAGCCGCATTTACCGGCCTTGCAGTTCCATCGGCACGCGAGGTCCGGCGCGGACTCGGCCTGTATCTGATGCACGGCATCGAGCACGACCATTCCTTCGCCGATCTCGGTCGAATAATCGACCATCTCGCCGCCCTCACGCCCGCCTCGCCTTATGCTGAATGTCGCTTTCATGAATTCTTTAGCCACAAATTGCACGAATAGCGCGAATCAAATCTCTTATTTGTGTCATTCGTGTAATTCGTGGCAAAACTTCTTCCTTAACCCATTTCCTCGATCACTTGCCGCAACTCTGCGGGTATTTCCGGGATCGGAGTCCTTGAGATTTCCATTGCTCCCGAGTCGCCTTTCTTTAGAGAGAAATTGAACTTGGCAAACTCCGGATCTTTATCAGGGAAATCATCGCGAAACTGTCCGCCACGGCTTTCTTTTCTCTCGAGCGCCGCGCGCGTAATCGCTTCCGATACGATCAGCAAATTATGCAGATCGAGTGCAGTGTGCCAGCCGGGATTAAAATCGACATTGCCAGGCGAAAAGGCCCGCGCGGCGCGATTTCGCAAAACGTCGAGGCCGTTTAGTGCCTCGATCATCTCGTCGTGATGGCGAACAATGCCGACATTCTTCTGCATCATTTCCTGCAGATCGTGCTGGATCGTATAGGGATTTTCGCCGCCTTCACGTTCGAAGGGCTCGAGCGCCGCTAGCACGTGGTCCTTTACCTGGTCATCGTCGATCGTTCCAGCTCCATTTTCTTTTGCAAATTGAGCAGCGTATTCGCCAGCTCGCTTGCCGAAGACGATCAGATCCGACAACGAGTTGCCGCCGAGACGATTCGCGCCGTTGATACCCGCGGCGCATTCACCGGCAGCAAACAGTCCAGGCACGGTCGAGGCCTGGGTGTCCGCCTCGACGCGAATGCCGCCCATGATGTAATGCGTCGTCGGCCCGACCTCCATCGGTGTAGTCGTGATGTCGAGGTTCGCCAGCTGGATAAACTGGTGATACATCGAGGGCAGTTTCTTCTTAATGTGCTCGACAGAGTCTGGCAGTCTCTCCTTGATCCATGCGATGTCGAGGTAGACGCCTCCGTGTGGTGAACCGCGGCCGGCTTTCACTTCGCGATTAATGCAGCGTGCGACATGATCGCGCGTGAGAAGTTCGGGCGGTCGATTCGCGCTCTTGTCGCCCTGCGTGTAGCGCCAGCCTTCCTCCGCGTCGCTTGCGGTCTGATCTTTGTAGTTTGCGGGAATGTCGTTAAACATAAACCGCTCGCCTTCGCTGTTTTTTAGTACGCCGCCCTCGCCGCGAACGCCCTCGGTCACGAGAATCCCGCGAACGCTTGGCGGCCAGACCATTCCCGTTGGATGGAACTGGACGAATTCCATATCGATGAGCTCGGCTCCGGCGTCGTAGGCGAGCGCGTGGCCGTCGCCCGTGCCTTCCCAACTGTTTGACGTGATCTTGTATGCACGACCGACGCCGCCCGTCGCGAGGATCAAAGCCTTACATTTGAAGATGCGAAATCGACCGTGTTCGCGCTCATACGCGACGCAGCCGACGACGCGATCGCCGTCCTTCAGGAGCGAGACGACCGTGACCTCCATGTACACCTCGATGCCCTGATGGACACCGTGATCCTGCAGCGTGCGGATGAGTTCCAGACCCGTGCGATCGCCGACGTGTGCGAGACGCGGATAGCGATGGCCGCCGAAATTTCGTTGTAGAATTTTGCCGTCCGTGGTCCGGTCAAAGACTGCTCCCCAGGCTTCGAGTTCCCTGACTCTGTCTGGGGCTTCCTTCGCGTGCAGCTCGGCCATTCGCCAGTTATTTATGTACTGGCCGCCGCGCATCGTGTCGGAAAAATGGACCTTCCAATTATCGCGGTCATCGACGTTGCCCAACGCCGCCGCCATGCCGCCCTCGGCCATCACCGTATGGGCCTTGCCAAGGAGCGATTTACAGACCAGACCGACGCTCACGCCATTTGTGGATGCCTCGATAGCAGCCCGGAGTCCGGCACCGCCGGCACCAATGACGAGTACGTCGTGTTCGAATGTAGGATAATCAGCCATTAAAGATCAGTGATCAATTTAGCTTTCTGGCTTTCGTAGCGATGAAATCCACAAAATCCGGCGCGACTCCCTGTTCGCGGATGATCGCCTGTATCTGCGCTCGATGGTGGATCGAATGAAAATTCAATTGCAGAGCGACATCTTTCGGGGCCGCAGCCCATCGCCCGCCGTCATATCCGATAAACTCCCGTTCTGCCGAAAGATCTTCATCCGATCTGCCCTCTATATATTCGATCCATGGCTCCAAACTCTTTTTCCACTCGCCATCGAACTGATCGGCCCGGTACAGCGGCCGCCACCAATCCAGACTGTCGGCATTCTCCGGAGCGACCATGCGAACTAACCATTTGTATTGGCAATTTATCAGGTGGCTCACGAATCGTATGCACTCGACCTGATCGGGCAATTCGGCGATCTTATTAAATAGCTTCTTGTTCGTCTTGTCGTTAAACTCAAAAAGTTCGATGAGATGATCCTTGAACTGCATTAAAAAAGTCTCCAATCTGTCCAAATTCCCATCGAGACCAGCCGCACGTAGATGTCGGAGAACCCCACGACAAACAGGCTGATCCACGCAAAGAGCATGTGCCGCTTGTTTAGTGCGCTCGCGCATTCGTACGCTTTTTTGCGGGCGGGTTTGTTTGAGAGCACGTCCCAGGCGCCGCCGACAAGATGCCGCAATGAGTGGCAGCTGAATGTGTACAGACCGAGGCAGACGACATTGGCCGAAAGTATCAGAGTGCCGACGCCGACGCCAAAATGCTCGCGACCGTCCGTGCCCACAAACCACAATGCCTTCCATGCGTCATAAACGAGAAAGACCAGGAAAATGAGCGCGAGATACAAAAAGTAACGATGTATGTTTTGCAGCACGAGCGGGAATCTGCGTTCGCCGCGATAGCCGGAACGCGCCTCGCCGACGGCGCACGCTGGCGGGTCTGCCCACATCGCCTTGTAATATGCGCCGCGATAGTAATAGCACGTGAACCGGAATCCGCCGGGTGCCCACAGCACCAGGAGTGCCGGCGAAAACGGCACCCAATCGGGTATCCAGGGAGGCTTTACGCCGAACATAGCATGCGGCGTAGCGCCAAAAATTTCCGGTGAATAAAACGGCGAAAGATAATGCGCTCCGCCGCCGCCGTAAAAATAATGCTCGCCCTGAAAGGCCGCCCACGTCGAATAGACGACAAATGCGCCCAAGCCGATGAATGTCAGCAGCGGTGCTATCCACCATGCATCCTTGCGGCTCGTCTCGCCGAGTCCACGTCGTGTGATGGTAACGAGGTTAGAGGCCATAACCGTCGATCTTGAGTATCAGTTTTCCCAGAACTTATTGAATGTAAAGCAGATAAATATTTACGCGAATCTCTGCTGCAAGTCAAACAAATGGCGGACGCCGCGGAGAATTAGCCGCGGCTTACCCTCTTTTGCGGCCGTAGAGCGTTAACATCTCGCGGAGCCTGCCCGCGGGGACCTCGGTGATCGCATCGTTCGACATTCGCCAGCCCCAATTGCCGTGGCCGACGGATGGAGTGTTCATGCGGGCCTTCGCATCGAGGCCGAGAATGTCCTGCATCGGAATAATCACCGTGTCTGCGACGGAGGCAAACGCGGCCCGGATCATCTCCCAGTGAATCTCGCGGCCGGCCGTCTTGAGATAGTTTTTTGCGTGAGCCCGGGCGTTCTTGTCGAGGCCTTTCCACCATTCGACCGTGGTTGCGTTGTCGTGCGTGCCTGTGTAGGCGAGAGAGTTTTGAATGTAGTTGTGCGGTAGATGAAGATTTCCGGCATCGCCGCCGAATCCAAACTGCAGCACGCGCATTCCGGGGATTTCAAAATCATCTCGCAGCTTTTCCACCGCTTCGGTCACTTCGCCGAGGTCCTCGGCAAAGACGGCTATATCACCGAGTCGATGTCGCAGTGTCGAGAAGAGTGCATGGCCGGGCACATCCACCCATTGGCCGTTTACCGCCGTCTCGTCGGTGGCGGGAATCTCCCAGTTGCGCACAAAACCAATAAAATGATCCAACCTGACGGCGTCCACAAGCCGCAGCGTGTGCGCGATCCGAGCCGTCCACCACCCAAAGCCTGTCGATCGCATTGCTACCCAGTCGTAGATCGGGTTGCCCCATTTTTGTCCCGTAGGGGAAAAGTAATCGGGCGGCACGCCGGATACAACTCGAGGCGAGCCGTCATCGTTTAATTTAAACTCATCGAGGTTACACCACACATCCGCTGAGTCGAGGGCAACAAAAATCGGAACGTCACCGATGATCGCGACGCCCTTTGCGTTCGCGTATTTCTTTACGTCAGACCATTGGGAAAAGGCCAGGAACTGAGAGAATTTTTCTCGGGCGACGCTGTCTGCAAGGTCGGCCCTGGCCTTTGCAATCGCGTCGGCTTGGCGAAGTTTCAGGCCAGATTCCCAATCAAACCACGCACGCTCGTCATTCGCCGATTTGAGAGCACGGAACAGTGCGTAATCATCGAGCCACCAGGAATGTTCCTGCGAAAATGCCTCGTATTCACCGCGAACCTCGTGAGAACTCTCTGCTTGGAACGTGTCGAAGGCCTTGCGGATCAGTCCGTCTTTCCAACGGCGCACGGCGTCGAAATCTACTCGATCGGACCACGGCGGAGAATTTGCAAATGCGTCGTCGCTGATCAGGTTAGCTTCGACGAGCTTCGCAGGCGAGATGTAGATCGGGTCGATTGCAAATGCGGAATAGGCTGAGTACGGTGAATTTCCCTGACCGGACGGAGAGAGCGGCAAAATTTGCCAGTGGGCGACGCCGGCCTCGACCAGAAAATCCACAAATCGGAATGCCTCTTTCCCGAAATCGCCAATGCCGAAATCAGATGGAAGAGAGGTGGGATGAAGCAGAATGCCACTGCCGCGTTCGAACCGCATTCCTTATTATGTAAGCCGCCCAAATGAAAGCAAGGGCGTGTGTCGGAATCGGGCCTCTGCTAACATTCATTTGTTAGGTCTCCCGTACCACATCCCATGATTAACATTCTTCGCTTCGTCTTCGTAAGTTACTGTCTTTTTGTTTGCAGCGTTATGGCGCAAGATCGATCCGCCTCACCCGCGTTAACCGCGTCCGCCTATCCGAGTGGTGTCAAGGAGGTAGCGGATGCGACGGAGAAAGCCATCCCGTCGCTTTTGGGAACGATTATTAAAGCCCGCCCGCCCTCGGTTCCCAAGCCAGTGGGCACCCAGGCCGACTTGAACACGACACAGCCGAAGGCATCGGATGGCTGGACTCTGTCTAAGGATCGCGTCGATGGCGAGGCGTCGGCGGATGAGGATCTCGTCACGGGCGAACCAAGTTTTCAGTGGAAATCTGCCATCAAGCAGTCGTTATTATTTCTGGGAGTTCAGCACGGCTATGCTATGACCCAACCGAAAACGCGGAGCGCGCTGCGCGGGCCGTTTTTTCGAGATTACTTTAGGTCCGTTAAGTCCTTACACGGCTGGGGCGATGGCGGCCGCTTCTTCACTAACTACGTAGCCCATCCAATGCAGGGGTCGTTCGTCGGCTTCATCCAGATTCAAAATGATCCGGAGGGCAGAACGCTGCATGTCGCCAGCACAAAAGCCTATTGGAAGAGCCGCTTAAAGGCTGCGGCATGGTCGGCAGCCTGGAGTACGCAGTTTGAGATCGGGCCCCTCAGTCAGGCCTCCATTGGAAACGTGGGCCTCTACGAAAAGCAGACTTGGGTGGATATTGTGGTCACGCCGACTTTGGGCACAGGGCTCTTGGTTGCCGAGGACGCGGCTGATCGATACATCATTCGTCGGATCGAGCGGCGATTTCCAAAAAACTTCTGGTTGAAAATAATGACCCGAATGCTGCTCAACCCGACACGCACCATGGGGAACCTGCTTGCGTTCAGGGAGCCTTGGCATCGTTATACCGCAAGGTAGCTTGCGGAGCGTCGGCCCGGCCGTTTCGAGGTTGCAGGCGCTCTCGGCTACAATCAAAATTACTTTGAGCGGCAGGAAAATCTACAATAAGCTCGGGTTGGCTAAACGCGCTGCCCGAGGACGAGGCCGAGCGTGTATATTTCGAGTGTTCCCGGTCGAAAGATTGGGCGCAACGTATGACGGCGTCGCGTCGCGTCCGTTTCCGTTGCTCGGACATTTTTTTGATCGCGGGGAACTTCTCAGGAACGCTCAGCCGAATACCGCATCCGAGTCCCGCTGGCCGCAGATCGAAAGTCGTCTCGAAAAGCTGCTCGAAAGATAAGTGTCGGACACGATGAGCACAGTAACCTCACTTCCTCCAGACATAATCAGCTCGATCCTCCGCCGCGGTGGCGCGGCAGATACTGAGATCGCGAAAAGGTTCCCGGGGCCGTCGCTGCATCGACAGCCGGTTCACGTCGTCTACGGCGGTGCTCATTTATTCAAGGCTGACACAATCCCAAAACTCGGCAGAATTGCACGTAGCTTTTTTGAGACGTACGCAAGTGATTCGGCGCGGCTGACGGAAATCTTCGGGATCGACGCTGCCATCGCCGATCGAGTCTTTGAGTTGGTCACAAGGAAGCTCGAGGCCGAGCCCGTCGAAGATTTTCGGATCGATTTCGAGGACGGATACGGGCCGCGAACGGACGCGGAAGAAGATGCTCACGCCGAAGCCGCGGCACTTGAGACAAATGCTGCAATCGAACAGAGTACACTGCCGCCTTTCTTTGGAATACGGATCAAACCTCTCTCCGGCCCAGGCGTTTCCCGCGCCATTCGGACGCTCGATATCTATCTGACTGCGGTTACGAGCCTTCCTGAGAGATTCGTCGTTACTCTTCCGAAGATCACATCGGCCGAGCAAGTCGCAGCTCTCGCAGATCTTCTGGACGAGATCGAATCGAAACGCGGAATACGTCAGGGTTCGATAGGTATCGAGCTGATGATCGAGACGCCCCTGTCGATCTTGTCGGGCGATGGACGGGTTGCTTTGCCTTCGATGGTAGAAGCGGGGCGAGGCCGCGTTCGAAGTGCGCATTACGGTGCGTATGACTTTACGGCGAGCCTCGGCATCACCGCCGCACATCAGGATATGCGACACGCGGCGAGCGATTTTGCACGGCACATAATGCAGCTGTCGCTCGCGGAAACCGGCGTCAACGTATCCGATGGGGCGAACAACATATTGCCCATAGCGCCGCACCGCGGCGACTATTTGACCGAGTCGCAAAGGATCGAAAATCGCGCTGTCGTCGAGCGAGCGTGGCGACTGCACTACGACCTTTGCCGCCGCTCTCTTGCCCACGGATTCTTTCAGGGTTGGGACCTGCATCCGGCCCAGATTCCCGCGCGATACGCTGCGAACTTCGCGTTCTTTCTCGAAGAAATGGATTCATCCGCCGCGCGATTGAGGAATTTCATCGACCAGGCCGCGCGGGCGACTCTCGTAGGAGATGTGTTCGATGATGCGGCGACCGGGCAGGGCCTGCTAAATTTCTTTGTTCGGGCAATCGATGCGGGCGCGGTCTCCGAGGAGGAAGTTTCTTCCCATACCGGTATTGAAGTGAACAATATCCGGGAGCGTTCGTTTGCGAAGATCGTTCACGGAGATTGATCACATGACAGAAATATTGGGCTGGGCTTGCTCCGGCATCCTGCTGGCGACCCTGGCAATGCAGATTCATAAGCAGGCCAAGGAGAAAACGACTGAGGGCGTCTCAAAGCTTCTCTTCGTCGGGCAACTCCTCACCTCGATAGGTTTTACTATCTACAGCTATTTGGTTGGGAGTTGGGTGTTCGTGTTCACGAACTTTATGCTGACCATAACCAGCGTGATCGGCATATATTTTTATGTTCGATACTCGGACGAATAACGACTTTTGAATCGGGCACGTGAACGAAATCGACCGCGAGTGTATAATTTCGCAGGTAGTTCACGCATATATGGCCGATAAACTCCGCATTCTAATTGCCGAAGATCATCAGACCGTTCGCGAGGGCGTAAAGCTGCTGGTCAATTCCCAAGCAGATATGGAAGTTGTCGGCGAGGCGGGCGATGGCGAGATCGCTATCACCGAAGCACTGCGGCTCGAGCCCGACATCCTCGTGATGGATATCTCGATGCCGAATATGAACGGGCTGAAAGCTACGCAGAGACTGCGTAAGCAGATGCCAGACCTAAAGATCCTCACCCTCACGCGTCACACGGATGATGGGTATCTACAACAGCTTATCGGCGCCGGCTCGAACGGATACGTTCTAAAACAGAGTGCTCCGAATGAATTGATCAATGCTATTCGGGCGGTGGCGTCCGGAAAGTCCTTTCTTGATCCCGCACTAGCTCATAAGGTGATGGGCGGCTACGCAGCGCGATCCACATCGATGCGTGGCGAAGGCACGACCGCGCTCACGGAACGTGAATCTGAGACGCTCCGACTTATAGCTTTTGGCTATAGCAATAAGGAGATTGCGGCCCGGCTCGACCTCAGCGTCAAGACCGTCGAGGCTCATAAAGCTAATGCTATGAGAAAGTTGGGCATTTCTAACCGCATCGATATAGTCAAATACGCAATCCTCCAAAACTGGCTCCAGGACGATACGGAAATAGATACCCAATAGGGTAGGGAAACTCCCTAGTAAAATTGTCCAACATCCCGATTTCGCTAAAATCGGTATACCGGCATACTCAGTACATCGAATAGGCAAAAAGGCGTTTATCGCTTGTGATGGGGCGGTCTTAAACTCCAAACTGGTTCGGTTGATTAAGGGGTGGCCGGAGAGCCTAAGCGGTTTTCCGGCCTGAAAAAAAAGCCCCTGGCATCCCACGGGTCGAAGTTCTTAAAGTTTTATTTAGTTTTATAGCCGATTCGCGGAAACGCGACGGATCAGGTGAAGTGCGTCCTTTTTCCTGGATCGATCGATGTGACGCGACTTACCACTAGTAAAGGGGGATAAGAAAATGACATTTAGGGAGAGCACATTCGGACATACCTCGGGCGATGACTACAGTGCGTATGAAACCCACCGCTCGACGAACAGCAATACGAAGGTGAACGAGCCTTCGGCAAATGAGATTTTGAATGCGATGCCCGACTATCTCCGCTCGGCACTCGCACCGTCGATGAAGCCTGTGGTGCTTCGAAAAGAGCAGTTCCTTTATCAGGAAGGCGATGATCTCGAATTTATATATTTTCCAATAACTGCGGTTGTGTCCGAATTCAAGATGCTCGAGGACGGCCGCATGGTTGAGATCGCTGTCACAGGTAAAGAGGGCGCGGTCGGACTGTCATCTATTTTTTCAGCATCTCACACTGTCCAAAACTCCACGCAGGTCTCGCAGGCCGGTACCGCACACCGCATCGACGCTTACACGTTTGAAAAGTTGATGCGACAGAATGAGGGCCTTCGCACAGGTCTTAACAAGTTCGTCGACTCTTATATAAGGCAGATTTCGCAAAAGGCGATCTGCAATATGTATCACTCGGTGAAAGAGCGACTCTGCACCTGGCTGTTGATGGTTCAGGATCGATGCGGGCAGTCGACGCTAAAACTCACGCATGAGCAGATCGCACGCACGCTTGGCGTATATCGTCCGAGCATCACGTGTATCGCGCAGGAGCTGCGAGCGTCAAAGCTTATTAATTATTCACGCGGAGGAATTTCGATTGAGAATCGCAAGCGAGTCGAGCAAAGTGCATGCACCTGCTACGTCGAGCTCGCGTGTTAACAATTTTGGCGGCGGTGAGTGTACGCAAGTGTACCGACCGCTGACAAAACCCGTACTACCCTAGTACGTGACCCATGGCGGGAGGCCGAATCACACCTTGAACATCCACACTTTTATGTTCGCTCGTGTCCTCTCGCCAAACTTTTTAAGGTAATATGGCGAAAGACGTCATACATACAGACGGCGAAGATGTCGTGGTAAGAGAAGATACGGCGAAAGCGTTCCGCGGTGTGAACTGGGCGCTCGCCTCCGTCGCTGGATTTATTGTGATTACGGCGGTACTCTTTATTATATTTTTCTTCGGTGCGGCGACTGACGGCTCCCTCGAGACGCCGGCACAGATTCAAAACTCGAACTCGAATGCGAGGTAGAAGCTGGCCCTTCCGGGCGAACTGGAACTAGGAAACTAACGTAAAGGAGAAAACAACTATGCTTTGGACAATCATTCTTGTACTTTTGGTGCTTTGGGCTCTCGGATTTGGTTTTGGCGGCGCCGCAATCGGCAGCCTTATCCACATCCTGCTCGTAATAGCAGTTATCGTTCTTATTCTGCAGCTCGTTCGCGGATCACGCGTATAGCTGCCTGACTGACAAACTGGCCGGCCTGAGTAGGCTTTTGATACAACGATTTATCGCCCATCACGGGCCAACCTTGTGAAATGCGAAGGAGGAGCAGAATATCGCTCCTCCTTATTTTTTGCCCCGATCTTCTGGAGCCGCCCATCGAAGCCCGCGATCGGCTATCAAGGCTTTAAAACTGGCATCCCAGCTGTTTGCTCCCCTTTGAAGGCTGTCGTGACAGTTCGAGCGGCACGACGAGCGGCACGACGAGCGGGCTCCGACATATCGAGTGATATTGATCATCAACAAATACGAGGCAGCTGTTCGCCCGCGAGCATATCGACGATCCGGGTGCCGCCAAAACCGGTCGTCATCGAGACAATGCCCTGCGGCTGGGCCTTTACCTCGCCGATAATGCAGGCACCGATGCCGTTCGGATTTTTCTGCATTCGCTCAACGATCTTATCCGCGATCCCAGGTGAAACGATAGCAATAAGCTTTCCTTCATTCGCGACATACAACGGATCCAGGCCGAGAATTTCACACGCGCCTTTTACTTCTTCGCGAACCGGAATGAGCTCTTCGCGGATCTCGATATACACATCGGAGCTTAACGCGATCTCGTTGAGCGTCGTCGCTACGCCGCCCCGGGTCGGATCGCGCAACGCGCGGATCGCATCCGGCGTCCCGAGAGTCGACACTTCATCGAGCATCTCGGCCACGAGAAAGTGCAGAGACGCCGAGTCGCTTTCGATATTGGTCTCGAGCTCAAGGTCGCCCCGCGCGATCATAATGGTCGTTCCGTGGTCGCCAATAGTGCCGCTGACGATGACCTTGTCGCCTGGGCGGGCATTCGACGAAGAAATATTGATCGATGTTTCGATCACGCCGATACCGGAGGTGTTTATGAATATCTTGTCGGCCCCACCTTTCTGCACGACCTTCGTATCGCCCGTCACGATCTGTACACTGGCCTCCGCCGCCGCGGCTTGCATCGACGCGGCGATCCGACGAAGGTCGTCGATCGGAAAACCTTCTTCAAGGATGAATCCCGCCGAAAGGTAAAGCGGCCGTGCACCGCTCATTGCCAGATCGTTAACAGTTCCGTGAACCGCCAGCTTTCCGATATCGCCGCCGGGAAAGGAGATCGGATCGACTACATACGAATCCGTCGAGAACGCCATCCGCTTTGCACCGTTCACCTCGAACACAGCCTGATCTTCGAGACGGTCTAACATCGGATTCTTGAAATATTCGAGGAAGATACCCTCGACGAGATCGTGCATCGCGCGGCCGCCGCTGCCGTGGGCCAAGGTGATGTGCGTTTCTCTGATCTTGTGTTTTCGCCGTCGCGCGCGTTCAACGCGTTCGAATAGCGGACTCGTTACAAATGATTCAGTCATGGAAATTCGACCTCGGATCGATCACGCGTCTTGCCCGGCAGGTAACAGTATCTGATGACGATCAGTCTCATTTAACTCAGCCATTTTTCAAACCTGTGCCGTCGAGCGCTGGGCGATCTTCGATAAGCGCCCGAAATTATAATAAGCCGCGCAGGCCCCTTCGCTCGAGACCATGCACGTGCCGATGGGCGTCTCGGGTGTGCAGGCCGTACCGAACACCTTACATTCCCACGGCTTCTTGACGCCCTTCAGGATCTCGCCGCACTGGCACGCTTTCGGGTCCGCGATACGTAGACCTGGCACTTCGAATTTAAGCTCGGCATCAAATGCAGCATATTTTTCTTTCAGCTTCATGCCGCTGTTCGCGATCGAGCCAAGCCCACGCCACTCAAAAAATCTCCGGGGTTCAAAAACTTCGGACAGAACTTCCAATGCCTTTCGGTTGCCGTCGCGTTCGACAACTCTGCCGTATTGATTCTCGATCTCTGCCCGGCCCTCGACGATCTGTTTGACGATCATATAAACCGATTGCAGGATATCCAGCGGCTCAAAGCCCGTGACGACCAGCGGCTTACCGTATTCGTTCGGCACGAACTCATAACAGCGAGTTCCAATGACGGTGCTTACGTGCCCCGGGCCGACAAAACCGTCGAGCTGAAGATCGGGCGAGTCGAGCATCGCTTTTAGTGAAGGCACGATCATGATGTGGTTGCAGAACACGGTGAAATTCTCGACCTTATCTTTGTCCGCCTGCAAAATTGTCATCGCCGTCGACGGCGAAGTCGTTTCAAATCCGAGAGCAAGGAAGATTACATGCCGCTGCGGGGTTTTCTTGGCTATCTTTAGAGCATCAAGCGGGGAATAGACCATCCGTACATCCGCTCCCTGCGCTTTTGCGTCAAGCAGATTAGTTTTCGATCCGGGCACTCGCATCATGTCGCCGAAAGTCGTGAAGATCACGTCGGGCTCAAGAGCAAGCGAGATACAGTCGTCGGTCCTTCCGAGGGGGATCACGCAAACCGGACAGCCGGGCCCATGGATCATTTCGATATTTGGCGGAAGCAGATCTTCTATGCCGTACTTGAAGATCGCGTGTGTATGACCGCCGCAAACTTCCATCAGCTTCAGCGGCCTGTCCGTCATACCGGAAATTTTTTCCGCTAAAATCTTAGCTAGATCGGATTGTCGGTATTCGTCAATGTATTTCACGTGCCAGCCTCCATGATCGACTTATGCTGCAGAAACTCGTGAACCATGTCCCACATGATGTGATAAAGCGTGACGTGCGATTCCTGGATGCGATGGATGCTCGTCGTCGGGACAGTAAAGCAGTGGTCTATCAATCCGGCGGCTTTCATTTCCTCCATCCTGCCGCCCTCGTCGCCGGCAAACCCTATCGATGTAATTCCGATCCGCCGCGCGGTTTTGAACGCGTGCAGAAGATTCTCGGAATTACCGCTCGTCGAAATACCTATCAAAACATCACCCTTGTTTCCGAGAGCAATGATCTGCCTGACGAAGACGTCGGCGAAACTGACGTCATTTGCCACGGCCGTGACCATCGCCATATCGTTATTCAGACATATCGCCGGAAGGGCTTTGCGCCCCACCGTGATCGGATGCATAAACTCGACGGCGACGTGCTGGGCATCGGTCGCCGAGCCTCCATTTCCGCAAACGAGCAATTTGTTTCCCCCCGAAAAAGATCGCGCGATCTCCAGCGAGGCGGCCAGGATCCCATCTTTGTTGTCTTCAAAAAATTTCTGTTTGACCTCGATACTGTCGCGAACTTTTTCCAAGAGCGAGAAACTGAGACCGGCCATCAGTTCGCGCGGTTTTTCATTTCCCTCATGCAGGAAAGGATAAAAGGACTCGGAAAAATCGTCTATCGCCTTCGTCATGTGAACGCCTTTCGACTAGTCTATCGAAGTTTGAAATTGCTCGAATTCTTCCTCGTAAGAGCCAAGCTCGCGCAATAACTCCAACGTCTTTTCCGCCTCCGCCTCATCGATCTTGCTCATCGCAAAGCCGACGTGAATGAGCACATAATCACCGAGCGCGACATCGTCGATCATTGCAAAGTTCACAGCCCGGCGGACACCGCCGACCTCGACTTTCGCTATGTGATTTTCGACGTCGACGATCTCGACCACTTTTCCCGGTATGGCTAAACACATTTGATATCTAGATTCCCCCCGATCGAAGACGGGCGTTCGCGATCGCTGCTTGTCCCAGTGAAATACCGCCGTCATTCGTCGGCACGCGGCTATGCGTCAAAATTTTAAATCCCCTTGCTTTTAGCATGTCGCAAGCTCGTTCGAGCAAGAATATGTTTTGAAAAACACCACCCGAGATTGCAACGCGATTAAGATGCCGTCCGTCGCGCAAGTTAGTCGCGATGTTGGCGATCAGCTCGGCTACTGCGACGTGAAACCTCGCCGAAACGATCGCGGCCGAAACACCATCGATCAGATCCTCGACCACCTTTCTTATGAGAGCTTCGCTCTTGATAATACCACCATCCGCAAAAGTAAATTCATAGCATTTGTCTTCGGACCTTTCGGCGATGGTTTCCAGCTCGATGGCAGCCTGGCCCTCATAGTTTGCCGTGCTCCGAAGGCAGAGTATCGCAGACATGGCGTCGAAAAGACGCCCCATACTCGAAGTTTCCGGGCAGTTCGTGTTACCTGCGATCATCGACTCGATAGTGCTCCATTTTTTGCGATCAAATGTTTCCAGGAACGGGATCTTAAGGTCCGGAAAATTATTTCCAAAAGCCCGCTTTAGATAAACGGCCGCCATCCGCCACGGTTCGCGTATGGCTTGGGTACCGCCCGGCATGGGAACATAGTCGAGGTGCGCAATTCGCTCGGCACGGTTGTAATCCGCGACGAAAAACTCGCCTCCCCACATTTTTCCGTCCGTTCCGAATCCCAGCCCGTCCATTGCGACTCCGATCACTTCACCCTCTGCGTCGTTGTCCGCCATGCAGCTCGCTATGTGTGCGTGATGATGCTGGACGCCGATCTTCGTCCCTATCGCGCTGTCGGACTGCGCATATTTGGTCGAGAGATATTCCGGATGCAGGTCGTACGCTACAACCTCGGGCTCAAGATCAAAGAGTCGCTTAAAATGCTCGATGCCGTCCGTAAACGATCGCAGAGTCTCTAAATTTTCGAGATCGCCGATGTGATGGCTGAGAAAGGCGTAATTATCCTTAGCCAGGCAAAACGTATTCTTCAGTTCCGCTCCGCACGCAAGGATCTGTCTTGAAAAATGAAAAGACGTTTTAACCGGCTCCGGTGCATACCCCCGCGAACGACGAAGCATGATCTGAAGTCTCGAGTTTTGAATAGACGATTGTTTAGGAGCGAGCCGGACGATCGAGTCGTCGGTCCGGATGTGGATGCGCCGATCATTCGTCAAAAAATAATCCGCGATGTTTTCGAGCCGCTCCGCGGCTTCGTCGTCTCGAAAGCAGATCGGTTCGTCGGAAATATTTCCGCTGGTCATCACAAGCGGCTCATCAAGGCTTTCGAACAACAATAAATGCACGGGAGTGTACGGCAGCATAAAGCCGAGTGTCGAAACGCCTGGAGCGATCGACGCCGGCACGCCCGCGCCTTGTTTCTTCGTAAGTAGAACAACTGGACGTTCCCGCGACCTTAGAAGGCCGGCCTCGGCATCGGAAACCTCGCAATATTGCCGAATGACGTCGACCGACCCCGCCATCAATGCGAATGGTTTATCTTCGCGATACTTTCTCTGTCGCAGACGCTCTACTGCATCCGCGTCGAGAGCGTCGCATGCGAGGTGGTAGCCGCCGATGCCTTTGACTGAGAGAATTTTGCCGCCCTTTACGAGTTCGAGAGCCGTGGCGATTACCTCACACCCTTCCAAAGCTTCGACTCTCTCCCGTTCGGGCCCGCTCGGTCGCAAAGAGAGTTTCGGGCCGCATACCGAACAGCAAATCGCTTCGGCGTGAAAACGCCTGTCGTGCGGATCTTCGTACTCGGCCCGGCACGCTCTGCACATCTCGAAATCGCGCATCGTCGTGTTCCCGCGGTCGTACGGAACGTCTTCTATTATCGTGAAACGCGGGCCGCAATTTGTGCAGTTGATAAACGGATAGCGATATCGACGGTCGTGTTCGTCGATCAACTCCGCAAGACAATCCTCGCAGGTAGAAATATCTGCGGAGATAGGAATGAATTTCGGGCCCGACGCAACGCTTGGCAGGATCTGAAAATCCCTAAATGATCGGATGGGTAAATTGTCGGTGCGCGTAAGCGATTCGACGTTCGAAAGCGGTGGCGGATTCACCGGAAGGTCTGCAACGAAACGTTCGATCTCGTCTTCTTCGCCTTCGACGTCGATCAATACGCCCGTTTCATTATTGAGAACACTACCGCGCAGATCGCGCTTGCGTGCGAGGGAAAGAATGTAAGGACGAAACCCAACCCCCTGGACGATCCCGCGCACTAGAATTTGAGTTCGCGTCGCCATTGTCAGAGCGAGATTGAGCTGCTCATAGCAAATCCAAGCTTTGAAAAGGAGTTCTCGAACATTACCTGGATATCCGCTTTCGCCTTCAAGTATCGATGCTTAGGGAATCGTATCATACCGTGGCCGACACAAATTGTTGTTATATATCGAAGGTGCTGATAGAATTTACTCCTTCTTTAATACGCGTTTTTGATAATTAGTGTCGTTACAGATCGGAGGCCCCCCGCCTCAGATTTGCCGAAGATCCCTGTTTGTCTTTCGAATGGAGGAAACACGATGGATTCGATTACGATTTGGACCTATTCACTAATTGCCGGAGCAGTCGTCATATTAATTGTCGCGGCGCTGCTGATCGCAATTGTTTTGACCGCCCGCAAAATTGATTCCCATGCCAAGGATATCTGGCAGGCCGGAAAACTGATCGCCGGAAATACTGTCTCGATCTGGATGTTGAAAGACACCAATGCCGTAGCGGGAGATATTCTCACAACCGCACAATCGATTGCTGGTGTCGCCGGCAGCATTGATGGAAAACTGACCACATTAAGCCAAACTTTAACTAAAGGAGCGTGAGCGTCATGGAACTGCTGACTTGGGTGACAATTGGCTATTTTGTGATCTTGGTGCTGACGCTGGCGGTCGGACTGATCGCGATCTTAACTACGCTAATGAGCGTCGCGAAAAAGCTCGGCGGTATCAGTGCCGGACTGGCACAGGTTGAACAGGACACTGCGCCGCTAAACGGCGGCGTCGAAACACTGAACGGTTCGCTCGGCGGTTTGGCTGGCGGCCTCATGGTCGCCGAATCGAGTTTTGCTTCGGCGAATGAACATCTGCAGGAAACGCTTAACGCGGTAACAGTTGCCCGATAACTAGGGTTTTGCGAGGTGAATATGTTTTTGATCGAACTAACTCCCGAAACGGCCAGCACGATAAAAATCGTTTGGTGGATCGGAATTATCGTTGCCCTAGTTGTCACGGTGATCGACGTCCATCTGCTGCTTCGCGTGATCTTCGCCGCTAGGAAAATTGACGGTTTAGCGGACCGAACGCTGACGGCCGCGGGCGGTATTGCGGGCAATACAGCGGCGTTGAAAAATCTCGGCGCAACCAACGATGTTGCCGCCGCATTGATCGCGAACGCCACGCCGATCGTCAATGTCGCTGGTGCAATCGACGCAAAATTGACGGCGGTTTCAGCCCATTTTGGCGGAGGTAGAAACTAATGGATACAGTTTTACTGCTAACGATCCTGACTATTCTTGCCGCCGCCGTTTTACTGATCGCGCTCGGCATTGGCCTGTATTACATTGCTTTAGCTTTGGAAGGCATCGGTTCTAGCCTCGACAAGATCGCCTACGGCGTGCGGGCGATCGAGACTGAAACCTCGCCGCTGCCCGACTGCATCGACGGGATCAATGGATCTCTCGCCCCGGTGGTCGGTGGTTTTGAGGCGGTGGGCACGAGTTTAACCAGCGCGGATAAACAGCTAGGAAACGTCGCCGGTGTTTTGGGGATCGGGTAGGTCAGTACCACCTGCGGTAGCGGGTGGTTTAAGTTGATGTTGAAGCTTTGTACACAGATTTGAGTTGAGGTGTTCAGCCGCCCGCTACCGCAGGCAGTTCTGACCAAAAAAAAATATGAAAATTGGAATTAGTGGTAAAGGCGGTTCGGGTAAAACGACCATCTCGGCGACATTGGCCCGGGTTTATGCTCGGCAGGGAATTTCGGTTCTCGCAATTGACGGCGATCCAAATCCGAATCTTGGAATGGCCCTCGGCCTCAAAGCTCAGGCTCTCGAAGAAATGTGTACCATTCCGCGCGGCGTAACCGCGAAGATCGAGGACGCTGATGGAACAATGCGAACCGTTTTGAAAGATACGGTCGAAAATATCAAACAGTTGTACGGCGTTTCGGCTCCGGACGGTATTCGTCTGCTCGTAGGTACAAAAGTCGAAACTCCGGGTTCCGGGTGTCTATGTTCCGGCCATGCTGCCGTGCGCAGCTTGATGGGAGAAATTGTTTCCGAGGCCGGCGATATGACGGTAATGGATATGGAGGCGTCGCTTGAGCATCTGAGCCGCGGCACCGTCCGAAACGTCGATGTTCTGCTGATCGTGACAGAGCCGTATTACCGTTCGCTGGAAACCGCCAGGCGCACCCTGCCTCTGGCGCGCGAATTAGGTATAAAGAATATTTATGCTGTCGTCAATAAATATCGCAGCGCGGAAGACGAAAAATTGGTTTCCGATTTTTGCAGCAGTCACGGACTGGAGATCATTGCCCGGATCCCGTTTGACGCAGCTGTGACGGAGGCTGATCAGCAAGGGAAATCCTTGTTCGATTTCAGTCCGGATTCGCCGGTCGTCAAGGAAGTCGAAAACCTTGCCGCCCAGCTGCGGATGAAACTGCCTGTTAGTAATTACACGTCGGCTAAAATTTAACCGGAGCAATTTTTATATCCGTAAGGAGATTAACTCTATGTTGGATGAAGCGATCAATCTAACCGAATCCGATATGTCGATGGAAACCGTCAAGGACCAGCCGAATAAGATGTATGAGAGCGGAAACCCCCTCTCATCGCTTCCGCTCGATACAGTTCATGTATTTTGGTTGGCCGGAATGAGCTGCGACGGCTGCACCGTCGCCGTCGCGGGTGCGACGAATCCGCCGCTCGAAAATTTGCTGACGGGAACGGTCACCGGCTTGCCGCTGGTCGTATTACATCACCCGGTGTTGTCGGTCGAGGCCGGCGAGGAATTTATCGAGAGTTTTAAGATAGCCGAACGCGGTGAGCTCGGCGCTCCCTATGTCGTCTGCTATGAAGGCTCGATCGCGGACGAGCGGATTGCGGCCGCGACAGGCGGTTACTGGTCGGCGATCGGCTCGGAACCGCTGGGCGGCGATCGATACCGTCCGATCCCAACTACCGAATGGCTTTCACGTCTCGCTCCCGGCGCGGCAGCCGTTATCGCTGTCGGAACCTGCGCGACATGGGGCGGCATACCCGCCGCCGCCGGCAATCCGACAAACTCTATGGGCGTGATGGATTATTTGGGTAAGGATTATCGCGGCACGGCCGGGCTGCCGGTTATCAATATTCCGGGCTGTGCACCGGTCGGTGATAATTTTACCGAAACGGTCGGTATGATCTTATTATTTCTTCAAGGGCTCGGCCCTTTGCCGGAGTTTGATGAGCTTGGCCGTCCGGCATGGCTTTTCAAAGAGACGGTGCATCAGCAATGTGTCCGCGGCGGGTATTACGAAGAAGGAACCTTTGCCGAAAAATACGGCGACAAAGAATGTCTTGTCGAGGTCGGCTGCTGGGGCCCGGTAGTGCAGTGCAACATCACAAAGCGGGGAGCGATCAATCATATGGGCGGCTGCATGAACACGGGCGGAATCTGTATAGGCTGCACGATGCCCGGTTTCCCCGACAAATTCGCGCCGTTTTACTCCATACCGCCCGGTTCGACAATTTCATCGAACACCACGCGGACGTACGGCGCGGTCATCAGGCGTTTGCGGCGGATGACACAGAAGTTTCAAAATATGGAGCCTCGCTGGCAGGAAAGCGGACACGTTCCGAGCGGTTGGAGCGACATGACTAAACCGTCGTTGACGAGCCTTGCGATCCACTATCTTTACGAAAAGATTCAGTTTAGCGGTTCGGTCCGGCCGGGAGACCACGTCGGAAAAGGATCGCTCAAGGCGAAAGGCATACATACGCCGGAGATTTAAGCCCGCGGCCGCGGGCGGGTCACTTTTTGCAGAAGCCCGCATGAAGTAAGGGCAAAATCACACTTACTCGGGCGTGTTTCCGCATTTTTGGAAAATAACTATGTGCTTCAAAAATTTACCGATTGAATTCGATGCGGCCGGAAAGCCCTTTTTGAAAGGCGGCATCCGCAACCCGTATTCGACAAAAAATGTCATCACGTCGGTCGGCGAGGTTAAACAGATGCCCTACGACACGGTGCGTGAGCTGCTCGTGCGAAATGGCTATGTAAAGGATGTGAATTTTGACCCCGTGACCCGCGTAGCCGGTGCCCTGGCATTTCACGGCGTCGCGGATTTGGAAAACCGTAAGTTTATCGAGGCGCGTTCAATGGCGACTTTGTTTCGCGGTTACGAGATCATTATGCAGGGCCGTGACCCGCGCGATGCGATCTTTATTACGAGCCGTGCGTGCGGCGTGTGTGGAGGCGTTCACTCGGCGTGCGCTTCACTGGGGATTGAGATGGCTTTTGGCATCACGCCGCCACCGCTAGGCATAATTATAAGGAACCTACTGCTTTCGCTCGAATTTCTTTATGACAATCCGCTGCATCTGTTTTTGCTGGCCGGGCCGGACTATTCGGAAATGATCGTCAAGGCGACGACGCCAAGCTTGTGGGAAAAAGCGACGAAAACCGCCGCTCCGAATGCCGAACATCACGGCTATGCGACGATCGGCGATTTGATGAAGGATATGAATCCGCTGGCGGGAAAACTGTATCTTGAGGCTCTACACATGACGCGAGTCGCCCGCGAGGCGTATGTCGTCATCGGCGGAAAGTATCCGCATCCGGAAACGCTTGTGCCCGGCGGCGTCAGCACGACCGTTACGCTGCAAACATTTAACGAAATTTACACCCGGCTGCACCAGTTTTTCGATTATTCGAAAAAAGTTGTCACGATCTGGGATGATCTGACGGATTTTTTCTACGATGCCAATCCCGAATACCGAAAAAACGGAAGCCGGGCCGCAAGCATGGTTGACTTTGGCATTTGGGACGACCCGGATGTTTATGACTCGACCTATGAGAACTGCAACGAATGGGGCAACAACCGCTGGTCGACGCCGGGTGCGGTAATCGGCGGCGAACTCGTTACCACCGATCTGCAAAGTATCAATCTCGGTCTCGAAGAATTTGTCGACCATTCGTTTTACGCAGAATGGTCGAACGGCGACGGCGACGGTAAAAATCTTTTACATCCAACCGACCCGAAAGGCGCTCCACTTTCGCCGTATCACCCGTGGAATAAGGAAACTCTGCCGCGCCCCTCGGGACAAAACTGGCGCGAAAAATACACCTGGGCGACATCGCCGCGTTGGGATCGTCAAGTTTTTGAGGCCGGGTCTTACGCCCGCGTCTGGAACACAGCCGCCGCGCAAAAGATTCGCCCGAATTCGTTTATCGAATCAACCGGAACGAGTTTGAAGATGCGCCTGCCGAAGGGAGCGAAACCGGCGATGGACATCGAATGGAAGATTCCGGGCGTTTGGAACACCTTTGAGCGTAACAAGGCTCGGGCCTACGGTGTGGCTTTTACCGCCCTTGTGGCAATGAACGATTGGCTTAAAGGACTCGAATTGCTCAAACAAGGCAAAACGGCCGTCAGCACGGAGTTCGAAGTTCCAAAGACCAACCGCATCGGCGTTGGATTCTGGGGTGCGGGGCGCGGTTTTCTGTCGCATCATATGGAGCTCGATAAGGGCGTTGTGCAGAATTATCAGATCGTTACGCCCTCGACCATCAATGCCTCGCCCATGGATGCATGGGACAAACACGGCCCGTACGAAGAGGCGGTTTTGAACACTCCGATCCTCGAGGAATTTGACAAGCCGGAAGATTACAAGGGTATCGATCTGCTTCGCACTCTTCGCAGCTTCGATCCGTGCATGCCGTGCACCACTCATATCTACGCGGGCGAGCATACGGTTGTTAGGGAGATCAACACGTGCGCGTGCGGCGTTGACGGTTAATTCAAAAAATATTCGTTCAATGATAGGTGAGTGGGTTGAAGGCTGGTTTGAAGAATCGCATGCAATGAATAAAGGGAGGAAAGGTCTATGGTTAAAAGATTAAGGAACGGCATATTATTGTCCTCGGTCGGCATTTTGGCCTTGATGGGCGCGTCCTGCGCAAATGAGCCGAGCAACAAAAGCACGGCGAACAGCGCTCCGATCATTAAAACCGAACCGGCCAAACCGACGAGCGATAAAGGCGATTCGGTGGTGACGGGCGGCGACCTTGCCTTTATGAATGAAGCGGCTCCGGGTGGAATGGCGGAAGTCGAACTCGGCAAGCTTGCCGCCGCCAAAGCGGAAAACGCGGAAGTCAAAGCGTTCGCCCAAAAAATGGTTGAAGACCACTCGAAGGCGGGCGACGAATTGAAACAGTTGGCGGCACAGAAAAAGGTGATGCTCCCGCCCGATGTGATGCCAAAACATAAAGAGATAATGGATACATTATCAAAATTGAACGGAGCGGATTTTGACAAGGAATATGTGAAAGCGATGGTCGCGGCCCACGAAAAAGATGTCGCTGCGTTTGAAAACGTCTCTAAAACGGCCGTCGACGCGGATGTGAAAGCTTTTGCGACGAAGACGCTGCCGACTTTAAAAATGCATTTTGAAATGATTAAAGCTCTCGCAGATAAAATGGGCGTGAAACCATGATGGCGTGAACACGCGTTTCATAGTTACTGAATAACAATCGAAAGGGGAAAATAAGATGTCAACCAGAACAGATGATATGGGGCAGAGGGAAACTGAAGGGGCGGGCTATACGCTGGAAAATATCGGAGCGCTGATCATTCGCTACGGATTGGTCATAATTTTGCTTTGGGTCGGTGCCTTGAAATTTACCGCCTATGAAGCCGAAGGCATTCAGGGATTGGTTGCGAATTCGCCGCTGATGTCGTGGATGCTCAGCATATTGACCGTGCAGGGAGTTTCGATGCTTATCGGCACCGTCGAAATCGTTTTGGGATTGTTGATCGCCACGCGACCGTTTGCGCCGCAGATTTCGGCGATCGGCAGCATCGGTGCGATCATCATGTTTCTCATCACGCTGACTTTCGTTTTGACCACGCCGGGCGTGTGGCAACCGGGCTATGGGTTTCCGTTTCCGTCGCCGATGCCGGGCCAGTTTTTATTGAAAGACTTAATGCTGCTCGGTGCGGCGATCTGGACGGCGGGCGAAGCCCTGCGGGCAGCGAATACTACTCGCGTTCCTATGCGAGACGAGAATTAAGGATGCCCGATGAAGGTGCCATATAGCGATTCGTGGAGCGCCTGGGCGATGTTGCCGCTGCGGCTGATCATCGGCTTTGGCTTTATGGCTCACGGCTACGCGAAGCTGAGTAAAGGAGTGGATGGATTCGCAGACATCCTCCAGACGATCGGGGTCCCCGCGCCCGGTTTGGCGGCGTGGGCGACGGCACTTATCGAATTTTTCGGAGGACTCGCGATATTGGCGGGTGCATTCGTTCCACTCGTCAGCATTCCGCTGGTGATAATTATGTTCGTGGCGTTGTTCACGGTTCACCTGACATTCGGATTTTCGTCAATTAAGTTGACGGCGATGACCGCCAGCGGGCCGCAATTCGGAACAGTCGGCTACGAGTTAAATTTGCTCTATATCGCAGGGTTGCTGACGCTCGTACTAGCCGGAGCCAGTCCATTTTCCGTTGACCGATGGCTAGTTCGCGGAAAAGAAGATGCCGGTATCTAAACCATGAGTGGGTCGGGTTTCCAGCGCGCAATCGTCATCGGCTCAGGACCGAACGGATTTGCCGCAGCCATCGAATTAGCGCGAAATGGTGTTTCGGTGACCGTGCTTGAAGCTCAGGGAACCATCGGCGGCGGCACTCGTTCGGGCGAATTGACGCTGCCGGACTTTGTTCACGACCTCTGCTCGGCGATTCATCCACTCGGAATAGGCTCGCCGTTTTTTCGGACACTGCCGCTCGCCTCGCACGGCTTGGAATGGATTCAGCCGTCTGCTCCGCTCGCGCATCCGCTCGATGACGGGACGGCTGTTATGCTCGAACGCTCGATCGATGAAACTTGCGAGACGCTCGACGATGTGGATACAAATACGTATAGCGATTTGATGAAGCCTCTGGTCGGCGATTGGGAAAATCTTGTTGCGGATTTGCTCGGTCCGATACGTTTTCCTCGTCATCCGATAACCGCGGCGCGCTTCGGTTTGCGCGGATTGCGCTCCGCGGAAGGCCTAACGAAAAGTTTTTTCAGAGGCGAACGCTCCCGCGCTTTGTTCGGCGGACTTTGCGCTCACTCGTTGCTGTCGCTCGACCAAATAGCCACTGCTTCGTTCGGGCTGATGCTCGGCATAATGGGACATGCTGTCGGATGGGCGATTCCGCGCGGCGGTTCACAAAAAATCGCCGACGCTCTTTGCTCATATCTGCGTTCACTCGGCGGCGAGGTGATTGCAAATTCGCCCGTCGAATCCATTGATGATCTGCTTTCTTCCGAGAGCGCCGTGCTCTGCGATTTAACGCCGCGCGGATTATTGAAAATCGCCGGACACAGGTTGCCCGAAAATTACCGGAGCAAACTCGAGCGTTATCGCGTCGGCAACGGCGTTTTCAAAATTGATTGGGCGTTGGACGATCCGATTCCCTGGAAGGCAAAAGAGTGTTCCCGCGCGGGAACGGTTCATCTGGGCGGAACTTTTGAGGAAATTGCCGAATCGGAAACCGCGCCGTCAAAGGGTAAACACGCTGAAAAGCCCTATGTAATCGTTGCGCAGCCGAGCTTATTCGATTCGTCGCGAGCGCCTGTCGGAAAACACACGGCTTGGGGCTATTGCCACATACCGAACGGCTCGACGTTCGATATGACCGAGCGCATCGAAAATCAGATTGAACGCTTCGCGCCCGGCTTTCGCGATTGTATCATTGGGCGAAAAACGTCGCCGCCCGCCGAACTCGAACGGCACAACGCGAATCTCGTCGGCGGTGACATTAACGGCGGCTCGCCGGACATCAGCCAGCTTTTCCTGCGCCCGACGGCGCAAATGTATTCCACGCCGACGAAAGGGCTTTATATTTGTTCGGCTTCGACTCCGCCCGGCGGCGGCGTTCACGGGATGTGCGGCTATTACGCGGCGCGGAGAGTTTTGAAGGAGAGGTGAGGGCAAACTATTTTTGTTTATAAGAAACGGGCGAAGCGTTGGGAGCGGCATGTTGTTAAGATATTCTTAACAACGCTTTTAAGACTTTTGAAAAAAATTTCAGTTGTGGCAATTAAATAATGAAAGTTTTAATCGCCGGAGTCGGGCATCCGAATTTAAAAGATTTATCCTTTGGACAAGTTCTACTCCCGCATCTCAAAAAGCAAGATTCGGCGAAAAATGTTGAGCTGGAAAACTTGAGGTTCGGCGCGATTATCATGTTTCTCATCACGCTGACTTTCGTTTTGACCACGCCGGGCGTGTGGCAACCGGGCTATGGGTTTCCGTTTCCGTCGCCGATGCCGGGACAGTTTTTATTGAAAGACTTAATGTTGCTCGGTGCGGCGATCTGGACGGCGGGCGAAGCCTTGACGCGCCGCCAATTGGGGAACTAATCGTATGAATGCTGATGCGGTTTGATTGTCGGTGAATTCGACACAACCGCCTAAGCAAAAGTGCCTATGCAACAGATCATTCAGCACGAGCGAATTAAATCCGGGCCGGGGAAGGTAAAGGTGTGAAAAAAGGGGGGATACATTGGACGCGAATAAAAACCAAAGCGAGCAGCAGGAAGGCAATGTCGTGAAAGGACTGGCAGCGGGCATCATCGGCGGGCTGGTTGCGTCGGCGGTAATGAACCAGTTCCAAAAGCTGGTGAGCAGCAAGATACTGGGCGAAGAGCGATCGCACGGTGCCCAGTCGCTGCAATCAGGGGCGCCTCGTCACGGAGCTGGACGAATGCTGGAAGAGCAAGGCAAAGAACAGCCCGAGGATGACGCGGCTGAGAGACTGGCCAATACGATAGCGGTCGGCGTTTTCGACCACGAACTGACCGAGCGTCAAAAGGACATAGCCGGAACGGTTTTTCATTACGCTTACGGCACTTCCATGGGTGCCGTCTATGGCGCAGCGGCCGAAGTTTTGCCGCAAACCACAACGGGCCGCGGCTTGCCATACGGCGCCCTAATCTGGGTCGGAGCCGATGAGGGAATCGTGCCGCTTCTGGGGTTGTCTAAAACTTCCGCGGAATATCCGCTTTCGATCCATGCTTCTGCTCTCGCTTCGCACCTGGTATATGGGCTGACGGTTGAAATTGTGCGAAACGCCGTTCGCAAAGCACTCTAGGGCAACGGTATATCCACTTAAATAAGGTTATTCAATGAGTGTTTTGATCGCCGGTGTGGGACACCCGAACTTAAAAGACCTCTCGTTCGGACAAATTCTGCTTCCGCATCTCGAGCAGCAAGATTGGGCGAAGAATGTGGATCTCGAAAACCTGAGTTTCGGGGCGATCGCGGTCTTACAATGGTTCCAGGATCACCCGGGAAAATACAGCAAGGTTGTTTTTGTTTCCGCTGCCGAACGTGAAGGGCGCAGGCCGGGTACATTGAACGTTTATAAATGGAATTTTCCCGAGCTCGATGCCACGGTAGTGCAGGAGTGTGTGTCGGAATCGGTTACCGGAATTATTAGCCTCGACAATTTACTGATGATCTTGCAGCAATTCGGCGCCTTGCCCCCTGACGTCGAGGTAGTCGAGATCGAACCCGTCGATTCAAGTATTGGTTTCGAATGCAGCCCGGAGATCGCGGCACGTTTTGGGGAATTCACCGATGTCGTCCGGGAAAAGGCGATGACTGGTTAAGAATTAGAAATGGCAGAGTCCGCCGTCGAAGTCATAGAGGAATCATCCCCCTTCGAGCAGTTAAATATTCTGCTTGAGTCGGTCGAGCAGCACCCTGACGAACAGGTTCGCAATCATGTCCGGGCTCTGGTTTACACAATGCTTAACCTCCATCACGGCGCCCTACAACGTATCGTTGAGATAGTTTCCGTTCAGCCGGATGGCGAAGCGACTTTACAGGAATTGGTACGCGACGAATTGGTGCAGGCGGTTTTGATGGTTCACGAATTGCTGCCGTACAGCCTCCAAGAACGTATCGAAAGCGCGCTCGAGACGGCCCGCGAACAACTAAGAACTTACGGTGCGGGCGTGGAAATTGTGAGTGTCAATAACGGCGTCGCTCTCTTAAAATTGATGGGCAGTTCGGCGACCGCAAATATTTCGACCTCGATCCTCAAAGCCGAGATCGAGCATGCCGTCCACGCGGTCGCACCCGATCTGCTGGATATCGAATACGAAGACACGATCGCCCGTCTGCCGGATGTCAAACCGGTTAACCTGGTCCAGATATTGTCGCGTAAAACTACCGAAAAGGTTTCGTCGAAATATACGCTGATGCCTGTAATTCGCGCCGATCAGATCCCGATAAACGAATTGCGTATCGTCGAGGCCGGCGATATTAATCTGCTGATGTGCAACGTCGCCGGTACCATTTACGCTTTTCAGAACTCCTGCGCTCAAAATAGCCTGTCACTTGAAAAAAGTTTACTCGAGGGCGGCATCTTGACTTGCCCGTGCCACGGTCATCAGTATGACGTGAGGCAGGGCGGGCGGTGCCTGACCGACTCGTCATTGCGGCTTGAATCGTTGACCCTAAGAATGCAAGGTAATGTCGTCAAGGTAGCGCTACCAAAGGAGGCGTAGGAAACAATGCAACACCCACCGATCGATCTGATCACGACCAATGCAGATCCGTCAATTTTTTGGCAGGACGAGATTTTGCAGGTCATCTATTGGATGCGCGGCGAAGGTTTTGGAGAAAAGGCGTCGATACCTGATCTACAGCGATTTCTGGACGCAAGCGATGAAATTCTTGCGGCCAACCTGACACAGCTTGGCAAGAATGGATTAGTCGAACTCGACGAGACAGGGAAGTATGATTTGACCGCGAGCGGCGTAAAAGAAGGTGGACGCCGTTTCGCCGACGAGTTTGACGGAATGCTCAAACAGGGCCATTACGAATGCGACGACCCCAACTGCGATTGCAACAGCCCTGATGCCGTCCCATGTCGCGCCGTTCATAATCACCAACATTAACCGATCATCGCGAGGGGCTGAATGAAAACAATACTTTTCTTTTTCCTTCTCGTCGCCATAGTCGTTTCTATTTCCGGGCAAAGCGGCAAGATAATAAACGACGAAATGCACGCCGTTTCGCTCGAAGGAAATCTGATCGGCGATTCGGCCAAACGCAACATACTCGTATACCTGCCGCCTAATTACGACAAACAACCAGAAGTTCGATATCCGGTCGTTTATCTGCTGCATGGATTTTCCGGCCCCGGCAATCAGACGTGGATGATTGAAAATCAGGGACTGCGGATGAATATGCGGATAATAATGGATAAATTGATTGCCGAACAAAAAGTGCGACCGATGGTTATCGTGATGCCCGACGGCCGCAACAAATTTGGCGGCAGTTTCTATACGAATTCAATCACGACGGGCAATTGGGAAGATTTTGCCACGCGCGATCTGGTGAGTTTTATTGACGAGAAATATCGTACGATTTCGAAGGCAGAGAGCCGCGGAATCGCCGGGCATTCGATGGGGGGCTACAGCGCTGTCAAACTGGCGATGAAAAACCCGGATATTTACGGCTCGATTTACGCGACAAGTCCCTGTTGTCTGGACGCTTACCCAAACGTGAATACGCCCAGCAGATTTATGATCGAGGCATCAGCCGTCAAATCGTGGGAAGAAATTGAAAGAGCAACCTTCCTGTCCCGCACATTTATTGCTTCCGCCGCCGCATTTTCTCCGAACCCGGCCAAGCCGCCGTTTTTTGCAGATTTTCCTGTCAAAGTAAGAGGCGAACCCGATGCGGTTGCCGAACAGGCGCTGGCCCGCTGGCTGGCAAATACGCCGATGTGGATGATCGACCAGAATCGAGCAAATCTGAAACGCCTTCGCGGCATTGCCTTCGATGTCGGGACAAGTGAAGACCTTTTGAATTCAATCCGTCAGTTTTCCGGCGCCCTCAAACGCAATAAAATTGAACATCTCTTCGAGGAATTTGACGGCGATCATATTGATAAGACGGGGGTTCGGATCGAAACGCGGATAATGCCCTTTTTCTCGCGGACCCTGGCGTTCGAGCAACGTTCTATAAAATAACTTCAAATATGAAAACCATTCTAGCAATTACGATTTTGATAATAGCGGGATCGTCATTTGGTTTCGGTCAATGTAGCGATGCGGAAAAAAAGGCTCTCGAGGCCTTTGATCTGGCGTGGGAAGCAGCCGGACAACGTGGTGACCGCGCTTATCTCGAAAGCACTTTTGCCGATGATTTTGTCGCTTTGCCGGCGATGACTGGCAAAAAGGAAACGATCGACAACATTCTTCGTCGGGCCGAGCGCAGCAAAGCGAATCCGCCGTTGGCTGACACGGTCGCCTCGGACAACTATATTATTTCCTGCACACCTGCATCGGCGACCATCACGCACCGCCTTCTGGTAACTGCCAAATTTCCTAATGGCAGGGAAGAGACCTATTACAATCGGAGCGTTCACGTCCTCGAAAAACGCGGTGGCCGCTGGCAAGCTGTCACAAATGCCAATCACGAAGTAAGCGATTACGCCATCATTAATTACATGGAGCGCGATTGGAACAATGCCTTCGTCAAGCGGGATTTTGCGTGGTTTGAGCGAAATTATGCCGCAGACGCCAGTGAGATTGATAGCCAAACCGGTGCGATCAACGATAAGGCGAAGGCGATTGCGCAAATGAAAGCCGACAAAAGCGTAGTTGAATCCGCCGAACTTGCGGAAATGGACATTCGCGTGGATGGCGGCTCGGCAGTTGTCACGGGCATCAACCGCATAAAAGGCCGCGATGAAAAAAATCAGCCATTAGATTATCGTGTGCGCTTTACCGATACCTTCGTCAAACGGGACGGCCGTTGGCAAATTTGGGCAACGCAGGGAACCCGCGTACCATAGACGACCCATCAACTTTTTATTCTTGAAAGACAGCGGGGGATATCGAAAAATATAGTGTTTATGAAGATCCCCTTTTCCCTTCTTAATAGCCGACTCCTAATCAGGCGTTTTGTACAATCGGTGATCCTCATTCTGCTGCTGATCGTAATCAATTTTTTTTTGATACATCTGGCTCCAGGTGATCCGGTCTACTATCTGGCGGGGCAGAGCGGAGACGAGGCGTATTACGCAATGATCCGTGCTAAATTCGGATTAGACCAGCCGTTGTTAACTCAGCTCTGGGTTTATTTCTCGAGTATCCTGCGGGGAGATTTGGGATATTCGTTAAACTATCAGCAGCCGGTTTCGTCGGTCATCTTCTCGCGTATTCCCGCAACCCTTTTGCTGATTCTTAGCTCAGTCCTGATCGCTGCAGTCGGTGGCGTGATTCTCGCAGTGGAAGCCGCCCGCCGGGAAAACTCTTTTTACGATCGGGCCGTAAATACTTTTGTTCTACTTGGACACTCCCTCCCTTCTTTTTCGATCGGACACCTGCTGCTGCTTTTTTTTGCACTTTACCTTGGTTTGTTTCCGGCGCAGGGAATGTTGTCTGCAAATCAGGATCTGACCGGATTGGACTATCTGTCTGACCTGTTTGCGCATCTCGCACTCCCGTGTCTGACGCTCGCTACGGTGCAAATCGCGCAGATCATGCGTCTGACACGCGCCCAAATGCTCGATGTGCTTAACGAAAACTTTATTACTACCGCCCGGGCCAAAGGCATGAAGGAACGACGCGTCGTTTACGGTCACGCTCTTCGAAATGCATTGTTGCCCGTCGTAACAATCATCGGCAGTGATCTTGGCATGCTTCTCAGCGGTGCAGTTTTGACGGAAACGGTTTTTGGCTACCCTGGCCTTGGACGATTGACCCTGGAGGCTTTGGCCGCGAGGGACTATCCCGTTTTGATGGGCCTTTTTTTGCTGATTTCGATCGCTGTCGCCATATTTAGTTTTATTACCGATACGACTTATTCACTCATAGATCCCCGCATTCGATACAGCCAATGACGCGTATCGAGGAAAACAGTTTGAATCGCTTGCTCTCCCGTCAAATTGGCCGCGCATTAGCACATAATCAGGCGGCAACGGTTGGCCTGATCGTTCTCCTACTATTTCTGGTGATCACTATTTTCGCTGACCGCATCGCGCCGTATGATCCCCTGAAAACCTCCAACGAGACTTTACAATCTCCCTCGCAGAAATTTGTATTCGGTACCGATGATCTCGGGAGAGATGTTTTCAGTGGCGTGATTTATGGCGCGCGAACTTCTCTTCTGATAGGTGTTTCGGTCGCGCTGTTTGGCGGACTGATCGGAGTTTTTGTCGGAGCGGTAGCAGGCTACGCGGGAGGTCTTCTCGATGATCTCTTGATGCGCCTAACGGAGCTCTTTCTTATACCGCCTCAGTTTTTTATAGCGCTGATCGTCGCGGCGCTTTTCGGCTCTTCACTCATTAATTTGATCCTGATCTTGGCTTTTACAAATTGGACGACGACCGCTCGGCTCGTGCGGGCGGAAGTTTTGTCTATCAAAGAAAGACCGTTCATCGAAGCCGCCAGAGCTATGGGCGCGAGCCCATCAAGGATGCTTTTTCACGACATTTTGCCAAATGCGTTCCCCGTAATAATCACGAAAATGATCCTGACGATCGGCGGCGTTATATTGCTCGAAGCGGGACTGAGCTTTATCGGGATCGGCGATGCGAACCATATCAGTTGGGGCTATATGCTGCACAACGGACAGCATTTCATTCGCGATGCCTGGTGGATGATCGCCTTTCCGAGCTTCGCTCTCGCCTTGCTCGTGCTCGCCCTGAACGTCGTCGGCGACGCTTTCAACACTGCGCTTAACCCAAAAACTCGTTCCGCATATTTTGACAAGGCACTCTGAATTCGACTTTCTCACCAGACAAAAGCATTGCAACGTTGCTACGAAATCTCACTTCTGTCGAGGATCGAGAGCATCGCGCAATCCGTCTCCGAGTAAATTAAATCCTAATACCGTGAGACTAATCATTAGTCCCGGATAGATCATAAGCTGCGGCGCACGGCGTAAAAAAAGACGGCCTTCATTGAGCATGGCACCCCATTCCGGTGTTGGCGACTGTACACCAAGGTTAAGGAAACTGAGACCTGCGATGGCCAAAATCAAATTGCCCATCTCGAGTGTGGCAAGTACAACGACGGGTGAGATCACGTTCGGAAGCACATGGCGGGTGATGATTTTGAAGGGACTGACTCCGGTTGCCCGGGCCGCTTCGATAAAAGGCCGCTCACGAACCGAGAGTACGAGTGAGCGTACAATGCGCGCGTGAGATGCCCACCAAACGCTGACTATACCGATCAGAACGCTGGTCAAGCCAATGCCGATCGTGCCGGTTATCGCAAGTGCCAAAACAAGCAATGGAAAGGCTAGGATCAAATCCACGATTCGCATGAGGAACGTATCCACCCATCCGCCTAAATATCCCGATATAACTCCTACACTGACGCCAATTCCTAATGCCATTACGGACGCGATAATAGCCGAGCCGAGCGATATTTGCGCTCCGACGAGCAGTCGGCTGAGAAGACATCGACCGAGATGGTCCGTACCCAAAGGGAAAGTCAGACTAGGCGATACCAGCCGTTCATTCAGATGCTGCACCGCGGGATCATGAGGTGCAATGAGCGGAGCAAAGACGGCGAGCGTTATAAATATGAGGACGATGATAAATCCAAAAAGTGCCGCCCGGTCTCGTATCAAATTGCTAAAAATCGTGCCTCGTCGTTCGAGATAAAGTGCTGCCCTCAATTTAGTGCTTCGGAGCGCTCTTGCGTTTTCTAAAATTTCTGAATGCAGGTTCATAGACCTGTGTGCCTCGCTTTCGCAAATCGAATTCGCGGGTCAAGCCAGAGATATAAGAGATCGACGCTTAAACTAATGAGAGTGAAAATTAAACCCATGAAGAGAACGAATCCCTGAATCATCGGGTAATCACGATCGTAAATCGAGTTCACCAACAAAAATCCGATGCCCTGCTAGGCGAAGATTGCTTCTATAATCACCGCTCCGCCCAATAGATGACCGAAAGAGATGCCCGTCATGGTCAGCACCGGAATCAGTGCGCCTATCAGTGCGTGACGGCATATGACCACTCGTTCCGCAAGTCCTTTCGCGCGTGCTGTGCGGATAAAATCTTCGCCGAGTACTTCCAACAGACTTGAGCGCATCAGGCGGGTTAGCGTAGCCGCCATTCCGATGCTGAGAGTTACCGAAGGCAAAATTGCGCCGCTCGCTGATTCGCGCCCGGCCACCGGCAACCAACCCAGGACAACGGCAAAGAGAAGAATCAGCAAATAACCGAGCCAATAACTCGGCAGTGACGCACCCATCAGCGCGCCGAAACGCAACGTGTGATCAAGCCATGAGCGGTGCTGCACAGCAGAGAGCACCCCGAGCGGTAAGGCCAATAATGAGCGCGATAATAAGGGCAAGACAGGCGATTTGAAGGGTCGCCGGAAAATGGGTAGCTAATTCCTTGAGAACTGGCTGCTTGGTGCGAAAGGAAATTCCCAGGTCGCCCTGCGCCGCCAAAGCAAGCCACCGGACGTAGCGAAGCGGCAGCGGATCGTCCAGATGGAATTCGTGGCGGATAGCGGCGAGTTGTTCTTCGCTTGGCGGCGAATCAAAGAGTCGGTGAGCGATCACCGTCGCCGGATCGCCGGGCGCGAAATTGCTCAACACAAAGGCAACCACTGAGATACCAAGCCAAAGTGGAATGATAGAAAAGATGCGGACTAAAACATAGCGTCTCATCGCTGAATAGATACCAGGTCCCAGCGCTGATTCAATATCGAAGGATGTGGATCAAAATCGCGTACGGTGTCGCTCATTGCGTAAATGCGCTTTAGACCGGCAAGCGGTATTACGCTGGTCTCGACGTCGACAAGCTGGTGCTGAGCCTCGGCTGAGCGGCGCATGACCTCGGCGCGTTCCTTTGCTGATAAACCGGCTTCGATGATCTCATCGAATTGGCCTCCGAGGGCAAAGTAGCGGACAGTCTTGCCGGAGGACTTCGAGTAAAAACGCAATGCCGGGAGAAAGATCGGATTGGCGTCGTTCTGATTCGGACCTTCAAGATCGAGATCGAACTCACCAGCCTCAATCCGCGCTTGATAGGAAGCCGTGTCAGGAGATCTTATGATTTGTATTTCGACTCCAATTGTCGCTAGCTGCGCCTGAATAAATTCCAGCGTCGCCTTATCAAACTCCGTCCACGCGATCAAAGCTAAACTCAGCCGCCGTCCGTTTTTTACCCGCACACCATCGGCACCAATAACCCAGCCGGCCCGGGCAAGCAGTTGAGCGGCCTGTTGTGGATCGTGTTGGACGCCCTGGACAAGCGAGCCGTAGTCGCCGAGCATCGCCCCCCCGGCCCGATCGTCGCTATCGGTTCGCCGTTGCCATCCCAAACGTTTTCTATCAGAGCGCGGCGATCAATCGCCATCGCCAGAGCGTGCCGCACGTCTTTGTTTGCCAGTAAATCGTAAGGCGCTTGCCCGTGAATGTTGAGCAGAATTGTTGCCACGCGACCCACCGGAGCTTCGACGACCCTTATCTTTGCCCGTTCGCGCAACTGAGCCGCCTGCTCACGAGGCACGTCCAGGATCATGCCGACTTCACCTGCTTCGAGTGCCAGCACACGGGTTGCATCATCGGGCAAAAAGCGGAACGTCAGACGTTTGAGTGAGGGCGGTCGTCCCCAATAACTTTCATTACGCTCTACCGCGATTGATTGGCTGCGGCGATATTCCGCCAGTTTGAATGGTCCGGTGCAGATCGGTTCGACAGCAGGTTCTGTGCCCGGAGCAATAATATTGTAGTTGGAATGTCCGAGCTGTTCGAGCAGACGCATATTCTCGCGTACCGGCGTGATGTCCACCGTGAGATCGTCTATTACATGAACGGATCCCTCACCAATATATGTGCGCTGGAAAACGCCAGCCGCATCTCCCTTAACCATCCGCTCAAAAGTATATTTGACGGCTTCGCTCGTAAGCGGCTGCCCGTTAGAGAAAACAACACCGGGCCGGAGAAAGAATCGCCATGGTATTGCCGCGGCGCTCCCAGCTCGTAGCCAGCAATGGCTCGATATCATAACCGGCTGTAATACGTACCAGCGATTCGCAGATTTGCGTGTTTAGCGGGTACATGCCGAGCCTTGATTTGAGCGGTTCGATTATGTAATCGTCAGCACGAGTGCCAATGATCAGTTCCGAATCGTTTCCAGGTCGTCTATTGCAGCCGCAGGAAATAAAGGCAAGACAGAGCGATAGTCCGATCAGTGACAGGGAAAGTCCGTGAGGGTAATTCGCGTGATTTGGCATCAATCTATTAAAACTTTTGAGATAACGAACGCTCTAACTCCTAAAACGTTTGCGTTTGCGTTTCACGAAAATAGCTAAAATCAAAATCAAAATAACGGTGCCCACGATCGAGAGAAAATAAAACATGCGCTGGCCGAACCCCCCCGACGAACCGCTGGTCGGATTTTTACCGCCTTTCCACCGCGCGTCCTGAGCAAAATAGACGCTTGATTTCGCGCTCCAGACGTACATTCCCTGCAGTCCGCTTTTATAGGCAGAGCTCGACTGTGGCTCGTAAAGCCATAGGTACGGAACGTCCTTAACGAGAATTTCCTGCGCCTCAAAGTAATAGGCGGCTCGTTTTTGCTTATCTGTTTCCGAGGCGGCGAAATCGAAAAGCTCATCAACACGCGGGTTGCGGTAGCTGGCTCCATTCGAAAATGGTATAGGCCCTATGTTGCCGGAAACAACTGTTCGTTTTACGCCTATGTCGGGGTCGGGTCCATTCTCGAAAGACGCGAAACCGAGGTCGAAATCCTTTTTGATATAAACCCGATCCACCGCCGCGCTAAATTCCATCTGCTCGAGATCCACGACGATGCCAACATCTCTTAGTTGGTCCCGCACGACCTCGACCACCTTTGCGTAACTCGCCGCGTAGACATATTTTAGATGAAACCTTACGCCGTCGGAATCGCGTCTGAACCCGGCGTCATCGAGCATTTGGTCGGCAAGCGGCAAATTCCGTTCATATTTGAAGACGTTGGAATTGTGCGCCCATTTCAGCTGACTTGAGATTGGACCCGTGGCAACCGCACCCTTGCCAAAGGCGATTTTGTCGAGGATGTAGTTTTTATCAATCGCATAGGCCATCGCCTGGCGGACGCGGACATCAGAAAGCGGTGCTTTATTGAGATTAAGCACGACAGTTTCGACACCGGCAAAACCTTCGCGGCCTTTCTCTGTGATCACTACATCAGGCAACTTGTTGAGACGCTCGACATCAAGCGGCGTAGGATTGAGAAAATGGTCGGCTTCACCGTTTTCAAACGCGATCGCCGCAGTCGCCGCGCTCGGCATCACTTTGTAGACGATCCGATCAAGATAGGGTTTCCCCGGTTTAAAATATTTATCGTTACGCACAAGCGTGATCCGATCGCCCTTGGCCCATTCCTGAAACTTGAAAGCCCCGCTTCCGATCGGACGCGTGTTGTGCAAGTTGGTCATCGGATCGGTGTTCGAAAAGAGATGCTTCGGCATCACCGGTGCGTTGGTCACATCGATCAGCTGGAGGAAGGCAGCGTAAGGTTTGTTGAACTCGAAAACAACGGTGTGAGCGTCTGGCGTGACGATCCTGTTTAGTCTATCGCCGATCGACGCGCGCGTCCGGGAATGGAATTTCAGAAGCAATTCTTCGAATGTAAACCGCACATCTTCAGAGGTCACCGGAACTCCGTCGTGAAACTCAGCATTCGGGGCAAGATGAAAAGTATAAGTCCGGCCGTCGGGTGAGACGTCCCAGCTCGTCGCCAGATCCGGCACGGCATTCAAGTCGAAATCCTGGGCGACCAGCCCGCTAAAAATCGATCCGCAAATAGTATGCACACCGCCTTGCGTCGTGATAGCCGGATTAAGCCCGCCTGGATCACCGGTGACAGCAACGACAACACTGCCGCCGTATTCCGGAGTTTGCCCGTTCGATATCAACACGAAAAATACCGCAAAACCGGCAAGCACGATCAAAGCAGAAAGCGTCTTTTTCATACTTTCACAAATGGATAGGTAATTTTTATGATACTGGACGCTGACGTGAAGGAACACCGCTAAATCGGAGTCTGGGTTTTTGTTCGTAATTCGTCGATCAGAAGGAGGACTTGCTTGACCCCCTGCGGCACAGCTCGCTCAACCGGGGGGCGTAGACCTTCGATCGCGTCCTCGAGGTATTCAGGCTGGCAACCGACGATAAAGACAAGAGGCGGACAAACGTTCAGTGCACGAGCAAGCTGCAAAACCTTGGATGGATCGGCATAGTGCATATCGACCATTGATCGGTGAAGTGCGAGATCGTCGACCTCCGGCTGGTCTTCTGGGGTGAGCACGAAAACCGTCCCCGGTTCCGCATGTCTTTCGACTGCATCCACTACGATCAAAGCTTCATAACCGTTCATTAGTTCCTGGACAAGCCCAATTCCGCCGATTCCGGCTTCGTAAAGGTCAACATCGTCTCTATGGGGAATGTTTTTCGCCAATTCCTCAACGACTCTGACCCCAAAACCGTCGTCGCCACGTAATACGTTCCCCATTCCCGCAACGAGTATTTTCGGCATAGTTATAACTAGAACGCGCGCATGCGGACATCAGCTTCGTTAAGAATTCGCTGCTCTCGGCGTACCAGCAATAATATACCGTTATAAATGGAAGTTGGTCGGCCGTCAGAAACAAAGCTGGGTCAGTTCGAAAATTCCCAAGGATTGTGGACTGGCCGTAGCTGGAAAGGGTCTCTGCCCAAGCGCCATCTTCATTAGTAAAGCTGACCACGTCATAGGGATCGCGTCGAATTTATGAAGTACTTTCGTGTCAGCTTGCCTCAGAATTCCCACGCCAAATTAATTGGCCGCCGTCTAAGCCGCAGGCCGTTAGGCGATTGTAAGATCCGGGCATTCACGTGGCTAGCCCTCCAGCGATAGACGAAAGGCACTTATCGTTTGGTTCGCTTGTGGGATGTCGTGCGCGGCAGAAATAAAGCAGGCTTCGAATTGCGATGGCGGTAAGTATATTCCGTGCTCAAGCATCTGACTGAAAAAGTCGCCAAATTTGACGGTATTCGACGTTTTTGCCGACCTAAAATCCGTAACAGGCTGTTCAGTAAAGAATAGAGTGAACATAGAGCCGCAACGGTTGAGTGTGTAGTTGAGTCCCAGCCCCTTCATGCTGTCCCTAATACCTAGTTCGATATAGCTACTTACCGCTTCGAGCCGATCATAGAAGCTTTTATCCTCATCAATGATGCGCAGCGTTTCTATCCCAGCCGTCATAGCAAGCGGATTTCCCGATAGGGTTCCAGCCTGATAGACCGGGCCCGCCGGAGCTATCAACGCCATGACATCGCGCCGTCCTCCGTAGGCTCCTACCGGCAATCCGCCTCCGATGATCTTACCGAATGTTGTCAGATCGGACCTGATCCCATATATCTCCTGAGCTCCACCGCGTGCGACACGAAAACCGCTCATTACTTCATCAAATATGAGCAAGATCCCCTCGGTCGAGCAAAGAGCTCTCAATTTAGAAAGAAAAGCAGGATCTGCCGGCACAACGCCCATATTTCCGGCGACGGGCTCAATAAAAACAGCGGCGATCTCGCCCCTATTTTCTTCGATCAGCGTTTCCACTGATCCGATGTCGTTGTAAGTCGCGTTGAGGGTATCTTTTGCCGTAGACCGTGTGACCCCGGGGCTGTCAGGAAGGCCGAGGGTCGCCACGCCGGAGCCAGCCTTGCTCAAAAAAGAATCGCCGTGCCCGTGATAGCAGCCCTCAAATTTTATGATCTTGTCCCGGCCCGTAAAGCCTCGAGCAAGCCGCATCGCGCTCATCGTCGCCTCAGTACCCGAATTGACCATTCGGATAACCTCGACGGAAGGGACAAATTTTTTGACTAGCTGCGCGAGTTCGATCTCCTTTTCGCTGCTCGCTCCGAAACTGGTGCCGTCGTCGGCGGCAGCTTTGATCGCGTCAATCACACGATCGTCTGCGTGACCGAGGATCATGGGACCCCACGAACCGATGTAGTCAATAAGCTCATTACCGTCAACATCATAGATCTTGGAGCCCTTTGCCCGGCTGATGTATAACGGGTCGCCGCCTACGGACTTAAAAGCCCGCACAGGCGAATTTACGCCGCCGGGCATATGCTTTTGCGCTTCGGCAAATAATTGGCGGCTGCGGGTTGTATTCATTTAAGGTTAATTATCCGGGCAGCTTCCTTTGCAAAATAAGTAATTATGATATCGGCGCCGGCCCGCTTGATTGACGTCAACACCTCCATCATTGCCTTGTCGCCGTCGAGCCAACCATTATTAGCGGCTGCCTTGATCATCGAATACTCACCGCTCACGTTGTAGGCCGCAAGCGGAATATTAAAACTCTCTTTGGCCCGGCGTATCACATCCAGATAGGAGAGCGCCGGTTTTACCATTACGATGTCAGCCCCTTCCTGAATATCAAGAGCGATCTCACGCATCGCCTCGTCCGAATTGGCGGGATCCATCTGATATCCCTTACGATCGCCGAACTGGGGTGCCGATTCAGCGGCCTGTCGAAACGGGCCGTAAAATGCCGACGAATACTTTGCAGCGTAAGCCATGATCGGTGTCTCGCCGAATCCCGCGGTATCCAGTCCTGCCCTGATCGCGCCTACCCGTCCGTCCATCATGTCGCTGGGTGCAACGATGTCGGCACCGCTTTCGGCGTGCGACAACGCCTCACGAATAAGCAATGCCAACGTCTTGTCGTTATTAACGTGTCCGTCCTCGATCACACCGCAATGCCCGTGCGACGTATATTCGCAAAGACACACGTCTGTGACGACGAGCAGATGCGGAAATGACTCTTTTATGGCGCGTACCGCTCTCTGGATGATGCCATCGGAAGCGTAAGCCTCGGAACCCGCCTCGTCCTTTTTGAGCGGTATGCCGAAAAGGAGGACCGACCCAAGACCCAGCCGCTGCAGTTCCTCGCATTCGCGCAGAACGTTGTCGACGGAAAGCTGATACTGACCGGGCATCGACGATATTTCGTTCTTTACATTGTCGCCTTCAACTACGAAAAGCGGGTAGATGAGATCCGGCGTAGTTAGATCGGTTTCTCCGAACATCTTGCGGAGCGCAGCGGTCTTTCGCAGGCGACGCAGGCGGGTCGTGGGGAATCCGGGTTGCATCGGAACGTTACTCATTGATATGACTCCAGCTCGTTGAACAGATCTATAACCTCGCCAACCGCAGAGTTCGCGTTCCTGATGCAATCGGTAATCGAGATCCCTTTGTAATAGTTGCTGCAAAGATAAAGCCCCGGATTATTCTTCGTCATAGATACGATCGCGGCCGGTATAGATTCGTAATCGATGTTGTACTGCGGAATTGCTTTTCTCCAGGTTTTCACCGCCTTAAGTACCGGTGCGCCCTCGATCCCAACTATTGACCGCAACTCCTCAATCGCTATCTCTATGAGTTGATCCTCGTCGTTATCGCAGAGTTCCGCACTTCGACTCCCGCCGATAAAGGTCGTAAACAGATGATAGCCATCGGGGGCACGTTCATCAAAAACGGACGATGTCCACAGACTGCCCAGGATGCGTCGCTGCTCGCCGCCAGGCACTAAAAAGCCGAAGCCCCGACACGCCGCCTTGACCAGTTCGCGCCGAAAACCGGTGTGCACTATGGCGACGGGCGGGTAGTAAATGGAGGAGAGTTTTTCGGCCAACTCGTTATCTATACGATCGATGAGCCGTGCCGCAGCATGGGCGGGCGTGGCGACAATAACAGCATCGAAATCCTCCTCGAAGCCGCTACCACGTATCTTGTAATTCGCCATTCCGTTCTTTCCGATGGATACGACAGCTGTTTCAAGACGGATATTCTCTTTGAGTTGGGAATAGAGGGCGTCGATCAATGTTCGCGTGCCACGCGCGAAGGTAATGCTCCTCGGGATTCCTTTTGGAACCGCCTTAGCCGGCTCCTTTTTACCAAAGAGTTGAGCTTTAATAAGGCTGCCGTGATCGCGTTCAAACGCAAAGAGATGCGGAAAGGCACTTCGTATGCTCAACTTTTCCGGATCGCCCGCGTATATCCCGGAAACGAAGGGGTCGACCGCGTACTTTACTATCTCGCTCCCGAGCCGGCGCTCGAAGAAAGCTGCGACGGACTCTCCCTCAGGTGAGTTCGAGCTCACAAAGGGTTCTTTCAAGAGCCTGAGCTTCGCTTTGTACGAGAACACGTCTCCTTTCAGGAGGTCGAAAAAAGAGGCCGGTAGAGCAACAAGTTTGCCGTGCTTTATGATGTATCGATTTTTCGCGGCAGCGCGTGGTTGGGCGATAAGGTCGCGGATACGGAGGTCATCGAGCAACTCCAACAGCTCAACCGACGCCATAGTGGAATTAGGGCCTTGTTCCAGGAGAAATCCGTCAGTGAATATCGTTTGAATGTTTCCGCCAACGTCAGTCCCGCTTTCAAAAAGTGACACATCAATGCCGCCCTGTTTCAGGCGATATGCAACGCAGAGACCCGAGATACCCCCGCCGATGACCGCCGCCCTTTTTGCCATCATTTCGAAGTAGCGACGGATTTCGCTGGTACGCCCGCGTTCTCAAACACGAGTTCTGCAAGGGCTTCGATAAAGGCGGGTGAATCGTTCAAACCAGTCGTGACCTCGTATTGTTGGACACCCGCCTCCGCAGCGATATGTCTGTATTCGACACCGAGTTCGAAGAGGGTCTCAAGATGGTCGGAGGCAAAGGCCACAGGTACGAGAAGCATGTTTTTCACGCCTTTACCGGCAAGTTCTTTTATAGTGTCAGGTGTAGACGGCGTCAGCCATTTCATTGGGCCCACTTTAGACTGATAGCAAAGGCTGTGATCCTGTTTGATAGGCCCTCGCTGGATCGTGGCCTCGATCGTTTTCTTGATATGTCCTGAATACGGATCGCCCCCACGAACGAGTTTCATCGGCGTACCGTGAGCACTGAATAAGATATGAACGCCCTCGCGTCGCTCAGCAGGAAACCGCTCTAGGCCCTCCTTGATCCGAGCAACAAGCGCATCTATGTAGAGGGGAAAATCATAGTACGATTCGACAAGGGACATATTCACCTCGGGCTTGTTACCCCGTGCCTTGATCCGGTTATTCCATTCTTTGACACTTGATTCGGTCGTCGCCTTTGAATACTGCGGGTATAGCGGGAGCAGGACGACACGCCTAATACCGTCATTCTCAATCGCATTCAGAGCGTCGTCCGTAGACGGATTCCAATATCGCATCGCGACATAGACCTTAGCCGGCAACCTCGTATTCAGCCTCTGCTCGAGCAGGGCAGCTTGTTCTAGTGTGTGATCCTTTAACGGCGACTTACCGCCGATCTGGGCATATTGTTTTTGCACCATCGGAGCCCGGCGGGTGGATATAAGCTTCGCAAGACGTTCGCGGAACAGGAAGCTTCCCGGAAAATCAATGATATCCGGGTCGCAGAATAGATTGTAAAGGAACGGTTCGACAGCATCGAGCGAATCGGGCCCGCCGAGATTCAGGAGTACGACTCCAATCATTTCATTCATATCAGGGATCAGATCGTCTTTGAAAAAACGGGCCTCTCGCGCATCATTTTCTCAAGGTAAGCATCGAAACACATCGCGATATTTCTGACGATGAGCAATCCGGAGCCGAGTACTCTTATCGATCCTTCGATATTCTCGACCAGGCCCTCGCCGACAAACACGTCGAGTTTTTTGATGGCCTCCCCGAAATAGAAGTCAAAATCAATTTCGAATCTCTCCTCCACGCGTTGCTTGTCGATCTCCAGACTGCACATCAGCTGCATGATGACCTCTTTACGGATGTGATCGTCGGCCGTCATGCGGTACCCGACGCCGGTCGCGGCGTCGCCGACATCGAGGCGGGCGTAATATTCGCGAATGTTTTTCAGGTTCTGGGCGTAGATGTTCTTGTATTGGCTGATCGCGGAAACGCCGAAGGCATATACGTCACAGCCTGACTTCGTCGAGTAACCCTGGAAATTTCGATACAGCGTACCTGTTTTTTGGGCTATAGCCAATTCATCCGTGGGCTTGGCAAAATGGTCCATACCGATGTATTCATAGCCGGCACCGAGGAGCTTTTCGATCGTCATTCTCAATATCGCAAGGCGCTCGTCGGCTGTCGGGAGCGATTCCGACGGAATAATGCTCTGATGCTTTTTCAACCACGGAACGTGAGCGTAGTTGAACACCGCGATCCTGTCAGGCGATATATCGACGATCCTTTCAACCGTATCGGCAAAGGATGCTACGGTCTGAAACGGCAGACCGTAGATCAGGTCCAGGTTGATACTCTTAAAGCCAAGCTCGCGGGCCCACAAGACCGTCTGGCGTGTCATCGCTTCCGATTGGACGCGATTGATCGCTTCCTGGACCAGCAGGTTGAAATCCTGCACGCCAAAGCTCGTGCGGTTGAACCCGATCTCTCGGAAGGCCTGCATATGCTCTCGCGTAAGCCCTCGCGGGTCTATCTCAACGCTCGCCTCGGCATCTGGCTCGAATTCAAATCTCTCCCGAATATAGCCGCCGATATCGCGTATTTCGTTCGGGGTCAGATATGAGGGGGTGCCCCCGCCCCAATGCATCTGTGCCGCTTTGCGTTCTATTGAGATCATCGGCCGTATTAGATCGATCTCTTTTTTGAGATAGCCGCTATATTCGGCGATCAACGCGCGGTCGTGAGTGACACGCATATTGCAACCGCAGAAATAACAAAGTTTCTCGCAAAACGGAAAATGGAAATAGAGCGAGAGCGCTTGATCGCTGCCCCCGGCGTTGGTTTCCCTTATCTCATCGATGAGATCCCCGGACGTAAAGTCCGCTGAGAACATCGGGGCCGTAGGGTACGACGTATACCTGGGGCCCTGTTGGTTAAACTTCCTTAGAACGCTGAAATCGATCTGGTCGGTAATGCTCATCGTGCGGTCGGCGTTTCATGATATTTGACGCTGAGCTCCTTTACGCAGTTCACCAGATACTTGGTATTTTCAACCGGTGTGGTCGGCAGTATTCCATGGCCAAGGTTGAATACATGCCCCGCCCCGTTGCCAAAATTAGCAAGGATGCGTTCGGTCTCTTGTCTGATGCGTTCCTGAGAGGCAAAGAGCACGCATGGATCAAGATTGCCTTGCAGAGCTTTCCTATTACCGATAAGCGAACGCACCTTACCAATGTCCTGCGTCCAATCAAGACCGATGACGTCGCACTTAAGATCGGCCAGCGTGTCGAATGCATTAACACCCTTGGCAAAGACGATTACAGGTGCACCACCAGTTTCGAGCCTCTCGCAAATATATCTAATGTGCCGCAAAGAGAATTCTTCGAGATCCGATGGCGAAAGTATTCCGGCCCAAGTGTCGAAAATTTGGACGGCATCGCATCCTGAACGTATTTTTGCGTTTAGGTAATCAACTACTGCGTCGGAAAGAATGTGCAGCACTTCGTGTGCAGCATCCGGCTCGTTGTAGATAAAACGTTTGACGACGTCGAAGTTCTTTGAGCCTGTGCCCTCGACCATGTACGTCATTAATGTCCACGGAGCGCCGGAAAAGCCGATAAGCGGTACGCGGCCCGCGAGCTTTTGCTTGGTCAGTTTTATGGCGTTCATTACATATTGGAGGCGCTCGGTGACACCGTTTGTGTTTAGCCGCTTCACGTCATCCCGGGTTCTGACCGGTCGGTCGAAAATAGGACCTTTGGATTCGATCACCTCCAGATGCATTCCCATTGCTTCCGGTATGACAAGTATGTCGGAAAAAAGTATCGCTGCATCTACGCCGATGATATCTATGGGTTGCACGGTCACTTCGCAAGCGAGCTCCGGGGTCTTGCAGAGGGTCATAAAATCGACGGTCTTGCGTACTGCCCGATATTCGGGCAAATATCGTCCTGCCTGCCGCATGATCCAGATCGGTGTTCGCTCGGTGGCCTGGCCTTTGCAGGCCCTGATGAATATTGAGTCGTTATCCAATGTTTTTTATGTGGGCTAAGAGCGCCTCCGCGAAATCTCGCGCCGTGGCACGACGCGAAACGAGATCGACACGAATTCCAACCTCGCCCGCACGCTTTGCCGTTGTCGTACCGATCACAGCGGTTTTTGGCAGACTGACATCGTCGGGGCCGAAAATATTACGAAAACGATCGACGCCGGCGGGGCTAAAAAAGCAGATCCAGTCGATCTGGTGATCGCGAAAGCGGCCTGTCAATGTCGTCACGGTTGCGTCGTCGGGACGTTTCCCGACACTCTTGTATACGACCACTTCGTCCACGGTCGCCACTCCTCCTAAAAGGTCGGGGATGGTCCGCACGCTTTGATCGCCGCGAACAAAGAGTAGTTTTTTTCCTGCAAACTCGGTCCTGTCGAACGAATTGACAAGCTCGTGCGCCGTATTTACATCGGCGCTGAAGACGACCTCGAACCCCGCATCTGCAAAAAGCCGCCGCGTGCGATCGCCGAGGACATATATCTTTCCCCGCAACTCCGAGCGACGGTTTCCCAATTCGTGAATAAACACCGCTGCCGCCGCGGGACTGGTGAAAAAGAGCCCTTCGTACTTCCTTATATTATTAAGCGCCTTGTTCAATTCGTTGAGATCGTTTGCGGGCACGATCTCGGTCAGCTCGAGATTGATAACCTCGCAGCCGCTTTCGGATAGTAATGAGCTGAAGCTTCCATCCCCGCGTATCACCAAAACAACCGGCCTTCTCATCAGATCGTCGACCCCGCCGAAGCTTGCACTTCGGCCCGAACCTGGTCGAGCAGTTTTCCGGCTCCCTGTGAGATCAGCCTTTTCGCCAGACGAGTTCCCGTAATTTCCGCTTCCACGGCCGCCCCGTCGATCTCCTCACGGAAGATCACAGTTCCGTCGAGGCTTCCTACCAAACCATCCAGTCTGATCCGATCTTTCTCCAGTGTCGCATGAGCCCCAATAGGAACCTGGCAGCCACCCTCCAAACACCGTAAAAATGCCCGTTCCGCGGTAATGCATCCCGGGTGCCATGGTTCTCCAGAGTTTCCGTCAGCTGGCGGACCTCATCGTCCTGAATTCTGACCTCGACGGCTATTGCGCCCTGTCCGACCGCCGGAAGCATGATCCCGAAGGGTATGACCTGGGAGATTCGGTTTTCCAATCTCAGCCGGTTAAGTCCGGCACAGGCGAGAATCAAACCGTCGAGGTTAGAGTCGTCAAATTTAGCAAGCCGTGTCGGGACATTTCCGCGTATGTCCACGATGTCCAGGTCAGGGCGATAATTAAGCAATTGGCTTCTGCGGCGAAGGCTTCCAGTCGCCACTTTGGCGCCTTGTGGTAGTCCATCGATTGAGGCTGCCGTTTTGGAAATAAACGCATCGTTCGGCATCCCGCGACTGCAAACTGCCCCTATTGTCAGCCCTTCTGGTTGTTCTGTTTGCAGATCTTTTAGGCTATGCACTGCAAGATCGATCGCCCCATCGATGAGATCAGCTTCGATCTGACGAGTAAATAATCCTTTGTCGCCGATCTTCGAAAGCGGAATATCCATAGCCTGATCGCCCGTAGTATTGATGATCTTTATCTGGAATTGCCGGTCTGGAAACTGCTCCTCGAGACGGGTTTTGACAAATTGAGCTTGCCACAATGCAAGCTCGCTGCCGCGGGAACCGATGATAATCCTTCGTGTCACGCCACCGCCGATGCAAAGGACTCAGCCTTTAAGGTTTGAAGCGTCCGTATCAACGAGAAGTGACTCTCAAGGTCTTCATAAAAATCCCCGCCCGATTTAGCCGCGAGCCGGTGGATTTCGAACAAATTATTATTAAGAAATGATTTAACTTTCAGGATCTCAGCCGTCTGTTCCTGCGAAGGCTTGCCGCCCCTCCTTTCGTAAGGGGGCATGATCGGCAGCGAATAATACCAGGTAAGGAAATCGACCATTTCCTCAACGATCATCTTCTTTACCTTCGGACGGTCGTTGACACGCTTTTCGTAATGTCCGTCTATGATCGAACGCAATGCGTCGATGTTTCGAAGAGTAATTTTCGGGATTTCCGCAACTGCAGGATCTACGTCTCGCGGTACAGCGATATCGATGACCAGTAGCTTTTTCTCCAGAACCGGAAAATCATCTCTGAAAAGTATCGGATCAATTGATCCGGTCGAGCTGATAATCATATCGACCTTGGGCAAGTGATCCTTGAAATTGTCGAAATCCAAGATCTCGATTTCAAATGAATGATCGGCGTGCAGTGTCGAAACCATATCTTCGGCGTGTGAGCGCGTCCGGTTGGTCACTAGGATCTTGGCAATATTTTTATTGATTAGGGCCTCAGCGGTGAACCGGGCTATTTGGCCGGCTCCGATCACCAATGCCGTGCAGCTCCGCAGGGAACCAAATGTCTCGACACCGAGTTCGACCGCCGCGAGACTGACCGAAACCGCACCCTCGTGGATCGAAGTCTCCGTATAGGTCATCTTGCCGAGTTTGAGACCTCGTTGCAGCAACTGATGGAGCACTTTGCCGATATAGCCGTTTTGTTGTGCCACGGAGTACGCCGCCCTCAGTTGTCGTAGGATCTGCGAGTCACCGATAACCTTACTATCAATACTTGTCGCGACGTTGAAAAGCTGCTGGCATGCCCCGCACGAAATGAGCGCAAAAAAATGCTCGGCGCGTACGAAGCGACCGGCGTCCTTAAAATCGATCAAAGTGTTCTTAAAAAAGTCGAGATCGATCTCTCGGGACTCGCTAACACCGTAAATCTCAGTTCGGTTGCAGGTGGACAAAATCACACATTCGGACAGTGTCACCATTAATTGACGAATAAGAGCAGGGATCTCATCTTCGCGAAGATGCAATTTTTCCCTTATTTCGACGGGTGCTGTCTTGTGATTTATTCCCAAGGCAAAAAGTGTCTTAGGACTTTCCGTACTGCTCACAATATGTTCCCTAGCTCCTGTAGCTCCATCCGATTAACGCCTAATTATATCTCAAAACTCGCAACACGATACTCGAGTTATATTAGACTATCCAGATTTTTAAATTAGGAAACGCGCGCAAGGCAATCCTCGGATGCAAAAATGTATGTACGGCGTAACCTCCACAGACTGGTCTGTGAGAAGAGATACCCGCTAACGCAGCTTGAATGGTAGTGCTGAAATCTAACAAGTCATGCTTGTAGTTTCACGTAACCAGTCACGAGCCACCTACGGGCGAGGAAATCATAGACGGCCTGAATAATATCCACCTTGCCCGCCGGAGTTGCAGTGAGTGTTGTCACGACATCCGTAAATGCAAATGAGTCCGCACTGCCCGTGGTGAGCGTCAATGTTTGAGCCGTCGCCGCCGAGTTCTTGAACCGAATATTCATCGGCTGTCCGTCTGCCGGATTCGTAGGAACTCCGATAGTTCGAGAGAACGAGGAAGTTAAACTAAAATAATCGGAAAGATCAGCATTGATCACGACCGTCGCCGCGTCCGTCAAAGAAATATATCCATTACGGCGAAACGCGAATCTTTTCCAAGTATAAGTTTCGTCATTGGCCTTTATTACCATCGAAAAATCGTCAGGCGTTCCTGTTGTGTAACTTGGCGTGTACCACAACTTTCCACGCTCGATGGTTTGACCAAGCGGTCGCCCTGCTGATCCGGGGGCAAATCTAGCCGTTTGTAAATTTAGAATTCCGTCAACTCGGATTTGCGATAGGACAAGGTCGCCGGTTGAGCCGTCAACGAGCATTACCGAGCCCGCATTATTCGCCACAAACCCATTACCGGGATTACCGCCGACCCACAGACCGTGCGACCCAATACTGTTCGGCGGTTGATCCGCTTCCGAATAGCACCCGACAAATACAGAGCGATTGGTCGAGAGGTATTGAGTATAATAACCGGTGAAATAATTATTTGACGTGTGGCCGCCGAAGTAATTATTTCCCAAGGATGACACGTCCCAAACACCCGCCCAATGATTCGCCTGCGAATCAATTCCGGTAATAACCATATTGTTCGCGTTCGTCCCGCGTGTGTAAAGACCGCTACCGAGGTTGCCGTACACCTTTATATCTGTGAGTTGGCTGTTATTTTGATTTGGCTCCGATCCATTGTTCGGGTTCCCGATAGAGTCAAGGTTTATTCCGTTCCCCGCAAACCCTCTAACCACCACTCTGTGAACCGTAACAGGTACTTTTGAATCAATACCGTGACTGCTATTGAAATGTACGGTGACACCAGTTCGGGGGACGACATTTGAGAGAGCCCCGTTTCCTCTAAGATACCCGTCGGGGGCAAACTGAGAAATCGGAATTGACGGAGTTATGAAAAACGCATTTGTCGAAGCTAGAGCATTTATAGCTGTGATTGTGTAAACGCCTCCGTTGAGAATGATTGTGCCGCCGACCCACCAATCCTCAACCGGATAGCGGTCTGAAATGAAGACTCCTCCTGTAAATTCGAGTCTATTAAATTGGGAACCGTTGGTAGGCGTGCCGTCCGCGCCTGCGGTCGTGAGGTCTATCGCTATGTTTGCGCTGGCATTTGCCTCGGTTGTCGCCAGTTTTATCGTGTTGGCGTCAACTTTAATTATGTAATAAGTCGTACCTGCCAAAAGAGGTGCGGGTAATACGGCGCCGCCTGCACCCAATCGAACAACCACAGGGTGTCCTGTGAGAAAGCCGTTGCCTGTATATGTGATTGTGTCGTTTGCTGCGCTTACTGCTGCGGCCACAAACGGGTATCGAGAACCAACTACAAATTGAAACTGGTGAGCATTAAGACTCAACGTAGTTGCTGTGACGGGTTGAGCTAATGCCCCGCCGCTAATTCCCCATTCACTCGCACCGATTGTAAACGTCTGTCCGTCGGCAACTCCTTCATTGCCGCTAAAGTCTGGCCCCGCCGTCTTTGTAATCGCCATATTGCTGGCGATATTTACCGTGTGGGTAGTGCCTGACTTACCCAAACTTCTCAGATAAATGTCTCTGAAAATCGAAAAAATCCCCGACACCGAGTCCGCGTTATATTGAGCAGCTCCCCCTACGGCCGGGCGTTCTGTAGTAAACCCGTGCAAGAAAAACCCTGTTTTATTCGCCGCAAAGAGTATCGAAGTCGATTGGACGCCGCCCCCTGTAATGGTGGACTCTTTGCGGATAATCAGCGTATCGCTCGAATAATAATGCGAGCCTGCCCCAAACGAAAATGTGTAGCCGCCATTTTTACCGTTGTTTGCTACGTTTTCAATGTTGGGGTTCTTGCAAACATCAAACATCAACTGCAATGCCGCGTAAGAATCGGTACCTCCGCCCGCACCTGCATCCGCAACTGCTCCAAACCACTCGGGAAAGACGATGTCGATTGGCCCACTGAGAAGTAAATTGAGCTTTGTCCAAAGTCCGTAGAAGAGCTTTACTCGCGGAGCCTCAATCGCACCCAAAATCGTCAGACTTCCGCCCGTCGCAAAGGTGAACTTGCCACCCGTCGCGTACTCGATCGTTACGTTTCTTGGCAAGGTGACGGCTGTATTGACCGTCAGATCGGTATGAACGGTGTAGATCGCAGGAACAGTAAGTGCTGCCGCTTGCGCAAGAGTTGTGCTGGACGAGAGATAATTTAGCGTAGTTCCGACGCCCCCACCGGGACTTGTTACATTCACTAATCCCAGCCCAACAGTCGTTGCCGTGACGCCTGTGGCCTTACCATTGAGTACGCCACCCGACAAGGTTTTCCCTCTGTCCGGTTCAACATTTTCTAGTTTCGGGCGTCCGGGTGCTTGGGCCACCGCGGATGATACTGAGATGGCGATTAAAGTAACGCCGAAAATAAATCTGTATTTCATAGCAACTCCTATCTAACCCTTTTCCCCTCTGGCCGCCGTCGAAGTATAATCTCGTGATCCGAGATCGTTCTTGGTCTGAATTCAGGTGGGATACGGATTACCAACCTCTCAAATTGTCTGTAAGTTGTTGATTCTGATGGAGCCGCCCATCGGAGTCGAACCGACGACCTTTCGATTACGAATCGAATGCTCTACCAACTGAGCTAGGGCGGCGTGGCTAGGCCTTCGGCAGCGTTAGCCGAACTTCAAAATATACGTTT
>Ga0136611_10000010_pt1 | contig 114381 bp, 109 predicted proteins | sample AntDrymUQ2232306_2_FD_106645 | JGI IMG/M metagenome (GOLD analysis project Ga0136611, IMG submission 106645) | Polar desert sand microbial communities from Dry Valleys, Antarctica - metaG UQ223 (23.06) | ecosystem: Environmental > Terrestrial > Soil > Desert | place: Antarctica: Dry Valley... | reverse complement strand
GCTGCGGCGTGGGCGATATGGACGCAGCCGCACCGGTCTCGATTTGAGAGGTCGTCGAGCCCGACGGTGTCTCACGCGCCGCGATCGGATTGCGCCCGACTTTGAGGACAAGCAAATCGGCGTTACCGTGTACGCGCTTGTAGAGCGACTCTATGACGGCATATTTTATCGAGTCGCTCGACCCGCCGAGATATCCCTTGTAATAGGCCTCGAGCGCCTCTTTGTTTTTGCCTTCAGCGGCGAGAGCGGCACCGAGACGCCAATTTGCGCTTCGCCACCATGCGCTGTCGGCGGGGACCAGTGCCACCGCACCCTGCAAACGCACAACCGCCTCTGCCGACTCATTCATCTGCAAATGCGCCCAGCCCGTGAGCTCCTCAATTCGTCCGCGAAGAATCGCGGACAGCGCCGTACGGGGCACGCTCGGCGGGAGCAAATAACGCCCATCTGCTAAGGCGAGCGTGCGCGGCCCGTAAAGCTCCTCGGCGGTTACGGCGGCCGATGCCTCCGCGACGTCGAGCCCGTCTGCTGCTATAGGTGCTGCGCTTTTTACTAATTCGAGCGCCTTGCTTATGGCGATATTTCTTTTTAGCAATTCTCCGGCCGCGAAAAGCTGCCGATGGACCTTCATTTTGTCGGTGCCCTCGACAAACTTATCCGCCGCTGCGGCTGCACCAGAATCCGACGACATAGCGTTTCTAAACTCAAGCAGACGGAGTAGTCGCGAGGCCGTCTCAGCGTCGTCGGCCGCCGCGAATGCGAAGATGCTCGCCCGGCGCTCGTACGAAATGAGCTCGATCAGATCTGCCGCCTTTCGCTTAACTCGCCCGCCAAGTGTGGTCTCGACCGCGTCACCGACGATCGTAAAGTTTTTCTCGAGAATTTCTGCGGCCTCTCGAAAAAATCCCGCCCCGGCGCGAGCCGCTGCGAGTTCGTATTCGACCGTAGGAAAATTCCCATAACGTCGTGCGGTCAGCAGGACCTGATCCGCCTCGACAAACTTTTTCTGCATCATCAATGCACGGCCGAGGGCGATGTGGGCCCATACGAAACGAGGGTTTGCGGCGACTGCCCTGCGCGCTAACTCAGCGGCTTTTTCGCCTTCCTTTCGCGATGCGTACCAGTAAGCTGCGCTCGACAGGAGTACAACGTTATTCGGGTTTGACTGCAGCGCAGTCTCGAGCAGCGCCTCCGCCTCGGCACGCTTATCTGTTTCGAAAAGTGCGAAAATCAGGCCATCTCTAGCACCTTGATTCGCGGCGTCGGTCGCGAGAATCGAGCGATAGAACGCCACCGCCTCATCGCTGCGGCCGAGAGAGCGCTTTGCCTCGGCGAGGCCGCGCTTTGCAGGAATCGAGTTCGGATCGAGTAAGGAGGCTTTTTCGAAAGCCGTGTGCGACGCCTCAAGGTCGAACTCCATACGATGCGCAAGGCCCGCGCTCTGATGTGCGACTGATGACTCGGGTGCAATCGCAATGGCCGCGAGGGCAAGTCGTTTTGCGTCGGCGCCAAGCTCAGCACTCAGGTAAAACGATGTGATCGCGAGCAGCTGATCGACATTCTTGTCTACACGCTCCTCGAGAATCCTTGCTATCTCATAGGCTTCAAGCTGCGCGCCGCGGAAAAAAAGATTTGTCGGAAACTTTGCAAAGGTCTCTGTAAAGAGCTGGCTCGGAATCGGTTTAGGTGCATCAAGCGCCGCCGCCTTGAACGTGTCGGCCGCTGCGACCAGATCGCCCGCGGTGAGCTGCGCATTACCGATATCCGAACGCAGCTTCGCGATGGTTTCGTCGGCCGCGTCGCGATGCTTTGATTTCGGGAACGAGGTCAGAAACTTCTTGACGGCCGCGAGTCGTTCAACAGGATCAGTCAGGGCGTTTGCCTTTTCAAACTCGGCGGTGTCGTCGATGGAGCGTTTCGGCGAGGCCTTAGCAGCACTTTTGGCAGGCGTCGGCGCTGCTCTAGCTCTCGGCCCGGCCGCCGAATTAGACGATTTTTTTTCCTGATGAATCGCGGAAAAAGTAGAGACGGCGAGCAGGAAGATGAGAGCAGAAATCTTCATATATTGGATGTCGCGATAGTATCACGAAATTGCGCAACGCCCCGCCGCGCGTATATCCTCAAACCAATGACCGAACTCGACCAAATGTGGTCGGTAATGTTGAATGAAGCCAGCCAAAACGCGGCCGGATCGCGACGCAGCGATGTCGCCGACTACCTGCACCTGCGCTCGACGAACGATGCGATCCGCACGGTCGGTGTCAGCTGGCTGATCGAGGCCGCGATCGAGATCGCCTCTGAAATGCAGGCCTCCCGCCGCCTTCTCACGATCGAACGCGAGGAGCCCTATCGCTTTGCTCACGATAGAATGCATGCCGTCGGCTCCGCGCTACACCTGCGCCACGGTGTGAGATGTCTCACAGTCGAGACCGGTTGGACGCGCACGCCGACCGACGGCGTAATGCCCGACGGAGCTCTCGCAATCGCGAGGCTTAGACATTATGGGATGCCTCGGTCGAACGCGACCATGATGCTCGTGCTCTCAGATCCGCTGCCGATTTGGAGGATCGCTGAGTCAGGCGAATCGATAAATAGCGACTATCTGCGTACGCATATTGAGGTCGTCGTTCAGTAGCGCGTCGCAGCAGCTTCCGATTTAAGGAGTTGTGTTAAACTGGAAGGACACAATATTTATTGGCCTGGAGAGAGCTCAAAAGAAGTGATAGCAGACCTCGATAAACTCATAGAATTGCAGCAGACGGATACGAATCTCCGTCGATTAAAACGATCGATCGAAACGGCTGGCGAAAGGCGTGTAGGCATCGAACAAGAGTTCGAAGAGCACGCCTCTTCTATTCGCGAGGTGCAAAATCGCCGCGACGGCCTGCACGAGAAACGCGCCGATCTCGAAAAACAAATCTCCGAGAACAAAACGTATCTCGAACGCGCCGAGCGAAATCTAAAGCACGCACAGAACTCGAAAGAGTACGAGACCGCGATGCGGGAGATAGATGCTCTGCAGAAAGCAATCGCGGGATTTGAAACTCAAATCGTAGAGGCCATGGAGGCAGCCGAAGCGGCCGACAAGGAGATCGAGGAACGCAGCGACGAGATAAACACTCTCGATGCAAAACTCGCAGCGGCCCTCGGCGATCACGATAAATTGATCGCGGCTGATACAAAAGAGCATACGGCCGGGACGAAACACCGCGACTCTTTATTTGCAGTGCTCAGTCCGCAGCTCGCCTCTATCTACAACCGCCTCGCTCAACGAAGCCGCGATGGCATCGCCGTCGCCGAGATCGTCAATGGGTCGTGCAGCGCGTGCTATATGTCGTTGCGGCCGCAGACGGTTCTCGAAGTAAAACGCGGCGACGAGATCATCACATGCGACAGCTGCTCGCGAATTATGTACTTTCGCAAGTCTGAAGTGCAGAGCGAAGCCGCCGGATAGGTCTTTTCTACGGATTAAAGCGGTGCGTTTCTCACGCGCCGTTTCCCACATCCATCTCGCGTAACCACCGAAGAAACGAATCTTCGAAAACTAGCCGAATAATACGGCCCTGACGTGTCGTCTCGAGCATGCTTGTTTCGAAGAGCGAAATTACTTTCGTCGCGATGGCGGCGGCACGATGATGTGACTGGGCATTCCATAGATGACGCCGCTGAACGAGATATTTCGGAACTGGACACGGCAGTAGGCAAGACTCGAGTTCGCATCGAGTAGCGAATCTGACAAGCGAGATACGCACGGATTTGATCATATATGGTGACGCATATATGATATTTTGGGCCGATTGTGAGAATCTCCCCGTTCTTTCGCCAAATCGAGCGTCCTGAGTAGTGGGTTTGGATGACGACCACGACCGGCCCGAATGTCGTCATCCATGCCGCAAAGCGTTGGAAAACGACGGACAACCGCCATCGGCTTAACTTCTTCTACCCAAACCGAATCGAGAGATTATCAGCAAAGATGCGAGCGGGAGGCTGTACTGAAAATCCGCAATTCCTTCTCGTAGACCGCCATTCATCTCGCCTGTTTAAGAGAACGGCCATCACGCCGTCCTTTTCCGCGCGCGGTGTGGCAAAATCAAATAGACACGATGAATGATTTCATAAATGTGATCGGTGGCGGTTTGGCCGGAGTCGAGGCGGCGTGGCAGGCGGCCGAGATGGGCGCGTCGGTGAAGCTCTACGAGATGCGTCCCGTCGAGCAGACGCCCGCGCATCGCACCGACAAACTCGCGGAGATCGTCTGCTCGAATTCGCTAAAGACAGATGAGCCGGGCACCGCTCCGTATTTGCTAAAGGAAGAGCTGCGTCGCGGCCGATCGCTTGTAATGGAAGCCGCGGCGAAGACAAAGGTCCCGGCAGGATCGGCACTGTCGGTCGACAGGATAAAGTTCGCAGAGCTGATCACAGCGCGGATCGAGCAGCATCCGAGGATTGAGATCCTTCGCGAAGAGGTTGTCCGGATTCCGGCCGATATTGTCTCCATCATCGCAACGGGCCCGCTTACCAGTGAGGCGTTAACTGCTGATATCATGCGGTTTACGGGTGACGATCAGCTATATTTTTATGATGCGATCGCGCCGATCGTGGCGGCTGATTCGATAGATATGTCGGTTGCATTCAAAGCGGCACGCTACGGGAAAGGCGGCGATGATTATATAAATTGCCCGATGTCGCCGGACGAATACGCTGTGTTCTTCGACGCGCTCGTTGAGGCGAAATCGGTTCCGCTAAAACGCTTTGAGGAGACGAAATGGTTTGAGTCCTGTCTGCCGATCGAGGAGATCGCGCGGCGGGGCGTCGATACGCTGCGATTCGGCCCGATGAAACCAAAAGGCCTGCCGGATCCGCGGACCGGCGAAGAGGCGTATGCATGCGTGCAGCTGCGACAAGAGAATTTGATGGCCGATGCGTACGGGTTTGTCGGCTTTCAGAATCACCTGCGGTATGGCGAGCAGGAGCGCGTGCTGAAATTAATTCCAGGTCTGCAAGACGCCGAGTTTTTGCAGTTCGGACAGATTCACCGAAACACCTTTATCAACTCGCCAAAAATCCTCAACGAGGCGCTTGCGACGAAAGCGAATCCGCGCCTCTTCTTTGCTGGTCAGATCACCGGCGTCGAGGGTTATGTCGAATCCGTCGCCACGGGATGGCTCGCGGGGCGAAATGCCGTAAAGGTCTTGCGCGGAGACGCCATGATCACCGCTCCCTCGACATCGGCGATCGGTGCACTGTGTAGATATGTTTCAAACGTTGAGACAAAGAATTTTCAGCCGGTAAATATCACATTTGGTTTGCTCGAGCCGCTACCGGAAGAGCTACGAAAAAAGTACCGCAAAAAGCGCGAGCGTCATACCGTGCAGGTCGATCGTGCGTTAAAGGATTGGGACGCGTTTATCGCAACCATCTTTTAAGTATTTTCGCCTAGGCTTATGGATTCAACAGTACTCCTCATCCTCCTCGCGATCTTCGCCGTCGCGGTGCTGTATTCGTCGGTCGGGCATGGCGGGGCGTCCGGATATCTGGCAGTAATGGCATTACTTTCGATCTCGCCTGAGCAGACGCGCCCGTCCGCTCTCGTGCTGAACCTGTTCGTCGCGTCGATAGGTGCCTTCCAGTGGTGGCGGGCCGGGCATTTCTCGTGGAGCGTCTTCTGGCCTTTCGCGGTTGGTTCAATACCCTTTGCATTTATTGGCGGAATGATACATCTGCCTACGCATATATATAAAGTCGTGCTAAGCGTAGTGCTATTATTTGCAGCATTTAGATTGGCGCGGAGCTTTTCAAAGACTGAAAAGGTCGAACCACCAAAGCTATGGCTTGCACTCCTCGCAGGAGCGGCAATCGGCCTGCTCTCGGGCCTCGTCGGTGTCGGCGGCGGCATCTTCCTGACACCACTGCTGCTGCTGCTGAATTGGTGCCAGACCAAAACGGCAGCGGGCGTCTCCGCACTGTTTATATTAGTAAACTCGGCGGCAGGCCTCGCGGGAAACTACTCGCAGGTCGGCCTTTTGCCCACCGAGGTGTGGTTTTGGATAGTTGCGGCGATCATCGGCGGCACGATTGGATCGCTATTGGGAGCAAAAAGGTTTGAATCGCTCCTGTTGCGACGCGTGCTGGCCTCGGTCTTGCTGATGGCGGCGGTTAAATTGATTTTCGTCTAGGCATATTTTTGGTATGGTTCGTAATCAAACAAGGCGTTTGATGAGAATTATTAATGCATTAATGTTCGGAGCGATCGCCGGCAGCGTGACGCTCGCGCAGTCGGGCCGCGTCAAGCCTTTTGAATCGCCGACGCCAACACCTCCCTCTCGTGTCACGACGAATAGGGGAGATTACGTGCTCACCCAGGATGCTCGTGCCGTGATCGCGACTCGCCCTACGATTGCACGCGAAAGCGATGACGAAACCATAAAGGTTGCCTCAAGGCTCGTGCCGATTCCGGTATCGATTTTTGAGGATACGAGAATGAAAAAGCCGCTCGCCGTTGAGGATTTCGAATTGCTCATCGACGGTAAAGGCGTCGAGATCGGCGAACTTTTCCGGGCGAGTGCTCCGATACGGCTCGCGATGCTGTTTGATAATTCGTCGAGCGTGATAGTCGCGCGCGATTTTGAACGGGAGGCGGCACTCAGATTTTTTGAGCGGGTGATTCGCCCGGATCGCGATCTCGCGGCCCTGTTCTCGATCGCCGACTTTACACGCCTCGAGCAGCCGCTCACGAACGAACTAAACCTGCTGCACCGGGCCATAAATTCTTTTGCACAACCCCGCGGTGCGACCGCACTGCTCGACGGGATCGTCAAGGCGACCGACTACCTAAGCACCGCGAGCGGCCGCCGCGTGATCGTCATCGTCTCGGACGGCGAAGACACCTATAGCGATCCGAAGAATACTCTCGAGGAAGTCGTAAAGGTACTGCACCGCTCAAATATTCAGGTCTTCGTCGTTAAGACGAAGGAGTTTGAGAACTTCAAACGCACGGGCCAACGTGGCGGAAATGCAAACATCCATGCCCTTACCGCCGAGCGCCGGATGCTCGAAATCGCTTCGCAGACCGGTGGAACGGTCTATTCCCCGATCGACGAGCGTGAGTTGAATGATGTGTTTAAGAGTCTCTCCGCCGAGCTCTCTGAGCAATACGTGCTCGCGTACTATCCTGAGGGCGAGAGTGAAGCGTCGGGCCGCTATCGTTCGATCGCGGTCAATTTAAAGAATCGCCCGGGCGCGGTACTCCGTTCGCGCAAAGGTTATTACGTGTCGAAAAATTGAAGGGTCTATTAGTTTGTTCCAGCATCATCTCGATCAATTCGTCCAGCATCTGAAATACGAGCGCAACGTTTCGCCGCATACGCTGCGAAATTACTTGAGCGATCTCGGGCAGTTTCGCGAATTCCTGCTGTCGATCGAGAAGCGCGACGATATCGATATCAAGGAGATCGATCGGCTGACGATTCGTGAATGGCTCGCCTCGCTGCACGACGATCACAAGAAGACGAGCGTCGCGAGAAAGCTCTCAAGTCTTCGCACTTTTTTTCAGTTCCTGATTCGCGAGGGCCAACTGGAGTCAAACCCTGCAAAACAGGTCGCGACGCCTAAGATCGAACGAAAGCTGCCCAGCCATCTATCTATCGAGGACGCCGTCCGCTTTATAGAGACGCCAGACACAACCACCGATCTCGGCCGTCGCGATCGTGCGATTATCGAGTTTCTTTACGCGACGGGGATTCGCGTTGGCGAGCTCGTCGGGATCAATCTCGCGGATGTGGATTTTCGCGAGCAAATGGTGCGCGTGTTGGGCAAACGTCGCAAGGAACGGATCGTCCCTTTCGGGGCGCCCGCACTCGAAGCATTGACGCGGTATATAGACGACGCCCGCCCGATCTTCCTAACCAATGCGGCAATCACCGAGCGGGATCCGAATGCTCTCTTCCTAAATTATCAGGGCACGCGAATCACGACTCGATCGGTTGGTCGGATGATCGAAAAATACATCAAACAGTGCGCGGATATCCACGACATCTCGCCGCACTCGCTGCGCCACACATTTGCAACGCATCTGCTTGACGCTGGCGCCGACCTGCGCGACATCCAGGAGCTCCTCGGCCACGCGCGTCTCACAACGACACAAATCTACACGCAGGTCTCGATGGAAAAAATGGTCGAGGTCTACGACAAGGCCCATCCGAAAGCCTGAAGTAAGATTTTGGGGCTACTTCGGTATGTATCGGATGTCACTGAGACCATCAAAGTCACCGTCCTGCGTCCACAAAATAGCATTGCACTTGCGTGCAGTCGCATAGATCAGGCTGTCAGCTAACGGCAGGGCATATCGGGCAGCTGAGACGGCAAGCGCACTATCGATATCGACTATGTGGCCGTTGCGCATTATAGTCGTGACCGTGAAGGCGGCATCGTCTCCACGTTCCCGCAACATCTTCTTGTAAACTTCGTACAGACAAATGACCGGAACGTAAAGGTTGTCGACATCCTCTATCGCCTCGGCGAAGAGCGAGGAACGCTCCGTGCCTCCCACGTATTCGAGCCACGCTGACGAGTCGACAACATTTGCCTTGCTCATAACCGGTCGCTCTCACGTTCGATATCGGTATCAATCCCCTTGAACATCCCACGCAAGGCCTCGACAGGTCTGACAGGAATCAGCTGAACACGACCGTCATGCTGGATGACCCGGAGCTCCTCACCAGCTCTGAGTTCTAAGGCTTCGCGGACCGACCGCGGTATGACGACTTGGAATTTAGTTGACAGTTTTACCGTTTCCATATCGATGACGTTATCGTAATACACTTTTGGCATCGATGCAAGATTCGCCTGCAACGACCTTATTCGCCGAATGAACGTCAACGAGAATATCCGGATTCTCGGCAGTGAATTGCTCGCGTGATTTTGAGTCGATCTCTCCTCGCAGTGGGCGCGTGCCGACATTGGGTTTGAAATTGCCGCTCTCGTCGTAGAGCCGGCGGTATTGAGCGGTGTTTCGGACAACACCCTGGACGTAAGATTTTGTTTCCTTAAACGGAATCTTTTCGACAAATTCGTCGATCTCGAGTGGCAGCGACGCCCTCCACGGTCCGACGCGGCCCGGGCCTGCGTTGTAGGCGACGGCGACGTATTCGATCCGGCCGAACTTATCGAATTGATCTCGCATGTACGCCGTGCCGAGCTCGATATTGAGCGGCGGCGAGAAGAGCTCCTCGTAGGACGTCGGAACAGTTGTGCCGTATTTTCGTGCGGTCGCTTTGGCGGTGGGCAGCAAGAGCTGCATCAGGCCATAAGCATTTGCGGGCGATTTGGCACGCGGCTGGAAGACAGATTCCTGGCGAATCAATCCCGCGACCTGATACTTATCGAGATTTCGGATGGACGCCCAGCGTGAGATCTCGGCCCAATTTGTCAACGGATAAAAGATCTCCCATTCCTCGCGGCCCATCTCCTCGGGGAACATCTGCGCGTAATCAGGATAACTCGGCCGAAGCGCCACAAAGGCGGCGGTATTATCGCCCTTCCAACGATGGTGGCGTGCAAGTGCGAGGTTGATCTTTGGCGAATTGCCCGCGGTCTTTTTCGCTTCCTCAAGTTCCAGAATCGCCCAATCGAAGAGTCCGACGATGCTCAACTCATCACTCTTCTCGGCGCGTTCGAGCTCCGCTTCACGAGCTGTCTCCGGAGCGACCGTAACGATGCGAAGGCTTGCAACGGCCTTCGCGACAGTCGGGTTTGACGGCGCGGTCGATTTGCAACGGCCCTGCGATTTGAGTGCGGCAAGCCGCGACTGCGCGAGGTAACCGTACCAATTCGCGCCGTAACGATATACAACGGCGTCGTAGAGAATGCAGGCCTCGGCGATCTTGCCGGCGCGCTCGCTGTCGCGTGCCGACCAATATCCTGCGATGCCGCGGTTCGCCGTATCCTTTCCGGCATAGCGCGCGAGATGCTCCGTCAACATTTGCGACGACGACGCAAAGTTGCCCGCCCCGTGCTGCGTCCATGCAGATTCGAACTGAGCCTGTGCGACGTCTAAGGCGTTCGGAAATGCGGCAACTGCGGTGTTGAAAAAGTACTGCTCATCGATGCGATTCTTAGCGTCACGTGCCGCGAGACCGGCGTCGATGAAGGTGCGAGCGAGAAGCTTCGAATTTGGAAAAGCTCGCCTCAATTCATCCGCTGCCGCACGAGCTTGGGGCCATTGGCGGCCTCTCGCGTAGGCGATCACGAGCTGTCGCGATGCCTCTTCACGTTCCGGCGCGGTCGAAGGGATTGCAGCCAGGACGCCTTGCGCCTCGGCGCCTTTTCCCGCACCAGCGAGGGCTGTCATCTGTCGCAAACGAAGTGCCGTCGTCATTGCCGCAGGAAAATCTGTCGAGAGCGCGCGGTAGGACTCGGCGGCGTCGCTATACTTTTTGCCCGCAGATAGACGATCGGCATACAGAACTCTCTCGTCCGCAGTTCGCGGCTGCACCGTCTCGCCGAGAGCTAGCAATTTCAGCTCGGCCTGTTTCGCGGCGTCCGTGCCCGGATTAGAAATGTATGTCCGCCGGAAGTAGGTGGCCGCCTGTGTCGTTGCCCCTTGGGCTTCGTACGCGCGCGCAGTGAGCAAGAGTGCCTCTCTGTCATTCTTACCCATTAGCTCCGCCATGAACGGAGGAACCTCAAGAGCGCGGCCCGACGCGATCGCCGATTCGGCCCAGCCAAGTTTCGCCTCACGGAGACGGATCGAGTCGGCGTGCTCATTGATTAGCGTCGTAAAAACATTCATCGCCTGAGCGTGATTGCCCGCCCCCTGCAATGCCTTGCCGCGAAGCCACAACGCGTGGTCGGCGAGCTTTGTTTTCTCTCGAAAAATATTTGAGTCGAGGAGCGCGGCCGCACCGGTAAAGTCCTTCGCCTCGTACTTGATATGTGCACGCAGAAGGCGAGCGAGGGCTCCGGTGCGTTTACCCGCAAACCTATTCTCGATGTCCGCAACCACCGATTCCGCCGGTAGCTTTCCCGTGGCGGTAAGAGCTCGTATCGAACGAAGCGCCTGCTCCTCGGTGTTTTGCGCCGAGCAACTGATGGCAAAGATTGCGTAGGAAATGGCAAGCGTTATGGTGGAAAAGGACTTGTACGGCATTCAAATTTCCTCGAAGCTTTGATGCGATGCGAGCGGCTCGCGTCTGTGATGCAAATAGAAACAAACGTTATTATGATAGCAGAGCGAATCATCGCGATATCATCATCATGAAACTCGAGACAAACATCGCGTGCAGTTTAAGCTGGTCGTTTTTTAGGTTCAGTTGCAGTATCGGAGAAAACGTTTGACTGTAAGATGAATAAAGATTTTATTGAACGCCTTCACGAGACTTTTGATCACAAATCGATGGCCGTTGTGGCGAAACGGCTGGGCGTTCCGCACGCGACGGTTCGCAACTACTATCAGGGACGCTTGCCCGCTCCCGAGGTACTGATCAAGATCGCGAGAGAAACGAACGTATCGCTCAACTGGCTGCTCACCGGGAAAGGCGATATGTATGCCGGCGGGGCACCGCCGGTCGGCATCGGCAAGTTTCTCGAGCAGAAGATCGGCGAGATCGTCGAGCGAAAACTCGCGGCGATGCGAGGCGAGACGGCAGGTTTCCACATTGGCGACGCTGTGCGAAGGCTAAACAACCCGGACGCGATAATGAAGGAGTGGTTCGAGTTTGAGCGCCGCGTTTACCCGAGCGATTTCGGCGTCGTGGTCTTTAAAGGTTGGGAAACCTTTTCCGAAGACGACAAAGTGGCGGCGATCGCCGACCCTAAGCGCGCGCTAGATCACTCACTGAGCGGCTAGTGCTCGCGATATAATCCTCGTAGCTTCATCTATGCTACACTGTCTCCGAAAATCCTTGTTCGAGCCCTTCGCAAGATTCTCAAACTCGGCCCACGTATCGGTGGCGCAGAGAACATGTGAAGAATTGCGTAAATATCAATCTTTACAGTAGAAAGCGCGACCACGTTTCTTGTATGCTTACAGGTTAGACGACGCGCGGACGGCAGCCTGCCTGAGATTCGCTTTCTATTTGGCGCGAGAAGGCGCGATCTGCAAGAAATTCACTCCGTCCCGACACGCGAAAAACTGGTAGTCCCGACGAGCCAAAGGCCCGTCAGTCTTATTAAGAAATGGCATTTAAGTCTTTATTTAGTTTATTTTCGAGCGATCTCGCGATCGATCTCGGGACCGCAAACACGCTCGTGTATGCAAAGGGCCGCGGCATCGTCGTCTCCGAGCCCTCGATCGTCGCGATCAACAAGGTGACGAATCAAGTCGAGGCTGTCGGTCGCGACGCAAAAGAGATGCTCGGACGTACGCCGGGCAATATCGTTGCGATCCGTCCGATGAAGGACGGCGTCATCGCGAACTTCGAGGTGACGGAGAAGATGCTCCAGCACTTTATCCGAAAAGCCCACAACGGCAAGTCGTGGGTGCGTCCTCGTGTCGTGATAGGTATTCCGTCGGAGATCACGCAGGTCGAGCGTCGCGCGGTCGAGGACAGTGCATATCGTGCCAAGGCGAGCGAAGTTTACCTCGTCGAGGAGGCCATGGCTGCCGCGATCGGAGCGGGCCTGCCCATCACCGAACCGCACGGCAACATGGTCGTCGATATCGGCGGCGGCACTACGGACATCGCCGTGATTTCCCTTTCCGGCATCGTCTATTCGCGTGCTGTCCGGGTCGCGGGCAACGAGATGGATGAGGCCATCACGCAGTACATCAAACGAAAATACAATCTACTCATTGGCGAACGTACCTCAGAAGCGATCAAGATCGCGCTCGGTTCGGCGTTTCCGCTCGATGAGCCGCTCTCGATGGATGTTCGCGGTCGTAACTTGATCGAGGGCATTCCGAAAACTATCACCATGAGCGACGAGGAGATCCGCGAGGCGCTTTCCGATTCGGTCTCCACGATCATCAATGCGGTTCGTGTCGCACTGGAACGCACACCTCCCGAGCTCTCAGCCGACATCGTCGAACGCGGCATCGTGCTAACCGGCGGCGGAGCTCTCCTCAAGAATCTCGACAAACGCCTGATGATCGAGACTGGCCTGCCGGTCGTTATCGCTGATGACCCTCTCTCGTCGGTCGTGCTCGGCACTGGAAAAATGCTCTCCGATTTTGAGTTGCTCAAACGGGTCAAATGGGACAACTCGCTGATGACAGGAAACTAGGTAAACGATGAACGATGAATGCGGAATGATGAACAGAAGACATTCATAATTCATCATTCCGCATTCTTCATTTTGAGCGATGGTTGAGCGTAGTCAAAAAGAGGTTTGGCGGCTTGCGCCCTGGCTGGTGGTCGCTCTCCTCTTGCTCAATTTCGTTTTGATGGCGTTCGACGCCCGCGATCAGAATTCGGGCCAGCGCGTCTTTCGCACATGGACCCAGACAATCGCCGATTTCGTACAGTCACCCGTTACGACGATTAGCTCGGCCGTTTCAGGCTACTTCGCATCCGTTTCCAATCTTCGCGGTGCGCAGAGCGAAAACGAATTACTCAAACAGCGAATTCAGGAGCTCGAGGTTGAGGTTAAGCAGCAAACGGACCTTTCCAATGAGAATGGGCGTCTCAAATCGTTGCTCGATCTCAAGGAAACGAGTAAGTATAAGGTGCTCAATGCGACGATCATAGGACGAGATCCGTCGATCTGGTTTGACTCTTCGATCATCGATCGCGGCAGTCTCGACGGCATTCAGTTGAATATGCCGGTCGTCACAAATGGCGGCCTGGTAGGCCGGGTCACCGCAGTCGGCCCGCTGACATCGCAGGTAGATCTGATCACGCACAGCAAAAGCGGCCTCGGCGGCATCATTGGCCAAATAGGCGAATCGAACGCCCTCGGCGTAGTCGGCGGTACTAGCAAGCGCGACTTACTCGAAATGAGATACGTGCCGGGCAGCATTCCGGTCGAGCTCGGACAAACGGTTTACACAAGCGGACTGGACGGCATCTTCCCGGCCGGACTGAAGGTCGGCGAGATAGTCGGCCTCTCAAGTGGCAGTACGACGACGCCGCACCAGATTCAGATCCGGCCCGCAGCCGGACTGCAATCAATGCAAGAGGTCGGCGTTCTCCTCTATGAACCGCCGAAGCGGAGCGATTTCGATAAGAAATTGACGACCACAGGCCCGAGTGCAGCGAAGGTGAAGTAATTAGAAAAGCCGGGCAGCGGCATCTTACGAATCGATTAAAAGTATGGAGGGAGTAAAGCTAACAATCGGTCTGATCGTCGCGGTGCTTCTCCAGTGGACGCTGAGAAATGTCGCGGAGCCGCTCGCGTATGTAGACTTTCCGCTGATCATCGTCGTGTATGCCGCGATTCAACGGAATTCGATTCGCGCGATCCTCTTCGGCACCGTAGGCGGGCTGGCGGTTGATGCACTCAGTGGTGGGCTGCTCGGGGCGAATGGATTTACCAAGACGCTGATCGCCTTCTTCGTCTCTGAGATCGCGCGGAGGGTGTACCTGGACAACTTGCTGCTCCGCATTCCCGTCATAATCGGCGCGAGCGTCTTGAATAGCTTTATCTACTTCGGACTCAATCGCTTACTAGGCCAGGCACCGAATGCCGACCCGATCTTTGTTGCAGCGTACTCATTGATCGCAACGACAATCGTGGGAACGCTCGTCTACTACGGTTTTGAAAACTTTTCTTCCGAATCGATGAGGCCTCGCAGCCGTCGCGAAGTGTTCGGCTCGCGAAGGCAAACGCGGCGGCGAAATCCGATCCGACTCACAAAATAAGAAAATGAAGATCCGCGACCAGGTCCAGAATTTAGGAGCACGAGTCGGCACGATACAGATCATCGCGTTCGTCGTCCTCGCCTTGCTCGGAGCACGTCTCTACTATTTACAGATTGTAAAGGGGGACTACTATAGCGAGCGTGCTGAGAATCAGCGTATTCGCCTGATACCGATCGCCGCACCGCGCGGCGCGATTCTCGATCGCAACGGTAAGCTCCTCGTCGATTCGCGACCGACCTTTAACGTCGTCATTTCTAACGAAGGTTTTAAGTCTGTCGATATAACGCAGCGTGTCGAAGATTATTCCTTCGGCCTTAATCTCGAAAAACAGTTTGTCGTAGAGCGTCTAAATCTGATCAAGAAGCAGAACGAATTTGAGGCGATGGTCCTCAAAGAGAATGTCGATATGGCCGATATTACGTGGGTCGAGGCGCATTCACTTGAGTTTCCGGAGCTGCGGGTCGAACTCTCGCCGCAGCGACATTATCCGCACGGCACTACACTCGCACACGTGCTGGGGTACGTGGGCGAGATTTCGCCGAAGCAGCTCGAATCTGAGGAATACCAAGCAAAAGGTTTTCGTCCCGGGGATGTCATTGGCAAAGGCGGCCTCGAGCAGTATTACGACGAGCACCTTCGCGGCCGGCCCGGCTATCGGAAAGTAATCGTCGACAGCCGAGGGCGCGTGCAGGCTGAGGTTCAGGTCGTCGAGCCACAGGCAGGGATGGACCTCGTCACGACGATCGATCTCGACGTGCAGCAGCAGGCCGAGGAGCAGCTCGCAAATTCGGTGACAAAGCGCGGAACAATCATCGCAATGGACCCAAACAATGGCGAGATGATCGCTATGGCTTCGGCTCCGTCATTCGACCCGAACATTTTTGTTCGCGGGAGTTCCACACCCGAAGGCAGACGAGCGATCGCCGCGTATTGGCAGGACGAGAAACGTCCTCTATACAACCGGGCGATACAGGGCCGGTATCCGCCGGGCTCGACATGGAAGATTCCGGAGTCTATTGCGGCGTTGCAGCAGGGAGCAATAACTGTCGCTCAATCGAATTTGGTGTGCGGCGGCGGCATTCAAATCGGGAATAAATTCACACGCTGCATGGGCAGTCACGGTACCCCGCCGCTCTCCTACGCAATCACGAAATCCTGCGACGGCTACTACTATCGTCTCGGGCTGAAGATGAAGATCGAGGGCATGATCAAGATGATCGAGGACTACGGTTACGACAAGCGCTCTGGGATCGACCTGCCGAATGAAAAGGTTCCACAAACACCAAAATCGTGGATGCCTTACGTCCTGAAAAACGAGGGCAAGTGGAGCGATATCCGTACCGTATACGCGAGTATCGGTCAGGACACAGTGTGGGTGACACCGATCTCGATGCTACGTGCTGTCGCGAGCATCAGTGTCCGCGGGAAAATGTACACGCCGCATTTCCTAAAAGAATTTAGGTCTATCTCCGCAGTCGGCACAGAGGGAGAGAGCAATTATTTCCCCCCACGCCAGGGCTTCGCCTATCAGAACACCGAGCCAAAGGTTAACACCGCGACTGACGATCAGTGGGACCTCGTCATCAAGGGTATGTGGGCCGTAGTTAATGGCGGCGGAACCGGTGCGGGCATTCGGATCGCCGATTATGAGATAGCCGGAAAAACTGGGACTGCACAGGTCGCCGAACTCGGAAAAGACGTTGGCGATAAAAAGGATCACGCCTGGTTTGTTAGCTTCGCCCCGGCATATAAGCCCGAGATCGCTGTCATCGCTCTGATCGAGAACGTCGGTTTTGGCGGCAGCCACGCGGCACCCGCGGCGAAGGGCGTTTACGAAGCGTTTAGAATCTCGAAAGGACATATCCCGCCCGAGCCAAACACCACGGTCGCCCGTAGATAACCTAAGTGGTAGCAGTCCTCGAAAAACAAAACCTGCGCGACTTTGACTGGCAGACCGCCGTGCTCGCGATCGCGATCGCGGTATTTGGCGTCTGGCAGATCTACAATGCCTTGCCAAGCGAGAGCTACTGGACAAAGCAGATCATCGGTATCGGTATCGCGCTCGTTGCTTTTGTAATCGTAAGTTTTGCGGATTACCGCCGGCTGATCGATCTCGCTCCCCTTTTCTACATATTTGGCCTGATTCTGTTGCTGCTTGTTCTCACGCCGCTTGGCGTACAGGTTAACGGGCAAAAGGCATGGGTTCGGCTGCCGATCATCGGACAGTTTCAGCCCTCGGAATTTGTAAAATTTCCTACCGTGCTGATGCTCGCGAAATATTTCAGTACAAATAAAGGCCTGCTATCGTTTCGTCAGATGGCGGTTGGGACTGCCATCTTTGCGGGGCCGGTTGTGCTGATTATGCTCGAGCCCGATGCGGGACAGGCACTGACATATCTACCGATCCTCGCCGCAATGTTTTTCTTGTCGGGCATAAAGATGCGTTACGTCGTGGGCGCCGCGGTGCTCGCGGCGGTGATGATACCGACAGCTTGGTTCGTAGGTGTAAAAACCGGTACGATAAAGCGATATCAGCAGGAGCGAATTCTCGCGATCATCGATCCGGACAGCGTCGACCCGCGCGGTTTTGGCTATCACACCATCCAATCCACGATCACGGTCGGCAAGGGCGGCCTGTCCGGAATCCAGGGCGACACGGAGACTTCGCAAAGCGTGCTCAAGTTTCTCCCCGAGCCGCACACGGATTTTATTTTTGCCGTGACGGCGGAAAACTCGGGCTTTATCGGCTGTGTTTCGCTGCTGCTCGCCTATGCCATCCTGCTCTCGAGGATGATCGCCGGTGCGCGAGAATCATCGGATCGGGCCGGAATGCTTGTTATAATGTCGATAGTCTGCGGGATGGTTTTCCAGATCTTTATGAATGTCGGTATGGCCCTTGGCATCCTGCCCGTGATCGGAGTTCCGCTCCCCCTGATGAGCGCGGGACTGTCAGCGATTTTGTCCACCTTTGTAGCGATAGGTTTTGTAGTAAGTGTGAAGCTGCGGCGATTTGTAAATTAGGAGTAATGCGATGGCGAGAGATGTAAGGCGAATCAGAACCGTTGAGGTCGAATCTCTAAAGACGAAGGCCGGCGGAATGTCCACAGCGATGCTTGTCGCTACGGCGTTCCTGCTTGCACTATCGGCCGGGGCGATGACCGGCGTGCTTGCGTCGTACTATCTCAACAATTCGCGCTACGCTACCGAGGTCTCGGCGCTCGCCTCCTACCGTCCGCCGCAGGTCACGACGATCTATGCTGACGACGGTGAAACGGTGCTCGCCGAATTCGCACTCGAAAAACGCATTCCCGTTAAGATACAGGACGTCCCCGAGCAGGTGACGGACGCGCTGCTTGCGGTCGAAGATTATCGCTTTCGAGATCATATCGGCATCGATATATACCGAATCGCCGGCGTCATCGTAAAAAATATTTCGAGCGGCCGAACCGAAGGTGCGTCTACCATCACTCAGCAGCTCGCGAAGAACCTATTCCTCTACAGGGACCAAACGTACGCCAGAAAGGTGAACGAATGGGCAGTTGCGCTGCAGATCGAGCGTCTGTATACGAAGGACCAGATCCTCGAGATGTATATGAACTACGTCTTTCTTGGGGCTGGATCATACGGTTTTGAGGCCGGTTCGCGTACTTATTTTGGCAAGTCGCTGAGGGAACTGTCGCTCGAGGAGGCGGCACTGCTCGCCGCGATACCGAAATCGCCTGAGTATTCGCCGACTCGTAATCGACAGAAGGCTCTGGAGCGTCGAAACATCGTACTCGATCAGATGGCGAAATATTTTCCGGAAAAGTACTCGCAATCCGCCGTCGACGCGGCGAAGACGCGCGAGATAAAACTCGCGGATACCGCCTACTACCAGGCACAGCCCAAGTCGACCGCGTGGGATTATCCGGTCGAGGAAGTCCGCAAATATCTCGAAGAAAAATATACGACCCGTGTCGCTCAGGGCGGGCTGAAGGTTTACACAACGATCAACGTCGAAGCGCAGAAACTCGCAACGCAGGCAGTGCGTGCCGGGCTTCGAACATACGGCGCCCGCAAGTCATGGCGCAGTGATTATCGCAACCTGCTTCTCGACGAGAACGAAGAGCCGATCACGGACGAAAAGGAAATTACGAAGATTCTCGAAACCTTCAAACACGCCGACTGGTACGGCGATGAGTACACTGAGGGCGAATACATCAAAGGCCTGGTGATGAAGCAGAGCCCGACGTCAGATGAGGTCGGCGTGCGTTTCGGCAGGTATAAGGCAATCGTGCGTGCAGAGAATATGGGCCGCAGCGGAAAACGGCCGAAGGCGGAACTGAAGCCGGGATTTCTAGCTGAATTCTTAGTGAAAAAAGTCGATGCGGACACGCAAACGCTCGAGGTCGAGCTAATGCAGGTGCCCGAAATACAGGCGGCGATTACCTGCATCAACGCAAAGACCGGCGAGATCCCGGCAATGGTCGGCGGCTACGACTTTCACACCAACAAATTTAACAACGCGACGCAGGGCTTGCGCCAAACGGGTTCAGCCTACAAACCTTTCATCTACACCGCGGCTGTCGAAGACGGAATGACACCGGAATCGACGGTCAGCGGAGCCCCGATCAAGCGCGGAGGCTGGCAGCCGACGAATTATGGCGGTGCCGCGAGCCACCCGAACGTCCCGATGAAGGTCGCCCTGGCGAAATCCTACAACCTTGCCGCTGTGCACCTGCTCGAACAGGTAGGCATCCAGTCGGGCGGCCAGATGGTGCGGCGGTTTGGAATTACAAATCCGATGGCACCCAGCCTGCCGTCCGCCCTTGGAGCGAGCGAAGCTTCGCTGCTCGAGATGACATCGGCCTACTCGGCATTCCCAAATAAAGGAATGCGAGTTCAGCCGCATCTCATTCGCAAGGTCTATAACCGCGACGGAACGCTGCTCGAAGAATTTGAGGGCACAACGTCGAAGGTCACGAGCGAATACGTCGCGCTCACGATGGTGGAAATGATGCAGGGCGTCGTCCAGGGCGGCGGCACTGCGACCGGCGCGAACGCGGGCGGCCATCCGCTGGCGGGAAAGACCGGGACGGTAAACAACGAAACCGACGTCTGGTTTATCGGTTACACGCCGACCTACGTTACGGGCGTGTGGATGGGCAATCCGGAGCGAAAAGAGTCGCTCGGCAATGGCATGACCGGCGGGCACGGCGCGGTGCCTTATTTCAACGCGTTTATGGTCCCGTTTATGAAGGACAAGCCACGCGAGCGATTCCCGGAGCCGCCGCCGATGCCTTCCGACATCAAGACACTTGCCGAGCGAAACAAACGTGAGGAACTTGAGAAACTTAGCGAGGCAGACGCAAAGGCACGGCTCGCAGGCGTGGCCCGGACGACCACAAAGGCTGTAGTCGAAGATCCCGCACTCTTACAGCCCGACAAACCGGTCGAAACGCCGGAGACGTCAGGCGCCGCGTCGAAACCCGATACGACCAAGCCGGATGATCCCGTTCCCGTCGTAAAACGGCCCGACCCGAAGCCCGACACCGTAGAGCCAAAACCCGAGCCGCCCAAACCGGCCGGGGAAAAGCGAAAGGGTAAAAAAGGGGACGGGTAACGAAAATAAAGAGAGGCGAGCAATGCTCGCCTCTCTTATTTCCCTGATACCCATGTAGCCTTGCACGAATAGATGATGGCATTCGCTTCTTGTGCGATGTGCGCCACTGAAAGTAAATCAAACTAATAAGGAGGAAGGGTTGTTCTCTAGTCAAAGACCAGATCGTAAACACACGTTACGCGCCCAACCGGTGTGAGAAATACACCTGCGCTTGACTCCGCGTTCGACTTCATAGATGACCCCATCAGTTTCTCTTTCTAGAGCGCATTCATGATCCTGTCGATAATATGATGTGAGTCCCAAACCGCCGTTTCTTCAAGGCCGCGACATTCGGCTCTGGACGCCCGCCTGATCTCTCCCTTGTGATAGATACTGCATTCGCCGCTAATAACGTCCTCGATATAACTTGGAGGCGGAAATGGTGACTCATTATCCTCGAATGGATCATGGCCGACGATTCTCCACCTACCAGACTTAAGAATGTCCTCATACACTCCAACGTTGAACAAGAATTCGCGAGAGCCGAGCGGGGGACTGTCAGGGACGTCCGAAATTTCCGTGTAGATTCCTACGCCGGCATCGTCGTAAACGCGTCCGTAAGCAAATTTACCGTTTGGAAGTGGAATCTCAGAAACGTCGCCTACGCAGATTCGTACTTTGGTTTTTCCGCCCATAAGCTATGGTTTTCCAAATTCTTTCTTGCGCCTTTTTCTAATTCAAACGGTCGTTGTCGCAGAAGAGACCTAAATAAAAGGGCAGCATCTTTCGCCACCAGACCCAGTCGTGAGCAACGTCCTGGCCCCATACGTCGAGGCGGTGCGGGATGCCCTTGGAGTGGAGGAGAGCTGAGAACTCGCGGCTGCGCTCCGGCGCTTCGTAGTCGCCCTGGCCTGTGACGATGACGATGGAATCAGCCTTTTGGAGACGCGGCAGGTGATGCTCGTCGTTTAGATTCTTGACGTACATCGAGGGGTTGTTGAAGTAAACGTTGTCGTCGTAATAGCCTTTGTCGAGATAGTTGTATATGTCGTAGCTGCCGCTCATCGCGATCGTCCCGCGAAACGCATCACTGTGTTTGAAATAGGTGTTAAGCGCAAGATATGCGCCGAGCGAGGCTCCCGTCGTCAGCGGCCGCGCGTCGTCGCCGCACTCGTTATGAATCAGCGGCAGCACCTCATCCATTATGTAGCGGTCGTATCGCGCGAGCATCTCGACCTTCCAGCCCGGATGCGACTCGCGGTTTAAGAGGCTGTATTTATTGACCGAGTTGATCGAGTAAGCGCGAATCTTGCCCGCCTCGATCAGATCCTTTATCGCATCGACCAGATAAAAACGCTCGTATTCGAGATAATCTGCCCCCGCCGTCGGGAACATCAGCAGCGGATAGCCCGCGTGTCCATAGGCCACGAGCGGCATCTCCATCCCCAAATTGTCGCTAAACCACAAAGTTATATCTCGTCTCATGTGCTCGCTATTTCACCACCGTTATCTCTCTCGTTGTCGAGTTGTAGCCGCCATTGTCGACGAGGCTGCCAGACTTGTCCACGAGCTCGAGTTTTATCGAGTGCGTGCCAGCCGTCCAGCCGGAGAGCCAGAGCGGGGCCCATTTATCGATGAACTTCGGCTCGCCGCCGTCGACAGTGTAGCGGACGCGATACTCGCCACCGTCCCCGACCAATTTTGCGTTCGCTAGCCAGAAATCGATCATTATTGGATCACTTTCAACGGCTTTGTATTCGCCCTTGGGGCGTGAATACGTCAGGAGAGGCTTTGCGGCATCGATGGCTCCGGCTGTACTTTCCTTCATATCCTTGCCTTCGGGAGTCGGCGCGGTGTTTGCGTTTGCCATCGTGTTCCCGTTTGAGCTTGTCGCGGGCTTGCTTGCGTCGGCACCACCATTTTTCACCGTGAACTTCACCATCTGGAAGGCGCCTTCGTTCTTATACGACTCGTGCCACGGCCGTGATGGGAAAACACGCAGCGTATGCTCTCCATCCGCGACGTTTCGCAGCTCGAATCCCTTGCCGATTTCGTAATAGGCTTCGTACGGTTGGTTGTCGAGGATGACGTGGATGTGATTGCCCATCTGAGTCGCGGGGTCCTTGTGAGGCGTGTAACCCTTTAGGTCGCCCGCGAGCCCGACGCTGACCTTTACCGTTGAACTCGTCACAGTCGATCCGGCTTTAGGTTCGGTGACCTTGAGCGTCGGCGCGGCCCTTTCCTGCTCGCCTCGCTCCGTCATCAGCGTCTTGATGCGATCGGGCGTATCGACGACGTTGAGCGTTTGCGTCGGCTTAGCGGCGTTCGTGTTCGAGTTTGTGTTCGCTGCGTTATTTGACGGCGTCGGGCCGCAGGCTGCCGTGAAAATTGCGAAAGCGGTGATTGCGATGAGTTTGGTCTTCATTTGTTACTCCCTTTGATTTAATTTGCCGCGAGTTCGTGTATCGCCCTCACTTCGTGCGCTCTTGCGCCCGTGGGCGAGTACCCAAACACCTGGCGAAAATTAGTTTCTAATCTGTCCTCGACCTCGGCCATATCGACATCGCGGCCGAGCAGACGGTCCATCGACGTCACGGGCTCGCCTTCGCACGCGATGATCCAGTTGTAATAGCTGAGATCTGTGTTTACGTTGAGCGCAAAACCGTGCGTCGTCACCCAGCGCTTTATGTGAACGCCGATCGCCGCGACCTTGCCCTCGGTCGTGTGGACGCCCGTCAGCCCCTCGATACGAAACGCGTCGATTTCGAAGTCCGCCATCGTGCGAATCAGCACGTCTTCGAGATCGCGAACGTAACGATGCACGTCCTCGCGATCGGGTGAAAGGGAGACGATCGGATACCCGACGATCTGGCCGATACCGTGATATGTCACGCGTCCGCCGCGATTAATTTCAAAAACTTCGACGCCCATCGAACGAAGCAATTCGGCCGTCGCGAGCACTCCGTCGCTCTTCGAACGCCGACCAAGTGTAAAGGTGTGCGGATGCTCGAGCATCAGCAGATAATCGCGTTTTCGCGTCGCAATTACCTCACGTTCGAGCTGGTTCTGCAGCTCAAGCGATGAAGCGTAGCCAACGCGACCAAGCCTGCGCACCTCTAACTCACGATCGTGCATTACTGCTATAGTAGGACTTTTAAGGCGATTTTTACAGGAAGGTAGATGATGAAAAGCTTAAGAATATTGGCCGTCGCAACGGTCACACTCGCTATTTTTGCAGTCGAAGCGGAGGCTCAAAAAAAGACGTCCAGAAAGACTAGCACCCGCAAACCGACAACCGCGACTAAGGTGATCGCACCGCTCGACGTGCGCACCGCCCGCGAAAAGGTGCAGACGCAGAAGGACAACGTCACGTTCTATATCCAACAGCTCGGGCCGATCGCCAATGCACTCGAAACGCTCGAGCCTGCATACGTCGAGAAACGCCTTAACCGCGCCAATCAGGCGAAGCACGAGCAGCGGAAGGCGAGTTTTGTTTCAACAGTTCGAAATATTCGACAGGAGCTCGTCATGCTCGAGGCGGAGTTTAGGACGAAGGGCGCGCTGCAAAGGTATTCGACTAGCCTCGTCGGTGTCGCCGATATTGCCGCTGAGTCCGAGGATCTCGCGATTGCGGCAAAGTTCGTCGAGGCAAATGCACGGCTGCGAGATGTCGAGAAGAAACTTGTCGACGCGCTGATGATGCTCCCTCGGTAGATTTACGGTTTGACGAATTTTGCGGTCTCGGAGTTCTTCGGATCGCAGGCCTCGATCAATGCCTTTTTTTCGAGGCCCAGTTTTTCGCGAATATACTTTTCGGCTTCGGCCTCGATGAGCTCTCCGTTTACGACCGCTGTCTTGCGCGTAAAGACATTTCCCGCCGGCTCGACCTTTGCCCCCTCTAAGAACACGTACCACGGCGAACCCCATTTGCGTGTATCACCGGCCGCCTGACGCTGCTGGTAATGCGTCGTCGTAAGCCTCGCGGCCTGAGAGTCGGATTCCCAAACGACTGGAAAGGCCAGCTTGTAATCCGCGACGTGCTTTTTCATCGCGTCGACGCTCGCGTATTCACCAACGGCGATGACGTCAAATCCCTGGCTCTTGTACTTTTCGTACATCTTTTGCACGAATGCGACGTTCGTCTTCCAGTTTGGACACCACGGCGAAAAATAGGTGACCATTACGAGTTTCTTGCCGTTTACGAATTTGCGGAGGTTCATATCGCGGTCGGTCGCGATGTTCTTGTAAACCCAATCCTTATACTCGAATGCTCGCTCGACGATCGGCGCCTGCTCGCCCGTCTGGGCAAAGGAAAAACTAGCCGCAAGCAGCACAAATAGACCGATAAGAAGTTTCTGTTTCATCATAGAATCCTAACTTTTCAGATGCCGCGGGGCAATAAAATAGTTGCGGCCGAAAGGCACACGCCCCGCACGTAATAAGGGCGGTACACCCGAGCGTGAGTGAATCGGCTTTACCGCGTGTAGGCTTCCGCGAAGGAAGCTCTGAGTTTTCGCGACCAATAGACAATATTCAAATAAATCCCCGTCAATGCCGATAGCGCTGTGAGTCCTGAGAAAATCAATAGCAGCGTTACCTGCCAGCTGCCGGTGAAAAAGTAGAAATGCGCCTCGCGGAAGAAACGCGTTTTAGCGGTCGGAGGTTTCGAAAATGCCGCGACGCCCGTCTCCGCGTCAATGAATATCGACTCGGCGCCGAGGCCGCCGATTGATTGATACTGCGGCCGGCCGTCCTTTATTAATAACGTGAGTGCCGTCGTGGGCAAAGATTTACCGGCAAGCTCGCTCGCTTTCTGCATGGCCTCTGCAGGCGCTACGGCTACGCGCGCCGAGTCGATCTTCTCAACCGCGCCGCCCTCGACCATATTTGGCATTGCGTACAAAAAGCCGCTTATCGCCCACGCCAAGACAGGAACGGACACGAGCACGCCCAGGATCAGGTGCGCCTGATAGATGAATTTTTTCATAAACGTCGAGTATGCTACGCTTTTGCAAGTTATGAGCACAACGGTTTCAGACATTTTTCGCCGAGCCCTGGCGATTCGCGAAGCGTCGCCAAACGGCAGCTACAAGGACCTGAAATCTCAGCTCGTCAACGAGTTTTCGGGCGGGGCCTTTCCCGATACCGCGTTTTTGACGATTCCCGAGTACGACAACATCGTCCCACAAGAAGACTGGACCGCGGGCCTGCCGATTGTGTTTCGCGGTATTCAGAATGAGAGCTGGGATGACGTCGCCCAAGGCATCCTAATCAGTCTCGAACAGGTCGAAAATTATCCGATACAATCGGGCCGCGAGGATGACCCTGCCAAAGAATGGCGCAACCGTTCGAGACGCATTGCCGGTGCCGAGGACAAGGTCATGGAAGAGTGGCTGCCCGCCGACCTGATGTCGATGGCACAACGAAATACAAAAGTTTAGGCGTTAAATTTCAATTCCCAGGCCATCTTTCGCCTCTATCACCTCGCCCGGCGGATCGTGCTTTGCGATCTCGCTTTCAAAATCAACGTCATCCCATTCCGGATAAAAATGCGTTAGCATCGCGCGCGTGGGGCTCGCCGTGCGAATTAGCGAGATGGCCTCGGCTAGTTCGAGGTGTTTTCTCGCGGGCTTGTCCTTTATAAAAGTGCACTCAAGAATAAACATATCGACGCGGCTCGCGAATGCCGCGAGCGGTTCGGAAAATGCCGTGTCAGCGCTGTAGACCATTGTGGTCTTGCCGTCGCGAATATGAATCGCGTGGCTCTCAGCCGTGTGTGGCGTGGACATCGCGATTGCCTCGATACCGCTGACGATTTCAAATTTCTCGAGTGATTCTATTTCGATAATCTCGACAGGGAATGGCTGCTCGAATAGACGATATTTGTTTACGTCGATGACCCTGCCGACGAGGGCTTTCAGCCCTTTGGCGCCAAAAAACTTTAGCGGCTTCGTGCGGCCCTGCATCTGCGGCGCGTGCCTCGTGCCGGCGAGCAGCGGGCCGATACCGCCGCAATGGTCCATGTGAAAATGGGATATCCATACCGCGTCGAGGTTGGGCCAGTCTAGTCCTTCGTGCGCCATCCTCATCGGAGCACTGGCTGCGCAATCGAGCAGGATCGAGCCGGACGAGGTTTCGAGCCAGTAGGCCGAGCTGCTGCGCGTAGGATGTGGAATCGTCGATCCCGAGCCGAGAACCGTTAACCGCATACGTGAAATACTAGCAAAACTGACGGATGTGGTAGATTCTTGTTCGATGATAACGGTCGATATCCTCGCAATTTTTGCCCATCCGGATGACGTCGAGCTGACGGTCGGCGGGACTCTCCTGAAAATGAAGCACCTCGGCTATCGCACGGGTGCCCTCGATGTAACACGCGGCGAAATGGGCACTCGGGGCACCGTCGAGGGCCGTGCTCTCGAGGCCAAAGCCGCGGCCACGATCCTTAAACTCGACGTTCGCAAAAATCTCGGCCTCGCTGACGGCCACGTTTTCGTAGATGATGAATCTCGCACGGCGATGGTGCGCGCGATCCGCCGGCTCAAACCAAAAATTATCCTCACGCACCAGCTCGACGATCCGCACCCTGACCATGACCACATCGCTCGTCTTGTGCGCGAGTCCGCACGGCTCTCGAGCATGAAAAATTACGATGCGGAGTCAGGGGCCGAGAAGATACCCGTGCCGATCGTCGCTCATAATACCTTTTCCCGGCACGTTGAGCCGTCGTTCGTAGTGGACATCTCGGATTTTCTGGAGGAAAAGATGGCGGCGATCCGCGCCCACGCCTCACAGTTTCACGACCCAAATTCAACCGAGCCAGAGACACGCCTGACCGATAAAAACTTCCTTAACGAGCTGGAAACCCGCTCGAGCTATTTCGGCTCGCTGATCGGCGCAGTTGCCGGCGAGCCCTTCTACGTACGTGAGGCGCTCAATGTCGAAGACCCCATCGAACTCCTATCGAGAAAGATGAATCTTTATTCATAAGGCCGTTTTTTCGCGCGGCTCGGTCCACGTCGAATCTTGACAAAAAAGTAACGTTTTGCGATTCTTAAGCTCCGGTTGGGCTTTATGAAGATTTCTGCGCAAGAAGAGTATGGCCTGCGATGTCTAGTGCAACTCGCGACCCTTCGCCTCGGTGAGAGCCTGACCCTCCCGCAAATCGCTGAGCTTGAGGGCATCTCGACAGCGAACGCGGGCAAGCTGATGTGGCTGCTCAATAAGGCGGGATTTGTCCTCTCAACGCGCGGGACTAAGGGCGGCTACGCGCTCGCTCGTCCCGCAGCGGAGATTCGACTCAGCGAAATAATTAAGGTCTTGGACGAAGATGTGCTCAGTAAACACTGCGAGAGCTACACGGGCGTGCTCGATTCGTGCGTGCACAAAGGCGATTGCGGGATCCGGCCTGTGATAGTGGGTCTTCACGAGATCGTCGAGCATGCCCTTTCGCAGATCACGTTGGCCCAGCTAGTAGGCAGCGAGAGCAAGGTCGTTGAGATGTTCCATAACATCCAGGGCATTCACCGTACGATAGAACCTATGTCGAGCAGGCAGTAAAGAAATGAGTACAGCAGCAGAATTATTAACCAATCGGGAGTATAAGTACGGCTTTGTCACCGATATCGAGACGGATACGATTGCGAAAGGCCTGTCCGAGGACACCGTTCGTCTGATCTCGTCGAAGAAGAATGAACCGGAGTGGATGCTCGATTTTCGGCTGAAGGCGTATCGGCAGTGGCTGACGATGAAGCAGCCCGACAACTGGGCAAACTTCGACTATCCGAATATCGATTTTCAGAACATTTCGTATTACTCAGCGCCGAGAGAAAAAGAAAAGAAAGCGAGCCTCGACGAGGTCGACCCCGAGCTGATCAAAACGTTTGAGAAGCTGGGAATACCGATCACCGAGCAGAAAATGTTGGCAAATGTGGCGGTAGATGCGGTGTTCGACTCGGTATCGGTTGCGACAACTTTTAAGAAAAAGTTGCTGGAAGCGGGCGTTATTTTTTGCTCGTTTACCGAAGCGGTCGCCGATTATCCTGACTTGATCAAGAAATATCTCGGATCGGTCGTGCCCGTCGGCGACAACTATTACGCCGCTCTAAATTCTGCGGTTTTCTCCGACGGTTCGTTCGTATTCATCCCGAAAGGTGTTCGCTCTCCGATGGAGCTTTCAACTTATTTCCGTATCAACACTAAAGATTCTGGACAGTTTGAGCGAACGCTAATCGTTGTAGAAGAAGGCGGTTACGTTGCCTATAACGAAGGCTGCACGGCGCCGCAGTTTGATACGAATCAGCTACACGCGGCCGTTGTTGAACTCGTTGCGCTCGATGACGCCGAGATCAAATATTCGACGGTTCAGAATTGGTACGCGGGTGACGAGACGGGCAAGGGCGGCATTTATAACTTCGTGACAAAACGCGGTGCGTGTCGCGGTGTGAGATCAAAAATTTCATGGACGCAGGTTGAGACCGGCTCGGCGATCACCTGGAAATATCCGAGCGTGATTCTGCAGGGCGATAACTCAATAGGCGAGTTTTACTCGGTCGCGCTGACCAACAACGCGCAGGTTGCCGACACCGGCACAAAGATGATCCATCTGGGCAAGAACACAAAGTCGACGATCATCTCAAAGGGAATTTCGGCCGGAAAATCGAACAATTCGTATCGCGGCCTGGTAAAGATAATGCCGAAAGCCACTGGCGCGCGTAACTACACACAATGCGACTCGATGCTGATTGGCGGCAAGTCCGAGGCGAACACGTTCCCCTACATCGAGGTGATGAACAACACCGCCAAAGTCGAGCATGAAGCCACGACCTCGAAGATCAGTGAAGATCAGCTGTTTTACTTGCAGCAGCGAGGCATCGGCCAGGAAGACGCCGTCTCGCTAATCATCAACGGATTTTGCAAAGAGGTCTTTCGCGAACTGCCGATGGAATACGCGGTCGAGGCGACGAAGCTGCTGGGATTGAAGCTGGAAGGAAGTGTGGGGTGAGCATGTTATTTCGTGCAGCACTACTGGTTTTGCTCGTTCCATGTTTAATTTCCTGCGGCAGCAAGAGCGAGAATGCCGACGCTCCGATAGATGTAAAAGCCGTGTCGCTGGACGCCAACTTCGCGAGATCCAATTCATCTCCGGAGGTTCCGCTAAATGACGGTTTTGTTAAGCACGAACAAGCAGCTATAGAGATCGCGGTCAACGAATGGACGCGTATGGGTCTGAAAGAAATGATCGATCAGGAAAAACCATATCGGGCGGAGTTGGTTGATGACGTTTGGGAAGTAAGGGGAACTGCTCCCAAGAACTGGATCGGCGGGCTCGCTTCTGCGCGAGTATCACAGAAAGATGGAAAAGTATTGGAGGCGGGGCACGATAAGTAGATCGTTTTTGAGGTTAGGTCGTGAATTTAGCAATCGAACTTGAACAGGAAGACGACGGCCGCTGGATAGCCGAGATCGACGAGCTTGATGGTGTGGTGGTTTACGGCGATACGAAAGAAGAGGCGATCCGGAATGTAAAAACGCTCGCCCTTCGCGTAATTGCTGACCGCCTAGAGAATGGCGAAAGTCTGCCGCAACAGGTGGAAAGTCTCGTATTTCAGGCCGCATGAGCAGCTGGAAATCCGCGAAGGCAAGACGTGTGTTAGGTACATTAGAAAGGATTGGCTGGCGCGTGAAGCGGGAGAAGGGTTCGCATAAAACGCTGGAACGGGATGGATATCCCGATTACCTCTTCTCCTTCCACGACGGGGATGAGATAGGTTCGAAAATGATGACGAGGATAGCCAAGAAGACTGGCCTTAAGCCAGAAAATTTGTAATGAACCCTATCCAGCCAGAAAATCAGCCGCAGCCGAAGGGCCATTACTCGCCAGGGATTGAGCATAACGGCTTGATCTACGTTTCCGGCCAGTTGCCGATGGACCTTAAAACGCGTGAGCCTTTCACGGGCTCGATCGAGGAGCAGACGGAGCTTTCATTAAGAAATGTCGAAGCGGTTCTGCACGCGGCCGGCAGCGATCTCCGGCATGTCTTGCAGATGACGATATATGTCTCGGATATGGAAATGTGGGAAGCGGTGAATAAAAAATACGCCGAGCTGATGGGCGAGCACCGGGCGGCGAGAGCGATCGTGCCGGTAAAGGATTTGCATTTTGGGACGAAGATCGAGATACAGGCGATCGCGGCGGCAGGAGAGGATTAACACACATAGAGACATAGGACACATAGGAAGAGCCTCTCCTGCTATGTGAACTATGGTCCTATGTGGTGAGAAGAAAAATATGTTGTTAGAAGTGAAAGAATTACACGCCGGAATAGACGGCAAGGAAATTCTGAAAGGCCTGAGCTTGCAGGTCGAGCGCGGCGAGGTTCACGCGATAATGGGCCCGAATGGCTCGGGTAAATCGACCTTGTCGAAGGTCTTGGCAGGACATCCGTCGTACGAAGTGATTTCGGGCAAGGTTCTCTATGAAGGTAAGAATCTGCTCGAACTCGAGCCGGATGAGCGGGCACGCGAAGGCGTATTTATGGCGTTTCAGTATCCCGTCGAAGTGCCGGGCGTCTCGAATTCACAGTTTCTGCGACTCGCCTACAACGAAAAGATGAAACACACGGGCGGTGAAGAGCTCGATCCGCTCGAGTTTAACGACTACCTGAAAGAGAAAGCGAAGGTCGTCGATATGGATCCGCAGTTTTTCAAGCGTTCGGTAAACGAGGGTTTCTCGGGCGGCGAGAAAAAGCGTAACGAGATCCTGCAGATGGCGGTGCTTGAGCCAAAGCTCGCGATACTCGACGAGACGGATTCGGGTCTAGACATAGACGCTCTACGCATCGTCGCGGAGGGTGTAAATAAACTGCGAAACGAGAACAACGGGATCATCCTTGTAACGCACTATCAGCGGCTACTCAACTTTATAGTTCCCGACGTCGTACACGTTCTTGCGAACGGCCGAATCGTAAAGGAAGGCGGCAAGGAGCTAGCGTTAGAACTCGAGGAGAAGGGCTACGACTGGTGAAAGCAGCGGGGAAATGACGGCACAGACGGCAAAACAGATTCATTACGCAAAGGCGCTCGAGGCGCTTATCCACACGGCCGGAGCCGGCGAGCTCGCGGAGCTTCGCCGTGCCGCGTTTCGGTATTTTAATGAGACCGGTTATCCGAGCGTCCGCGATGAGGATTGGAAATACACGAACGTTGCCGAGATCGCAAAGTCGGAGTTTAATGCCGTAGGTCTCCGCGGGATCGATGATCTGGTTCACCCAGAGTTGAACGAGTTCAATTACAAGCGGAACGGATTCACCGCGCTCAACCTTGCTCTTGCTGACATTTCTAAACGGACGATTCCAGCGAATCAGATGATCGCGGAACCGATAAAAATTCGGGCTTCCGCGGTAGATGCAGCGATGCATGCGCCGCATTATATTTTTGTCGCCGAGCCCGGCAGTGAATCGACGATCCTGGAGATTTATGAGTCCGAGGCACGCAGTTTTGTAAATTCTGCGCTTCAGATCATTGTCGGGGATAACGCATGCGTTACACACTATCGCGTTCAGAAGGACTCGGCAGAGGCATTTCACTATGGCGTCACCGAGGTAACGCTCGGCCCGCACGCTCGCTACGACGCGACAAATATCACACTCGGCGGTGCGATCTCGCGCCACGACATAGATGTGAAGTTTACGGCCGAGGGAGGTGAGACGTGGGTTGACGGGCTGTATATGCTGAACGGTTCGCAGCACCACGACACGCATTCGCTCATCGATCACGCAGTGCCGAACTGCACCTCGCATCAGACGTACAAGGGCGTGCTCAATGACAAATCTCGCGGTGTATTCAACGGCAAGGTCCTTGTCCGCGAAGACGCCCACGGCACTGACGCACAGCAGTCGAATAAGAATTTGCTGCTGTCAAACGAAGCACGAGTTGATACAAAACCGCAGCTCGAGATTTTTAATGACGATGTTAAGTGTTCGCACGGAGCGACGGTTGGCCAATTAGAGGAAGAAGAATTGTTTTACCTCCTTACTCGCGGCCTGCCCGAGAACCTTGCGAAAAATTTGCTGACGTATGGATTCGCTGAGGCGATCATACAAAAAATCGGACTTGACGAGATCAAGGCCGACCTAGACGAAGCCGTGCTCAACCGGCTAGATGTAAAACACGGAAGTTTAAGAATATGAGAATAAGAATGCCGTTGATAATTGAAGAAACAGTCCTCGCGAAAATCGACGAGATCGCCGGTGAAAAGCATCGGCGTGCAGCGACGATCGAGAAGGCGCTTCGCGAGTTTATTGAGCGCGAAGAGAAGAAAGGGCGGGGGAAACCGCCCGCTGAGAACTTGCCGGCAAAACCGATGGCCAAATCTATGGCTAGGCCTGTTGCCAAGCCCGTTACCAAGCCCGTTACCAAGCCCGTGGCTAAGGCGAGTGCTAAGCCAGTGGCTAAAGCCCCGGTACGACCGCCGGCTAAGAGCCCTGCAAAGGCCACGGCGTCCGCAAGACGCTAGAACGGACGCGCGCGGGTGCGATCAGGGAGCCTAAGATGGCAAAGCCAGAATCAGCATTACGAGATGTGGCCGCCTGGAACGTGGAGAAGATTCGCGAGGATTTTCCTGTGCTCACGCAGACGGTGAACGGAAAGCCACTCGTGTATCTCGACAACGCGGCGTCGTCTCACGTGCCGCGCCTCGTGATCGATCGCGGCTCGAAGTATCTCGCCGAGGAACATTCGAATATTCATCGCGGCGTTCACTATCTCTCGCAAAATGCGACGACGGCATATGAGGCGGCACGTGAGAAAGTAAAACGCTTTATCAACGCGCCTGACGTGAAGGAGTGCATCTTCGTTCGCGGCTGCACCGAGGGCGTCAATCTCGTCGCACACAGCTACGGGCGAAAGTTCATAGGCAAAGGCGACGAAATCCTGGTCTCTCAGATGGAGCACCATTCGAATATCCTGCCGTGGCAGCAGATCGCGGAGGACAAGGGTGCGTTCCTAAAGGTCATTCCCATAAATGAGCGTGGTGAGCTGATCAGTGAGGAGTTTGAACGTCTGCTGAACGAGCGGACAAAGATGGTCGCGATCTCGCACGTGTCGAATAGTCTGGGTACCGTAAATCCCGTAAAAGAAATGGTTGAGACCGCGCACAAATTTGGAGTGCCGGTTCTCGTTGATGCCGCTCAGAGCGTGCCGCATTTCCCGGTCGATGTGCAGGATTTGGACTGTGACTTTTTTGTCTTCTCCGGCCACAAAATGTATGCCCCGACGGGTAGCGGTGTGCTCTACGGAAAACGCAAATGGCTCGACCAGATGCCGCCTTATCAGACGGGAGGCGGGATGATCCGAACGGTAAGTTTTGAGGGTTCGACATACGCGCCGATCCCCGAGAAGTTCGAGGCCGGAACCCCTGCAATTGCTGCGGGCATTGGGCTTGGGGCCGCGATCGATTACATAAACTCGATTGATTTTGCGGCGGCCGCGCGATATGAGCACGAGCTGCTCGAGTACGCGACTGCGCGGCTCGCAGATATTCCGGGAGTGAGGATTATCGGCACGGCGAGCGAGAAAGCGAGTGTGCTTTCTTTTGAGGTCGAGGGCGTCCACCCGCACGACATCGGCACCATCCTCGACCAACAGGGAATTGCCATCCGCGCAGGCCATCACTGTGCGCAGCCCGTGATGAAATTCTTCGACGTGCCCGCGACCGCCCGTGCGTCTTTTGCGTTTTACAACACCCGCGAAGAAGTCGATAAGCTAGCCGACGCCGTGCAGAAGGTGAAGGAAGTATTTGCGTAACCCGAAATGTCAGAACTCAGCGAGCTTTATCAGGAGACGATCCTCGAACACAACAAGAATCCGCGGAATTTTCGCGAGATCGAGGATGCGCGATATACGGCGGATGGAAATAATCCCTTGTGCGGCGATGCGCTTCGCGTTTATGTGAAGATGGACGGTGATACGGTCAGCGATGTCGCTTTCAAGGGTTCGGGTTGTGCGATCTCGAAGGCATCTGCATCGATGATGACGCAGACGTTAAAGGGAAAGGACCGCGAAGAAGCCGATGCGCTGTTTGACGAGTTTCATCGAATGGTCACCGGCGATCTCGACATCGAAACGCAGGACAACAAACTCGGAAAGTTAAAGATTTTTGCAGGCGTTCTCGAGTTCCCCGCACGGGTCAAATGCGCTTCGCTTAGCTGGCATACTGTTCACGCCGCCCTCCACGGCGAAGATGTGGTTTCGACCGAATAAGATCGTATGAGCACGAAATGACGCGAAAAAATGGAAGAAAAATCTTTCTGGGACGCTCGCGCTCTTAAATCCCCTCCATTCCTGTTATCCCTTGGTATCTCGGCGACCGCCGTTCTCGCACTCTACCTGCAAGGTCGCGTCTGGTGGTGCAAGTTTGGCGACTATGCCGTCTACGTCAACGAAGCGTGGAACAGCAGTCATACGTCACAGCATCTATTCGACCCGTACACGTTCACCCATGTTCTGCACGGTGTCCTTTTTTATTGGCTGACGAGGCTGCTGCCGATACGCGTGAGTGACGGTTGGCGTTTAGTGATCGCGATCCTTGCGGAAGCCGCCTGGGAAGTTTTTGAGAATTCGAATTTCATAATCGAGAAATACCGCGAGAATACGGCATCGCTCGATTACTTCGGCGACTCGATCGCAAATTCTCTCGGCGATCTCGCCGCATGCGCTCTCGGTTTCTGGATCGCGCAAAAACTTGGCTGGCTGCGCTCCATTCTTTTCTTTGTTTCTGTCGAGATCGTCCTGCTGCTCTGGATACGCGATGGACTGCTGCTGAATATACTGATGCTGATCTATCCGATGGACGCGATTAAAGCGTGGCAGACCGTATAGATGCGGGACCTTTACCGCTCGCCCCTCGCGGCCTCAACTTGGGTTTCCAGATCAACGCCGAGTTTTCGAGAGCCTGGCTGGTCGAATGTTTCGGTCCATCGGATCGCCTCATCGAGAATGCGTAACTGATGTTCGCGCCAATTCGGCATACCTGCGACGGAGCCAAATTCCCCATTCCAGTATGCAGTTCGCGGCGGGCGGACCTGGTCCGTCATCCCAGGATCGACTGCGAGCATCATCGTAGGAATGCCGCTGTCCTCGAGATGCCGCGCGACGATTCCGAGCGTCTGATGGCAAAGCCTGGATGCAGGGATCAGGAGCGCGGCCTGCACGCCGTAGTGCTCGACACGCGATGTGATCTCGGGTGCGAGATCGTCGGCGACGCGGCCGGCGTTCGGGACATAGCTGCTGATGGACCACCAGACGTTATTGAGGCTGCCGATCACGGCGTTCGCCTGATATTCGAGCAGGCGGTCGATTGGAACCTGGCAGTTGCGGTCCTCGTTGACGGCCTTTGCGTTGTAGCCTTTCGCGGCATAACGCAGGTCCTCGGCACCGACCTCGACAGGGATTTCGTATAGTCGCAGATCGCCGTCCTTTGCCGTGAGATCGAACGGCTCCGTGCCTTCGATATAGGCACCGGCGGAGGCGATTAGAGCGAGGTTCAGCATTGGCAGGGCACGCCTCAGCGGAGTGAAGGGCGCCCTGACGTTCTCGACAAATGTGTAATTCCGGAGTGCCTCGTTCTGATTCCAGTTCGCGAAACGCCGCGAGACCACATCTAGATTTTCTATAATCTGCATAAATTACTAAACCTTAAACTCTTTGCTGAGATCGTATGGGTCCGTACCCGAGATTGCCTTTACCTTCTCAAATCGCCGCCGCGAGATAACAAAAAAAGCGATCAGTGCAGCGGTCATCCCCGCAAACAAAATCCACTGCGACCACATGTGCAGCGTGTTGAATTGAATCCGCAGCGGATCATCGAGTGCTACATCATCGATCGGTCGGCCGATTTGCGTGCGAACGGATGCAAGCCAAAATCCAACCAAATACTGCCCGATCGCACACGACACGCCGAGCACCAATATTAGAACGCGCTCGATCCAGATCGAGACGCCGCCGATTCGCGCTCTGCCGAGCAACGACGTCGCGAGCAACAGAACGGCGACGCCGATGCCGCCGTAATTCAACATTGCCAAACTCCGGTTTACGACCGCGCCGGCAAGCTCTCGTTGAGGCAGCACGGCGAACGCCCCTTGAGCGACAAATATAAAAAAGACCGCGGCGCCGAGCCAGATCGCTAGGATGAGAAGGCGGATATCGGAGAAAATCTTCATTGAGCTCGTAAGATCGAATGATATCCGCTTTCTACAGATCAAGGCAAAACGAGCTCTTATGCTAACCTTGTCGTTTACTTCGCAACGCCGCCGATGACCTCTCCTCTCGAAAACGCCTACGTATCGCTTTTCGAATACTGCCGACGACACGACTTTCGCGGTTTTGACCCGTTCGACGGGCTTGGAAGTCCGATCTTTCGCGCCTTGCCTTTATCGAATACACGCATTGCCCGCCTTGGATTTCAGCAGGTCATAAAACGCTCCCCGTGGAATCTGCGTAGCCCCTTGCGAATAAAGCCTGGTGTGAATGCGAAAGCGATCGCGCTGTTTGCTCTCGCAGAAATTTCTCGCTTTCGCGCAAACGCCGCTGATGATTCACGCGTGAGCGCAACTGATTTGCTAAAACGCCTCGACGCAGAGGGCATTCGTGAGGGCGACACGCTTGCCTTCGGGTACAACTTCGACTGGCAGTCCCGCGCATTCTTTGCGGCGAAGGGCACGCCGACTATCGTTCCGACGGCATTTGCCGCTCGTGCGTACTGTGAGGCGTTTGAGGCCTTCGGTGATGTACGATTCCTCGACGATGCTCGGGCGATCTGCCGATTCATTGTTACGCGACTCCTGCGGCCTGTCGAAACTGCGGAGGAAATTTGTTTTAGCTACACGGGGCACGATCGCAGCGTGATCTACAACGCCAGTCTGCTCGCCGCCGAAACACTCTCCCAGGTCGGCCGCCTCACAGCAAACACCGAATACGTCGATCTCGCAGCTCGTGCCGCAAGATTTGTCATTGGGCGTCAGCAGCTCGATGGGTCTTGGAAATACGGTGATGACGCAAAATTTGGTTGGATCGATAATTTTCATACTGCATACGTACTCGAGTCTCTATACAGGATCGATGCCGTGGCGAATCAAGACGCGATCAGACGAGGCCTCGACTACTGGCTGGACACCTTTTTTCTCGACGACGGGGCGCCGAGATACTTTCATAACGAGACTTATCCGATTGATATTCACAGTGCGGCTGTCGCCGTTGCGACCCTGACTCTGCTCGCAGATTTTGACCCGCGAGCACTGCCGCAAGCAACGAAGGTTGCTGAGTGGACGCTGCAGAATCTGCGCGATGGCAGCGATGGATTTTTTTACTATCAGATTCGTCCGTCACGAACCGTGAAAACGCCCTATATTCGCTGGTCTCAAGGTTGGATGGCGTATGCATTGGCCCGCCTGATGGAAAAGTCATCGTGAAAGAAAACGAGATACAAGATTTCTGGCAGACGCATCCTTGCGGTGCCGAGCGCGAGAATTATCTCGAGTTCTTCGATCGGTACGACGAGTATCGCTATTCCACCGAGTCGCATATTCTCGAGAATCTTCGTCGAACGGACTTTGAGAAAAAGTGCGTGCTGGAAATCGGCCTCGGACAGGGCGCCGACGCGGAACGAATCGCGCGGCACGGTGCTCGATATTCGGGCGTCGATCTGACCGACGAGGCCGTCAAGCGTACGCAGATGCGTTTCGACTTGAAAAGCCTGCCGTATGAGCGGATTGAAAAAGCCAGTGCATTGTCGCTGCCATTCGACGATTCGTCGTTCGACATCGTCTATAGCCACGGCGTACTGCATCACATCCCTGAGATCGCGACGGCACAGGGTGAAATCGCGCGTGTGTTAAAGCCGGATGGGATACTGATCGCAATGCTCTACGCGAAGTATTCGCTGAATTACCTGATCTCGATCTCGATCCTGCGACGACTCGGACTCGCCGCTCTCTATGCGATTGGAATGCGGCCGGGCGGCATCTACGACCACCATCTCGACAATGCAAAACGCGCCGGTTTGAGAGAATATCTGCGGATGACAAATTTCGTAAATGTGAGCACGGACGGCCCCGGAAACCCCTACTCGAAGGTCTACGATGTCGCCACGATCGAAAAGGATTTTCCGGCGTTTGAAATCGTGTCCACGCGCAAGCATTTCATGCACGCGCCGCCGCTGAGGGTAAGCTGGCTGCCTTTGGGCTCGCTGCTCGGCTGGCATCTCTGGGCAACGATGAAGCCAGGGAAAGCGGAGGATCGATGAGAATCTTGATCGGAGTTCCATCGCCGGATTCGTGGGGTGGCCCCGCAGCGTGCGAACCGCCGTTTGCTGAGGCGCTTCGTGCGGCGGGCCATCAGGTTAAAGAGGTAGTTTACGTCCATGGCGATAAGGTTGAGCGGGCGTCGGTCATCGCGCGTTTTCGCCGCGTCCTGAAAACTGCGGAAAAATTGCGGACGGCCCTGAAAACCGAGAGATTTGACATCGTTCATCTCAATACGTCGTTTGACCTGAAGACAATTCTTCGCGATGCGTACTGCATCTACCGGATGCCGAGCGGGAGCCATCGGATCTTTCTGAAAATGCACGGTTCGGACGCACGCAGTTTCAAGAACGCCGGGCCGGTACTCTCACGGCTGATCAGATATATCGCACGGCGCGCCGACGCGATCGGCGTATTATCGAGCGACGAACGTAGCGATTTTATCGCTCTCGGATTCGACGAAAGTAAAATTTATCGTGTTCTAAATGTTGTGGAGCTCGAAGGCGTTTACGATAGATCGCCGGCTCGCAGAGATGCGGCCGCCCTGCTCTTTGTCTCGCGGCTGATCCCAACCAAAGGTGTGCTCGAGACAATCAACGCGGCAAAGATTCTAAAGGATCAGAACTACTCGATCTTACTGACGGTTGTAGGCGATGGAGAAATACGTAGGGACGCAGAGGCGCTCGCGTCGGGGCTTTCGATGAACGACGAAATACGCTTTACAGGATACGTCGCGGAATCAGAGGTCGCTCGGCACATGGCGAGCAGCAATATTTTTGTCTTTCCAACGCGTCATATGGAGGGCCTGCCTATCGCACTCTATAAGGCTGCGATCGCCGGGCTCGCGATAGTTACAACACCCGTTCGCTCGGCACGCGACCTGATGTCCGATGGCGAGAACTGTTTGTTCTGCGAGAGCGAGCCCACGGACATCGCTGCAAAGATCGCCCGGCTAATCGGGGACGCGCGGTTGATGCAATCCATGGCCGACAATAATCGGAAATTTCGCGAGACGCTTTCACGCGAAAAGGTCGCGGGCGAATATCTCGCAATGTATTCTGAGATGGTGACGATGTAAATCTATGTGCGGACTCGCCGGAGTGATCTCTCCAAATCCACGCGATCAAATTGGAGCCATGCTCACCTCGATCGAGCATCGCGGCCGCGACGACGAAGGCACATTCTTTTCTCCCGCGTTTGGTCGCGGTGAGCTCACCGCATGTCTCGGGCATCGGCGGCTGTCGATCATCGATACGTCCAGTGCCGGACACCAGCCAATGTTCTCGGCCGACGGACGCTACTCGCTCATCCTCAACGGTGAGATCTACAACTATCGAGAGATCAGAAAAGAACTGGAATCTCTCGGCCGCACGTTTCGATCGGGCAGCGACACAGAGGTGCTGGTAGAGGCTTTCGGCGAATGGAACGTCGGATGCCTCGATCGGCTGAATGGCATGTTCGCCTTTGCCGTGTGGGACGACGTCTTGAAAGAGCTCACTCTTGTTCGCGATCGAGCCGGCATCAAGCCGATGTACTACGCATCAATCGGTGACTCGTTCGTCTTCGGCTCCGAGGTCAAGGCGATTCTTGCGAGCAGACTTTTGAAGGCGGAACTCGATCCCGAAGCCCTCGATCAGTTTCTTACTTTTCTGTGGACGCCTGATCCGCACACGGTTTTCCGACATGTGTTGAAACTGCCGCCCGCGCATTTTCTCAAATGGCGCGATGGCCAGATCACGGTGACCGAGTGGTGGGACCTTTCATTCGAGAATATTGAATACGGCCGGAGCGAAGATGAATGGCGCGAACGCCTGCTCAACACGCTCGGTCGCGTTGTAGAGATGGAGATGGTCGCCGACGTGCCGCTCGGCGCCTTTCTCTCGGGCGGCGTAGACTCGTCCGCCATCGTTGCCTTGATGAATCGTGATTCCGGCGGACGTCGCATCTCGACGTATACCGTCGGCATCGACGCGGATGATCTGAAGTTCGACATCATTCCCGACGACGCGATCTGGGCTCGGCGGGTCGCGACGCAGTTTGATACCGACTATCACGAGCTGCTGCTAAAGCCCGACGTCGCCGAGCTATTGCCTTTTTTAGTTCGTCACATGGACGAGCCGGTCGCCGATCCCGCCATCATCACGAGCTACCTGGTGTCAAAAGCGGCCCGCGAATCACTCACGGTCCTACTTTCAGGCGTAGGCGGCGACGAGGTTTTCGCGGGCTACCCGCGTCAGCTCGCCATGAAGCTTGCGAGTGCTTTTGATCCGATCCCATCAATGGTCCGTCGCCCCGTTTTCAGTGCGGTCGAGCGTGTACTGCCGGGCGGCCTGCCAGGAAAATTTACCGCACCGCTACGAAATGCGAAGAAGTTCGCCCGCAGCGCAGCGATGGATTTCGAGGACAGATATCTTGGCTTTGGAACATATTTTAACGCTGAGGAGAAACAGCGTATTTATTCGCCCGCCCTGCGGGAGCAAACCAGCGGATTTGACGCGTACACCGAGCATCGGCGTTACTTCGGACGCGTCAAGAATGCCCATCCGCTCAATCGCCTTCTGTACGTTGATTTCAAGACGTTTCTTCCCTGCCTCAATCTCGCATATACCGACAAGACATCTATGGCAGCGAATCTCGAGGTTCGCGTTCCATTTCTCAACGTCGAGCTAGTCGAGCTCGCCGCAACGATGCCCGTCGACTTAAAGCTAAAAGGTCTCAAGCGAAAATACATTTTAAAGAAGGCCGCGGAAAGCCTCTTACCGCACGATGTTGTTTGGAGAAAAAAAGCGGGTTTTGGCGCACCCGTGCGTTCATGGCTTCGCGGTGCGCTAAAGCCAATGGTGGAGGACCTCTTGTCGGAAAAACGGTTGCGCGAACGCGGCGTTTTCAATCCCGCCGAGGTGAGACGAATCATCGACGCCAACCTTTCCGGCCGCGAAGATTACAGCCTAAAAGTTTTTCAGCTTCTTACACTTGAATTGTGGATGCAGGAATTTCTCGACTAGACGTCCATCGCTTCGCCCGTTCTTAGCGAATCGAGAATGCGAAACGTCGTACGAGTGGTTGCCGCGAGATCGTCGATGGCGATCGGGGCATCGCCTCCACTGATTACGCACTCGCATACGGCGCGCATCTGCTCGGCCTGGCCCTTGTCCTGTCCAAGCAGTTTTTTGACGGATTCTTTCCCGCCCGAGTGCATTGATGCCCGGCGAAAGTCGTCGATGACAAATGTCTTTCGCCCGACGTAGATTTCTACTCGTTCTTTAGGCAGCGAATTATCGCCTTCGGCGATGTAGGCGATCGTGCCGTTGGACCCGTCCGCGAATTTGAGCGAGATCAATACCGAATCGTCGTCTGTCACATCCGCCATGCGACTCGTAATCGACTGGGCGAAGACACGAGCCGCCATCGAGCCAGTCAGAAAATTCATCAGGTCTAAAAAGTGGCACACCTCGCCCACGATTCGTCCGCCGCCCTCTGTCGGGTCCTGAATCCAACTATTGCCGGCGATCCGCCCGGCGTTGACGCGGTAGAGGATAGAAAGCGGCGCCTGACGCCCCGTAAAGAATTCCTTCGCCTGCCGTGCAGATGGCGAAAAACGGCGATTGTATCCCACCATTAGATTGCCCGTTGACACCCTCGCCGCGGCGATAACGGAGTCCAGATCCTCCTCATTCATCGCGAGCGGCTTCTCTACAAACGTGTGCTTGCCGGCCTCGAGCGCGGCCTGCGCAAGCTTTGCATGTGTGTCATGACGCGTGGCGATCACAACCAAATTCGATGTCGGGTCGCCGATGACGTCGCGGGCCTCCGAGACCGTTGCGACGAATCCATATTGTTTCGCGACATCCCGCGCGGTTACGCCAGAGGCCGTGGCGATTGAGCAAAACTCAGCTTTGCGGGATTTCAGGTTCGGCAGCAGAAACTTTTTCGCATAGCTACCCGCACCGATCATGCCCACACGGACGCTCGCCTGCGCGACTGGCCGCGAGGTGAACCTAAGGTCGGTCTCAAGTTCTTTCTTGCCATCGTATTCGAGGACGATGCCGAGATACGGTTCTTTCGTTTCACCGGAGATGAGTTTATAAGCCTCTTCGCCGCGTTCGATCGGGAATCGGTGCGAGATCAAACGTCGAATATCGATTCGCCGCGTGGCCGCTAGATCAAAAAACGACTCGAGATTTCGGCCCTCCGTCCATCTCACGTACGCGAAAGGATAGTCGTGGCCGCGCTCCTCGTACTCCGCGTCATATCGGCCCGGACCGTACGACATAGAAATTTGCAGCGACAGTTCTTTTAGGTAATAGACGTTGCGCGGCACTGCCATTCCGACGAGGCCCACAACTACAATTCGGCCTTTAAGCCGGGCGACTTCGCCGGCAAGCTCGATCGGATCGTTTGACGGTGTTGCAGCCGTGATGAGCACTGCGTCGGCACCTCGGCCCCGCGACCACGCCGCAATCTTTTCTTCTGCGTGCCCGGGCGTCGAGCAATCGTCCGCCCCTAATTCTCGTGCGAGCTCAAGCTTGGTATCGTCCAGATCGACACCGAAAACGCGGCAGCCGTTCGCCGCAAGCAGTTGAACCGTCAGCTGCCCGAGCAGGCCGAGTCCGATCACCACAAAGGCCTCGCCAAGCGTCGGATCCGCGAGACGAACTCCCTGCATCGCGATCGCGCCGAGCGTGCCAAACGCGCCTTCTTCGAGACTCACATTGTCGGGCAATCGCACGCATAAATTTTGTGGCACCGATATCATCTCGGCGTGCGAGGCGTAGCCCGCACCGGCACACGCTACCCGATCGCCGACACTGAATCCCTTTACTCCCTTGCCCACCGCTACAATCGTTCCGGACGCGCTGTATCCGAGCGCCGTCGAGCCGTCGAGCTTCGCCTTTACTGCCGTATAGGTATTGAGAATGCCGTCGGTCCGCGCCTTATCGATGACCTGCTTGACGAGATCGGGCCTCGAGTGCGCCTTGCCGACCAGCGTCTTCTTGCCCATATCGACCGTATTCTTTTCGGTTCCTGCGCTAATCAGACTGGCCGCGGTGCGAACCAGAACGCGTCCGCGCTGAATCGACGGGGCGGGAACGTCGGCGACCTCAACCGCGCCGGAACGCATATTCTGCAAAATCTGCTTCATACTCAAAAGAGTAAAGTAACAGTAATTCGGCGCGTTCGGAAAATCTGCCTTCCGCGTTTCGCGTCAAATGCAGCCATCGCGAATAGCGCCCGCACTTTATGACGGTCGCATAATCGTTCATAATGTTGCGCTTATTATGAGCATTCCTTTTGTCGATCTGAAAGCTCAATATCTCTCGCTCAAATCCGAACTAGACGAGGCGGTTTCGCGCGTCATGGGCGAGACCGCGTACATCAGCGGGCGATACGCTGCGGATTTTGAACATTCATTTGCCGAGTATCTCGGCGTCGCCCATTGCGTCGCTGTCGCCAATGGGACTGACGCCATCGAAATCGGTTTACAGGCAATTGGCATCAAAGCCGGAGACGAGGTAATTGTTCCCGCAAATACGTTTATCGCAACGGCCGAGGGCGTAAGCAATATCGGCGCGACTCCCGTTTTTATCGATAACGATCCGCAGACCTACAACATCGACACGACAAAAATCGAGAAAAGAATAACCGAAAAAACACGTGCGATCATCGCCGTTCACCTCTACGGACAGCCAGCCGAGATGGACGAGATTCTCCGAATCGCTCGCGAGCATAAACTGAAAGTCGTCGAAGACACGGCGCAGGCGCACGGAGCGACATACAAGGGAAAGAAGGTAGGAACTCTTGGCGATATCGCAACTTTCAGCTTTTATCCGAGCAAGAATCTCGGAGCCGCTGGTGATGCAGGTGCAATTGTAACCAATGATCAACAGACGGCCGTTAGGGCTCGGCTGATCGCAAATCACGGCCAAGCCGCGAAAAATCGCCACACGATTCCCGGTCGCAACAGCCGTATGGACGGCATTCAGGCTGCGGTTTTATCGACGAAGCTGCCGCATCTCGACCGATGGCTCGAGTCGCGGCGCGAGAACGCGAAAATCTACGACGAACAGCTCGCCGATACTGATATCGCGACGGCGGTGACAAACGACGACGTTCGCCATATCTATCACCTTTATGTCGTGCGTGTAAGAAATCGAAACGCCGTCCAGGCTCGCCTGGCTGAGAAAGGCATTGAGACGGGCATCCACTATCCGATCGCCGTCCCGCTGATGGAGGCGTACTCGAATCTGGGCTATTCTTCCGCCGACTTTCCGGTCGCATCCTCGCAGATGCACGAAATCCTTTCGCTCCCAATGTACGCTGAGCTGACAGGCGTACAGATCGAGGAAGTTTGCCGTGAGCTTAAGTCTGCGGTCTCCCAAGGCGCAGCGGCGGGCATCTAATCGATCACGATGCCCGACAAGCGTGCCATCTGGATCGACCTCGACAACTCACCGCACGTACCGCTTTTCGTCCCGATAATTCGTCATTATCGCAAGCGAGGGATCGAGGTCGTTCTCACGGCCCGCGACCATTCCCAGACGATAGAGCTCCTCGACCTCGCCCGATTGCAAAATACGTACGCAGTCATCGGCCGCCACCACGGGGCTGGAAAGCTCGCGAAGGTGGGCGGCACGCTGTCGCGCGCGATTGAGCTCGCTTCGTTAATTCGGAGAGGGAGTCTGCGACCGGCAGTCGCCGTCAGCCATGGCTCGCGATCGATGGTGCTCGCGGCGAAACTGCTGCGAATTCCAGTCGTATCGATGTACGATTACGAGTTTACCGAGACGAACATCTTCAATCGCTTCTCGGACGTCATCATTGTCCCCGACGTAATTCCCGAGGAAACTCTCGCCGAGATCGGCCTGCCGAAAAACAAGCGGCGCAAGTATGCGGGAATAAAGGAGGAGCTTTACGTAAATTCGTTCACACCTACGCCGAATTTTCGGCGTGACTTGCTGGCGGAATTCGGTAATGGTGACGCCCAGGACAGCGTTCTCGCCGTTCTCCGGCCGGCTGCGTCGACCGCTAACTATCATTCTAAAAGGAGTGAGGTGCTACTCGACGACGTCCTTCAGTTTCTGACGAGCACGCCCAATGTCATCACCGTCATCGTTTCGCGCACGGGCGAGCAGCGCGCTGAGTTAAACGAAAAACTCGCCAACATTCCAGCGGCACGCGAACGAACTATCCTTTTGGAAAAAAGCGTGAACGGTCTTGATCTGGCATTTGCCGCGGATCTGTTGATCTCGGGCGGCGGGACGATGAATCGCGAGGCAGCCTTGCTCGGCGTACCGGTTTACAGCATTTTTGCGGGCCGCCAGGGCGCACTTGATCGGACGATGGAGGCTAACGGCAGAATCGTCTTTATCCGTGACGCCCGCGATCTCTCGAAGATACGCCTCGAACGTCGCGAACCTGCGACGGCCGCTTCGTTGACCGACCGTGTCGAAAGATTTGTAATAGACGAGATCGATTCGTTTCTCTAGGCCCTCGATGCTCAGTCAGTATCCGCAATACAAGTTCGTCCTCGCTGCCTGTGACTACCTGCTGCTGCTGGGCGCGTGGGCGGCGGCGATATTGATACGGTTTTACGAGGTGCCGATCGCCGATTTGCTATCGCGGCCACTCGTGCGAACGCAGGCCGTGCTGATCGTAGTTTATTCATTAGTCTGGATCGCGATATTCCAGCATTTCAATCTCTACAAGCTTCATCTGTTTATGGCGTTTGGCGCGCAGCTCGTTGCCATCGCCAGATCGCTTCTATACGGCATTCTCGGTCTGGTGCTCATCACGTTTGTCGTGAGGCGATTGGATTTTGTTGAGTCGCGCCTCGTCCTCGCCCTTTTCTTTGGGATCAGCGTGGCCGCCATAATGTCGTTTCGGACATTAATTTTTAGGCCGCTCTTCGCCCTCGCCTCACAGAAACGAATAATTCATCGGAAGGTGCTGATCGTCGGGCGCGACAGGACGGCAAAGATGGTCGCGGCGCAGATCGCGGCGGACGACACTCAGGGATTCGAGGTCGTGGGTTTTGTTTCGGATGACGCCGATCTAGACGAATCAATCTTTGCGGACCTTAAGAATATTGGCAGCATCGGCGAGCTCGACCGTTTGGTGCGCGAGCATGGCATCCGCGAGGTCATCATCGCCGAGAGCGACGTAACGCATGACCACCTCCTCGATATCATCGACGCTGCCCAGGCAACGCCCGCCGAAGTTCGCCTCGTCTCCGAGCTCTATAACATCATTCCCGAAAAGGTTCCGCTCGAAAAATATCTCGGCGTGCCGATCGTCAAGATGCCGCAGAATTACGACAATGCATTCTTTAGCTGGTACAAGCGGGCTGCCGACATTCTTCTGACATTCGCCGGTGGCGTGATTCTTGCTTTACCGTTTCTAATTATTGCTCTCGCCATAAAACTCACCTCGAAAGGCCCGGTCTTCTTTTCTCACACGCGTATCGGAAAGGACTGCAAACCATTTGAATTCTATAAATTCCGTACGATGTACGTTGGCAATGACGACGCCGCACATCGTGAGTTCGTAAGCGAATTTATACAGGCGGAACGCGCGATCGGCGGCGTGCGAAAGATAACCGACGACGCGAGAGTCACACCTATTGGAAAATTCTTGCGAAAGACGAGCCTCGACGAGCTGCCGCAGCTCCTTAACGTCCTAAAGGGCGAGATGAGCCTCGTCGGTCCGCGTCCCTGCCTTCCCTACGAGCTTGAGCAATACCAGCAATGGCATCGGCGACGCCTATCGGTCATCCCCGGCTGCACGGGCCTCTGGCAGGTAGCGGGGCGCTCAGCCGTCGATTTTAACGACATGGTCATCCTCGACCTTTTCTACATCGACAATATGTCGCCGCTTCTAGACCTGCGTATAATGTTCAAAACACTGCCCGTAATGCTTTTGGGACGGGGCGGGCATTAAAAAAACGACATGAAAGTCGCGGTCATCGGCGCTGGATATTGGGGCCCGAATCTAATCCGAAATTTCCTGCAGATCGACGGGATCGACGGTGTTATAGCCTGTGATCGCGATGAGGCGCGCCTCGCGAAAATGCGGAAGCAGTTTTACGGAATTGAAACCGCAAACGATTACGCGGAGGTCATAAACCGCAGCGATGTCCACATCATCGTAATCGCCACGCCAGTTTCCAGCCACCACGAGATCGCTAAAGCCGCTCTCCTCGCCGGCAAGCATTGCTTTATCGAAAAGCCGATGACCGCGAGCTCAGCTGAAGCGGAGGAATTAATCGTGCTTGCTGAAGAGAAAAAATTAAAGCTCTTTGTCGATCACACATTCATTTATACGGGTGCTGTGCGAAAGATGAAAGAGATCATCACCTCAGGACGACTGGGCGACATCTATTATTTTGATTCGGTCCGCATCAATCTCGGACTCTTTCAGCATGATGTCAATGTGATCTGGGATCTCGCTCCGCACGATCTGTCGATAATGGATTTCCTGCTGGATCAGCAGGCTGTTTCAGTCTCGGCGACCGGCGCCTGCCACGTCGGAAACGGCCTCGAGGATATCGCGTACCTGACGCTGATGTTCGAAAATAATCTGATCGCGCATTTTCACGTAAACTGGCTCGCCCCGATGAAGATCCGAAAAACGCTGATCGGCGGCACAAAGTCGATGATTGTTTTTGACGATACGGAGGCGAGCGAAAAGGTAAAGATTTACGACAAAGGCATCGACGTCACGACCCGCGAGGGCGTGTATGACACGCTCGTGCAGTACCGCACCGGAGACATGCTCTCGCCAAAACTCGATCCGACAGAGGCGCTCGCTGCCGGGACGCGTCATTTTGTCGATTGCATCCTCAATGACAAACAGCCGATCACCGATGGCCGTGCAGGATTGAACGTGGTGCGGATTTTAGAGGCGTCCGAAGAGTCGATCAAGAACGGCGGAAAATTAATCGAACTCGGTGGTTCCATTTCTTAAATGCCGACAGTCTTTACCGATCAATTTCTGAAGGAAAACTTCATTCGACTGAACGACGTCAAGTTCGGCGACGATGTCAAGATCTACTCTTTCGTAAATGCGTACGGCTGCGAGATCGGTGATGAGAGCCGCGTCGGAGCATTCGTCGAGATTCAAAAAGGCGTAAAAATCGGGCGTCGCTGCAAGGTTTCGAGTCACTCATTCTTGTGTGAGGGCGTGACTGTGGAAGACCGAGTCTTCATCGGCCATGGCGTGATGTTTACAAACGACAAATTGCCACGCGCGACTAACGACGACGGCTCGCCGCAGTCCGAGGCCGACTGGATAGTTATCCCAACTACCGTTCGAGAGGGCGCGAGTATCGGTTCGAATTCGACGATTGTTGCCGGCGTGACGATTGGCAAGAACGCCATTGTCGGAGCCGGAAGCGTTGTCACTCGCGACGTCGAACCTAACACGGTCGTGGCGGGTGTGCCAGCCAAATATCTGAGGCACTGCTAGATGAATATAGAAGCGGCCCTGAGAACCGCCGCCGAGAAACTCGACGAGGGGGGCATTCCCGAACCCCGTCGCGAGGCCGCATCGCTTCTCGCATTCAGCCTCAAAACCGACCGCGCATTCCTCATTGCACATCCCGAACACGAACTCACTGCCGATAGGTCGATACTCTACAAGTCCGTCGTAAAACGCCGTTCGAATTGCGAGCCTTTTCAGCACATCGTAGGCCGACAGGAATTCTACGGACTCGATTTTCTCGTTACGCCCGACGTGCTCGTGCCCAGGCCCGAGACGGAACTTCTCGTGGAGATTGCACTGCATAAACTCGCACAGGTTGACCGTGTGCGGTTTCTCGAGATAGGCGTTGGTTCAGGTTGTATCTCTGTTTCAATACTGCACCATCTCCCCGACGCTACGTCGCTTGCCGTGGATGTGTCTCCTGGTGCGCTCGAGATCGCACTAAGGAATGCAGAAACTCTTGGCGTCGCATCGCGCCTTCAACTGCTCGAGTCGAATGTCTACGAAAGGGTGCCCGAGGAACAATTTTCCGCGATCCTCTCAAATCCTCCGTACATTCCCGCAGCCGACATAGGAAATCTCCAGCCGGAAGTTCGCGACTTCGATCCGCATATCGCCCTTACCGATGGGGGCGACGGACTCGCGATCATCCGAATGATCATTGACGGAGCCGCTGCGCGCTTACGGGCGAACGGACTGCTGCTCATCGAGATCGGACAAGGGCAGGTAGCCGCCGTGCGGGATCTATTGAGCGGAGGTCCGTGGAGTGACGTACAGTTCGCGCCCGATCTGCAGGGTATTCCCCGCGTCGCTGTCGCCCGAGCGCGGTGATCTATAAATAGCTTGCGTTTATCGGATAAGTGGAGTTAATATGAGGGGACAATCGGCATAGCGGCAAGATTTTTGAAAAGCGAGAGTGGATATGGGCGTTCTCGATTTTTCGCCATAGCTATCGTGTACATCTCATCTTTCGATTGGGGGTAAAACTTATGATCAATGGCTTAATCGCGGTTATCGGCCTTCTAGCAGCGGCAATCTGCTTCTATAAATTTCAGCACGGGGGGCAAACTATCTTTGCCGTTCTCGCGGGGGTCGCGGCTCTCGTTATGATTATTTTCGGCGTGATGTTCCTCTCAGGACGAGTAAATAAGACTGAGGATATTCACATAACCGAGTAGATATTCGATAATCCCTGTTGGATAAACTTCGGCGGCATACGCTTTCGCGAGCGTGTGTCGCCGATTCATTTGAATAAGCTGTGAGTTGTCTTGTATAATGTTTACTAAATCGTAAGGATTACTTTCCTTGCTTTAATCAGATGCCGAAGATCGCAGATATTCAGGAAACTCCCAATCCTAACGCCGTCAAGTTCATCCTTAAGGAACCTGTCTCGTTCGGCACCTCCCACTCGTTTAAGTCGTCGGAAGATGCTCGGGACAATCAGTTAGCGTCCTCCATTTTTGATGTCGGAAATGTCGTCTCCGTCTTCTACATGGACAAGATGGTGACGATCGAGAAAACGGATGATGCGGAGTGGGATGAGATTCTGCCAGACCTCGCCGTGCCGATCCGCGCGGCGGAGGCCGTTGCGGGCTCGAAGGGAAACGCCGCTAAACCGCCCGCCCAAGTAGTCGGCGGCGCGATCGCCGTAGCGGCGAGTGACGACCCGCGTCTAGCGCAGATCAATGAGATCCTCGACGATCGTATTCGCCCGTATCTCGCGGGCGACGGCGGATGGCTCGAGGTTGTCGAACTCACTGAGAATACGCTCAAGATTCGCTACGAAGGTGCATGCGGAAGTTGTCCCAGCTCGCTCACCGGCACGCTGATGGCGATAGAGAATATGATCAAGGAAGAGATCGATCCTGAGATCGAAGTCATTGCCGTCTAAACCTATCGCCCGCGAATCACGCCGCTGAAATAAAATCGTGATGATAGCAAACGCAGATGTCCCGTTTTGTTAGCACATCAGATGTCTGGTTTGGTTTGGTGGCAGGAAAGGAGGTGCTCCTTTTCCGGCAAACGCCACCACACCGGCTCACCGCTCGTCGATTGCAATGTATTTCTGGTCGCGTTTGCCGATGTACTCGGCACGCGGACGGATGAGTTTGTTATTCGAGTACTGCTCGAGGATATGGCCGGTCCAGCCCGAGACGCGCGAGATTGCAAAGATCGGCGTGAAGAGATCGAGCGGAATGCCCATCAGGTAGTAGGTCGAGGCAGAATAGAAATCGACGTTCGGGTACATTCCTTTTTAGTCGAGCATCATCTTTTCGATGGCCTGCGACATCTCGTACCATTTCGTCTCGCCTTTCTTTTCGGCCATCTGCTTTGAATACTTACGGAGCCAGGTCGCACGCGGATCTTCTGTCTTATAGACCGCGTGGCCGATGCCCATGATCTTTTTCTTGCTCGTGAGGGCTTCGTCGACCCAGACCTCAACCTTGGCGGGATCGTCGATCTCGATAAGCATTTTCATCACGTTGGTATTCGCACCGCCGTGCAGCGGCCCCGCGAGTGCGGCAATCCCAGCCGTCACCGCGCCGTACATGTCCGCAAGTGTGCCGGCGACAACCCGCGTTGTAAATGTCGACGCATTCAGTTCGTGATCGGCATGCAGGATCAGGCAGACGTCGAACATCCGTACTTCGTCGGCGTCGGCCCGCTCGCCGCGAAGCATGTATAAGAAATTGTCAGCGATCCCTAGCGATTTATCCGGTGCGATCGTCTCCTTGCCGTTTCGAATTCGTTCCCACGCTGCTGTGAGCGTACCGATCTGACCCGTCAATTTGATCGCAGATCGCATCGCATTCTCGCGATCTGTCCCGTGGCCCGTCAAATCGTAAAAATCGAGTGCCGAGACGGACGTTCGCAGTACATCCATCGGATCAGCGTCCTTAGGAAAGGCCTTCATCATCTCGATGACTTCGGTCGGCGCTTCGTAATTTGTACGGATGTCGCTCGAAAGGTCTTCGAGCTCAACCTTTGATGGGAGACGGCCGTTCCACAATAGGAAAATAACCTCTTCGAAAGTCGAATTCTCGGCCAGATCGTGAATGTCGTAGCCTTGGTAGATCAGTATTCCCTGCTCGCCATTGACGTCGCCGATCGCGCTCTGGGCAGCGACCACGCCGCGAAGGCCCGCAGCCGAAGCCGCGGCAGCAGATGTTGTGTCAGTTCCTGTGCTCATATTTCGTATAAAATCCGCAAAATGTCTTAGACTGACGAATAATGCGTGCGGTCGTCAAACTATGATTTTATAGCACCGGGGCGACTGAGAACAAGCGGGACGTAAGGAAAGCGGGAATTTAAAATGCATTACCCGCGTTAGCGGCGGCGAGCTCCCAAAGGAGAACCAAACAGAACTCCGACCGCACGCTAACGCGGGTAAAGGTTACTAGTTCTACGATGCGGCAAGGCGCACAGGCGGTTGCCGCGATAAATTATCGAATCTGACTTTCGTAGCTCGTCTTGATCCTAATCTGCTGATTTCTGTTAAGGCTAACGTGTTTTCCACGTTCGACTACTACCGCGCCCACTCCGAAAGCCGCTCCAAGCGATGCGCCCACGGCGGCGCCTACCGGTCCGCCCGCAATGGCCCCGACGACCAAGCCGGCCCCTGTGGCTCCGCCGATCTTCGTAGCGTCATTCCTGAGCGAGCTTTTTCCCACCGCCGTTCCCTCGTTATCCACGCGTTTTACGTTATCGCCCTCCACCGGCATGACTTCAGTGAGGATGGCGCTGAAATTCGTCCATCGCTGATCGCTCAATACGATGCGGTCAAAGGTCAATGTCATTTCACTTCTCCGCTTGAGGCGTCCGGGTTTTGTAATTTTGCTGACGCGTCCCTCGATCATCGCACCGGCGATCTCGGAGGGGCCGACTACTTTTGCGGCAAATTTATCGCCTTCGCGATTTCTTTCAGTTGAAAGGTCCTCGCTCAGCTCGAGCATCAGCTCCGTCTCTTTCGGAATTAGGACGATCGCATCGTTGGTCGGCGCGTAAGTGCTTTGCGCGACGGGAACCGACGCCGAATCGGCCGCTGGTACACTGACCGATGTGCTTTCGGGTGCAGTCTGCACCGGCGTCTCGTTCGTCGGCAAATTGGTCGTGGATTGAGTCTCGGCCGTACCAGCTCCCCTTTTCTTCAAGGACGTTGGCAGGCTTGCTTCAAATGAACGCTTTTCGAAGCCCGTGGCATAACCCGTCTCAAAGCCCTGCTGATATCCGTCGCGATAGTCCTCGACCGTTCCATAGTCTTTGCTATACGCTCGGTCGCCCATTGAATACTCGCCGTGTCGATCGAAACCTTTTGTCTGATTGTCGATCACATCACGATAGCCCGCCATGTATCCGTCCGAATAACCCGTCCGGTATCCGCGCTGTAGAGCGATGTTGAGGTTGGCATCCTGGGCAACGATCGAGAGGCTCAGGCTGCTTAAGAACAGACCAAAAACGAGGGCAAAAGTACTTTTGCGTATCTTCATCTTATCTCCTATTTATTATGGCGAATTGACAGAACTTCAACGACAGCTTGTATTTATAACTTACATCTTAAATTAACACAAGAACTATTTGAAACTTGCCGCGACGCATACCAGACATAAATCAAGTGTTTAATCTGATATCATAAAAAGCGGCGCCGTCGACTCACGGTTTGTGATACTGAATTAATAAAAAAATCGATAAAATTCGCACTTACCCCGCGGTCGCCGGCATCAAAGCCCGATGATACATTTGCGTTAACGTTTATAAGTCCCGATTTACTTCTCGCTATTCATTTGATATTTATTAATGTTTAATGTGGGGACGCAAAGGCTGCCGTAAACGATGCATTTACAAAGAACAAAACTGCATTTTCTGCGCAAAAAAGGCGAGTTGACCGACCGCGCCCGCGTGGGGATCTCTTTGCATGCCCACACCGAGCACTCAAAAGAGATGCTTGACTTCGTTCCGCATTACGCCGAGCAGCTGCCGATCATTTCGTATTTCTGGAAGAAGGAAAAGGTCAAATACGTCGAACGCTATGGGCGGGAAGTGGATTGGACCGGCGCTTTTTGGTCTCCGCCGCTGACTGGCCAAATGGTTTACGATATCGAAAAATCGCAAATCAATGATGCCGGGCTCGACGCTTTCGTCTCTCTAACAGATCACGACGAGATCACGGCCAATCTGGCGGTCGTCGATACCCAGGAAGGAAAATCTGTACCGATCTCACTCGAATGGACGGTCCCGTTCGAATTTGGTTTCTTCCACGTAGGGGTTCACAATCTGCCGCGAGAGAGCGCAGCCGAAATAACTAAAACGCTGCTCGATTACTCCTTTAATACAGAGCGCCAAACCCAAGGGAATCTGAAAGAGCTGCTCGTTATGCTGAGCGACATTCCTCAAGTGCTCGTTATTCTCAACCATCCGCTCTGGGACATCGAGATGGCCGGCAAAGAGCGGCATCGCGAGCTGCTGATGAGTTTCCTTCGTACGCACAGCAGGTACCTCCACGCTCTCGAGGTCAATGGATTTCGCAAGTGGTCGGAGAACAAGGCCGTGATCGAAATTGCAGAGAGCTACGGTATGCCGGTGGCGACTGGTGGCGATCGACACGGTTGCAGACCTAATACCGTGATCAATCTTACCGACGCCCGTACTTTCGATGAATTTGTAGAGGAGATACGCGTGGATAAGAAAAGTCAGGTCGCGTTCATGCCGGAATACGAGCTTCCGCTTCATTCGCGGCAGCTCGCTTCCTTCGCTGACATACTCAAAACGTATCCGGACTTTCCCGAGGCGCGCCGTCGCTGGTTTGACCGTGTGTCTTTCGATACTGGCAGCGGGCTCGGCGTTGCGCGGCTTTCGGAGCAAGGCTGGAACAACGCAAAACGCGTGTGGCTTCGCGCGGCAATCTGGACGCTCGCAGTCCTCGGCAGCCCGGTCGCCCGCCCGATTTTTCGTGCGGCGCGCGCGACGAAGGACCGCGTTCCTCGCGATGCAGACTTTGCGGAATTTGAGATTACGCGCCTCGAGGACGCGCCCGCTGAGTTTTCTTCTCGTACGGTTTAGAATTATAGAAAATCGATGATCTAAGGCGGGCCCCACCCGCCTTTTTGTAGTTAATCGGAACTTTTCAGGTGAAAGAAACTCCACGCGTTGCATTTTTTGCAGACTCCTACCTTGAGGTAAACGGCGTCGCGATGACATGTAACCGTTTCGTAGAATTTGCAAAGCGACGTTCACTTCCCTTCCTCTGCATCTACGCCGGGCCTCAAACCGAAAAGCGAATCGACGGCAGTGTCTCGAATCTCGCCCTCAAACGTTCGCTCGCATCTATTCCACTCGACGAAGACCTCGCTTACGACCCGTTTTTTCAACGGCATATAAACCGTGTCCTGCGCGAGTTGATGGAATTCAAACCCGACGTGATCCACGTTACTGGGATAAACGATGTCAGTATTATTGGGGCTTATCTTGCCTGGAAGCTCAAGCTCCCGCTTATCGCATCGTGGCACACCAACGTTCACGAATTTGCCGCGACGCGTGCTCGCAAACTGTTGCGATTTCTTCCCGCTTCGGTTCTCGATCCGCTGGCGCGCACCATAGAACGCCGAATAATGCAGGGAACGGTCCTTTACTATAGAATGCCGAAGGTCATCCTTTCGCCTAATCAGGAACTAGTCGCCGAACTGGGCCGTCGAACCAAGCGCGAATCGCGAATAATGGGACGCGGCGTCGATGCGAAATTCTTTTCGCCCGCGAAGCGGACCTCGAGTGACGGTATTTTTCGAATAGGATCTGTCGGACGCCTGAGGGCTGAGAAGAATGTTCGTGTTCTCGTCGATGTGGAGAAAGCCTTTCTTGCAGCAGGCATCGTGGACTTCGAAATTCTCGTTGTCGGCGAAGGAAGCGAGCGCGCGTTCCTCGAGGAGAATCTCTCACACGGCCGATTTACGGGGTTTCTCTGTGGCGAAAAACTCGCCGAAGCCTACGCAAATATGGACGTGTTTCTGTTCTCGTCCGAGACGGATGCATTCGGAAATGTCGCGCAGGAAGCGAACGCGTCGGGCGTTCCGGCGATCGTTTCGGACAAGGGCGGGCCAAAATTTATCATCCGCGAGGGCGAAACCGGCCAGGTCGCTCACCAGCGATCAGATTATGCAAAGTACGCTCTCGAGCTATATCATGACCGCGCAAAGCTGGATGTGATGAAAAACAAATCGCGGCAGAGCGCTTTATCGAATTCCTGGGACTCGATATTCGAGTCGGTATACGATGGGTACGAGGCGGCAATAAGAATCCACAAAGAGGAGGCCGCGGCCAAACTGTAATGCTCGAAGCACGCCAAACAAACTTGCTGGTCGAAACGCCAATGCCGACCACGCTGCCAGGCGTCGTCGCGCGTCTGCTTCGGCATCCGTACCGTTCGATTATCCTGCGTTGGAATTGGAAGTCCGCCGTCCTGAGCGCCGCCCTGCGGGCCCCGATATTTTTCTTTGTCTATCTATTCAAGAAAGACGGCCTTCGACTCGCGATCGGAGCCTTCGTCGTCCAGGCGATTTTCCGGATAATATTTGGCGGCATCAACGGTGCGATCATTCAGTCGTTTCGCGGTGTCGAGCCGGCCTGGCATGCGGTCATGACGGTTCCGCTCGTGCTCGCGACGATGAGCCATATTTTCGAATTTGGCATCCAGTCGGTTTACGATTCTCAGACGGGCGTTGACGGCCGAACGCGGGCAGTCGGAATCTCGGTTCTAATATCGATCACGTCCGCACTCTTCAATCTGTTTGCGATGCGGCGCGGCGTGCTGCTCGTTAAGGACGAGAGCCAGTTATCGATCTGGCGCGACCTGTGGCGGATGCCGCGGATTGCCCTCGAATTTATTTCTTATCCGCTTTCCTGGACGCGTCGAAAAAATACTGCCAAGAAAAACGACGTCGACACGTAACGAGAGATCGCGAAAATCCGATGACAGACAGTGCCGCTGCAGAGGCGTTTGTACCGCCACCGCCGAAAAGTATTACGAGGGCATGGGTGGGCGTGCTCCGGGATCCCGCACAGCTCGTCCGGCATTGGAACTACAAAGGCGCGATTCTCTCCGCCGCCTTCCGCGCACCGATTTTCCTGATAACGTATCTGATCGGTCGCGAGAGCGTCCGGCTCGCATTTGCAGCCGCGGGCGTGCAGTTCATTTTTCGTTTCTTTTTTTCAGGACTCAGCGGAGCGTTTATTCAATCCTTCCGTCGAGTTGAACCTCCGTGGAAGGCATTCGCTTCGATCGCGCTTCTCGTTCCCGTCATCAGTCACCTGATCGAGTATTTCGTCCAGACGGCGTTCGTATGGGTAACGGGCACGACCGATCTCACAAATCGCGCGATCGTCCGCTCGGTCTGCGTCTCGGTCATCTCGGTCCTATTCGTTCTGTTCATCATGCGCCGCAACGTAATGACCGTCGGTGAACGCACGAGCAAATCTCTAGCAAGCGACCTTCGAAAAATCCCCGGGCTGATCTTTGAATTCATGATGTTTATCCCATTCGAGATCGGCCAAATGATCCGTCGCAAACAGTTTCTCTACGCCATCGGCGCGCTTTCCGGATTCGCCTTTTTTGCACAAACAATAGTTTGGGGCGTCACCGAAAAGTCGCACTGGACCTACAGCGGCGGCCAAACTATCCCGATCCTAAACCTCTGGGGCATCGACGGCATCATCATAATGCTCCTCGCCATCGCCCTCGCCTCCTTCGTCTTCCCGCGAAAATCGTTCGAACCGCAGCTCTGACCCTGACCGTCGCAAAATACGCATGTTATGGGGAATCATTCCGCTCAATCATAAGTTCGTCGGCTTCTGTTATCGAAAGTAGCAAGAATTGAGTTAATGTGGCTCATAGATTAAATGAGGAGAACTCAAATGATGAAACAAACGAATTTCCAGCGAATCGGCTCGCTTGTTTTGATGACAATCGCCCTGCTTTTTATCGCCGATATTCCGGCATCCGCTCAAAAGAAAGATTACAAACCGGGCGAGAAAATTGAGTGGAAAACTTCTAACTATCCCGAAACATGGGAAGAAGCAACGTTTATCAGAGCAACTCCCGACGGTTCGCAGCCGATTATTCGTGAAAAGCCGAATGAGTTTCACAAAGACGGATTTCAAAGGGGAACGAGTTGGACAGATATTCGTCCGCTTTCGGCAAAATCTGCTGATAAAGCAACGGTCAATGATGCCGAAGCCGATAACTACAAAACCGCGTCAGCCACAACAACTGATTTTGGCACGGGTTTGATGACGCAAGAACAAGTTCTCAGCTTTTTGCAAACAAAACTCGGTGATAAACCATTTCAGAACCCGCGCCGTGAGGAAATCAAGAAAGAACTCGCCGAAATGATTAAAGCGCGTGGTCTGGATTTTCGGCACGAATCATCTACGGATTTTTACAGCAAAATCGCCAAATACGGTGCAAACACGAGCGACCTTGATTTCCCGCTGACATACAACTACGGCGAGCCGACAAGAGAAAGCTGGCTGATGGGTGCTTGGAATTTAGGCAAAATCGGCGCGGCGGTTGATTACGTCAGAAACAATCGCGTTTACCGGCAAGGTGAAATCGGCGTTGCCAATGTCGGAACACTGACTTTGAATGCCAACGGCACTTACATCTGGAAAGCGGGTGCGAAAGATTCAACAAGCGGCAAATGGCGCAAAGCGACGAAAGCAGAAATGAAATCGGAAGGCGGCGACGGCATCGTTTTGCTCGAAGCCAAAAGCGGTTATGACTGGATTGTGACGAAAAACCGCCGAACGAAACTCGAAGGAGAATGGATTAACATTTCCGAACTCGGCACGCGACAAATCAACGAATACGGCTCGCGGGGCGGCAAGAAGTGAAGGCTTGGAGTTTCTCTAATCGCGCCGCCGAACAATTCATTCAGCCCGACGCCTCGAGAGCACGATTTTCATGGGCTTCCTCTGATGTCAATTGAATGCCTGTGCTCGGGGCGGGTTAATTCGGGCGTTTTTACTTTGGAAACAGCGACTTCGCACGTGACCGACGGAGTGGCCTCGATTTGTGTATTGTCTGGAAACATTCCAGAGCATTTCGGAAACCTTGTCGCCCGTCGCGGGATGAGATCGTCGTAAGGTTTGTGCAGACATAATTTGGGTTTGTGCGGGGACGATTTGAATCCTCGCAAGCGAAGAAGTCGTTTATTTTCGTCGGGAATCGCTTTAATACCTCCCGAATAGATCGATGGTGGGTGCCGCGCGCGCCGGACGCGTAACCTTTTGTTCACATATCGTGCGCGTGTTAAACTCGCAATTCCGTTCCTCGCCATCGTTCCAATGCCGCTAAAATCAGTTCACATAACGAATTACTACCACAAGAACTCGGGCGGCATCAGCACTTCGTTTAACAATCTGATGGCCGGGGCCGAGCGGCACCGGCGGCACGTCCGGCTAATCGTGCCCGGCGAAACCGAGGGCGAAGAAGACGTGAACGATTTTGCAAAGATCTATTACGTCCCGGCGAAATATTCGCCCGTTTTCGACAAGCGATACCGCCTCATAATGCCTTGGCAATATATGGGCGGCGACTCGATAATCCGTCGAATACTGGAAAAGGAAAAGCCCGATTTTGTCGAGATTACCGACAAATATACGCTCTCGATGTTTGGCGCGATGGTCCGAAGGGGCAGCTTCAAAAAGCTCGGAAGGCCGATGCTTGTTCACTTTTCCTGCGAAAGGATGGATGACAATGTCGCCTCGTTCCTGTCGAAGGGCAAATTTGGGAAGTGGCTCGCGGCGAGCGTGATCGGCAATTACATCCTGCCGAGTTTCGATTTTCATATCGCGAATTCCACTTATACGGCCGAGGAATTCTCGAGCTCGCTCGTAAAACGCTCCAACGGATTTCTCAATCTCTGCTGGCGCTTTTTCAAGGCACCGCGTGTCCCTGTCGACGAGAGAATCCGCGTCTGCCCGCGAGGCGTCGACAGCACTCATTTTTCGCCAAACCGCGTGTCGGCAGATGTCCGCCGCGAGATGATCGACCGCTCCGGCGTCCCGGAGAATGCTACGCTATTGCTCTACGCGGGTCGCATTTCGCCGGAGAAAAATGTCGAGCTCCTTGTCGAGATGATGAAAATCTTGGCACGCGACGCCGACCGCGATTACCGGCTTCTGGTCGCCGGGGCAGGGCCGCAGAGCGATTGGCTCAGCCAGGAAACGCGTCAGAATTTCCCTGGCAAGATAGTCCAGCTGGGCCACGTCGATAAAGACTTGCTCGCCGGCTTCTACGCAAACGCCGACGTCTTCGTCCACCCGAATCCGCGGGAGCCGTTTGGGATCGCACCACTCGAAGCTATGGCCTCAGGCGTAGCGACGCTCGCACCGAATTCCGGCGGCATTCTCTCGTACGCGACCAATGAAAACGCATGGCTCGTCGCGCCAAGTGGCGAAAGCTTCGTGGATGGTGTTCGCGAAATAGTCGGCGATGAGGCTGCTCGAAAGCGAAAAATCGAGAACGCCCTCGCCACGGCTCGAGCCAATACGCGTGAGGCCTCGACCGATTTCCTGTTTGCAACCTACGACGAGATTTATAACGAATTTGAGCGGCGGCGCGCCGAATTTACCGACCGCGAGGCCGCGAGCAGCTTCGATTTTGCACGCCTTCTCCATGCTTGAGCTAGTCTTTGCAAATCTAAGAGTTCGCCCGCTCCGCACCGCCATTTCCATCACCGGCGTGGCATTGGGCGTCGTTCTTGTCGTTTTATTTACGTCCCTTGCGGAAGGGATGACGAACGACATGGCCAAGCGTGCGTCTAACTGGAAAGCCGAAATTGTCTTCGCACGGCCGGGCGGAATGGAAGTGACAAGCTCTAACCTCAACGTTAGCACCGGCTACGTACCTCGCCTCCAGGAGATCGAGGGCGTCGATATGGTCGTGCCCGTCGGACGCTATATTTCGCCCAGCTCCAAGGGAAGATTTGGCATTCAGCAGATCGACGGGGTCGATTGGAACTCGTTCGCGGCAATGAACGAGATGCAGCTCATTGAGGGTCGCGAACCGCGCGCGGACAACGAGGTCGTCCTCGACGAACGACAGGTTCGCCAGGAGAAAATCAATCTCGGCGAAACCATCGAGATCTTCGGCGGAAAGAAATATATTGTGGTCGGGGTTTTCTCTCCGCCTTCCGGTTCAAGGATAAAAATGTCGCTCGCCGCGCTCCAGTCCGTTCTCGATTCGCCAAACAAATGCACCTACATCCTCGTCAAAGTAAAAAATCCTGCTGAGGCCGAGACCGTCGCCGCTCGTATAAACGAGGCCTTACCGGGCAACACCGTCCGCCTATCGAGCGATCTCGTTACTGACGCAAAGGACCGAATCCCCGGACTTAACACATTTCTTCGCGTACTGGTCGGGCTCGGAGCTTTTGTCAGTACGATCTTCGTCCTGCTTTCGATGTACACCACGATCACGGAACGCAGAAAAGAGATCGGCATCCTAAAATCGCTCGGCGCCTCCAAGTCTTTTATTATCAAGGTAATTGAGGGCGAGGCCTTTCTCATCGGGATTTGTGGGGTCGTTTTGGGATTTCTTGTTTCGTTCGTCGCGGCGTTTGGGATTTCCAAAATGTTTGAGCTTGCCTTCCAATTTAGTGCCGGTTGGGCCTTGATTGCCATTTCGATTGCCTTGGCCGGAAGTCTCGTCGGGGCTCTTTATCCAGCTTGGCGCGCGTCCTCTATCGACCCGGTAGAAGTAATGGTGAACGAGTAATACATCTCTAATTGTGTAACTATTCATGTTACTAGACCGCCTTCCTTTCCAAATCCGACCCGCTTAAATTCACTTAAGCTAAATCGAAATCTTTTTCTTGTCATACGCATTGATCTGGATTATTCTAATGATGTTTCATCTATGCAACTGTGTGTAACCTGCCGTTAAATGCCTGCCTCATTGCGATTAGTAAAAACGCTCGCCCATTTACAGGAGGAGCAACGATACACCGACGAGATTTCACTCGACTCTATCGGTCTGTCTTTTGTACGCGGCTCGATCGTCGAGATCACTGGCGGACCGAGCACAGGAAAGACGAGTCTTTCTCTGTCGTTGATGTCGAAGCTAACAGCTGTGGGTGAAATATGTGCGATCGTCGATGCCGCCGGGGGATTTGATCCGTGCACTGCGTTTTTATCGGGCGTCGAATTTAAAAATCTGTTGTGGATAAAATGCGCGGGCGACGTCGAAAAAGCATTCATATCGGCCGACTACTTGGTGCAGGCGAAAGGCTTTGGTTGTATCTGGTTGAATCTGAGCGGCATGTCTCGCGACACGCTCCGAATGGTCCCAAAAACATATTGGTACCGCTATCGCACGCGGATAAAAGAAACACCCACGCTATTTCTCGTCACAGCCGCCGAGCACGTCACAGGCTCGGCATCGCACCAGACTTTTCGTTTTTCACGCCGCGAAACTCGGTGGTCGGGTCAGGGCAAGTTCAAGTTATTGAAAGAATTCGACCTGAAGATGAATGTCCGTAAAGACCATTACGGCGAGTCGCTTTACGGCGAGATAGGGATGGACTACAGGAGTATTCACTAATATGCGTCACGACGGTCAATTACTTCCACGATTGCTACCAAAAGCTGCCTGTCCGCAATTGTGTAAATTATGCGGTAATTTCCTACGCGTACTCGAAAATAGTCGGTGTAGTAAACCAGTTTTTTGTAACCAACCGGACGGGGATTGTCCGAGAGCGAATCGATCTTATCAAGGAGCTTTTTCTTATTGGCTTTTGGTATCCGCTTTAACTGCTTGCGGGCGGGAGCGGAAATTTCAACGACATACCTCATCAATTAAAGGCCGAACTCTTTGCGCAGCTGTTCGACGGAATAAGTCTCGCCGGTGCGTTGCATTTCCGCAACAACCCGGTCTGCCTGTATGCCGTCTCGTATATCCTGCATCTCCTGTCGAGTCAGTCTTTTCTTATTGCGCTCAACACCTTGCAGCGCGTCCAACACTTTCATCAACTGCCGTTCATCATCCGTTTTCCCGACGTTGTATCGACGAGTCGCTTTGCTAGGTATGTCGATCACTATCTGTCCCATATGAATTTGAATATAACACACCAAATGCCAAAGCTTTACGCATCGATAATTTCGCCAAACGCACCGGAAAACAGGGTGGCGTTGCGTAATATTGCACGCACCTTTTCTCATTCGATCGAGGAGCTGGCAGATGGCATTTTGTTTGACGTAAGCGGCCTCGAACGCCTGATCGGAAAGCGCGAAGCCGTCGCGAAAAAGATCCTGGCCGTGCTGCATGCCGCAGGTATTAACGGAAATGTCGCAGTCGCCGAGACGATTCATACGGCACTGCTTCTGGCTCGTCACAATAAAGACGTCGAACGGTCGATCGCCTCGCTAGAAGAGTTCCGTCAATTGCCGCTCGAAAGCCTGGCGATTGAGAATGACTCGCTCGGGATCTTTAAGGAACTGGGAATAAAAAATGTCGAGGAGCTGCGCCAAATTCCTGTCGACGATCTGATAAATCGTTACGGCCGCGATTTTCAAAAAATCATCGACATGATTCAGGAGAAAGGTACGCGCCAGATCGTGTCGAATATCAGGGACGACCGGGTCGATTGGAGCTTCGAACTCGATTTTGCGGTAGATGATTTTGAGCAGCTGATCTTTGTCATCAACCACGGCCTCGACGCACTCTATGCCGAGATCGCGCGCCGGTCGCTTAGCACAGAACACCTCGATATCGGCTTTAAGCTGGCCGACAAAGGGACTAGAAATTACGAAATAAAAACGTCGTTTCCGACGCTCGACAAGACCTTTTGGCTCAAGCTAATAAATTTGCGCATAGCACTCGATCCGCCCCAGGCAGCTATCTTGTCCGTGGGCGTGACGGCGCACTTTACAAAGCTACGGCCCAATCAGAAAGGCCTCTACGCAGTGTCGCGGCCCGAACCCGAAAGCCTCCTGCTAACAGTAAATAAGCTGAAAAAGCTCGTTGGGGAAAACCAAGTAGGCGTGCCACTTTTAGTTAACCAACGCACACCCGAACCGTTCGCTCTCGATGCGGACAAGTTACCCCAAGGCGTCGAGAATCTGGATACCAAGGAAGAAAAAGCGGTCATCGCCTTCACCTATTTTCGCCCGCCGCTGCGTGCCGAGGTGCTGGTTCGCGCGTCTCGTCTCGTATTTATAAAAACGCGGAATTTCTCAGGCCATGTAAAACAATACAGCGGTGTATGGCGAACAAATTCTAAATGGTGGGAAGGTGGTTGGCGACGGCAGGAATGGGACATTGAGATCGAGAACGAGGGCATCTATCGCCTATCGAAAGGGCGAGATGAGTGGTTGGTATTAGGGGAATACGACTAATGTTTTCCGAGCTTCACACACGTTCTGCTTTCAGTTTTCTGTCTTCGGGTTCCGAGCCGCAGCGTCTCGCGGCGCGCGCTGCAGAACTTGGGATGCCCTCGATCGCATTGCTTGATCGCGACACGGTCTCAGGTGCGGTGCGATTTCATTTTGAGGCGCGTCAACACGGGATAAAACCGATCATCGGCGCCGAGATAACAATGGACGACGGGAGCCTTTTACCGCTCGTTCCATTGAATTTTGAAGGTTATCAAAATCTCTGCAAGCTGATCACCGATGTAAAATTTCGCCACAAAAAAGGCGAGCACTTTGCGACACGCGAAGACATAGAAAAGTACTCTGCACATCTGTTGTGCTTTACGGGCGGCAGTGACGGATTTCTTAACAACAGCATAAAGAACGGCCAGGGCCAGCGCGATCTAGCATGGCTGAATTATGTTTTCGAGAACCGTCTTTACGTCGAGTTGCAGCGTCACTATCTCCGCCAAGAGGAATACGTAAACCAAACACTTCTTGGGCTTGCCCACAAGCTCCAGGTTCCCTATTTCGCATCAAACGGCGTATGTTACGCCGACGAACACGACCGCGAATTGTACGACGTTTTTACATGTATAAAAAATCATACGAGCATTTACGACGCCGGCCATCTGCTTGCCGAGAATAGCGAGCGTTACCTGAAATCCGACTCTCAGATGCGCGCACTTTTTGAAGATCTGCCGGAGGCGATCGAGATGACAGAGGCGATCGCGGCACGCGTTAGTTTTTCGCTCGATGAGTTGTCGTACAGCTTTCCCGAATACCCATTAAAAGCAGGCGAAACACCGATGCAGGTTCTGCGTGAGCGCACCGTGGCGGCATCGGCCCCGCGTTATGTCCACGAGCGTTGGCCGGTACGAGCGAGCGTGCTGTCGCGTCTCGAGAAAGAATTTACGATCATCGACATGAAGGGACTTGCGGGATATTTTCTGACCGTCGCCGACATCTCCGATTTTTGCAAACAGAATAAGATCCTCTCGCAGGGTCGAGGTTCTGCAGCCAACTCCGTGGTCTGTTACGCGCTAGGCATCACCGCTGTCGAGCCCATAAAAAACAAGTTGTTGTTTGAGCGTTTTCTCTCTGAAAAGTACGAGCAGTATCCCGACATCGACATCGATCTGCCATCGGGCGACGATCGAGAACGCGTAATACAGCATGTTTATGAAAAGTATTCTCGTCGCGGTGCGGGAATGACCGCAAATGTCATCTGCTATCGCGGCAAATCTGCGGTTCGCGAGGTGGGAAAAGCATTTGGATTTGGCGAAGAAGTGCTGGGACGTCTCTCGAAGCTAAATTCGCATTACGAAACATTCAAAGGCGAGGAACTCAATCGTCGTCTCAAAGAAGAAGGCTTCAACGCAGCAGAAGATTTTCGCTTGAGAAAGTTTGCGGATATGTACAACCGCATTCTCGATTTTCCGCGTCACCTCGGACAACATTCAGGCGGGATGGTCGTCTCATGGGGAAAGCTCGACGGCATCGTGCCTCTGGAGCCTGCCTCAATGGTCGACCGGACGATCATCCAATGGGACAAGGACGATTGCGAAGCATTGAAAATCGTAAAGATCGATCTGCTCGGCCTGGGAATGATGGCCGTGCTTCGCGACACAATTTCTCTTATCAGCGAGCATCATGGCGAAGACCTCGATCTATATAAAATTCCTTATAACGACTCCGAAGTTTTCGACACATTACAGCGGGCCGATACGGTCGGAATGTTTCAGGTCGAGAGCCGCGCTCAAATGGCCTTTCTGCCGAAATCGAAGCCAGCAACTTTTTACGATATCGTCGTGCAGGTTGCGATCATTCGCCCCGGGCCGATCGTCGGAAATATGCTCCACGCATATATAAATCGGCGGCAAGGCATTGAGCCCGTGACCTACCCGCACGAATCGCTAAAACCGATTCTCGAACGCACGATGGGCGTGCCGCTCTTTCAGGAACAGCTGCTAAAAATGGCGATGGACATCGCGGGATTTTCCGGTGGCGAGGCCGACGAGTTGCGACGCGCGATGGGCTTTAAACGGCCGGATAGAAAGATGGAAAAGATCGCGCAAAACCTGCGCGACGGAATGACACGCAACGGCATCCCGACCGATGTGCAGGAACAAATCGTCGACTATACAAAGGCGTTTGCAAACTACGGTTTTCCCGAGTCACACGCTTTCAGCTTCGCACTGCTCGCATACGCCTCGGCCTATTACATCGTGCATTACCGCGCATGTTTTATGGCCGCGATGTTTAATAACTATCCGCTCGGATTCTACTCCGCCGCAACACTCGTCAAAGATGCCCAGCGACATGGCCTGCACTTCATCGCGATAGATATAAATCACTCTGATTATGATTTCACAGTAGAGGAGATTGCGGGCGACAAGCACGTGCGCGTTGGCCTGAGATTTATACGCGGCCTGCGAGAAGAAATCGGCAGGAAAATAGTTTCTGAGCGGGCATATGCTCCCTACACTTCCATCGCAGACCTGATCGACCGCGTTTCCGAAATCAACAAGCGTGAGATCCGCGCTCTAAGCCTCGCAGGCGCGCTAAATTTTGGCAACACCGTCCACCGCCGTCAGGCCCTATGGGAATCCGAACTTGCGATACAACCGGCGGGCGATCTGTTTGAGAATTGCACAAGCCCGCACGTTAGTATGGGCGATACATACAACGTACCTCTATCGCCCTCGCTTACGCGCGAGAGTGATTCATCATTCATCACCCGTATGCAGGGCATCGAGCTGGTCGATGCAGACTTGCGAAAAACCGGTATCTCCATCGGTAAGCATCCCATGGCATTTTACCGGGACGATTTAAAATGCCGCGGTATTCTTTCCGCATTCGAAACACAGCACCCTAAGAAAAATCAGGTAGTATCTATCGCCGGTGCAGTGATTATCCGCCAGCGCCCGATGACCGCAAAGAACGTCGTGTTTCTAACGCTCGAGGATGAAACCGGCTTCGCGAACTTTGTGGTAATGCCCGACAAATTTGAAGAATATCGGGCCGTCATCAATCAAAACGATTACCTAATTATTCGTGGAATTTTCGAAGAGCGGGGTATGCTGAAAGCAATAAAATTCACGCCACTTACAGAGATTACCACCGAGGTGGCGTCGCACAATTTTCGGTGATTAGCTTTCGCGTTTCCCAAAAACCGTCAGCGCTATTCCGCCCAGAATCAGCATTCCCGCGATCACGAGACGCAGATCAGCAATCTCACTCAGAAAAACAATGCCGATGATTGCCGTAATAATTGGCACGGCGAGCTGCACAACGGCGGCGCGTGTCGTAGTTAGATCTCTAAGCGCCGTGTACCACACCGCATAGCCGATTCCCGAAGTAACCGCTCCTGAAATCACCGCGAGTAAGACACCATATGCTGACAAGTTAAGGCTCGGCAAAAAGACCAGCAAAGCGGCCGCCGCAAACGGAAGGGATTTCAAGAAATTCCCTGCCGTGTCGCCAATCGGATCGGCGTTCCGCTTCCCGCGAAGCGTGTAAAGACCCCAAGACGCTCCCGCCACAACCATAAGCCCAGAACTCGCCGCCGGTGGGGATGAGAGCCCCGGATAAAAGAGATAGATTAGTCCCGCCAGCGCAACGGCCAGGCCCAGCGATTCGAGGGCTCGTGAGCGCTCGCCGCGAATCAGCGAGGCAACGATCATGGTGAACTGCACAGAACCGAACAAAATCAATGCGCCCGTTCCGGCTGCTAAATTCAGGTATGCGAGAGAGAATAGAATCGCGTAGCTAAATAGAAAGAGTGCGGACATCCAACTGCCCCCGACCTTCGCGCGTGTGGACGATGCCTCATTCCCGACCTGTATACAACGATTGCCCCGAGGACGGCAGCACCTGCCGCCAACCTCACCGCCGTAAATGCAGCCGCGTCCGCCTCATCGCCACGTAGCGCCAGCCGACACAGGATGGAATTGAGGGCAAATGCAATAAGGGCGAAGGCTGTACAGACTACAAGCCTCAATTTGCCCCTGCACTCTCATTGTCCTCGGCGGCTCGAGTTCGCTCGGGTCGCAAATGAGGGAAGAGGATCACGTCGCGGATGGAGTGTTTGTTGGTCAGCAGCATCACGAGTCGATCTATGCCTATCCCAATGCCGGCGGCGGGCGGCATACCATACGCGAGTGCGCGGATGTAGTCTTCGTCCATCACCATAGCTTCTTCGTCGCCGCGATCCCGCTCGTTCATCTGATCAACGAAGCGGTCGTACTGCTCGCGCGGATCGTTCAGCTCGCTAAATCCGTTCGCGACTTCCATCCCGTTGATGAACAATTCGAACCGCTCGGCGATCTGCGGATTCTGCGGCGACGCTTTTGAAAGCGGCGAGATGGATTTCGGATAATCGACGACTAACGTCGGTTGGATCAGCGTGTGTTCAACCTCGGTCTCGAAGGTTTCAAGGATTTTCGCATCGTCATCGTCCAGCGGCTGAGTGCTAACGCGCGTAACTGCATCTGCCATCGATATGCGTGCGAAGTTCGAAAAGTCGATCTGCTTTCCTTCGTACTCGACCGTCAATCCGCCCGTGGCCTGTCGAACCGCGTCTTGCATCATCTGCTCGCAGAAATCCATCATCCCGTTCACGTCCATATAGGCGCAGTAGAATTCGAGCATAGTGAATTCGGGATTGTGTTTGTATGAGATGCCTTCGTTGCGGAAGTTGCGATTGAGTTCGTAGACCTTTTCGAAACCGCCGACCACGAGGCGTTTGAGATAAAGCTCGGGTGCGATACGTGCATAGAGCTTGATATCGAGCGCGTTATGGTGCGTCTCAAACGGAGTCGCCGCGGCACCGGTCGCCTTGGCCGTGAGCATAGGCGTCTCCACCTCGACATACCCGTGATCTTCCAAGTAGCGACGCAGCGACGAGATGACCTTCGCCCTTCTTTCAAAGACTTCACGCGTTCCGAGTTCACGAGCCGCGCCTTCCGATTCCTGACCTTCGACCAATAGACTCGAACCGATCAAATCGTAATAGCGCTGGCGCTGACGAATCTCAGCATCGGCGATCCCGTGCATTTTGTCGGGCATCGGCAGCATCGCCTTTGTGAGGAATTGCAGCCGCTCGACATGAACGCTCAGCTCACCGGTATTGGTGATAAAAAGGTAGCCCTCGACGCCGACGAAGTCTCCGTGGTCGAGCAGTTGCCATACGGCCCACCCATTCTCTTCATCGACCGTGCCGTCGCCGTCATTCTTAATTAGAGCGAATGTGCCCTTCTTCGCGTAGATTTGCAGTTTAGAAATGCCGTCCGTCAGATGGACAAAATTTCCTCGCGTCGGCGTCGTCAACCGGCCCGCGATCCTGACATTCCCGAGCTCGCGAAGTCGTGCGTTTAACGCATCCTTGATCTCCGAATTCGGCCTTTCCTTTTCGCCCAGATTTGAAACGACCTCGCGGATCTCCTGCACTATAGGCGTGACCTGCCGATGCGACTTGAGGGCGGTGATCGTATCCGCGGCGCCGGTGAGTCTGGAGCGCTCAAATTTGTTTGGGTAGGCATTGCCGACGAGCTCACGCAGAGCGTCGAGAGATGCGGCACGGGCCTCGGTCTGATCGTTCGGCTCAATGATCTCTTCGAAACTAGGAACGCTCATAACTGAATGCTCGATTATAGTTATCGTCCACGGACACGGCAAACTTCGTCGTGTTATGGCAGAATGAAAGCACCGCGAGGAAACGCCCGTCAGGGTGTTTTCTGCGGCTAGATGCGTTTTAATGGTGAGCGAGTTCGAACAGTTGGTTAAAGAGATTCAGCGCGGATCGAGGGTAGTCTCGGTTTCCGGACTTACATCTATCTCTGCAAAGGCGAGCATTCTCGCCCGCATCCAAAAGGAAACGCAAAAACGCCTGGCGATCGTGACAGAGACGAACGCCGACCTCGACGCGTGGCGCTGCGATCTTAGCTTCTTTGCCGAGCGTGAAATCCTCTCGATTCCATCATTCGAGGCCGACCCTTACTCGGGCGTCTCGCCGCATGCGGAGACGCAGGAGCAGCGTGCGCTCGCGCTATGGCGGCTCCGTCGCGACGATGCGAATTTTGCCGTCCTTTCATCGCGATCTCTTATCCAACGAACAATTACTTGCGATGAAATCGCTGTGCTGGGAAGCGTCTTGCGACTCAACGAGGACTTTCCGCCCGAGCGTCTCGTCGATCGCCTCATCGCCGCAGGCTACGTCCGCGAAGAGCCTATCTTCGGTCCGGGTCAATTCTCACTGCGAGGCGGCATCGTCGATGTCTGGTCGCCTGATGCGGACCTCCCTGTGCGAATGGAGTTCTTCGGTGACACGGTCGACTCGATCCGCGAATTTGATGCCGACACGCAGCTCTCAACGGGCAAACTCGACGAGATCTCGATTGCGCCAATGCGCGAGCTATCGGTCACCGCGCAGGATTTCAAGGATTGGGCTTTTTTTGCTAACGAGAAATTTACCGACAGCCGATACGAACGAAATCTGCAGGACCGAGTAGATTTCGCACGCGAGGGAGAAACCTTCTCGGGTTGGGAATTTCACCTTCCTCTCGTCAAGCCGCTCGGTGCGACTATATTCGACCATCTCTCCGATTTCGTTCTAGTCATCGACGAGCCCGCGACGATCGATTCGTCTCTTCAGCACATTTACCGGCATCTCGACGATAACCTTCAAGCTGCAAATGACGTTGGTGACATTGGACTCCCACGCGATGAGCTTTTTTTGTCGCCCGACGATTTACGCGCGCGCCTCACGAGCCGGTCAACCATAGAATTGCGGGCTCTCGGGCGTACCGCGGCGAAGACCGACGAGCAGCTTCAATACGACAACGAAAGCACTACCGGTGTCTTGAGCCCTCCGCTCTTCATCTTTTCATCCGCCGAAAAGTCGAGCGAGATAGAAATTCTCTCTCGCGGCACTCGCAAATATCGCGGCGACGTCCCCGCGTTTATCGCTGAGCTTTCCGATTATACGGATCGCGGTGAGGTGAGGATCGTCGTTGGGACCACGGGAATGGCGGAGCGTATCGAGGAACTCTTACGCGAATATGGTTCGCCCGTCGGCTCGAATGCGATACAGATCGGCAATATATCTACCGGATTCGAGCTTCCCGAGTCTCGGCTGACGATCTTTGCCGAGACCGATATTTTTGGCGAGACGACCACCGGACCGACCCCGAGGAGCACCGAGAAAACGCAGACGACCAAGAGCAAACTCGGCGCATTTATTTCTGATTTTCGTGATCTTAAGAAGGGTGATTTTGTCGTGCACGTGGACCACGGCATCAGCCGGTTCGATGGCTTACAGACGATCTCATCGCAGGGGTCCGAGCGCGAATTCATGCTGCTGATTTATGCGGACGACGCCAAGCTTTTCGTGCCGGTTGAGCGCATGGACCTCGTCTCGAGATATTCGTCCGGCGAGGCAACGGCGGCCACTCTCGACCGACTCGGCGGTCTCGGCTGGCAGAAGACGAAGGCGAAAGCGAAACGCGCAATGCGCGACATGGCCGACGAACTCCTAAAGCTTTACGCTGAGCGAAAGCTAGTTCGCGGCCACGCCTTTCCGCCCGATGCCCCGTGGCAGCACGAGTTCGAGGACGCGTTTCCATATGATCTGACAGTCGACCAGGGCAGCGCTATCGAAGACGTGAAAACTGACATGGAGAATGCGACACCAATGGATCGACTGATCATCGGAGACGTGGGCTACGGTAAAACCGAGGTCGCAATGCGTGCCGCCTTTAAGGCGGTGATGGATGCCAAACAGGTCGCGGTTCTCGCACCTACCACTGTGCTCGCATATCAGCATTTCGAGTCATTCAAGAAGCGCTTTGCCGCCTTCCCCGTAAAGATAGAACTGCTCTCACGCTTTCGCTCGACCGCCGAGCAGAAGGCCGTGACCGAGGCCCTGGCAAAGAGCGAGGTCGATATCCTGATCGGCACACACCGCATACTATCGACCGACGTTAAAGCCCCCAAGCTCGGACTTGTCGTGATCGACGAAGAGCAGCGTTTCGGCGTAGCCCACAAGGAAAAGCTCAAACAGCTGAAGAAGAAGGTAGACGTACTGACGCTCTCTGCAACGCCGATTCCGCGCACGCTGAATATGTCTCTTCTCGGAATGCGCGATATGTCCGTAATCGAGACGCCGCCGCGGGATCGCCTGGCTATCAATACACAGGTCGTGCAGTTTTCTGAGGGCGTCATTCGCTCCGCAATCGAACTCGAACTCGCTCGCAGCGGACAGATCTTCTTTATTCACAATCGCGTTGAATCGATTGAATCGATCGCGGCGTTGATACAGAAGATCGTGCCCTCGGCTCGGATCGCGATCGGTCACGGGCAGATGAACGAGAAGCAAATGGAGGACGTGATGCTCGCGTTTGTCGACTATCAATACGACATACTCGTCGCGACGACCATTATCGAGAACGGCATCGACATACCGCGTGCAAATACAATCATTATCAATCGCGCCGACAATTACGGCCTTTCGCAGCTTTATCAGCTTCGAGGTCGCGTGGGGAGATCGAATCGCAGGGCGTACGCGTATTTGCTGATCCCCAGCGAACTCGAGTTGACACCTATCGCCCGCCGTCGCCTGTCTGCCATCCGCGAATTTTCCGATCTCGGAGCCGGTTTTCGTCTCGCTGCTTTGGACCTCGAGCTGCGCGGCGCGGGCAACATTCTTGGCGGCCAGCAGTCCGGCCATCTCGACGCATTGGGCTTCGACCTATATACAAAAATGCTTGAGCGAACTATCGCGGAGATCAAGGGCGACGATATCGCCGATGAGACGAGCGTATCGATCAATCTCGGCGTGGATGTTTCGATTCCGAAGGATTACATCTCTGAAGCAAGCCAGCGGCTGCGAACGTATAAGCGAATTTCGGCGGCCGAAAACGAGGTGACCCTCACTCACATTCACGCGGAGATCGCGGATCGGTACGGACGCATCCCGACGGGTGTCGAAAATCTTTTTGATTATGGGCGTCTCAGAAAGCTTGCGGAGGGAATGCGTATAGTTTCGATCGATAAGGCGCCAAGCGGGGTCGCCATCAAGCTCGGCGAGAATGCATTGGTGAACCCAGAAAAACTGATGAAATTTCTCGCCGATACCGCGAACACAACGTTTTCACCGAATGGCATCCTGCGATTCGAAGTCGCGTCGGGCGAACGCCTCATCACGAAGGCAATCGACACTCTATCCTCGATTCGTACTTAGTAGGATGATGACATTCGCGATAGGTGGAAGGGATAGCGTTACCGCAGGTTGGGCATTGTCTCGACATTTGACGCCGGAACACAGTGAGCCCGCATCAAGAATAAACGACGCACCCGGCCGTTTTTCAGCCGTTTCAACGAACTTCCTCACGGAAAAACGCATCAAACGCATCAGCAGTTGCAAAATCGAGCCACCGAGGCTATAAATTGCCTTACCGCGCATTCACGGAGCTTTAATGAAATTGTTAAAAAACTTAGGTATTCTTGTTGCCCTTGCCGCTTTCTCATGCCTTCCGACACTCGCCCAGGAAACCGAATTAAAGGTCATCGACGAGGTAGTAGCCCAGGTAAATGAAGGCGTGATCACGCTCTCACGCGTTAAGCGTGAATCTAAGGATCTGGTCGAGGCGAAGGTCCAGTCCGGCGCTAAACGCGAGGATGCTCAGAAAGAGGTCGACGAGAAACGGGGCCAGCTGATTGCTGATCTGATAAATGAAGAATTGCTGGTTCAGAAGTCGAAGGAGATCGGCGTCGATAAAGAAATCGAGGCCGCAATCAACCAACGACTCGTCGACATCATGAAGCAGCAGAACTTCAAAACGGTCGAAGAGCTCGAAGGCGCGATGCGCCAGCAGAATATCGATCCGATGGAAATGCGCGATGTGTGGAGAAAGCAGTTAACGACGGAACGCGTCATCTCGAACGAGGTTGATCGAAAGATCTACTGGGGTCTCAACGGAAAGGAGCTAAAAGAGTATTTCGAAAAGAACAAGTCGAAATTCACAAAGCCGGAGACCGTATCGCTGAGCGAAATTTATTTAAGCGTTGTAAACAATGATTCTGACGCGAAGCGAGAAAAGGCGAAGGATCTCGTGAAGCAGTTGCGGGCCGGAGCGGATTTCGCAAAGATGGTCACGGAGCACTCCGAACGCCCTGATGCTGCAAAGACAAAAGGAAAAACAGAGACACTCGTCGTAACCGAATTGTCGCCAAAGTTTGCCGGGCCACTGAAGGACGTGAAGGCGGGAGGCGTAACGGACCCAATCGAGCTCGATGGCGGCGGCCTTTTGATCCTGCGTGTGGACGAACGGACGGCGGCGAGCAGCCAGGCAGAGTTTAAAGAAGAATCGGTGCGAATGGCCATGACGAATGAGCGTCGCAGCGACGCTGCCAAGAAGTATATGGCCGAACTTCGCGAGAACGCGTACATTCGATTGAGCGAATCCTACCGACCGCTGGTTTCGCCCCTCTTGTTTGCTGAAGAACGTAAGGCAAGGCCTACAAAATAGCTTAAATCATTACAATCAGAAGACCGGCGAGACCCACGTCCGCCGGTTCATTTTTTTATCCCAGGATTTCGCGAATCGCAGACTCGAAAATCGCGGTCTTGCGCTTTGCCCGTTTTACGTTCGCGTGGTCCTTACTGTAGGTACGCATTAGACGTTCTACATCCGCCTCGAGAGCCGCACGTCTGACGATCATCTTACCCAGCGCCTCGGTCAGCCTAGCTACCTCGGTTGGACGCACGGCGAAGATACGATCGAGATCGCCGACCAGAAATCGAAGTTCATTCCGCGCGTCAATAACCTTCGGGTTCTGCTCCGTGTAGTCCGCGAGATACGATTCGATTTCAGCCTCGAGCTCGGCTTTGCGCAACGACACCTCGGCGAACGCGGAGGAGGAACGGATGGGCCCGATTTCTCGCCCGCCCTTTTCGCCGCCCTGTGCCAGAGCCGCTGAAAAGCCGGCCAACACGAAACATAAACCGAAAACAAAATGCCTCATCACTACTCGTTACTTAGCATCGAAGGTGAAGGATAGAATCCCAAGAGTCTCATAATCTATTGTGGGTCAGACTGATTGCTGCATGGCCGCCGCCGCCGAACGAGGTCTCGGCCCGCCCGACGCCGCGTCGCAGGATAGAAATTCGATGTCGTCCGACGCCTCAACGATGCCGTCGCCAAAGGTATTATTCTGCTCGAGCGTTTCGAAATACGTTGAGATGTTTTCTAGAATCTCCTCTGCCGAGTGGGAATGATAGAGCGTCTGCCGAAACTGTGCGCCGCCCACCAACCCTTTTGTAAACTGTCCCGCGAGTTGCTTCATCTTGCCAAGGGCGATGATCTCGGCCATCTCTTCACGACACATCGAAAAAAACTCGAGCAGCACATCTTTTTTCTCGGTGACGTCCGGCTGGTAAGGTTCGCGCCCTGCGAGAGCGTCCGCAAACTGACGGAAAATCCACGGATTCTGCATCGCACCACGGCCGATTAGGATGCCGTCTACGCCGGTCTCGCGCCATTTGCGCATACCATATTCGATCGTGGTGATATCGCCATTCCCGGATACCGGAATGGTCACTGCCTGCTTTACGGCCGCTATGAGATCCCAGTTTACGAGGCCCTTGTAGCCCTGCTCGCGTGTCCGGCCGTGAACCTGGATGTGCTCGACGCCGCATTGCTCGGCCATTTTTGCGATATCGACCACGTTGATGGACGCGTCCGAATATCCCGTTCGAACCTTGAGCGTGAGCGGAATCGAAATTGATTTCTTGATACCGGTCAGGATCGTCTCGAGTAACTTCGGATCGCGAAGAAGCCCCGAGCCGCCGCCGTTTCTTACAACCTTTGGCGCCGGGCAACCGCAATTGACGTCGAGAATGTCCGCGCCGACCTCTTCCGCCATCTCGGCGCCCATCGCCATTCGATCAGCTTTGCCGCCAAAAATCTGCACGGCATATGGACGCTCTTCCTCATCGAATCGCATCTGTCTCTTCGACTTCGGATTACCACGCGTCAGGCCCTCGACCGAAATAAATTCCGACACGACGAGTCCCACACCACCGCGGCGTTTGATTAGTCTTCGGAACGTATAGTCTGTCACGCCCGCCATCGGCGACAGCACGAGCGGCGGATCGATATCAATATTTCTGATTTTGAAGGGCTTCAAAACTTTACGTCTTCGTCAGAACGACACCCGTCGCGTCGAAAGAAACCTCGGTCACCGTACCGTCTGCATTGCGATTCGGGAACTTTGCTCCGTCGTCGTTAATCAGGTGATCTACATGATCTTTGGGAAGCACTCTTGTCTTAAAAACACCTTGTGCCTTGACCTTCATTCCTGCCGAATTGAGCGGGATAAAAAATTTATGATCGCCGAAGGTGACGCGGACGGACTTACCATCGATCTTATCGGCCATCTCCAGCCAACATCCTTCCTTTTTACACGAACGCACGATGACGCCCTCGACTTGAACCGTCTTTGCGGAATATTTCGTCGGCTCGGCCATGACCTTCTCGACCTTCACCTTCTTAACGTTCTTCGCAAGGGCATCGCCGCGCTTGATCGTGTCGCCTGACGTGAGATTTACCGGCGCATTGTCTGTGATCTTGACAACAGGTTCGCCTTTGCTGTTGAGCTCAGGCTTCGCTTCAGGCGCGCGCTGCGCAAACGAAACGGCGGCGAAGACAAAAATAAACGAAATGTATGCTAATGCTTTTCTCATAAATAGGTATCGAAATTCTCAGTTCGATTCGTAGAATTATACTATGGCTTGGCCGTTTAACGCGCTTTTTGTCGGTGAATGCGATGTGGTCGTCTACGATCCTTTTCAGCACATTTGCATCGGAAGTATTTAGTGCATCGACTGCTCGTAGGTGACCGGAGAGAAGAAACTAGCGAGATGGATCGAACTGCGATGTCAAATGAGGGATTTTTCAAAAAACATATTCCACGTTTCTGTAGCTATCGACGGGCTTGCCATCCATCTCCGCTGGGAGAAATCGGATATGTGTTGCCGCCCTCAACGCATCCCATGTATCCGATCTACTCGACGTACCTGAGATCACGAATGCGGGACCGACACACCCATTCGCGCTAAAAAGCAGGCGCAAGACGACGCGGCCGCGGCTCCCTTTGTAGAATAGCTGCTTTTGCGGTGGTGGCTGGGAAAGTAAGATTAACCGGCGCGAATATCGGGTATTGTCGTTGGGCCTCTGCCCCGGCGGTGCATCAGCATAATGAATCTTATCCGAGCACTTGCGTTCCAATGCTGTCGTAACGGCTGTGCTGGTGTTCAGCTTTTCGAGGATCACACTTGGTTCTTCAACTGGCACAAGCCGGCCGGATATTGGAACGAGAGGTTCGCCTCCGAAGACAAGAGACTCCAAGAAATACGTTAGCGTTCGGTCAGACAATTTTTCTGCATATATCGAGATCGAACAATAGGTTTTCCCCGCACCGGCGTAAATATGAACCGAATAGCCCGCTTCAGTCGAATAGTCAAATCGTTTTACGAAAAAGCCACCTCGACTAAGCTCGTCCTTCCGAATAGGACTGGTTTGCCCGAATTTGATCCGTTCAACGTACTCTTTCGCTCCCTTTAACGCGTACTTTGTCACCGTGAAAGAAACGCCTTGGGCACTCCCGTCTAGAGTGACCCTATCGGCCCGATTGAAGATAACCGGATTCTTTGGAAACAGAAACTTGACATCCCCGATTTGGGTTGTCACAGGCTCCCAATCCGATTTATTCTGGGCAATAACAGGAAGCGAGAAAATGGCAAATATAATAAATTGTAGAATTAGACGCATTATCATTTAATCTCAAAGACTATTTTGCCATCGATGACGGTCATTACTACTCTCGTATCTCGAATCTTGACCGGATCGATCGTGAAGATATCGTCCGAAAGCACAACAAAATCCGCGACCATTCCCGGGGCGAGAGTTCCCTTCACCCCCTCCTGATATTCGGCGTAAGCCGAACCCCAGGTGAATGCTCGCACGGTTTCGTCCACCGAAATCTTCTGTTCAGGAATCCAGCCAGTCGGATTCTTATCATCAAGCGTGCGCCGAGTTACCGCAGCATAAACGCCTAATAATGGATTGAGCGGAGCCACGGGCGAGTCCGAGCCAAAGGCAAGGATTCCGCCGGCATCGAGGATCGTGCGAAACGCATACGTGCCCTTGAGGCGTTTAGCGTCGAGCCGCTTCCAGGCCCAGCGGCCATCGTCGATAATATGAAAGGGTTGCATCGAGGCGACGACCTTTTGCGAAGCAAATCGATTCAGGTCCTCCATCCGCATATGCTGCGCGTGCTCTATTGTGAAGCGTCGGTCTCGCGCACCGTTCGATTTCTCGACTGCCGAAAGGTGATCGAGTATAGTGGCGTTCGCCTTGTCGCCGATTGCGTGAATTCGCACCTGCAGGCCCGCCTTGTCGGCATCTGCAATCGTTTGGCGCATCGTAGTTATAACATCCGCCATCGCGAGACCGCTTGAATTCGGGGCGTCGAGATAAGGATCGAAAAACCACGCGGTTGTCGAACCTAGGCTGCCATCGGCGTAGGCCTTGAGACACCCGACTCGCAGCATTGCGTCGCCAAACGCGAAGCGCACACCAGTGTTCTCCCAACGCTTGTAATCATTGAGCGGCGAGCAGCCGTATATTCGCGTTTTCAGGGAGCCGCGCCGTGCGAGTTCCTGATAGGCGCCGATGCCCGTGCCCGCGGACATGTCTTGGACGCTCGTGACGCCGAGCGAAGCCGCATGCTCGGTAGCCGCCTGGGCGGCTTCGAGCTGCTGATCGAACGACGGCGCCGGAATGACCTTTTCGATATAAAATGCCGCGGAGTCCTTGAAGATGCCGGTTGGATTTCCGGACGCGTCCCGCACGATCTCACCGCCCGCGACATCCTGCACGCTTTTATCGATACTCGCGAGTCGCATCGCCGCAGTATTCGCGAGCGACATATGGCCGTCGAGCCGATTGATAAACACAGGATGGTCTGGCGTTGCTGCATCAATGAGCACAGCAGTCGGCAGGTTGTTCGGCGTCCAGTTCTCATGGTCCCATTGCCCGCCGGTTATCCAGCGTCCTTTTGGCAGCTTGGCGGCAAAGGCTTTGATCCGGGCGACAAACTCCTCGGGCGATTTCGCATCGCGCAGATCGACCGACGCGAGCTGGTAGCCGGTTTCCATGAAATGCACGTGCGAATCATTAAATCCAGGGATGACAATCTTGCCGCCCGCGTTTATCACGCGCGTTTGCGGACCTATGAGAGGTTTCGTATCCGCGTCCGTGCCGATAGAAATGATCTTGCCGTTCATCACGGCCATCGATCTCGCGATGCTCCGCTTGGCGTCCATCGTGCGGATATTAGCGTTCGTGACCACGAGGTCGGCCTTCAGCATCTGAGCAAGCGAAACTGACGCAAGAGCAGTTAAAAGAAGCGCAGTTGTAAATAGATTTTTCATAGTGAATCGGCCAGCTAAAAAACGTATTCTAGGTATCGAGACGATTGTATCAATGAAGGAAAAGTATATCCATATTCTCTCCATCGCGATCGTCGCTGCGGGTTTTGTATTTGTCGCCTTTCTCTACTCGACCGAACCTCGATCTTTCGCAGAGGTCGCCTCGAAGAGTCAGGTCGCTATAGGAACCTACGAGATCGATCGGGCGCAATTCGATAGAGGCCTTGCTGCGTTTCGGGCGGATCAATTTGTCGAGGCTCGCGCGGCCTTTGATCGTGCGGATCCTGAGAAACGAGACGCCGCGGCGCAGTTCTACACTGCATACAGCCTCTACCGGCAGGGATGGGGCCGTTTCTCCAGCGACGATGCCCTCTTCAAAAGCGGTGTCGAGGCGGTAAATCGCGTGCTCGAAATCGACCCTAATTTTCGCTCGAGTGACACAACACTGTCCTTGCGGTCACCAATCGAGCTTCGCACCGAGCTCGAGGAGGGCCTGAGAATTACAACCTCCGATTTCAACCCGCTCAGATTCACAAGGGAGCGGAAATGAAGCAAACCGCAGAACAGAAGGCTGCCGACTTTGTTGACGCAGAAATCATCCCTCTAGAGAAGGGAACGCTGGGTCCGCACGCTCCGGCTGAGTCACGGCCAAAAGATTCGCGCGGTGTTAAGGACTACGTCATCCTTCCGCTGCTTTTCCTAGCCGTCACTCTGCTTGGAGGATTGCGATTCGGCGCGGCCGACAATGCCTTTCTGTTTATAAAGCCTGATCTGATTTGCCTGGTGTACTCCGCGATCCTCCTTCTGCTCTTCGTCCGCGCGGGTCTCGTACGGTTGAACAGTTGGCTCGACGAGGATTTTGCTCTTCTGCGTAACGTCGCGAATGCGGGTATTTTGCTTACGCTCTTTGCTGCCAGCACGCAGGTTTTTAACTCAGTGCTGCCCGAGCAGGGAATTGCATTCTGGGTCGTCGCGTTCTTTTTCTTTTGGACGTTGTGGAATAACCTGTTTGCCGAATTTGACGCGAGAAAGCTGCTACGAAGTGTGGGCGCGATGTTCGCACTCGCATTCGTTGCAAAATATCTCGTCCTCGCAAACCTGACCGCGGCACCGGCGGACGGCGGCTGGCTCGCCCGCATCTTCGAGAATCCTGGCAAAGAGACTCTCACATGGCTGCTTGACCTGCCTCGCTACGGGCGCTCTTCGGGCTATGTACAATTCTTTGCATTGAGCTTGTTCTTGCTTGGGCTTTATTTGACGCCCGCGAGGATCGGCGAGAAATCTTAGGGCTTGGTTAAATCGATGTCGAGCGTCTTTCCCTCACGTTTTACGCGAATCGTCTTGCCTGAGAATGCCCCGTTGAATGAGGTTTCCTTAACTACCTTTTGGTCATTGATGGCTTCTACGACATCGCCCGATTTCAGGCCAACCCGCTCCGCAACGCTCGCGGAGCGAATAGTCCCTACCGTGTAACCACCAGCGGCATATTCAACATCTGCTCCCAGGCTCTTGAGGATTTCCTGAGCGGGAATGCCGGCAGGATTCTGCATGTCTCGCGGCTTTCGGGTAATTGGACGGCTGTCGGGATTTATCCCGCGGGGAAGCACGCGGCGTGAAGCGGTAGCGGCACTGTCGAATGAGCCGCCACCTAAACTGTTTTCGCGCGCCGTACGAGGCGAAACGGTAGCTGCCGATCGCCGAGGCGCCGTCTTACCGTTATTTGCCGTTAGCCGTTCGGGCAAAACTGTCGGCGCCGCCGCCGCTACGACGGTCGGCTGAACTACAGGTGCCGTAGACTCCGCGACCGGTGCGGCAGCCAGTTGAGGCTGCTCTACATCTGCGATCCCGGGCGACATAAGCCAATACGTACCTACGCCCAGAGCGAGAATCGCCGGAGCCGCGAGGCCTACCAACGGTGCGAACCGGAGACGTCTCTCCGGAGTGGATGCACCCGAGGCGATGCGTGCACTCACCTTAAAATTGAAATCCCCGGGAGCGGTAACGCGTGGAAGCGAAGCCAGCAGTCCTGCTATCTTCGCGTCGTCGTTATTTGAAACATTCTCAATCATCGCATTCTTATAAATACTGTCTTAACTTCTCTTTCAACAAAGCCCGTGCTCGGCTGATTCGCGACTTCGTTGTGCCAAGTCCGAGCTGCATGATCTCGGCGACCTCGTCATACGATTTGCCCTCCACGTCGCGAAGAATGATGGGAACGCGGTACTTTTCGGGCAGACTCTCGATGGCAGTTGCTATTGTCCGGCTACGCTCGTTATCGACTAGTTCCGCATCGGGCAGGACCCGCGTGTCCGGCGGCTGAAACTCGGTCCCAGCCTCATCCTCCGACTGAAACAATCCTGTCAGCGAAAGCAGTCGCCTTCGCTTTCGCCGCCTGATCTCGCTGATGGCGAGATTGGATGCGATCCGATAGATGTAAGTCGAAAAGGCATATTGAGTGTGGTATCGATCAAGTGCAAAGTACACGCGTACAAAGGTCTCCTGCGCGAGATCGACCGCCTCTTCGTAGTCATTCAAAAATCTGTAGAGATAATTCGTTATCGGGTTTCGATAACGGTCCATTATCTCGCCGAAAGCGGCCTGGTCGCCGCTCTTCGTCGCTTCGATAAGTTCGTGATCACTCCGCTTTGCATCAGGCATCGGCGGCTGAATGCCTCCTCGGCCTGCAAAATCGAATTTGTCGAGCGCCATACATCCATATCTTTTTACAACACCGATCGAGCAACAAGAAAGGCCGCCCGGCAATTTGAATCACGCCGAACGGCCAAAATTGTTGCGAAATATATCACCCGCGCCGGTTACATGTCCGAAGATCGCACCGTCATCACAAGAAAGATAACGCCCGTCGCCCCAGGCAGATTTAGGGTGCCGATGAGCGTCGGCGTGTTTTCGGCAAGTCCAACTTTGCTCAGGCTGACGCCGATAGCCTCGTATTGGAAGGTCGGCGTGCTAGTTCCGCCGTCGCCACGCGAGCTGCCGAGAGAAACAGGCACTCGTATCCCGAAGCGAAACGACTGCGCCTGAAAGCCGGGCTGTCCTTTCGCTGTCGGCATATTCCGAAGGTTCGCCATCGTCCATTCGAGAAAGGACTGCGGCGAAGTGTCGGCAGCATCTTTGCCAAAAAAACTGCCCACGCTCTTGTACTCGAAATTGCCGGAGTTCGCGATGCGTCCGAGAAGAGTACCTGCAAGCCGATAATTGGTGAATGTGAAATTAGCTCTGATCTGCTTGGGAACGGACGACAGACTGGCGGGCAGGTCGCCTCTCGTGCCGTCGTTTGAGCCGACGAGCAGATGAAGCGAGACGTCGTAACTTGGCTCGACTTGCATCGCGGAGCGTGGACCGTCTGCTTGAGCGGATGAAATGATCGTAGAGATGGCAACAACGCAAAACGCAAGGACCGCCGAGCGCAACGGGCTTTTCTGATTCATAGGTTTCTCCTTTGCAAATATCGTGGGAATGCAAAGCCTTAAACCCGTGAGCCGCGGCAAAGTTGCAAAAATTACTCTTGGTCTTTAGAAATGTGTCGGAAACTTATGTGTCGCTAAAAAGATTCTCATCCACCTTCTGTCCGAACGTGATCGTGCCGATCTCGGTCTCCTCTATCACCTTTCCGTTGGCTGTCAGAACGATTCGGTAAGGAACGAGTGTCCCTTGGGCAGAATTGTGATTGTAGAATTTGCGCTTGTACTTCACGCCGCCATCTTCGTACGAGATCGCCATTATGCGGTAGGACTTAACGCTGATATGGAACCGCGCCGTGCGTCCTTTCTTGTCCGTAACATCGATCAGATGCATTTCGACGCCCATCTCTTTATCTTTACCGGCGAGTACGAGCGTTGACTCATTCTCCTTGTAACGCAGCAGCATATCAGGGCCGCGAAACACGGCATTCTCAAACGCCTTCGCGGCATCTTCGCGAGGATCGAAGCGAGTACGGTTGAGCAGACCGAAAAGCTTATCTTCGTTTTGTACCAGAGCGTAACGAGCGTTGGGGAAATCCTGATCGAGCCTGATCTTGTCCTTTTCTAATTTGCTGCCCCGAATTACGAACCGCTGGTACGACGCCTGCTCCGTTTTGCCGTCGTCCGCGGTGAAGGTGGTCTTGCCGCGCTCGATCGTCGTCTTCCTGATTTGATCGAGCAGGACTCGCCCTCCGCCGAGTCCATAGATGAAGATCGTGCCCTCGGCGATCTGCTCGGCAGTCGCGCTAGCCTGCGGCGCTTTATTCTGCGCCTGTCGGGCGGGCGTCGGGCTAGGGCTCGGGCTCGCTTGCGGAGCCGCAATTACGTTTGGCGTACGCGCGGGCGTCTGCGCCCCGACACCGGCCGCGACACTAACGACAATGAGCCCAACAAAAATTAGACGTACAACGACCACGTGAAAATCTCCCAAAAATTGTTTACGCTTTTGTGCGGATCCGAGCAAACGCGGATTGTAGCACACCTATATCGAGAATCGGCAGGCCAAGGGGAAAGTGCCGTTTTTCGACTGTAAAAGAGATGTCTTTTCGCCGAGAATAGATGCTTCGACTTGAGCGATTTGCGAATGTTTCACGTAGCCCTTTTCGAGCCGGAGATACCGCCGAACACCGGCAACATTGCACGCCTCTGCGCCGCGTTTGCGACGCCGCTCCACATCGTGGGCGTGACAGGATTTAGGATGGATGACCGGACGCTTAAGCGTTCCGGACTCGACTATTGGGAGCACGTCGATCTTCACCGCCACCTCGACCTCGCCGAACTCGCCTCAGCCCTGCCGGCGTCTCGACTCCTCTATCTGACGACCAAAACGACGCGTTCACTTTATGAATTCAAGTTTCAACCGGGCGACTGCCTGGTCTTCGGGCCTGAAACACGCGGCCTTCCCGACGAGTTGTTAAAAGCGAACGCCGCTCACTGCCTCACCATTCCTATGCAAAACCCGAATGTGCGCAGTCTGAATCTCGCCACGAGCGTGGGCATTGTTCTCTCTGAAGCGATACGTCAGAATCGCGCCTGAAGCTTAGATTTTTATGTCCTCGGCAATACTCCGCGCAAACTCTTTCATCGAGTCCGCCTCTTTTGCCTTTCACGTGCTAATCCGTCATTATGATCGTTTGCCCTGAGGCACAAAATCACGACTATGCTCAGCCCGGATAAGATTAGAAACATCGCTATTATCGCCCACGTTGACCACGGCAAAACGACGCTCGTGGATGCGATGCTCGCCCAGTCCGGCACGCACCGAGACAATGAGACGGTCGTCGATCGAGTGATGGACTCGATGGACCTCGAGCGTGAGCGCGGCATCACGATCATGGCGAAAAACACGTCGGTTCGTTACGGCGATTACAAGATCAACATTCTCGATACGCCGGGCCACGCAGACTTTGGCGGCGAGGTAGAACGCGTTCTGAAAATGGTCGACGGCATCGTCCTCCTCGTCGACGCGGCCGAGGGATGCTTGCCGCAGACGCGTTTTGTGCTGCGAAAGGCACTGGAATTAAAGCTTCCCGCGATCGCGCTAGTCAACAAGATCGACCGCCACGACTCGCGGCCCGAGGAAGTCGTCGATGAGATCTACGACCTTTTCATCGACCTCGGTGCGAACGATCAGCAGATCGAATTCCCAATTCTCTACTCGATCTCGCGAGACGGTATCGCCAAGAAGGCTCTCGCAGACGAAGGCAAGAACCTCATCCCGCTCTTCGATCAAATAATCGAAACTATCCCTGCGCCACACGCATTGCGTGACGACGCGCTGCAGCTCCTGGTCGCAAATATCGATTACAATGCGTTCGTCGGACGCCTCGCGATCGGCCGCATATTTTCAGGCGAGATCGCTAAAAATCAAGAAGTCGCGGTCTGTAAACGCGATGGTTCGGTCGTAAAAACGCGCGTAAAAGAGCTTTTCGTTTTCGAAGGGCTGGAACGCACGACGGTCGATAATGCCGGCACCGGCGAGATCGTTTCACTCGCGGGTTTTGACGACGTCGAAATCGGTGAGACGATCACGCTCTTCGATAATCCCAAACCGCTTCCGGTCATCGCAGTTGACGAGCCGACGATCTCAATGATCTTTGGCGTGAACACGTCGCCATTCTCGGGCCTCGACGGAAAATTCGTCACATCGCGACAGATCAAGGAGCGATTAGACCGCGAGCTTCTGGGCAACGTGGCACTTCGCGTCGAAGAGACCGAGGCTGCGGAACAGTTTAAGGTATCCGGCCGCGGCGAATTGCAGCTCGCGATCCTGATCGAAATGATGCGTCGCGAAGGCTACGAGGTTCAGGTCTCGAAGCCCGAGGTCATCACGAAGAAAGACGATAAGACCGGCGAAACCCTTGAGCCAATCGAGCTTGTTGTAGTGGATGTTCCCGATGAATTCATCGGCGTCGTCACCGAGGCGATGGGCCGCCGCAAGGGTCAGATGACCAAGATGATCAACAACGGCTCGGGTCGTGTTCGGTTGGAATTCGAGGTTCCGTCACGCGGGCTGATCGGTTTTCGCGGCGAATTCCTGACGGAAACAAAAGGTACCGGCTTGCTCAACACGCTGTTCCTACGCTTCGACAAACACCAGGGAGAGATGAAATCCCGCCAGACGGGCTCGCTCGTTGCCGACAGGATGGGCGAAACAAATACCTATGCTCTCTATAACTTACAAGAGCGTGGTGTGCTCTTTGTAAAGCCTCAGGTAAAGGTCTACGAGGGAATGATCATCGGCGAAAACGCTCGCGCGGTCGACCTCGACGTCAACGCGATCAAAGAGAAGAAGCTCAGCAACATGCGCACGACATCCGCCGATGAAGCGATGCGTCTCGTCCCGCAGCGTGAGATGTCACTCGAGCGCGCACTCGAGTTCATCGCTGACGACGAGTTGATCGAGGTAACGCCAAAATCGATAAGGCTGCGTAAGCGCGTGTTGAAATCTAACGAACGTCCCAAGAAATAGCCTCGAAAAGCAGGTAAGACCTTTTAGTGATTATGCCGGACGGATCACGCCTTCGAACACGGAACCGCCGCGCCGGACCGTAGGCTTTACCTCATTTATTAGCCTCGCTTTTTTCACTGTCGTGACGCATCGCCCGACAAACTTTTCCTGTTTAGGCGTGCCATTGTGGGTCATCGCCTTTCCGCGGGCGGTGAGATACAAGTTTAGAATTAACTGGCTGATCAACGTAGAGACCAAAGGAGAAAAATAATATGTCAGACACACACAAACAGCTCATTGAAAAAGTAAATGCGTCGTTCGAGCAGACCCAACCGGAAACTTTTCTTGCTATGTGCGCCGAAAATGTCACGTGGCGGATGGCCGGTCACGCGGTGCAGGAGGGCAAGGCCGCGGTGCGGGAATTTATGGCTGCGATGGGCGAGATGGAACCGCCGAAGATCAACATTACTTCGATCATTTCGGACGGCGACCGTGCCGCCTGCTATGGCGATATGAGGATGAAACATAAGGATGGGTCAGAGGCCGAATTCGACTACTGCGACATCTATAGATTTGAGGGGGAAAAGATCGTAGATCTCACCTCGTTCATGTCGAGATCGCCGGGCAGAAGTTCATTGCGCTAAATGGCGGGCCGCAATTTAAATTCAGCGAGTCGGTCTCATTCGTCATCGACTGCGAAACGCAGGACGAGGTCGACTATTACTGGTCGAGGCTCACGGCCGACGGCGGCCAGGAGTCGCAATGCGGCTGGCTAAAGGACAAATTCGGCGTTTCATGGCAAGTCACGCCGCGACGCCTCATTGAGTTGTTAACGGATCCCGATAAAGAGAAAAGCGGACGCGCGATGCAGGCAATGTTAGCGATGAAGAAGATCGACATCGCGAAGCTCGAGCAGGCCGCCGCCGAAAGCTGATTCTGCCGGTGCGAACACGACGAACTTCCTTTTGGTACAGTCGCTGTTTGGCCCGGGCTTCGGACCGCCGATCGGACGTCCGTTCACTGCTCAGTTGGGAGCTAGATTTACTTTCTAGTCTCGATTAGGTTGGATAATAAAGGCCGGATCTCAACTTACGAGATCCGGCTTTTTCTTTTCTCTTTCCGACTCGGCAGTTTTGCGGGAATCTCTTCTTCGTCTTTCTCTCGTTCGTACCGCTCATAGCCGTGAGCGTCGTCATAATAGTAGCCGTGGTCGCGCTGATCCTCGGCCCACGCACCTTCCTTTTCTGCCGGCAATTCCGACTCACCTTTTTCTGTACACTTGGTTGCCCGCGGCATAAATCAACTATAATCGAAGTGAATAATTAAGTTCGAGGTTTTATGAAAGTTGATCGATTTCTTAGAATCGCCGTGTTGGTGCTCTGTTCTCTCTCCGCGAATGCGTCGCTTGCACAGCAGCCGCCTTTTCCGCCCCAAGCCGATAACGAATACCAGGCCGGTGCGACGCTCTGGATGCAAAAGGCTGCCGAGTATCGCGCACTCGCGTATCAGGCATTCAATCTCGCACGCTGGCAGCTCGACGCCGATTTCGACAGGAAGAATGTAAAACGATTGCCGAAAGCCGAACGCAGTCGCCCGCGCGCAATCATCGTCGACATTGACGAGACCGTGCTCGACAATTCGCCTGATCAGGCACAAGGGTTGAGAAAACGCGAGGCATTCAATCTCGATCGCTGGTACGCGTGGGGCGAGATGCGAAAAGCAAAGGCGATTCCGGGCTCAGTCGATTTCGTCAACTATGCCGTCTCAAAAGGCGTTAAGGTTTTTTACATCTCGAACCGCGATGACGTCCAACAACAAGCGACGATCGACAATCTCAAGAGGGTCGGTTTTGCGGATGTAAATTCCGAAAACGTCCTGCTTCGCCCTAAGGATGCGCAGGGCAACTCGGTCTCGACAAAAACTCCGCGACGCGAGTCAGTCTCATCTCGATACCGCATCGTGCTCATCCTCGGCGATAACCTTGATGACTTCTCCGACGTATTTGAACGCAGATCAATCGCGGACCGCTTCGCGGAGACGGACAAGATAAAGAACGATTGGGGCAGACGCTGGATCGTATTGCCAAACGCAATGTACGGCACCTGGGAAAACGCGATTTACGAATACGGACGCGGCCTCACGGATGCGCAGAAAACAAAAAAACGTTCCGACGCCCTCGAATTGCCTTAGCAGGCAGAACCGCCTGCGTTAGCGGGCGGCCAGTTGCTCCCTTAGAAAAGTCGCTTTCGTTATGCATATCAGAGCTATTTCGCCCGTATTCGTCCGCCTCGTTATTACCTGTATTTTATTCGGCTGTCACGTAACGGCCCAAAATCTCACTGTCCGCGAGATCATGGCCGAACCGTCGATCGCGGGAATGCGCGTAGAGGGCGAGAAGCTCTCGCCGGACGGCAGCAAGGTAATTTTCCTCTGGAATGCCGAGGGCAAAATGCCGCGCGATCTTTACCTGTCGTCTACCGACAAAGCTGATGCGAAGGTGATCCTGCCTGCCGCCGAGCTACCGAAACCTGTCGCGACTCCGACTCCCGAAAATAAATTGGACTACGGTCTGATCGTTCGCGATGATTTTGTAAAATCACGTGAAAATGCTCTCGGCAATTTCGAGTGGTCGCCCGACTCGTCGAAACTACTATTTTCCTATTCCGGCGATCTTTATGTGATGTCGCTCCCGGACCTTAAGCCGAAACGATACACAAAAACGCAGTCGCCGGAATTTGCTGCGCGTTTTCTTGATAACGATCGCATCATCTTTTCGCAGAGCGGCAATATCTTTATACTCAATACTGCCGACGCCACTCTCGTTCAGCTCACGCGCGAAGCCAATCCTCAGACGTTTATTTCTGTCTCGCCCGGCGTGGCGAATAAACAGGGCACGATGGTCGCCTACACTGTCTCGGACACGTCGAAAAATCGCGCCCTTTTTGTTCCGAATTATCTCGACGAATTCGTCCAGGCCCCGACGGTGCGACGAGGCTGGGGCGAACACAAAGTCTTAGTCACTGCCGCGGACGGCAGCCGCGAAGCTCCGGCCGAGATAAAACTGCCGAAAGCGGGGGGCGTCAGCGGATTCAGGAGAATGGTTTGGACCGCTGATGGAAAAAATCTAATTGTCGATCGCGTCGATAAGGACACAAAACGCCGCCAGCTTTTCTACGTCTCAAATGCTGGCGATAAATCCGAAAAAATCTCCGTCATCACGGAGGAAACCGACGACAAATGGCAGGCTCCGCTCTCTGCGATCTTCGAGCCGAATCCGCGGAACGCCAACGAACTTTTCTATGGATCGGAACGCGACGGATACAACCATCTTTATCTCGCCACGCTCGGCGTCGATGGAGCCTTCGCGACGAAGCAGCTTACAAAAGGAAATTGGCAAGTCGAATGGGCAAAATACGTCGCGGACGGTAGCCAGATCGTCTTCTCTTCGACCGAGAAGACAGCCGCGGAGCGTGAATTCTACACCGTCTATCCTGCGACGGGTGAGCAGCTTGCGATCTCATCGCAGGCAAAAGGAATGCGCACGCAGCCGCAGATGGATGATCAGAATGCCGAGCCGATTCTGCTATTCAGCCTCTCGCAATGGAATCGCCCCGACGATCTCTATTCCCAGAAAGTTTGTCCAAAATGCAGCATGCTGCACCTGCCGCGACAGCTAACAAAGACGGCGCCGGAGACCTTCTCATCGCGCAAATGGATTGAGCCTAGGATCATTGACATCCCTTCGCGTGACGGCAAGAAGATTCCCTCAAAGATTTACCTGCCGACAGATCACGATCCGAAAAAGAAGTATCCGATGGCGATCTTCGTCCACGGGGCGGGCTATCTGCAAAACACGATCAACGGCTGGAACAACTATTATCGCGAGTTTATGTTCAACGACCTTCTCGCGAAAAAGGGTTATGTTGTGCTCGACATCGACTATCGCGGCTCGGCCGGTTACGGACGCGATTGGCGTACGGATGTGTACGATTTCCTTGGCGGCAAGGATTACGAAGACCATATCGACGCGATCGACTATATGGTCAAAAACTACGGCGTAAATCAAAGCAAGATTGGTGTTTACGGCGGCAGTTATGGTGGCTTTAGGGCGGGCATGTTGGTCACGCGCGCTCCCGAGCGTATCGCAGCGGCCGCGGCACTCCGACCTGTTTTCGATTGGAAAAACTACTACGCCGCAAATCCGCAGTACACCGCTCAGCGCCTCGGTTTCCCGGACAAAAATCCCGAGGCCTACAAGCGAAGCTCACCGATCACGTATGCCGAAAAATTGGAGCGACCGCTGTTGATACTCCACGGCATGGCCGACGACAACGTCTACGTGCAGGATTCGCAACAGATGATCGAAAAGCTGATTCGACTCGGCAAGACGCAGTATTTCGAAGCGATGCTCTATCCCTCGGAAAATCACGCTTTCGTCCGTCCCGAAACCTGGGCTGACCAGTACGAGCGTATTTTGGCTTTATTCGAGAAGCATTTAAGGTAGGACGTTGAACCACCCAGGCACATAGAACCTGTAGAAATACGTCTATCCTCTCTGTGTTCTATGTTTCCGTGTGGTTAAATCTTGTCTATGCGGATTTTGGTCACCGGCGGCGCCGGATTTATTGGATCGCACCTCTGCGAACGCTTGTTGTCGGACGGCAACGAGGTCATTTGCCTCGACAATTTCTTCACCGGGCGAAAGGTGAATATCGAGCATCTCCTCGATGATAAATATTTTGAACTCGTCCGGCACGATGTGACCGAGCCGATCCTCCTTGAGGTCGATCGGATTTACAACTTAGCCTGTCCCGCATCTCCGGTCCATTACCAGTACAATCCGGTCAAAACCGTAAAGACTAACGTGATGGGCATGATTAACATGCTCGGCCTCGCAAAGCGCGTTCACGCCCGAATTCTGCAGGCGTCGACGAGTGAGGTTTATGGTGATCCGCTCGTGCATCCTCAAACCGAGGACTATCACGGCAACGTCAATCCCATCGGCCTTCGCAGCTGCTATGACGAGGGTAAACGCGTCGCCGAAACGTTGATGATGGACTACCATCGTCAGAACAAAGTCGACACGCGCATCGTCCGCATATTCAACACGTATGGGACACGCATGCTCGAGAATGACGGCCGCGTCGTATCAAATTTTATTGTCCAGGCCCTTCGCGGCGAGGAACTTACGATTTACGGCGATGGATCGCAAACGCGCTCCTTTTGTTATGTGAGCGATCTTGTCGATGGGCTGATTCGCCTGATGAATGTGGAGGCTGACGACGCGCACTTGCCCGTAAACATCGGCAATCCAGGTGAATTCACGATGAAGGAACTCGCCGAAGAGGTAAGCCGTGCGACGGGAAAAGAGACCAAAATCCGCAATTTTCCGCTACCGGCCGACGACCCAAAACAGCGCCAGCCCGACATCACCCGGGCCAAAACCTTGCTAAACTGGGAGCCAAAAATGCCTTTAGTCGAGGGTTTGAAGAAAACCGTCGAATATTTCGAGGGCGTGGTAGGATAGTTTTGATTTACCGCAAAACGCTGGGGCCGCAAGGATGTTTAGCTGGCCCCTTTGCGTTCTTTGTATCTTTGCGTTAAAAAATCCACTTTATGAAAATTCTTATTACAGGCGGGGCCGGTTTTGTCGGCAGTCATCTCGCGGACAAATTGCTTGGCGAGGGCCATGTGGTAACGGTCATCGACGACCTCTCTACCGGTCGCTACGCGAATATTTCGCATCTCGAGGGAAACCCAAACTTCCACCTGATTATCGACACGGTACTTCACGCTGAGCTGATGGAGCGGTTGATTCGCGAGACAGACCGCGTCTATCACATGGCGAGTGCGGTCGGCGTTCGACTGATTATGGAACAGCCGGTGAAGACGATTGAGACGATCTTTCACGGCACTGATGTCATTCTCAAATTTTGCTCGCGTTATCGAAAGCGCGTCCTGATCCCGAGCACGTCCGAGGTTTACGGCAAGGGCGTTTCAGTTCCCTTCCGCGAGGACGACGACCTTTTAACCGGCGGCACCGACAAGCACCGATGGGCATACGCCTGCGCCAAGACGCTCGACGAATTTCTCGCTCTCGCACACTGGAAAGAAACGCAGCTTCCGGTCGTCGTAACGCGCCTATTCAATACGGTCGGCCCGCGGCAAACCGGACAATACGGGATGGTCGTCCCGCGATTTATCCATGCAGCTATCAGGAATGAAACGATCGAGGTGCACGGCGACGGTAATCAATCGCGATGCTTCGGGCACGTCGCAGACGTCGTTGAGGGCCTCGTCAAATTGATCGAGACGCCGGCGTGTTTCGGCACCGTCGTGAACCTCGGCAACAGCGAAGAAATGTCGATCAACGATCTGGCTAAACGCGCCATCGAGCTCACCGGCAGCAAGAGTGAAATCAAGTACATCTCATACGATGAGGCCTACGGGGCGGGCTTTGAGGATATGCAGCGTCGGGTGCCGAGCCTCGAGAAAGCTGAGCGTATGATCGGCTACAAGCCAACGCGCTCGCTCGATATGATCATCAATGATGTAGCGGCCGAGTATCACTCCTCCCAACCGGATTCGTCACAGCATGCGAAAGTTTAGTCTAGTCAGTCTTTTCCTCCTGTTTCTCGCCGCGAGCTCACTCGCGCAGTCTACGGGCGGGTTGAAAGGCCGCGTACGCAGCGGCTCCGGCAACGGCATCGCAAATGCCTCGATCGTGGTTCGCTTCGATGGAAAAGACGTGAAATCTGCGACGACGGACAGCAAGGGACGTTTCGAAATGGGCGGCCTCTCGTCAGGAAAATACAATCTCGTGATCGATGCTAAAGGTTATTCGACGGGCGTGAAGTACGACGTCGACGTTAGACGCGGCAGCATTCGCGATCTCGGCGATCGGCTAATTCTCTCGACCGATCAGGGCACTCTAGTCATCATCAAGGGCAGCGTCTTTTACAAAGAAGGTACGAGTCTGTCGGGTGCAAAGGTCGAACTCGAGAAGGTCAACGGCGACGGCTCGACAGAGCGAGTGGCATCTGGTTTTTCGACATACACCGGCGAATTTACATTCCGTCGGCCCGAGTCCGCGGCGAAATACCGCATAACAGCCAAATTCAACGGAGCCTCCGGGTCAAAGGAGATTGACGTCGATATGGCCGCGATTTATCGACTGGCGATCACGCTCGATGTTTCCCGAACACAAAAATAGCTAATTAATGGTCTCGGAGATCTCTTCGGCGGGGCGGTTGGATTCGAGGTTAGCGTTGTCCGTAACGATCAGGGGAAACTCGTCGAGGACCACCGCATTTGCGATCGTTTGTACCCAATAAGTCCCGGCACTAGGAAACACGACGTTTACAAAAAAGCTCACGTTGTCGGCAAAACCGCCGGGAGCGAGGTCGATACTCGTCGGCTGCGAGGTGACGACAAGGTTCGATTTGTCTGGTGAGAGGATCCGAATCTCCGTTTGGTGATTACCCTGACCGCGCCAGTGGTTAATCACGGCAAATTTGATGAGCGAGACTGGCAGTTGCTCGACCATGATGTTCTGAAAAATGCCCATCAGCGAGATCTTGTTGCCCATCTCGATGCGAACGTCGTCACAGAGCAGGGTGTATTCGAGCTTTAATTCGGGAATATCCATCTTGATTACGCATCATGTGTCCACACAAACGGGCGTCACATGTAGCTTCGATTTTTGCCTTTCACGTGTGCGAGGTCAAGAGTATAATCCACCTAAACGCTTCTCTCACTCACGACTTATGCTCGAATACGTCCTAATCGGCCTTTTACTCGTTCTGCTGGGCATCGTTGGGCTGCAGTTTACCTATATGTTTTACCTCGAGCGGATGGACCGGGAGCGCAAAAAGCACGTCCGATACCTCGAACGCGAAAATCGCCGTCTCGCGGACAGCCTGACGAGGGCCGAAGGACGCCTCTCGGATCAGGCGACCGTTCTTGAACAGGTTTACCCCGAATACGCCCTCAGCGAAGACGAGGCATGGGCAGACGTCTTAGATGAACGCTAAAAATCGAGCTCGGCAATCGTCGCACCCGAGCTTCCCGAAAATTCAGGTGCATTCTTGAAGGACTTTACAAACGCCGTCTCCGACAAAACTTTCCGCACAATCTCACGCTGAATGCCGATACCCTTGCCGTGGATGATCCGCACGATCCGGAATTTCCGATCAAACGCTTCGCCGAGATACGCCTCGACGACCGCACGGATCTCTTGCGGCGCGAATGAGTGCAGATCAATAGAATCTGTGATCTCGACCTCGAACGGCTCTTCAAATGGGGACTCGTTTTGCATCAGGGAATCTTCGATTTCGCTTGATATTGCGCGACGTCCTCCGGCGGATTTACCCGCAGCCGGCCCTTATCGCGAAAAACGGTAAACGACTTTGCGTCCATCGAGCCCGCCGGCCCGCGAAGGTTTACGGTGAACGTTTTGCTATCGCCGCGGCCTTCAACTTTAAGCGGAAGTGCTCCCCAAACTTCGGTGTTGTTAGGTGTCCGCCAGACTGTGTAGTAACTCTGATTGTACTTATCGAAAGCGAGCACTACTATGCCGTCAAAATCGGGCTCGAGGCCCTCTACTGACTTTACGGCATTCGTGCGGGTTAATATCACCCAGCTTCCCGGCGTGGTCGTACGCGTTACGGCCTTTTCGGCGTTCTCGCTGTCGAGTCGCTGCCAGGTCACGAATTTTTTGTTGTTCTGCTGAAAAAATACAATATCGCTCGGCACCTGCAGCTCCACCTGTCGCCCAAACAACCATCCCGCCGGAGCCGGCGATACCGACCGATCCAGCCGAACCTGATACCAGATGTCGTATTTATCCTCGAGCTTATCCGGCTCACCCGCTTCTTTCGCCGCCTCGATCTCCTCACTCTTCGAACGTCGAACCGTTTTCTGCTGTCCCCTCGGGGCATCATCGACATCCGGAGCCTCCTGCTTGGGCACAAATTTCCAGTTCATGATGTCGAACGTCGAGCCATTCGCAAGCTTGAACAATACATTCTCCGGCGTCATATCTGGAGCGGCCCGCAGATTCGAGGCACTGCGAATAATGCCGGCCGCTTGCGGAGTTTGATTCGTGAACTGCTCAGCAAGCTTTTTTGATCGCTCGAGCGTCTCGCTCGTGATCACGTTCTGTGCCTCGATCCACCCTTCCGTCAGGGCCTCGTCTCGCGCACGAACGCGATACCACGGCACTTTTTCATGCTCGACCTGATCCAGAACGTCGAGCGTATCGCCGCGATTTACTTCCAAGAGGTCCGCAGCCACGACAGAAAACGAGGTACGAATCTGCGCCGTCTTCGCGATAACGGTTGCAGTATCGGCCGTGCCCAAAACGTCGGAAACGCCGCCTACGGCAGAGTCAACAAAAGTGCATGAGCTCGCCGCGAGCAGGAGCGAAAATAGCAGGACGGCGGTGGCAAATCGTCTCTTCATTTGATTTTGGCGATGGCCTTTCGCCACACATTATAGCCCAATCGATCGAGCAAATCCTTTTGCCTGCCTTTAAGCTTTTCTGACACTGTGAGGCCGCGCCCGCTCGCCTTGTTCGTTGGTTCGAGGCCGGCATACGCAATGTAAGTCTGCCAATCTATCGCCGCGTCGCCCTTTATAAAACGCTCGACTATCGGCGCGAGTTCCGGCCATTCGGCCATTGTCGCCAGCACGGCATCGTTGCCATCGGTACGAGGCTGCGAGTTTCGATATCGCTGGTAAACTGAGCGCAGAATATCCGCCGAAGACCGTTTGCCGCGCGACTTTTCCAGCATGGCCAGATCGCACAGAAATGCCGCCACCATTCCGCGTGCATATACTCGCGTGTTCTCACCGGCGAAACGTTTTCGCGATGCTTCGATCAGACTCAGCCGCGATTCCTGACGGGAGTCGATCGTATGGGCTCGCGACAGCACGTCGAGAAAATTGTCAAAGCTGATTGTATTTGTCATGACGCCCATTTTCGCCGACTCGTATAACGCAAAGCCCTCGTAAAACCAGTCGTAATTGCCGCTAAGATTTACGCCGTTTGGCATCCAGAAATGAAAGATCTCGTGCCTCAGTTGTTCGTGCAGACGCCGCTGCGACTGAGACGCAAATGGCATGTCCGATGAGATGATCACTGACGTGGCGCCTCGCGTGTCGGCTTCCCAATTCCCCGGATCGAACCGCGTCGGAAACTTCGAGACGCCGATCAGAAAAGTCTCAGCCGGCGCTTCACCAAAGATCTCCCTATATCTCGCGAATATCTCCAACGAAATCGCGCCAGCCTCGTCGTCGGTGAAGTGCCAACTGTCAGAAATGGATAGCCGTATCGCGGACTTGCCAGATGCGAAAATTTTTTCGCGGCGATCCCTTCCGAGTATAAATACCGCTTTCTCGACGTTGGCTACCTGATAAACACCGGGCTCTTTCAGGATTTCGGTCGTAGTAATTTTCCAGCCGGCCGGGACCTCAATCGTGATCTGCGCGGTCGTGGCTCTCACTTGCGGGATTAGATCATCGAGCATCAGCAGCCCGCCGTTTTGATCGATCCAGGAGACATGGGCTGCGGCCGATCTTGCGGAGAGCGGTGTGAGGTCGACATTATAAGTAAATTGCGAGATGGCGCTATCGGAGGGCCGCGCCGTCAGCATTAGCCCGGTGAACCGTTTAGAGAGCGACGATGTTCCCGCAAATTCGTCCAGCCAGTCGAACTGCCGACCGACTTTGCCAATGAACGCCTCCGCAAACCTTCCGGTGACTTCAGCCTGCCCACGCTCGTCGATTTTGATTCGCAGCGTGATGTCCTGGCCTGACGTACTGCCCACGCAAAAGGCGCACAGAACTATCATTCCGGCGAGCGTTGACACCCTCCGCCCGAGCCCACTAAAATTGCCGTTTGTAACGAATCGCATCACTTACAGCATCTAGAGTAGAGTAATTCGATGAGCCTAATCAAAATCATCATTTTGCGTTAGTTTGAAGCGGTCGCAATCGGGCCGCTTTTCGCATTTTTATGACCGAACTTCGCAAGATCCGCCGCGCCCTCATTAGCGTTTCTGACAAAACAAATCTAGTCGGGCTCGCCCAGACATTGACGCGTCACGGCGCTGAAATTATCTCGACAGGCGGGACCGCGACGCATTTGCGAAAGGACGGCTTCGCCGTCACCGACGTTTCCGAGGTGACCGGCTTTCCCGAGATGATGGACGGTCGCGTCAAGACGCTGCATCCTAAAATCCACGGGGCTCTTCTGGCACTTCGTGACAATCCGGAACACGTCGCCTCGATGCGTGAACATAACATTACGCCAATCGATCTCGTCGTAGTAAATCTCTACCCATTCGAACAGACAATCGCAAAAGATGGCGTGCTGTTCGAAGAAGCTGTCGAGAATATCGACATTGGCGGTCCCGCAATGATCCGTTCGTCCGCGAAAAACTGGCGCGATGTCGCGGTAGTCGCGGATGTGGATGCGTACGACGACATCATTACCGAGCTCGACGCTAACGACGGGGCACTTTGTCTGGAAACACGGGCAAGACTCGCCGCCTCGGCGTACGCGCGCACGGCTCAGTATGATGCAAACATTGCTGGGTATCTTGCAGTCAAGACGGCACAAGCCCGCGGCGCCGTAAGCGGGGCCGGGATTCTTGGAAAGACCGAGGTGTCAAGTTCAGGAAAGCGGAGCGAAAAGGTCGATAGGGAATCCTCCAAGAATCATTCCCTCGGACTCCGCTGGCTCGCTGCCTTACGCTATGGCGAAAATCCACACCAGACGGCCGCTCTTTATTTGAACGAAGGCGGCGGCATCGCCGCGGCTAAGCAGCTGCACGGCAAGGAGATGTCGTTCAATAACTACGTCGATGCCGATGCGGCGTGGTCTCTCGTCAGCGACATCGACCAACTTGCGGTGGCGATCATCAAACACACGAATCCCTCGGGTGTCGGCACAGGGGCGACAACTCTCGACGCCTACAAACGGGCGCTTTCAACCGATCCTGTATCTGCCTTCGGAGGAATTGTTGCGTTTAATAGAAAGGTCGACGCCGACGCGGCCGTATCCGTCCTCGAGGTATTTTCTGAGGTCATCATCGCCCCTGACTTTGACGCCGACGCCATGGAAGTATTTAAGAGCAAAAAAAATCTTAGGGTGCTGCGCGTGGTAGCCGGAAATCCGAACGGTTGGGAGCGTGCGCAAGTCGAGTACAAACAGATCGCCGGAGGCTTCCTCGTTCAAGAGAAAGACACTCACCAACTGACCGATGCTGATCTCACCATCGTCACAAAGCGCCAGCCGACTGACGACGAACGAAAGGCGATGAGACTCTCGTGGACCGTCGCTAAGCACGTAAAATCGAACGCCATCGTCTTTGCGAACAGCGAACAGACCCTCGGCGTCGGAGCCGGTCAGATGAACCGCGTCGACTCTGTCCGTATCGCCGCCATGCGTGCCGAGCGATTCAATCTCGACCTAAAAGGTGCCGCTCTCGCGTCCGACGCTTTCTTTCCATTCCGCGACAACGTTGATGAAGCAGCGAAGTTCGGCATAACCGCGATCATTCAGCCTGGAGGCTCTATTAAAGACGACGAATCGATAGCCGCGGCCGATGAGCACGCAATTGCGATGGCATTCACGGGTATCCGCCACTTTAAGCATTGACACGAACTTGTATTCGTGTTAAAACTTTACACAATTAGGACGACTAAGGAACGCTCGAGGGGTTATTTGAGAAAATAAGTCCGTCGGGCTGTTGTCTTTTTTACCACCCCAGAATCAGGAGAATTATCATGACAAAAACCCTTCTAGCGATCGTCGCGCTTGCGACCGCCGCTCTTTTTTCAGCATGCACGCCGACGGCGACGAACACGGCGATCAACACGACTACCAACACGAACGCAGTCAAACCTGCTGCCGCCGCACCGACGCTCGACACACTCTTCGCAATGGACAAGGCCGCGAACGAGGCTTGGACAAAGAGCGAGACGAAATGGTTCGACGACAATCTCTCGTCCAAGTTCATCGCGTATTTCAATGGCCAGCGGACCGACAAGTCTGCCACGGTCAAGATGGTCGCCTCCTCGAAGTGCGACATCAAGTCGATGAACTTAACCGAGCCAGCGATGACAAAGGTCAACGACGACACATACGTGATTGTCTACAAGGGTGAGTTCGACGGATCGTGCACGATGGACGGCAAGACCGAAAAGCAGCCGAGCCCGGTGCGTGCCGCGAGCATCTGGATCCGCGAGGGCGGCAAGTGGATGGCCCTCTGGCACGGCGAAACGCCGATGATGGCGCCGACCAGCTCGCCGGCAACGTCGAGCGCGAATACGAACGCCAACACACGCCCCGCGGACAAGAAGGCGCTGGACACCAAGGCCGCCGATTCCAAGTCAGACTCAGCGATGGCCAGCACCAACAAAAGCGCCGCATCCAATTCCAACACGGCGTCACCGGCGGGACCGGCAAAGTCGGCGAACACGGATGCCCTTACTGCGCTTCACCAGCAGGGTTGGGAAGCTTGGAAGAACAAGGACGCTAAGTGGTTTGACGCCCACACGACGTCGTCTCTTTCCACTGTCGGCCCGGATGGCAGCTCCCTCGCCACGAAGGACGCCACGATCAAATACTGGACCGAAGGGATGAAGTGCGAAGGCGTCACAAAGGTCAGCGTCACCGACGGCCACGCCGTATCGGTCTCGCCGACCGTCGAGCTGCACACCTCAAAGGGAACGGCAGACGGCAAGTGCGACGGCCAGCCGAACGGCGACCTCTGGACTACCGCGGTTTACGTAAAGGAAGGCGAGGCGTGGAAGCTTGCCTTTATGATGGAAAATCCGCCGATGCCCGGAGCATAGGCTCTCGAATCGACTTAGGAGGAAAGGCCGTCGAATTTATTTCGGCGGCCTTTTTGTCTCTGCTCGATTCCCTTTCACTTAAACGACGAGACGCTCAGATCGTTCCCATCCGTCGTGACAGTGATCATGCCGCTCGTCCCCGTTTGCAACAGCGCAACACCTGCGTTGCTCCATCTTTCGACAACTTCCGAGTGCGGATGCCCGAACCGCGAACGGCGGCCAACGGAAATGATAGCGAACTCAGGCCGCGCTGCGTCGATGAATTGCGGCGTCGAAGACGTCCGGCTGCCGTGATGCGCGACTTTAACCACATCCACGTCCGCCATGGCGAGCCTTGATTCAGCCGTCCGCTCAATATCGCCGGTAAAGAGAAAAGACCGCTCGCCGTACGTAATCTTGATCACAAGCGAGCGGTCGTTCTCAGAAACCAAACTTGGATCCTCGGGCCCGGGAGACAAAACCTCAACGAGGGCGCCGCCGATATTTATGGCATCGCCAGCGGAAAGAAATCGAACGGGAATCGCTCGGCTTCGCACCACTTCGTCGACGCTTGCGAAATCCTCGCTTTGGCTCGCGCTTCTTTCAATTAACATCCAGCCTATCGAAAAGTTTGCGGCGACATCCGTGAACCCTTGGATATGATCCGCGTCGGCATGTGTCGCCACGAGATAATCAACGTGCGAATAGCCTTTCGCCCACAGTACCTGCGACACCACTAGCTCACCGATACCCTGCACGTCCGGTTCGAACGGCGCTTCGCCCGCGTCGCGTTCGCCACGATAGTTCACCCGTCCTCCGCTGTCAATCAGCATCGTGGTGGCGTCCGGGAATGTCACAAATGCCGAGTCACCCTGTCCGACATCAATAAAGTCCACGTTCAAACGTCCATTCGGCCTCGGTGCGCTCAGCGGATGAAAAACGAGAATCGCCGCGAGCATCGAGATGACGACGGCCAGGAACGCACTCGCACGGATCGCGAACCGTGACGGCCGTCTCAACGCAAACAAATTCCACCGCTGTAAAACGAAGGTTAAGACAATTAACGGCACGAAATATACCGCATAGAAAGCGCGTCCGTTCTCGACATACGCCGGCACACGAACGCGTGTCAGTCCTTCGCCTGCCATCAGCCGCGGAAGCGCGAGCATTATCGCATTTGCGATCTCTGCCAGTGTAAAGAAGGGCAGGGCGGGCCCCTCGCTCAGCCGCAGAAATGCCGCTCCGAGTACCGCCGCAAAACTCTCGACGGCAATAAAAATGCCGACCCAAATATTCAGGACTACCGCGGAAATAGACGCCGTATGAAAATAAACGATGAGCAGTGGCAGCATCGCGATCTGCACAATCAGCGAGACAATGACGCCCTCAAACAAATATCGCGCCGTTCGCTGCCAAATTGTGCCCGCGAGTCGCGGCAAGTACGGACGCTTCGAGATGCCGCCGGACCAGACCTGCTCGCCGAGCTCCACTTTCCACGCGATAGGATTCCAGTAGAGCGTCTCGGCGAAACGCTTTAGTCTTTCGCCGACATTTGGCGGAAATGGCTCTCTTGATTCGGGCATCCATGTGCCGACGGCTCGCAATTTGGTGATGAGCGGAAACGCGAGAGCGACAATCGCTGCGACACTAACGAGCGTTAGTTGAAATGACGGATTAAACAGATCCGACGGTCGCCAGACGAGCAAAATGAGCGCCGAGCCCGCGAGAGAATTGATGAGATTGTGTTGGCGAAATATCGCTGCGCCGAACGAGATAACCGCAAACATCACCGCGGCACGCACAACCGGCACGTCCGCGCCGACTGCGATCGTATAGGATGCGAGAACCGAGTTTACGATGAGGAACCGTGCCCAACGGTTTCTCGTAAACCTTGTCACCCCAAAATATAGGACACCGGCGATGAACGTGATGTGGAGACCCGAGATGACGAGAATGTGAAAGGTGCCGCCGTCACGAAATAGCTCGGCCGTCTCGCGATCAAGAAAATTCTTGTTGCCGAGCAGGCTCGCGATCATCACGCCGGCGGCACGCGCATTCAGATTCTCCCGAAAAATATTTACCCAATCTGCACGCGAACTGTAGATCAACGCCAGGGGAATAAAAACACTCTCGTCTGCGATATGCTCGACCAGGAAAGCAGACTTGACCGAACATGTCGCGTCGATTCCCTGCCGATCCAGGATCTCGCGACGCGGCGGAACTCCGGGGTTTCGGTACTCGTCTTCGCGTTGCAGATGGCACGCGACGCGAACTCTCGATCCGTAGATCAGCCTTACAATTCCAGATTCCGCCTCCGTCCTCGGAACAAAAACACGCACCCTTCCGGACGTATCTATGTACTCGCCTCGCACCGACAATCGTGTCGTCGATAGCGTGAGAAAAGATCCTTCGACCGCGCTCTCCGGAAAAGTCGAAAGCACGCCTTCTATCTCAACGGGTGTGGCCGACTCGACGCGGCCGCCGTCATAGAGAGAGCGGATGCGGTCCGGCGAGATAGATTGTCGCTCGGCGCTGATCGAAAGCATTCCGGCCGCGACAAAGCCGAGAACGACCGCGGTGACACCGATCGAGCTTGCGCGAAAAGCCATCGCGATCGCACATGCAAGCACGACAGCAACAACCGGCAGGTACAAATCTATTGCAAGAAAATTTGCGGCAAGCACGCCGATAGCGAATGCGGTGGCGAGGATGACTAGCGGCGCTCCGCTGAAATTAATAGGAGTTCTGAGGGCCGGCATCGAGCGAAAATTTTAGTGTGATATCAGTGGACGAATCTCAACGAACCGGCTCTCGCTCACACCTTGCACCAGCATCAGGTGTTCTACGCGGCGAAAGGCTCCGTGCTGTTCCCGGTGTTCCACGATCGCTTCGGCAGTTTTCTGCCCAACACCAGGCAACGCCTCGAGCTCTGCGACAGACGCCCTATTGATGTTGACGGTTCCAACCGCTGCTGGCTCTGCGGTTGCTTCGTAGACGATCCGCGAGGTGCACGCGAGCGATACGAGCGATAGCGAAATTAACGCGACCGCGAACAGCTTACCGTTCATTCCCAAGCGCTCCCTCGGCGACATCTTGGAGTTCATCGAGCGCTTTCTGCAGCACAGGACGAGCACGCGTCGAGCCATCCATCTCGCCGATCATGCCTTCGCGCACCATTGCGTCGAGGATCTTTGCAGCCCGCCCATAACCTATTGAAAGATGCCGCTGCAGCAGCGAGGTCGAGCCGCGCTTTGCATTGACGACGCACTTGAGCGCGTCGTAGAACAACGGGTCGCGGCGGCCCGGCGAATCCATTACGTCGTCGGTCAGCTCTTCGTCGCTCTTTGTGATCGTGTCGTCGTAGTTCGGCTCGAGGCCCTGCTCCTTTATAAAATCGACGACGGCCTTGATCTCTTTTTCATTCACGTACGCGCCGTGCACACGCGTGACACTCGACTGTCCCGGCGGCAGGAAGAGCATATCGCCCTGCCCGAGCAGGCTCTCGGCACCATTCGCATCGATGATCGTTCGCGAATCGACCTTTGACGACACTCGGAACGAAATTCGCGACGGGAAATTCGCCTTGATCAATCCCGTGATCACGTCAACGCTCGGCCTCTGAGTCGCGAGCACGAGATGGATTCCCACCGCGCGCGCCATCTGCGCGAGCCGCGTGATCGAATCCTCAACTTCCTTGCCCGAGACCATCATCAGATCCGCAAGCTCGTCGATGATGATGACGATGTACGGCAGCTTCTTATGCGGCTCGCCATTGTCGTCCCACTGCTCGAGCTCGTTTCGCCGCTTTGCCTCGACGTTATATCCGTCGATATTTCGCACGCCGTAGCCCGCGAGATCTTTATACCGCCGCTCCATCTCAACGACCATCCGTCGAAGCGCGTTCGCTGCCTTTTTCGGCTCGACAATAATCTCGTGCATCAGGTGCGGGATGCCTGCGTAGAGGCCAAGTTCGAGACGCTTCGGGTCGACCATGATGAATTTCACTTCATCGGGTTTTGCCTTGTAGAGGATCGACATTACGAGCGTGTTGACGCCGACCGACTTGCCGGCGCCCGTAGCACCGGCGATCAGGAGGTGCGGCATCTTTGCGAGATCGGCGACATATTTCGTACCGTCGATCGTCTTGCCGAGCCCGAGTGTCAACAGGCTCTCGCTCTTCCTAAATTCATCCGACTCGATAACTTCGCGTAAGTAAATCGTCTCGCGTTTTCGATTTGGCACCTCGATGCCGACATACGCTTTCCCCGGAATTCTATCGATGCGAATCGACTCCGCTTTCAGGGCGAGACAGAGGTCATCGACGAGGCTCGTCACGCGCGAATACTTCACGCCGGCCTCAGGCTTAAACTCAAACGTCGTGACGACGGGCCCGGGCGATTTGTGCATTATCTTACCCGGCACCTTGAACTCCGTCGTCTTGTCCACGATCAACTGAGCGGTTTCGACAAGTTCCTGGTCGCTGTGCCTAACGGACGGCGGCGGATCGGTCAGGAATCGCGACGAGGGCAGAACGTATTCGCCGTCGTAAAGATGCGGCTGCTCAAACTCGAAAATCTCGTCCGGCTCCTCGATCAAGACTGTTTCAGGAACGGGTTCGGGCTCGACATATGTCTCAACCGAGGGCGCCTCAGGCACGATCTCCGGCTCAGCCGCTGGCTCGATCTTTTCGTGTTCGAATAGCGGCACGGCTGGGTCGGCGATGACGATCTCGGGCTTCTCGCCGGCGAGCGACTTCTCGCGTTTGCCCTTCCGTTTCTCGGCACGTTTCTGCGCGAGCGAAATCTCGTCCGTGCGCGACTCGCGAAGACTGCCGCGCCATTCGGCAAGACGAATCTTAAAATTGTTCCACGCGAGGTCGAAGTGGCCGGCAAAACTCGCAAGCGTAAAGTTTGTAATCAGCAGGATCGACGAAGCGAACACCGCCGCAAGCAAAATGCCCGCACCCACACGTCCGATCACGTACGCCGTGCCCTGGGCCGCGGCTTCGCCGAGAATCGCGCCATACCCGCCAAACAGCGAGATCAATCCGGCGAGGGAAATCGCAAAGAAAACATAACCGGCAAAACGCGTCGCACTCGGCACTAGCGTATCCGACTGATAAACGCGCAAGGCGACTAGCAGAATCAAAATGGGCACCAGGTGGCTGGTCCAACCGATCGAATTAAACAGCAACGCAGCTACCGTCGCGCCGGCAACCCCCGTCCAGTTCTTGATCGGCAGCGAACTCGAGCTATTTGGCAGCCAAGTCCGATCCGTCACGCTACCCGAGACGAGACATAAAAAGACGAGCGCAGCGAGCGCCACGAGAATTAGTGCAATGACATCGTTCCAGCTCGAATGATCGACGCTCTTCGCTCCTCGTTTCTTGAGCAAGGTCGAGCCATCGGCAAGACAAAAATTTATCTCGTCGTCGTCGTAAGTCTTATTGCATGTCGGGCAAACTTTCACGCTTTAACTTTTCACTCGCCTCCACATCAGCACTTCCTTTATAAATCCGTCGATCTCGCCATCGAGCACCGCGTCTACGTCCGAGGTTTCGTGTTTTGTCCGCGTGTCTTTCACGAGACGATAAGGATGGAGAACGTAATTCCTAATCTGCGAACCGAACGAAATGTCCATCTTGGTTGCCTCGAGTTCGGCGGCGCCTTGACGTCGTTTTTCCAGCTCGAGTTCATAGAGTTTTGACCGAAGCACCTGCATCGCGACCGCACGATTCTGTATCTGCGACCGCTGATTCTGACAAGTTACCACAATATTGGTTGGGATATGCGTGATTCTCACGGCGCTGTCCGTGACGTTCACGTGCTGCCCGCCCGCACCCGACGAACGATAAGTATCGATGCGAAGATCCTTATCCTCAATGTTGACCTCGATGTTTTCGTCGATCTCAGGCGATACGAACATCGATGCAAAACTTGTCTCGCGCGAACCGCCCGAATTAAATGGCGAGATGCGAACCAGACGATGAACGCCCGCCTCAGCCGCGAGCAGGCCGTATGCGTAATCGCCCTCGATGCGAAACGTCGCCGACTTTATTCCGGCCTCGCCGCCCGACTGCTCGTCGAGAACTTCGGCCTTGAAGCCTTTCTTCTCCGCCCAACGCAGGTACATCCGCAGCAGCATCTGCGCGAAATCCTGCGCGTCGGTGCCGCCCGCTCCGGCCTGGATCGAGCAGATAGCGTTGTTCGCATCGGTCTCGCCAGAAAGCAGAGATTCGGTCTCTGCGAGCGAGACGTCAACGTCGAGTTTGAGGATTAATTGTTCGAGCTCTCTCGCCGAGTCGGCGTCGTCCGCCGCAAATTCCAATAGCACCTCGGCATCCGAAACGCCCGTCTCAAAACCCTTCTGCCGTGCGAGCGCCCTTTCGATCCGCGAGCGCTGCTGAACGATCTTTTGAGCCGACTCCTGATCGTCCCAAAAGCCGGGCTCCGAGATCGATTTTTCCGACTTTTCTAGATCCGCTTGTTTACCGGGCGCGTCAAAGAAACCTCCCAAGTTGGGCAACTTTTTCTTTGATCTCTTCGTATTTTGTCTGCAGGTCTATGAGTTCCATAAAACATCAGTTTACCCCAGAATATGCAAAAGACCTGCGTCGGATACTGAAGATCAGCAACGCAATCGTCACGATCGTGCAAAGCCACGCAAACCAGTCACCGTATCTGACATAGAACGTCAGTGAGCCGTCGGATTCGGAGACGCTCCAGACGCGCGTTGCTTCGGTATAGCTTGGCGCTTCGTCGAGCACCTGGCCGCGTTCGTTGATGTAGGCAGTGATCCCGACGTTTGTTACGCGAATCACCGGCCGGTTTGTTTCGACCGCTCGGAAGACAGCGTTTGCGAGATGTTGTCGCAGTACGGGTGTGGAGCCGAGGTAGCCGTCGTTAGTCATCTCGATCAGCACGTCCGCACCGTTCCGAACGTACTCACGCGAGAGCTGTCCGAAGTGCGATTCAAAACAGATCATCACGCCCGCCTTTGCGTCACCGAGCGGAAACAGATCGTACTCGCCTCCGTATGAGAAATTCCCGACAAAGCCCGGCACGATGCCTTCCAGCAGCGGGGGCACCGCCTCGCCAAACGGCAGAAGATAGATCTTGTCGTACTGCACCGCTTCGCGACCGTCCGGCCCGATCATCACCGCCGAATTAAAATACTTCCCCGTGACCTTGTCAGGCTCGGCAGAATTGAACAGCACACTCACACTATTCCGCCGCGCAAAGTCCCCGATAAACCGCTGAAACTCCCGATCGTCGTTGTACATAAAGTTCATCGGCGACTCGGGGAGGATGACCGTGGTAGGTTGTCGGTCGTCGGTTGACAGTTTTGAAAGTTCGAGCTCAGCCGCATCGATCTGTTCTTGGCGGAGACGCTCCAGATCGGAAGTCGTCAGGCCCTTCATCGGGACGTTAGGCTGAAGCGCAATAAGTTTCACAGCAGCCGGTCGTAGTGATTCAACGCCCCGCGGCCAGGTCCCAACGAGATACGATGTATAAGCGAGGCCAATCAGCGCTATGACGGCGAACCCAAAGTAGTACGGAAAGAAATTGTCGCCGACGACTCGCGACCTGTTCGCCCAGATGTAACCTGTCGACACAATTCCTCCCAACGCATCAACTAGATCTTGCCTTTGGCGAAGTGCATTCCATTGCAAAGCCACAGCTAAAACGAATGACGACGGAGCGAGCACGATGAAGGAGAGCAAAAGAACACCGCCATAGGTCGCAGCCTCTAGAGAACGCCCATTAAACGCCTGCGAATATCCAATCGCGTTCCAGTTATTCCCTATCAGCCAATAGCGCAGGAATTCGCTGAACACCCACCCGAAAGGCGCGGCGAGGAATGCCCACGATCCGAAGCGCCGGATGAGAATCGCGACTATGGCAGCAAAGATCCCGGAAAAGACTCCCGCACCGGCACATGCGATAAAGATTAAAAAATACGCGAGCGGCCAGGGCACGGATGCGTAGTGGATCGGCGCGTATGTGAGCCACCAGCACGTCCCGAAAAAGAATGCCGTGCCGAAAATCCATCCGAGCAGGGCGCACGCGTAAACGCAGTGAGACTGTCGCTCGATCGCCCACATCAGCGGAACGAGCGCGAACCATGCGAGAAACCACAATTCGAAATCCGGAAAAGCGAGCGTGAGCAGCCCGGCGGCGAGCAGTGCCAGCCCAACATTCCCGAACGATGGCAGGTACGACCGGAGATTCACTCGCGACAGTCTACCAAATCTTCACCCGCGTCTCGATTTCGTTCCAGATCACTGCAATGCCGCTATTAGCTAGTTTAAAAGAGGAAAGCCCGACCGCTTTCGGCCGGGCTCTAAAGGTGTGACAACTGAAGGAACGCTCGGAAGGTGTACAAGCACAGTGGCAAACCGCGCTCGAAGTAGTGATGGCGGCGGGGTCTTGATACCGTTATCAAGCTGGCCGCAGTGTCTGTTGCACGTGGCGTGCCACAGAATAGTGAATGGAGGATAGTGAGAAGTGAACAGTAGGGATACAAGAAAAGAGCCTGCAAAAACGGACTCCGTACAACTGTAAATTTTTGTAACGATGCCATCGGCTCTCCTTCCGATCGCCATTCACCGTTTACTGTTCACTCTTCGCGTGTTCGCTGGTCACTCGTCACTGCCTCATTTGCCGCATCTCTCGATCAACCTTTGCAGCCCTTGTGCGTCCTTGTTCTCCTTGTCGAGCTCGAGTGACTGAGCAGCGTACGATTTTGCCTGCTGGCAGTCGCCGCGTTCGATGTAGATTTTCCCAAGCGAAATATGCGCGTCGATGAGACGGTTGTCCCAGAAGACAGACGTCTTGAATGATGAGATCGCCTGCTCGATATCCGCGCGTCGCAGGTGAATTTTGCCGAGCAGCAGATAGCTCTCCGCACTCATCGGCTCGCTCGCTAGCACGCGCCTTAGCGTCGCCATAGCTTCGTCATCCTGCGCGTCCTTGATCTGTTTGCGTGCGGTGGCGAGCAGCCCCTCGGTCTCGCTCATCTGCGGAGCTGCATTCGACGCACCGGGGCGACGGCTAAGCACCACACTTACAAAATCCTTTCGGGCCGGCTGCTCTACGCGAAGTCTCAGGTCGGCAAATGTCTTCGACTTCTGCCATTCCTTCTCGAGCAATGCGTAGCGATTATTTGCCGTAAGGTACTTGCGTGCTTCGTTGTCGATAGTTGCAGCGAGCGGATCTTTCAAAGCTTCGAGCGTTTTCGCGAGCATAAAGTACGCGTCGCCGTCGCGAGGAGCCGCCGCGATCGCGGCCCTCAATTCTTTCGCGGCATCACTATGATTCTCTAGCAGGAAAAGCGTCGCCGCGTAATTAAATCTGATGTTGGCATCCTCAGGCGCCGACTCCGCGGCTTTCTTGAAGAGTGCCAGGCCCTCGGCCATTAGTGCCGCTGACTTTGCGAGATTTTTTCGCTCCGACTTTGCGGCCTGTACGGCGATCGCTCCGAGCGCGTTGTATACACTGGTGAGTTTGAGATCGTCGGCAAGCGGCCGCAGGGTCGCGAGAGCCGTCTCGAAATTCTGTTGCTGCCACTGGAGCAAACCGATATAAAACGACGCCTCGGCGTACGTCTCATCGCTGCACTGCGCCACCGTGCTCTCCGCCTTAGCCTTATCGACACAGGCACGATGCGCCGAGATCACCTGTTCGAAAGCGTTGATCGATTCGCTCGCATTTCGTTTCTGATACAGCAGGTGGCCAAGCTCGAGGGCCGCATCTGAATAGACACCGTCGGGCGTGGCCTCGGTATAGAGCCGCATCGCGTTCTTTAAATAATTTTCGCGAGAATCAAGAGCAGGCGTGAGCAACGCCTTCGTATACGCCTCAAACGCGCGGCCCGGAATCTTATTCGCCGCGGTGACCAATTGGTTCTGCGAATACGAGAGCGATCCCTTAAATAACCGGTGCAGGATCACAAACGCAATCTGGCCCTGCATCGTCTGCAGATTGCCGAGACCATCGTTCACATTGATGTCCCGTGTCACCTGCTGGCCGTCGACGACCTCATTGAGAAAGCGCCCTTCGTTTACCTTAACGATCTTCGCCGTCACGTTGATCGTCGCAGCAGAATCCGCGACCGCAGGTGCGATGTTATAGCGACCTGCAATCAGGACAGTCGCGCCGCTCTCGCGCGCAAGCTTGAGCGCCGTCGCGAGGCTCGGAATATTCGCCAGCGGCACCCTGAGCCGTTGCTGCAGCAGCTTTCGCTCCTCATTCGTCACGACGTTGAGCGAAGACATTCGCAGCAGATCCGAGAGCGAATCCGCGAACGCCTCGCCAACCCAATTAAACTCGCCCTTGTCCGACGTATTTTCAAACGGCAGCACCATCACCTTGTCCGCCTGCGAATACGCGGAGGCGACCGCTGAGAGTGCGATTATCGATAGAACAATTAGCTTCTTAATCATCGGCAAATACTCTATTACAAAAACAAAAATTCGCTCGGTTTTTATGTCGAGCGAATAAAAGACGCGACGAGTTATGATGCAAAACGTGACCTAAAAGATGGTATCCGGTACGGGATTTGAACCCGTGTTGCCGCCGTGAAAGGGCGGTGTCCTAACCCCTAGACGAACCGGACACATACGCGTTTCGCCCGTAATAAGACGAACCGAAAGAATATCAATCCGGCCCCTCACGCGCAAGCCCGCGAAGCAGGCACAAGCCCGCACGGAGTAAGGGCGATACATTAAACGATTGCGACGACCGCCTCTTCAGTTTCGACTCGCAAATGCTTAGAGCTTACAGTCCCACAGCAATTTCCGTCTTTATCCATAACGGGCAAACTCGAGGCCTGATAGTCATGCATTTTTTGCCCCGCCTGTTCCAATGTTTCATTCGACTTACAGCATGCCGAAACCGGCTTCATGATGTCCTTGACCGCAACGTCGGACGCCTTAATGTCTTCGGCCGCGACGTGGTGACTGATATCTTGAGCGGTTATCACTCCGATCAATTTCAAGTCCTTCTTATCTTCAACGACGGGCGAACATCCGCAGCCGCTCGTCTTCATCGCCTTAGCCGCATCGTGCGCTGTGTCCTCGGGCGTACAGCACGATCCGGGCTCAATCTTTTCCATCACATCTCCACAACAACTCATAGATTTTCTCCTTGAATCCCGTAAACTCGACTTCGAATCAACAAGTCTAACCGACCTGGCCGTACTCAACAATGCGTTACCGCACGGACACCCGGCGTAGGACGGAAGATCGGAAAGTTTGACACTAATGATATCAGCTGGTGGGTTGTGAGAACAACGACATTAGATAAAGCAAAGGAGTGTTGCCGCCGTGAAAGGGCGGTGTCCTAACCCCTAGACAACCCGACACCTACGCGTTTCGCCCGTAAAAAGACGAACGCAAAGGAAATCAATCCGCCTCCTTACGCGCAGGCCCGCACTTAGTAAGGGCCTTTCAGCAAGTTGGTAGGGGAGGCAGTGCGCAAAAGGCGGTTCAGGATTTCTTTGCCTACCGCAGCCGACCTTCAACTCTTTGCCTTTACTAGTGTGCGGGCTTCTGGATCTGCCGCTGGTTTATAGGCCCGTTGAAACGGGCTGACGGCTAGCTCAAAATGGCAGGCGTCCGCCGGAAAAAAAAGGAATTAGGTTACAACAAATTGGCGTTGTCATGGCCTTAAACCTTGCCTAAAAAAACCTTTTGCCAACAATCGATTGCTCTCCGCAGGCGGCTTTCGTCCTCGAACATTCGGGCATCGATCAGTGCTCCTTCAAGGGTCGAGAAAAATGTCCTGGCTATATCCGTGGGCTCGGACTCGAAATCAAACGCTCCGCTTTTCCTGCCCTGATCCAAAATTCTGGCCAGCCATTCTTCGTTTTCCGTGAAAAAAAGACGAGTTTGCTTACGCACTTTTTCGGGCAAGGTAGCGTAATCCGAAGCCAGCATTCCGCACAGACAAATCTTCCCGCCTTGTTTCAGGGTTTGGATGAACTGTTCGCAATACTTCTCGATGCGCTCCGGCGCGCCTAAATGTTCAGCTTCGATCCGTTCCAGCACAACGTTGAACCGTTCGCGGTATCGCTGTGCGAGAGCCTCACCCAAATCCTCTTTGCTCGGAAAATGGTAATGAATGCTTGCCGTCTTAATCCCGACCGCGTCGGACAACCGCCCGTAGCTGAACGCGTTGAATCCGTTCGTTTGCACAATCTCCTGCGCCGCGTCGAGCAGTTTGTGGTACATCGGGCTTTCCATGTTAACTATTTTACAATCATACTTCCTCGAATCGAGTCAGTTCATCAACCGGCATCGACTATCCCAGTAAAACCCACGTTTACCATAATCCAATCTTATTTTTCTTTACGTGCGACAGCGTACAGACTGCCTATGTATAGGTAGATAGATTCAGACTAATTGGAGACTTGGCATAAACGCTCCATAGGAACGTAGGTAAAATCTATGCATAAGCGAATCAAGACGGACATTTTAGTGTCTTTGATGCGAGGCATGACTTATCCGTCGGGGAAACATCGCCTGACGATATCCACAAAGGGGAAAAATAATGACTAAGAAAAAGAAAAGAACGATCATTTTTGGCTCGCTCGTACTTGCTGCGGCACTAACAATTCAGTTAATCCCGGTGACGCGTACGAGTGCGTCGGATCATATTGACTCGCCGATCATCACGCAGGACAGAGGCTCGGATCTGGCCGATACATATGCGTTTCTCGACCCGAACGACAACTCAAGGGTCGTTTTGATTATGTCGACGCAGGGGTTTATCGTATCGGGCGAGCATTTCGGAATGGCGATTTTCGACCACAACATTCGCTATCGTTTCGAGATCGAAAACACGGGCGACGCCAAGCCCGACGAGTTTATTGACGTTCTTTATTCGCCGGGACTCGGGCGCGTGACGGCGCAGACGGCGACGATAGAATTGCCAAACGGGAAGAAGTTCACCGCGCCGACGACCGTTTCGGACCAGGAATATAAAGCACCCGAATTCGTTATCACGAATAACAGCGAGAACAACGCCGTATTTTACGCGGGCGTTGCCGACGACCCGTTCTTCCTGGACGACACGGGTGCAAATCGCTTTGTCGCATCTTCGATTATGAATCCGGGACGACCGAATAAATCACTATTAAGCGAACGCGGCGGGCGCGACACTTACGCCGGCTTTAACACCCTGATAACCGCCATCAGCGTTCCGGCTGCGATGCTGAAAGGCAGAGGAAACGTCATCGGCGTCAATGCCGTAACGCAGCGTCGTGAGCGACAAAAAATCGGCAGAAACAATCGGATCGAAGGTGATGGCGATTGGGTAACGGTTGACCGCGGCGGCGGACCGCTTGTCAATAACGGTCTCATCCCGCCGGCGCGCAAAGACGAATATAACGCTGCTTCGACCGAAGACGATGCGAAAGGCAGATTCAAAGACGACCTCATAAAGTCGCTGAAAGGTTTGGGAACAGACGACGCCCATATTGCGATGCTGGCGAAAGCTGCGGTTGAAACTGGTGATATTTTGCGGCTCGATCTGACCGTGCCGAACCGCGGTTCGG
>Ga0136611_10000009_pt1 | contig 117249 bp, 115 predicted proteins | sample AntDrymUQ2232306_2_FD_106645 | JGI IMG/M metagenome (GOLD analysis project Ga0136611, IMG submission 106645) | Polar desert sand microbial communities from Dry Valleys, Antarctica - metaG UQ223 (23.06) | ecosystem: Environmental > Terrestrial > Soil > Desert | place: Antarctica: Dry Valley... | reverse complement strand
GGATGAGCCAGTACGGGGCGCTCGGGTTCGCGAACGAGGGGCGCACCTACGACGAGATCCTCGCCCACTTCTATGCCGGGACGACGCTCGGCCCGGCTCCGGTCGCGCGCGTCCGCGTGCTCCTCGCCGAGGCGAAGCCAACCGTGACGATCTCCTCGAAGGCGGCATTCCGCGTTCGCGACGTCTTCGGCAAGACCTACGCGCTCCCCGCCGGGGCTGTCGCGCTCGGCCCGAAGCTCGAGCTGATCCTGAACGGAGCGCCAACTGCGCTTGCAGGCCCGATCGTCTTCCTGCCCAGCAAGGCGCCACTCGAGGCAGGCACCCCGTACCGCGGCCAGCTCGAGGTCGCCGTCGCCGCGAAGAAGCTGAACGTGATCAACGTCGTCGGGCTCGAGGACTACCTCGCCGGCGTCGTTCCGCGTGAGATGCCCGCTGCCTGGCACACGGAGGCGCTGAAGGCGCAGGCCGTCGCAGCCCGTTCCTACGCTCTCGCCCACCGGGTCGGCGGAAAGCCCTACGACCTCTACGCCGACGTCCGCAGCCAGGTCTACGGAGGCATCGCGGGAGAGGACGCGCGGGCGACCTCGGCGATCCAGGCGACCGCCGGCCAGGTCGTGCTCTACGCGGGCAAGATCGCGGACACCCTCTTCCACTCCACTTCGGGCGGCCGTACCGTCTCGGCGGCAGAGGCCTTCGGGACGACGGTGCCGTACCTCGTCCCCGTCGACGATCCCCACAGCTCTCTCTCCAGCCTGAACCGGTGGGGGCCCACCCCGGTCACCGACGCGACGATCCGCAAGGGCCTTCAGCTCGGTGGCCCGGTGCTCGCCTTGAAGCTCGTGAAGTCCACGTCGGGCCGCGTCCGCACCGCGACGGTCACCACCACCGCAGGGTCGAAGACGATCACGGCCGGAGCGCTCCGCAGCGCGCTCGGCCTCCGCTCGACGTGGGTCACCGCCCTCTCCTCGCTCTCGCTCTCCCGTCCCGGCGGCCCGGCCATCTACGACCGGCCGCTGACCGTGACAGGGACGGCGACCGGCGTGAAGGGCGCCGTCCTCGCCCAGCTCGTCGGCGGCGTCTGGAACCCCCTTCCGGCCCTGACGGCGAAGGTCAAGCTCCAGGCTCCCGGCACCTTCCGGCTCACCGCAGGGGCGATCGCCGGGCCGGTCTTGAAGGTGCCGCTCCAACCTCTCGTCAGGGCGTCGGCAGGCTCCGGCTCGATCCAGGGCTCCGTCCTCCCGGTTCGGCCGGGGGCGGCGGTCGAGGCCCAGGTGCTCGAGGGCGAGATCTGGGTCACGGTGGCCGAGGGCGCACTCGACGCTGCCGGAACCTTCGCCGTCCCGCTCGAGCTCGCTCCGGGCACCTACCGGATTCGGGTTGCGCCCGCCGCCGGGCTGGCAGAGGGACTGAGCCCAACGCTCCGGCTCGAGTGAGCACCAGCCGAGCCTTGATCGCCGTGCTCGTGGCCGCGTTCGCGCTGCCGCAGGCGGGGGCGGCCGCGTACGAGCCGAACGACCCGCTCGCGGCAAAGCAGTGGCACCTCGAGGCGAACCGCGCCTTCGGCTTCTGGGCCGCGGCCCCGCTGCTCCCACCCGTCCGCGTCGCGGTGATCGACTCCGGGATCGATGCCTCCCATCCCGATCTGAAGGACAGGATCCTGGAAGCGCGGAGCTTCGTCGGCGGCTCGGCTCGCGAGGACTCCGCCGGTCACGGCACGTTCGTCGCCGGTCTCATCGCCGCGTCCGTGGGGAATGCGGAGGGGATCGCGGGGATGGCGCCCTCGGCCGAGCTCCTGATCGCGAAGGTGGTCAAGGAGGACGGCTCGATCGACGTCGCCGCCGAGGCCCGCGCGATCCGCTGGGCGGTCGACGAGGGCGCGCGCGTGATCAACATGAGCCTGGGCGGGATCAGAGATCCACGCGACCGGGGGCGGGACACCTTTTCGCGGCTCGAGGAGGCGGCGCTCGACTACGCCCACCGGCGCGGAGTCGTGGTCGTCGCCGCGGTCGGCAACGGCGACGCCGCCCCGACCGAGCCGTGGCCGTTCGCGAGCTATCCGGCCGCCCTGCCGCACGTGCTCGGCGTGAGCGCGCTGGCGCGCAACGGGTCGTCGCCCACGTTCTCGAACCGCGACAAGATCTACAACGACCTCGCGGCTCCCGGCCAGGCGATCGTCTCCACGCTCCCGCGGGCGCTCACGGCGCCTTTCGAGAAGTGTGCCGAGCAGGGCTACTCCCTTTGCGGCCCGGAGGAATTCCGGGACGCGGAAGGCACCTCGTTCGCCGCGCCGCAGGTGAGCGCGGCCGCCGCAGTCCTGATCGCTTCCAAGCCGAAGCTCCGCCCTGAGCAGGTGACCGCGCTCCTGACAGGAACCGCGGTCGACGTGAACGCGGGGACGGGCTGCCGCGCGTGCGCGCTCCGGCGCGACGCTCTCACCGGCTGGGGCCGGCTCGACGTGACCGCTGCGCTGCGCGCGCTCGACGCGGGCACCCTCCCGCCCGCGGACGCGCGCGAGCCGAACGACGACCTCGGCTCGCAGGCCGCCCCGGTCTGGGGCGCGATTCAGCGCTTCGAGGCGACTCTGGACTTCTGGGACGACCAGAACGACGTCTACGCGATCCGGCTCCAGCGGAACCAGCCAATCTTCCTCAGCGTCCGTGGGCCCGCGGGCACCGACACGAACCTGATCTTCTGGGGGCCGGGCGGGAAGAGCATCGACGACCTCGGCTCGCTCGGGAAGGTCGTCGCCCAGTCGGCGCGGCCGGGCGCTCGCGGGTTCCTCCAGTACCGCGCGGCCCGGAAGGGCACGTACTACGCCCAGGTGAAGCTCGGCTCCCGCGGCGCGGGTCGTTACAAGGTCGTGATCGTCAAGGCTTGAGTCTCAGACGCGGAGGACGAGCAACCGCGAGCGGCCCGACACCGAGACACGGATGACGACCTTGCCGTGCGTGCGTGGCTTCAGGAAGCGAAAGGTGGCGCGTCCACCGGTGTCCGAAACGGAAACCGGTAGCTTCCTCGTCGCTGTGGTGACGTGCACGCGCGGCCCGGCAACCTGGCGGGCGCTCACGGGGGCGCCGTAGACGTAGCGCTCTCGGTCGGTGACGAAGACCGAGAACTTGACGGCCCGTGGGAACGAGGTTGGGTTGATCGCGAACGCGGGCATCGCAGCATCGGCCAGCGGGATCGCGAACCTGCCGTTGACCACGCAGAGCCACGTCGGGGGCGTCCCCGGCCCGACGCCGCAGCCGCCCGTCAGGCTCCGCCGTCCGCTTCCGTCGGGCCGGATCACGAAGACGTCAGCGAACGCACGATCAGAGCACCTCGACGCCCGTACGCGAGCTCAGATCCATTGGGCGACCAAGCGGGCACGCCCGTTCCTGAGATCCACAGCTCACGACCCGTGCCGTCGCTCCGGACGACCTCCACCCCGTTGTGCAGCTGGATCGCCAGCCGGGTCGAATCCGGAGACCAGACGGCGCCCGGGTAGACCCCAGTGACATGGACCCCGAGAGACGTCGCTGTCGGGCCGACGTCACGGGCGAACCCCGACGAAAGGTCGAGCACCGCCGTGGCGGCTCCCCGCGCGAAGGCAATCCTTGTTCCGTCCGGCGACCACGCTGGGTCGTTGCCGCGGTGAGGGGTCTCCCGGAGGCCAGTACCGTCCGCTCCGACGAGCGCCAGCCAGCCGTCCGTGGCCTGAAAGGCGATCGTGCCTCCATCGGGAGACCACGCCAGTCCGCCGTTGTCCTGAGCGTCGGCGAGGACGCGGGCGCGGCCGGTGTTCCCGCGCACGGTCAGCCTGCCAGAGGGCGAGATCACACTGGTGGCGACGACGTACGCCAGCTCATCTAGTGCCGAGAGGCGCGACAGCGGCTCCTGTCCGGCGAGGAGCGTCCGGATCTCTCCGGCGAGCGTCACGCTCTGGATCTCGGGGCCTGGCGCGCGGGCCCGGTGAACGAGTGCGGCAGCGGCCTGCGTCCACATCGGGTAGGCGTAGGAGTTTGGTGAGTAACCAGTCGCCGTGGCTGGGGAAGCCGTCACGAGCAGAGCTCCGAGGACAGCCGCGATGCGTAATCTGAGCACGCGGAACGATAGCCGCGATCCGCCGCCCTACTGGTTCTCGAGCAGCTCCTCGTCGGGGACGTCGCGGAGCACCCGCGCCGGGTTCCCGACCACGAGCTTCCGCGCCGGAACGTCCTTCGTGACGACCGCGCCGGCGCCGACGAACGCCTCCTCGCCGATCTCGACCGCCGGACAGAGGATCGCACCGCCTCCGATCCGGGCGCCGCGGCGGATCGTCGGACCCTTGATGTTCCCGAACCGCGCCTCGGTCCGGCCCATCCAGTTGTCGTTCGTCGTCACGACGCACGGCGCGATGAAGACGCTCTCCTCGAGCGTCGAGTAGGCCGTGATGTACGCCTCCGCCTGGATTTTCGTCAGCGCCCCGATCGTGGTGTCGTTCTCGACGAGCGATCCGCGCCCCACGACGACGTCGTCGCCGATCGTGACGCGCTCGCGGATGCACGACTGGTCGCCCAGGATCACCCGCGCCCCGACCGTCGTTCCCGCAAAGACGATCGCGCCGGTGGAGACGATCGTGCCGTCGCCGAGCTTGGCGGGCGGGAGGGGGTCGCGCTTCGCGGTCGAGCGCGGCGAGAGCGTCGGCTGCTTGCCGACCACCGCGTTCTCGAGCACCTTGACGCCCTCCCCGAGCACCGTGCCCGGGTAGACCGTCGCGGTCGGATGGATCTCAGCCGCCACGCAGGCTTTCGGTCAGGCGATCCAGCGCCCGGACGACGCTGAGTCCGTCCTTCGCCTCGGCGTGCCCGTTCGGCCCGTTCGCAACGAGCTCGAGGAAGTGGGTGCACTCGAGCCGCAGGGGCTCGTCGTTCGCGATCTTCGGGCTGTGGATGTCCCCGGTCCGCGTCCGCCACTCGCCGTAGGTGCCCGCGGGCTCCCAGGGCGCCTTCTCGTAGATCGTCACCTTCCGCTCCAGCTCCATGTCGTCGAAGACGGCCATCTTCTCGTTCCCGACCACGGTCAGCTTGCGCATCTTGTGCGGGTCGAGCCAGGAGAGATGCATGTGCGCGATCTTCCCCGAAGGGAAGCGCAGGTAGCAGAAGACGACGTCCTCAACCCCCGGATTGAGGAACGCGTTCCCGTGTGCGATCGCCTCCTCCGGCTCCTCGCCCACGAGATAGAGGATGACCGAGAGGTCGTGGACGCCGAGTGACCAGAGCGCGTTCTCGTCCTTGCGGATGATCCCGAGGTTCTGCCGGTTCGAGTAGACGCAGAGGATGTCGCCGAGGTCGCCCGTGTCCACGAGCTCCTTGAGCTTCCGCACGCCGGGGTGGTAGAGCAGAAGGTGCCCGGGCATGAGGACGAGGTTCGACGCCTCGGCGAGCGAGACGAGCTCTTCCATCTCCGCGCCCTTCATCGCCGGCGGCTTCTCGACGAACACGTGCTTGCCCGCCTCGAGCGCCTGCTTGGCAAGCGCGTAGTGGGTCGGAACGGGAGTCGCGATCACCACCGCCTCGAGTTCCGGGTCGGCCAGCATCTCCGCGAAATCGCCGGTGACCCGAGCCTGCGGGTAGCGCGCGCCGAACTGGGCCCGGAGCTCGTCGGAAGCGTCGCAGAGCCAGCTGAGCTCGGCCAGCTCGTCGAAGTTGCGGACGAGATTCTTGCCCCAGTAGCCGAGCCCGGCCTGGCCGACCTTCGTCACAGCTTCCAGATCTTGTCGCTGACGACGCCGTTCCGCCCGGTCGCGTTCCGGAAGTCGACGACGAGCTGGGCGTCGCTCACGAGCTGCGCGTAGTCGATCCCGGTGTGCGCGGTCACGATCACGACGGCGTCGTAGGCCGCGGGGTCGAGCGCCACGGAGTCGAGTGTGAGCCCGTGCTCTTCGAAGTGGGGAACGTGCGGGTCGTGGTAGAAGACGTCCGAGCCCGCCTTCTGGAGCAGCTCGATCAGTTTCAGCGCCGGCGACTCGCGCATGTCGCCGATGTCGGCCTTGTAGGCGACGCCGAGGACGAGCACTCTGGACGAGGCGAGCGACTTGCCCGCGCCGTGGTTCAGGGCCTGCGAGACGACCGAGCGGCAGTAGTAGGGCATGTTCTGGTTGACCTCGCCGGCGAGCTCGATGAAGCGGGTCGTGAAGTCGAACTCGCGCGCCTTCCAGGTGAGATAGAACGGGTCGATCGGGATGCAGTGGCCGCCGAGCCCCGGGCCCGGGTCGAAGCGCATGAAGCCGAACGGCTTCGTCGCGGCCGCGTCCACGACCTCCCAGACGTCGATCCCCATCCGGTCGCACAGCATCGCCAGCTCGTTCACGAGCGCGATGTTGACCGAGCGGAAGATGTTCTCGAGCAGCTTGGTCAGCTCGGCCGCCTCGGGGGTCGACACGCGGTGAATGGTCTCGATCGCGCTTCCGTAGAGCGTCGCCGCCGCCTCGGTCGAGGCCTCGTTGATGCCGCCGACCACCTTCGGAACCGTCTTCGTCGTCCAGTCGGTTCGGCCAGGGTCGATCCGCTCCGGCGAGAAGGCGACGTGGAAGTCCTGGCCGGCGACGAGCCCGCTCTCCGCTTCGAGGATCGGAAGCACTTCCTCGCGGGTCGTGCCTGGGTAGGTCGTCGATTCGAGCACGACGAGGTGGCCCGCGCGGAGCCGCCTCCCGATCTCGCGCGCGGCCCCGAGGACGATCGAGAGGTCGGGCTCGCGCTGCTTCGAGAGCGGGGTCGGCAGCGCGATCAGGATCGCGTCGCAGTCGCGCAGATCGTCGTAGTCGGTCGAAGCGCGCAGACCGTGCTCGTCCACGAGTCGTTTCAGCACCTCGGCCGGGACGTCCTCGATGTAGCTCTCGCCGCGATTCAGCATCGCGACGCGCTCGACGCTCACGTCCACGAGGAGGACGGAACGTCCGGCCTCGGCGAAGACCTGGGCGAGCGGGACGCCGACGTAGCCGGCGCCGACGATGGCAACGTCAGTCACGGCGCACGATGCTACCGGTGGAGGGCTGCCGCGATCCGCTCGGCCGCGTGACCGTCGCCGTAGAGCTCCGGTCGCTCCGGCGGCATCTGCGCGTCCGAAACGGCACGGACGAGTGCCTCGGGATCGTCGTCCACCAGCGTGTTCGCCCCCACGCGGACGGTGTCGGCCCACTCCGTCGAGTGCCGCGGCGTGACGCAGGGGACCCCGTACCAGTACGCCTCCTTCTGGAGCCCACCGGAGTCGGTCACGATCACCCGCGCCCGAGACGCGAGCGCGGCGAGCTCGAGGTAGCCGAGCGGCGGCAACAGCTCGATGTTCGGCGCGAGCTCGATCCCTTCCCGTTCGATCGCCGCCCGCGTGCGCGGATGCGCCGGGAACACGACCGGCTCCCGGAGCGCGCCGAGGGCCGAGACGATCCGCTCGAGCCGCGGGTGCTCCACGTTCGCCTCCCGGTGAATCGTCGCCAGCACGTAGCTCCGGGGCTCGCGGTCGCTCCGAGGGACGAGCGGCGCGAAGATCCTGGCCACGTCCGCCATCACGTCGCCGACCACGAGGATCTCACCCGGCACCTCCTCGTCTTCGAGCTGCGCCGCCGAGCGCTCGTCGGGGCAGAGCAGGAGCGCCGACCAGCGGTCGACCTCGATCCGGTTCCGCTCCTCGGGCATCGCGAGGTCGCCGCCGCGCAGGCCCGCCTCGACGTGGGCGACAGGCGTTTCGCGCGCGAGGCCCGCGAAACAGCCTGCGACCGTCGAGTTCGTGTCGCCGAAGACGACGACCCAGTCGAGCTCCTCTCCCTCTATCGCCGCGGCGACCGCGGGACGCATCGCGTCGACGTCAGCGGTCCTCAGGTCGAGGGCATAGGCGGGTCGCGCGAGCCCGAGCTCGTCGTAGAAGACCTGCGAGAGCGCCGGGTCGTAGTGCTGGCCGGTGTGGAGCGAGACCTCCTCGATCCCGGCCTCGCGCAGGGCGAGCGAGAGCGGCACAGCCTTGATGAACTGCGGTCTGTTGCCTACGACTGTGAGGACGCGCACAGCTGGCTACACTAGTCAGCCGTTCGGGCCGTTAGCTCAGCTGGTAGAGCAGGGGACTCTTAATCCCAAGGTCGAAGGTTCGATCCCTTCACGGCCCATGTTTGCCCGCAGCGCCCGAAACCCGCGGAAGCGGATTCCGGCCGCGCGAAGATCCCTGAAGGGTCGCTTCGCTCCCGAGGTTCGCTCGTCGGCGGTTTCTGAGCTGGACAGCCTCTGACCGCGGGATACGATCTGGGCCAATCGTCAGTCCCGGGGGGTTCGCCGCACGTGTCGGTCGAAGAGGACGAGAGGCTCGGCGCGCCGGCGGGATTGGCCCCGGCGATACTGGGTGCGATCTCGGATGGGATCACCGTTCAGGACGACGACGGCCGGCTGGTCTACGCGAACGACGCCGCCGCGCGGCTGGTCGGCTTCGATTCCGCCGCCGAGCTCCTCGCGGCTGCCCTCGACGAGGTGGTTGGACGGTTCGAGGTGCTGGACGAGCACCGGCGCCGGCTTCCGTTCGAGCAGCTCCCTGGTCGGATCGCCCTGACCGAGCGCCGCGAGACGACCCGCACGGTCTGCTACCGCATCCGTTCCTCCGGGGAGGAGCGCTGGTCGGCGATCCGATCCCTTCCGATCGTGGCCGAGGACGGTCGGCTCGTCGCGGTCAACTTGATCCGCGACGTGATCGACTCGCGCCGCACCTCCGAGCAGCTCCGTCTCCTCTCGGACGCGAGCGAGCTGCTCGTCTCCTCGCTCGACACGGAGATCACGATCGAGGCGATCACGAACATGCTCGTGCCCGGATTCGCGGACTACTGCCTGATCGACCTCGTCCAGCCCGACGGTGGCCTGGAGCAGGCGGCGCTCCGCCACAACGACCCCGAGCGCGAGCTCGTCCTGCGCCAGATCAGAGACCGCTACCCGCCGACGTCGAACTCCGACCACCCGGCTTCCCTCGTCCTCTCGAGTGGGACACCGCTCCTGATCGCGACGACGGACGACCCGGGGCTCGAGCGCGCGGCGCTCGACGCCGAGCATCTGGAGCTCTATCGCCAACTCGATCCGAGTTCCTACCTGGTCGTACCCCTGCTTGCTCGGGGCCGGACGATCGGAACGCTTTCGCTCGGGATGGGCGAGTCGCGCCGCCATTACGACGATGCCGACGTCGTCTTCGCTCAGGAGGTCGCCGGGCGGATGGCTCTCGGGGTGGACAACGCCCGGCTCTACGGCGAGGCCAGCGAGTCGTTGGCGCTGCTCGACACGCTCCTCGTCTCCTCCCCTGTTGCGATCGGCTACTGGGATCCGGAGCTCCGCTTCGTCCGCGTCAACGACGCGCTCGCGGCGATCAACGGCGTCCCGGCGGTCGAGCACGCCGGCCGCACGATCGCCGAGATCATCCCGGGTCTCGCCCCCACGCTCGAGCCGCTCTACCGACGGGTGCTGGCGACGGGCGAGCCGGTCGTCCACGAGGAGTCGACCGACGAGGAGATCGCCGGCCCCGGCTCGGCTCGACACTGGCTCTCGAGCTACTACCCGGTCCGCACCGAGGGCGGCGAGACGATCGGCGTCGGCGGCGTGATCATGGAGATCACGGCGCAACACCGGGCCGATGCACGGGTGCGGTTGCTCGCCGAGGCCGGCGCGTTGTTCGCCTCCTCGCTCGAGGTCGATGCCATCCTCGAGCAGATCCAGCGCGTCGTCCTGCCGCGCCTCGGCGACTCGATCCACATCTTCCTCGCCGAGGAAGGGGTGCTGCGCCGGGCGACCTGTGCGCACGTCGACCCGGAGCGACAGTCGGATGTGGAGTCGATGCCGGACGCGTACGAGCTCGGCCCGGAATCGCCCACCTTCATGGCGACTGTCTTCGATCGGGGAGAGCCCGTTCTCTTCTCCGAGGTCGAGAGGGACTTCTACGAGCACCTCGTCCGCCTCGGCGCCGACCGGGGTGCGCTGGAGCGCGTCGGCTCGCGCTCGATGATGCTCGTGCCTCTCGTCGCGCGCGGAGCCCCTCTCGGCGTGATGGCGATCGGCGCGCGCCGGCCCGGCCGCTATACGGAGACCGACTTGACCCTCGCGACCGAACTCGCCGGGCGCGCGGCGGCGGCAATCGACAACGCCCGCCTCGTCCGGGAGCTGACGTTTCGCTCGACGGTGCTCGAGGCGCAGCAGGAAGCGTCTCTCGACGGGCTCCTGCTCGTCTCGCCCGAGGGCGCGATGATCAGCTACAACCGGCGCTTCGCGGAGGTCTGGGACTTCTCCGACGACCTGATCGCCGCAGGGTCGGACGACGCTGCCCTCGCCGAGGCGATGACGAAGGTCGCGGATCCCGCCGAGTTCATCGCCCGCGTCCAGTACCTGTACGACCACCCGGAGAGCACGAGCCGGGAAGAGGTGAAGCTAAAGGATGGTCGGATCCTCGACCGCTACGGCTCGCCCGTCCGCGGGCCCGACGGAGGCTACTTCGGCTGGCTCTGGTCGTTCCGGGACGTGACAGAGCAGAAGCGGGCGCAGAGCGCCGTCGACTTTCTCGCCGAGGCCAGCACCCTTTTTGCCTCGTCTCTCGATTACGAGGCGACCCTGGCGAGCCTCGCGCACCTCGCAGTGCCCAGGCTCGCGGACTGGTGCTCGGTCACGATGCTCGATCCCGAAGGGGGCTTGCGCACCCTGGCCGCGGTGCACGCCGATCCCGCGAAGACGCGATGGGCGGAGGAGCTCGCCCGGCGTTTCCCCCCCGACCCCGAGGCGACGAACGGGGTCGCCCAGGTGATCCGGACCGGCGAGCCCGAGCTCACCCGCGAGATCAGCGAGGAGCTGCTGCAGCTCGCCACCGCCAATCGCGAGGGGTATTTCGAGATCCTGCGCGAGCTGGGCCTGCGCTCGGCTCTCGTCGTGCCGCTGCGGGCGCGAGGCAGCACACTCGGGGCGCTCGCTCTCGTCTCCGCGGAATCGGGCCGGCTCTACGACGAATCGGATCTCGAGCTGGCCCAGGAAGTCGCGCGCCGCGCGGCGATCGCAGTCGACAACGCGTTGCTCTACCTCTCGCTCGAGCAGAGCGACCGGCGGCGCCAGTACGCGCTCGATTCGGCGCTCCTCGGGAGCTGGGAGCTCGACCTGAGCACGCTCGAGGCGGATCGGTCGCTCCTCCACGACCTCATCTTCGGCTACGGCGGTCCGGCCCCGGAATGGTCCTACCAGCGGTTCCTCGAGCACGTTCATCCGGTAGACCGCGAGGAGGTCGACAAGCGTTTTCAAGCGGCGATCGCGGAACGAGGCGACTGGGACTTCGAGTGCCGGATCACGCGTGCCGACGGGATCGAGACGTGGATCTGGGTGCGAGGAGCGGTCGAGGTCGACCCGAGCGGTAGGCCCTTGAGTATGGTCGGGCTCGTTCGCGACGTGGGCGATCTCAAGGAGGCCGAAGCAGAGCTCCAGCGTCGCGCCCAGGCCGCACAGGCCCTCGAGTTCATCGGGGAGGGCGTCTTCCTGCTCGACGGCGACGAGGTCGTTCGGCTCTGGAACCCGGCTGCGGAGGCGATCACGGGGCTGCGGGAGGCGGCCGTGGTCGGGCGTCGGCTTGCGGAGGCGATCCCCGCCTGGGCGGCAGTTGCGGCCGTCGCGCCCGTCGCCGACGGGCGCCAAGCCGCACTCGTCCGCCCGGAAACGGTTCCGGTCGATGTGAACGGCCGCGAGCTCTGGATCTCGATCTCGGGGGTGGCGTTCGGTGCCGGCACCGTCTACGCGTTCCGCGACCTCACCGAGGAACGTGCGGTCGAGCGGCTGAAGAGCGATTTCGTCTCGACCGTCTCCCACGAGCTCCGGACGCCTCTCGCCGCGATCTACGGCGCAGCGATGACGCTGAAGCGGGGCGACGTCGTGCTTTCGGAGGAGCAGCGGGACGGGATGCTCGGGGTCGTCGCCGGGGAATCGGAGCGGCTCGCCCGGATCGTCAACGACATCCTGCTCGCGAGCCGGCTCGACTCGGGCGCGACCGATGTTTCGATCGGTCGCGCCGATGCAGCGGAGCTCGTGCGAATGGTCGCCGCCGCGGCGTCTGCACGGCTGCCCGAGAGGATCGATCTGACGGTCGCGCTGCCGGACGACGGGCCCCCGATCTTCGCCGACACGGACAAGGTCCGGCAGGTGCTCGTCAACCTCGTCGAGAACGCGATCAAGTACTCGCCCGACGGGGGCGAGATCAAGATCGAGCTCGAGCCGGTCGAGGGCCGGATGCGCTTCTCGGTCTCAGATCGCGGCCTCGGGATCCCCGCCTCCGAGCAAGGGCGGATCTTCGAGAAGTTCTATCGCCTCGATCCGAACCTGACCCGCGGGGTCGGCGGAACTGGCCTCGGCCTCTACATCTGCCGCGAGATCGTGCGCCGGATGGACGGCCGGATCTGGGTCGAGTCGGAGCCGGGCGTCGGCTCCACGTTCAGCTTCGACCTCCCACTCGCCTAGAAACGAAAAGAGGCGGCCAATGACCGCCTCTGCGTAAAGCCGCTCCGGGTTCGGAACCGGGAGCGAAGCGACCCTTCTGGGGTCTTGGCGCGGGCCGGGATCTGCTCTCGCAGATCCCGGCCCTGCTTGCGCCCAGAATGAATCAGACGGGGCCGTCGTCCACGTACGTGGTCCGCCGGCGGGCGCCGCCGTTGGCGAAGCCGCCCCATGAAGACCAGAAGATCATCGACAGCACGAGGCCGAGGATCCCGACGATCATCAGGATCACGCCGATCGTGTTCAGTTCGAGCCCGGAAACGGTCGCGTTGACCGCCCAGGTCAGGATCGCGCCGACCGCGATCAGAAAGATGCTCACTCCAAGACCCATTTCGTCCTCCTTGGTTTCTAACGGGGGGGTGCGGGGGTTGTGCCCGTTTTGCAGCTCCTCTAACGAACGTTCGACAGGCCGCTGCAGATACGGGCTGGTAGGCTCGCCGCGGTGCGCAGGGGCTCGATCGTCCGCATCACGATCTACGGCGTCATCGCCGGGACGATTGCGTCCCTGGCCGCCGTCCTGATCCCCTGGCTGCCTACCTCCGCCTCGGAGGAGATGGATCGGATCGAGTTCACTTTCTGGTTCACGACGGTGATCTGCATCGGGATCTTCGCGATCGTGATGGCCGCGATCGCCTATTCCGTCCTCAAGTTCCGCGCCGCCGACGACGACGAGCGCGACGGGCCACCCGTGCACGGCCATACCGGGCTCGAGATCATCTGGACGGCGATCCCGACCGTCCTCGTCACCGCGATCTCGGTGGTCAGCGCCGTCGTCCTCGCAAAGAACGACGATGCAGGCAAGAACCCGCTCCGGATCGCGGTCACCGCCCAGCAGTTCGCGTGGAAGTTCGAGTATCCGGACAAGACGACCTCCGGCAGCCTCGTCCTCCCGGTCGGCCGGGCCGTCAAGCTGACTCTGCACTCCCTCGACGTGATCCACTCGTTCTGGGTGCCAGAGTTCGGGCAGAAGTCGGACGCCGTGCCCGGGATCGAGACGACGCTCGTGATCACGCCGACGCGGATCGGCAGCTACTCGCTCGTCTGCACAGAGCTCTGCGGGCTCGGCCACGCGACGATGCGGGCGCAGGTGCAGGTCGTGGAGGCGACCGACTACCAGGCGTTCCTGAAGCGAGCCGCGAGCGGTGACGGCGCTCCCGCCGCTGCCGACGACGGTGCGGCGGTCTACACGGCCGCAGGCTGCGGCGGTTGCCACGCCTTCGAGCCGGCGGGAACGGACGCCGCGGTCGGGCCTTCCCTGGACGAGATCGACTCGGGTGGGAAGCCCCTCGATGCCTACATCCTCGAGTCGATCGTCGACCCGAACGCCGTGCTGGCACCCGGCTACCAGGGCGACGTGATGCCGAACACCTACGACAAGTCGTTGACCGAGGGGCAGATCGACGCGCTCGTGCAGTATCTGAGCGACGGCCAGGGAGGGAACTAGCTTGACCGAGATCGTCCACACAGCGCCCGACCCGCACCACGCGCCCGCGTCGCGGCCGCCGGGGGGTCTCGCGCGGCTCCGCTACCCGGGCTACCTCCGCGCGGCGTGGACGACCCCGCTCTTCTGGGCGATCGGCTTCGGGATCGTGGTCTTCTTCCGCTGGCTCGGGCACTACGACCCGGCGGTCGACTGGACCGTGATCACCGTCGTCGCGTCGCTGACGCTGGCGCCGCTCGGCTTCCTGACGGGGATCGGGGCCTTCGACTACTGGGCCTATTACATCTCCGGCCGCCCGACCCGCGTCGACGACCACGCGAGCCATGGGGCGACGAGCTGGAAGGACTACTTCCGCGTCAACACGGACCACAAGGTGATCGGCGTCCAGTACCTCGTGACGACGTTCTTCTTCTTCGTGATCGGCGGCCTGATGGCGATGTTCGTCCGCGCCGAGCTCGCGAAGCCGGACATGCAGTTCGTGGACACGCAGACCTACAACGGCCTCGTCTCCGAGCATGCCGCGCTGATGATCTTCCTCTTCATCATCCCGGCCTTCGCCGGCCTCGCGAACTTTGCGGTGCCGCTAATGCTCGGCGCCCCGGACATGGCCTTCCCGCGCCTGAACGCGCTCTCCTTCTGGCTGCTGCCGGTCGCCGGAGTGATGTTCCTCTGCGCCTTCCTGGCCCCGGGCGGAGCCTTCGCGACCGGCTGGACGAGCTACGCACCACTCGCGTCCGACCAGCCACTCGGGCAGGTGTTCTTCAACATGGGCGTCCAGTGGGCAGGCGCGAGCTCGATCATGACCGCGCTCAACTTCCTGGTCACGATCATCACGATGCGCGCGCCGGGTATGACCTTCTGGCGGATGCCGCTCCTCGTCTGGGCGAACTTCACGACCTCACTCCTCGTCGTGATCGCAACGCCGTTCATCGCCGGCTCCCAGTTCTTCGTGATGTTCGACCGGGTGATGCACACGAACTTCTTCAGGGCGGAGGAAGGCGGCTATACGCTCGCCTACCAACACATCTTCTGGTTCTACTCCCACCCGGCCGTCTACATCATGATGCTGCCCGGCTTCGGGATCGTCTCCGAGGTGATCGCCGTCTTCTCGCGGAAGCCGATCTTCGGCTACCGGCTGATGGCGCTGTCGCTGATGGGGATCCTCGTCCTCGGCTTCTCCGTCTGGGCGCACCACATGTTCGTCGCCGGGATGGCGCCGTGGCTGCGCGTGCCGATGATGGTCACGTCGATGATCATCGCGGTCCCGACGGGGATCAAGATCTTCTCCTGGCTCGCGACCATGTGGGAGGGTCGAATCCATCTGCGGACGCCGATGCTCTTCGCGCTCGGCTTCCTCTCGATGTTCGTGCTCGGCGGCCTCTCCGGGATCTTTCTCGCCTCGATCCCGATCGACATCGCCGCCTCGGACACGTACTTCATCGTCGCGCACATCCACTACGTGCTCTTCGGCGGCTCCGTCTTCACGATCTTCGCCGGGGTCTACTACTGGTTCCCGAAGATGACGGGCCGGATGTACAGCGAGAAGCTTGGGAAAACGCACTTCTGGCTCACGTTCATCGGCTTCAACGGCACGTTCTTCCCGATGCACTGGATCGGCCTGCAGGGGATGCCGAGACGAGTGGCCGACTACTCGGAGCAATTCGGCGACTGGAACATGGTGATCTCGATCTTCTCGTTCCTGCTCGGTGCCTCGACGATCGTCTTCTTCTACAACATGATCATCAGCTGGCACCGTGGCGCGATCGCGCCGTCGAACCCCTGGCGGGCGATGACGCTCGAATGGCAGGTCACCTCGCCGCCGCCCATCTTCAACTTCGACGAGATCCCGCGGGTGGTCGCCGGGCCGTACGAGTACGGCGTTCCCGGGGCGCGGCATGCCGTGCTCACCGGAGGCTCGGGCGCCGACGCCGGCGTGCCCGAGGAGGAGCGGGTGCATTGAGCGACGGACCGCTGAAGATCCTCGTCGTCGCGAACGAGACCCTGACCGGGGACGAGCTGATCGAGACAGTGCGGAGCCACGCGGAGGGTCGCGCCGTCCTCGTGCAGGTGATCGCGCCGGTCAACACTCCCCGGGAGGGGTACGTGGTCTATGAGAACTCGCGCCGCGCCTCGGCGGGCCGACGCCTCGAGCGGACGCTCGCCAAGCTGCGCGAGGCTGGAGTACCGGCGATGGGCGATGTCGTCGACAACGACGCGCTCACGGCGGTCTGCGACGCGATCGCGCGCGACGACCCGGACGAGCTGATCGTCTCCACCCATCCCGAGTCCAAGTCGGGCTGGCGGCGCCGGAACCTGCTCGACGAGATCCGGAAGGCGGCCGGCGACCGCCCCGTGGAGCACGTCGTCTCGGACGTAGCCGCGCGCGTGGGGGCCGAGAACGTGCTGGTGATCGCGAACGAGACGGTGCTCGGCGAGCCGCTCCTCGATCGGATCCGGGAGAAGTCGCGCGAAGGTGAGCGCGTCAGCTTCCTGATCATCTGCCCCCAGAGCGATCCGACGCAGGGCTCGCATCAGCAGGCCGAGAGCCGGCTTCGGGCTGCGCTCGCCCGCCTGCGCGCCGAGGGCATCGACGCGCACGGCCAGGTCGCGCACCCCGATCCGTTCACCGCCGCGATGCACGCCGTCCGCGACGAGCGGGTCGACTCGATCCTCGTCTCGACGTTCCCGGAGCAGCGCGGCTCCTGGCTGCGGCGCGACCTGATCGGCCGGTTGAAGAGCGAGGCAAAGGTGCCCGTCGAGCACGTCGTCGTCCAGCCCGAGCAGGCGCGGGCCGCGGTCGGGGCCCAGGCATGAGGACGGAGCCGTGAGCGCGCACGCCGAGCCACATGCCCCGAGTGGGCATCACGGACCGCCGATTGCGAACCAGAGCTCGAAGGTCAGCGCCAGCGTGCTCGGGATGTTCCTCTTCATCGCCTCCGAGGCGATGCTCTTCGGGGCCTTTTTCACCGCGTACTTCTTCGTCCGGGTCGTCAACCCCGAGGCGCAGGGCTGGCCGCTCGAGCCGTTCCATCTCCCTGTCTTCGTGGCGGGCGTGAACACGGCCGTGCTCGTGACCTCGAGCTTCACGATGCACTGGGCGTTGCAGTCGGTGAAGCGCGGCAACCGTGCGGGGCTCCAGGCCGGGCTCGTCCTGACTCTTCTGATGGGCTCGGCGTTCCTCGTCACCCAGATGCTCGAGTACGCGCGCATCGGGTTCAACCCGGCCGACGGTGCCTTCGGGACGATCTTCTTCGGCCTGACGGGCCTGCACGGCGCTCACGTCTTCATCGGCCTGACGCTCCTTGCCGTCGCGACGGTGCGGGCGTTCCGCGGGCATTACACGCCAGAGCATCACCACGGGGTCGAGATTCCGGGGATCTACTGGCACTTCGTCGACGTGATGTGGATCGTCGTGTACGCGACGATCTACCTCCTCTAGAGCCGGCCGTGCCTCGGAATCCTCTCCGCAGTGAGGCAGAGGCGTTCCGGTTCGTCCTGCTCACGGTGGCCTACTTCGCGCTGATCGTCGGCGCCGCAGCGCTGAACACCTGGTTCGGGCTGGCGGTCTTTCTCGCGCTCACTGCCCTCGCGCTCTGGCGCTTCTTCCAGCGGTCGACACCTGAGCCGCCAGGTCCTGCGCCGCAAGGCGGAGGGAGTGCATGAGCACGAGCTCGGGTCACGCGTGCCCCGAAACCGCCCCGGTTGTAGGTCAGCGGCCGCTTACCGCTTCGACGACGTAATCGGCGACCGCGGCGATCTCGTCGGGCGTGTAGTCGGCCGAGAAGGACTGCATCGCGCCTTTCCCGTTGGTGACGCGCTCGATCACGAGTTCCTTCGAAGGCTTCGTGTCGTCGAGGCTCGGGCCGACGTTGCCGGATGCGCCCGCTGCCTCGAGCGCGTGGCAGCCGCCGCAGCCGGCCTGGGCGAAGATCGCCTCGCCGTCGGGCCCGCCGCCGCCCGCACCGACCTTGGGTGTCGTCGAGCCGCTGTCGTCCGCGCCGGAGGCCGGCGTGCCCGCGGTCGGCTTCCCCGCCACGGAAGCGACGTACGCGGCGATGTTCTCGGCGGCCTCGTCCTGATCCTCGACGCACCCCGGCGGGTCGTCGGTCGAGTCTCCCTCGCACTCCGGGAGAAGCGTGTCCGGCCCAGGCATTCCCGGCGACCCCGTGGACGGCTCCTGGATCGGGTACTCGATCTGGCCGCGGACGACCGACTGCACGGTCGACTCGCCGAGCCCGTCCGCGCGCGACTGCAAGAAGGCGTCGTCCAGGTTCGGCCCGATCTGCCCCTTCGTCCCGGCGTCCGCGAGGATGTGGCACGAGCCGCACTTCTGCGTGAAGAGCGGCTTGCCGCTCGCGGCGTTCCCGTCCCCGGCTTCCGAGAGCCCGACGGTGCCGCAGCCGGTCGCGGCGAGCGCCGCGAGCGAGACCGCGCAGGCACCGAGGAGCCTGCGCAACCTAGGCGGTCGACCCGGTCCCGAGCGACTCGACGGCCTCGTCGCGCGTCGCGTGGATCGTGAAGACCCGGTCGAGACCGGTGATCTCGAAGATCTTGGTGATGTTCCGGTCGCTGCAGACGAGCGAGAGCTGCCCCTCGTTCGTGCGTAGCCGCTTGACTCCGCCGACGAGGACGCCGAGCGTCGTCGAGTCGATGAACGTCGTCGAGCTCAGGTCGACGATCACGTCACGGCCGCCCTGATCGATGACCTCGAGTAGCCGCTGCTTGAACTCGGGGGCGGTGTAGAGATCCACCTCGCCCGCGAGGGAGATCACGTATTGCTGATCGCTCAGCTTCTCGGTCTTGACGTCGAAATTCATTCGCATGCCCCCGGTCTGTCCGACAGTAAGTGAATCGCGTTTTTCCCGGACGGGGGTGAGTCTAACCTGACGCCGCGGGCTGGAGTGCGGCCTGCAGCTGCGTGATCTGGGTCTTGACGATCTCGGCGCTCGGATCGTCGGGAGCGAGGACGATGAAGCGCTTGTACGCAGCGATCGCCTTGGGGAAGTCGCGCACCTGCTCGGCCGTCTGGGCCAGCTCGAGCTGTACCTGCGGATCCCTCGGTGCGACCGCGACCAGCTTCTCGTAGGTCGTGACGGCTTCGGTGTATGCCTCCTGCGCTTTCGTGATCGCCGCGTTGATCGACTCGTTCGCCTCGGTCGTGACCGCGGTCGTGATCGGATCCTCGCCGAGCGTCGCGCCCTGGGTCCCGAGCTTCAAGGGCTCGGAGAAGGTCGACCCCGCGGTCAGGTAGCCGGCGCGGACCTGGGCGTTCTGAGCCTCGCCTTGGAACCCGTTCCCCTTCGTCAGGTAGAGGCCGGCGAGCTCCCGGAGCGCGTCCTGATCCTTCGGGCGCAGCTTGAGGTAGGCGTTGAGGGTCTTGATCGCCTCGTCGTTCTGCCCGTCGGTCTCGAGCGCTGTTGCGAGCTCCCGCTGGGCGGAGGCGTCGTTCGGGCTCTCGCGCACCCGCTCGCGCGCGTCGGAGACGGAGACGACGCCGTTTCCGCCCGCGCCGTCGCCCTGGAGGATGTCGCCGATCCCGGTGCCTGCGTTGTTCGCGCCGACGCCGAAGACGACGAAGCCCCCCGCGAAGATGAGCGCGAGGAACACGAACATCCACTTGGCGTGCCGGCGCAGCCGCGTGAAGAACATCGTGTCCTCGTAGTTCGCCTGGGCTACGTCCTTGCGGGCTCGCCCGCCAGCAGGCGGTTTCGGGCTTGCGCCGCGGCGGCGGTCAGCCCGGGCCATTCACTTTTTCCTCTCTCGTATCGCGTCTCACCGTCGACGAGGGTAGCGAGGATCCGGTTGGGGCCGCCGCCGAAGACCACGGCCGAGGCGGGATCCTCCCAGGGCAGGAACGGGGATCCCTCGAGCCCCACGATCGCCAGGTCCGCACGCTTGCCCTGAACGAGCGAGCCGATCTCCGCGTCGAGCCCGAGCGCGCGCGCTCCCCCGATCGTGGCCAGCTCGAGCGCTTCGGACGGCGACAGCCCGGTCGCGGTCTCGGTGCGGGCGCGAGCGAAGGCGACGACCGCCCGCAACTCCTCGAAGTAGTCGTGCGAGGGAACCGAGGAAACACCGTCGGTGCCGACCCCGACGCGCAGGCCGGCCGCGCGCAACTCGGAGAGAGGCGCGATCCCGCACCCGAGGAACGAATTGGAACGGGGGCAGTGTGCGACTGCCACGTCGTGCTGCGCGAGCAACGCCACCTCGTCCGCCTCGACCTTGACACAGTGCGCAGCCACGATCGAGCTGTCGAGCAGCCCGGCGGCCGCGAGCCGCCGGATTCCCGTCTGGCCGTCGGGCGGGACGAGGAGGTGCGCGACGGGCTGCATCGGCCCTTCGCCGCGCTCGAGCCAGTCGAGCTCGTCCTGGCTCTCGTTCAAGTGCGTCATCACGGGCACCCCGAGCTCGAGGCACGCGGCGTAGACCTCGGTCGAGCACGTGTACGGCGCGTGCGGCGAGACCCCGGCCCGCACCAGGCCGGAGAGCACCGGCGTCACGTACGCGAGCTTGTCCTCGTACTGGCGCATCGCCTGGCGCGGGTCGCTCCCGAAGACCTCGAGGTAGACGATCGCCCGTAGCCCAAGCTCTGCGCAAGCGTGGGCACTCGCGCCGGCGAAGGCCGCGTCCCCGACGGTGGTGATCCCGGAGGCGAGGCACTCGGCAGCGCCGAGGCGCGCGATCGCCTCCATCTCGTCGCGCTCGATCCGGGCCTTGCGCTCGATGTGGGTCGCGAGCCACGGCGCGAAGGATTGCCCGTCGCCGAACCCCGCGTAGACCGCGTACTCGAGATGCGTATGGGCGTTGACGAAGCCGGGCACGATTGCGGCGTTCGGAAAGCGCGCGCCCTCGCCGAGCTCTGCAGCCGTGCCGACGGCGGCGAGTCGGCCGTCCTCGAACGCCACGGCACCGTTCTGGATCGGCGCGCCCTCGACGGGCAGCACCCAATCTGCTGAAAGCACGCGCCTCACGGCGGCGAGCTTAGAAGGTCCAGACCCCGGTCTCGGGCCCGAAGCCGCTGTCGAGGGTCAGCCGGAGCGAGGCGATTCGTGCGCGCTTCGGAATCTCGAAGCTGAGCGTGCCGGTCTTGCGCTGCCCGGCGCGCAGGCGAGGCCTGTTCAGACCGGGCTCGGCTGCGTCCAGGATGGAGGCGCGGCGCAGGCGCCCGCCCGAGTCGACCTTGGCGCCGTTCGAGGTCGTGTCGAGATAGATGCTGGTGCCGACGTTCCGGAGCTCGGCGCGGATCGCGACGAAGCGGTTGGCCGCGTTCGGCTGGAAGAACTCCGAGCCGGGAGCGGGGTCGACGAACGAGAGCGGCGTCACGCGGAGGCGGAGCCCCGGCTTGGCCCCGAGAAGGACGAGCGGGCGGCCGAGTCCGGCCGCCCGCTTGATCGTCCCATCTGTCATCCGTTACGCGAAGAACGGACCGGCAGCGGCGAGCACCTGCTGCGTCGTGAGCGGGTCGTCGAACGTGGCGGGGGCCGGAGCGGTCCCCGCGACGCCGCGAACCCACGAGGCGTGCATCGCCTCGACCGCCACGATCGACGCGGCAGCCTCCTTGACCGGCTTCAGGGTCAGGGCCGGGCCAGCGCCGTTGTAGGCACCGACACCCGTGTCCTCGAGCGCCATCGCGGTCTGGAGGAACGTCGTCTCGTTGGCGAAGAGGGCCGGCGGGAAGTTGAACTTCGGCTTCTTGACCGGCTTGCCACCGAGCGACGGGATGGTTGCGACGAGCGCCTTGACGTGCGTGATCTCGTGGTCGCGGATCACGCGGGCGAGCCGCTCGACCCGCGGGCTGAACTTGCCCTTGTCGACCGCGATCGCGTAGAACGTGGCCTCGAGGTACTCGAGCGTCAGCGCGAAGTTGAGAATCGCGACATCGCTCGCCTTGGACGCGTGTGCGTTGCCCGGCATTGCCATCCCGAAGGATGCCGCCGCCACAACGCCGCCGCCGAAGATCGCGGCACGCTTGAGGAACAGGTCACGCGAGGTCCCGAGCTCCTCCGAGAGGGAGGCGATCGGTGCGTTGGTCTCGACCTCGATGCCCTTGTGAGTGAAGATCTCAGTCATCGGGGTCTCCTAGGCGAAGAACGGAGCAGCGCGCTTGAGCACCTGGTCCGTCGTCAGAGGGGCGAAGAAGGCAACGTTGGCCGGCAGCGTTCCGGCGACGAGCCGGGCGTAGGCGGCGTGACGTGCCTCCACGGAATGGATCGCGAGCGCCGCTTCCTTCACGGCCTTCAGCTTGAGAGCCGGGAAGGCGCCGCCGTAGGCGCCGACGCCAACCTGCTCGAGCTGGATCGCGGTCAGAACGAACGAGCGCTGCTGAAGCTTCGGAAACTTCAGCGCCGGCTTCTTGATCGGCGTGCCGCCGAGGGCCGGGATGGTTGCGAGCAGCGTGTCGACGTGCGCCTGCTCGTGGGCGTAGAGCACCTCAGCGAAGCGCTGGACGCCGGCGTTCAGGCGACCGAAGACACCACTGCGGGCCCGATCGTAGAACTCGGCCTCGAGATATTCGAGCTTCAGCGCGAAGTTGAGGATCGCGAGGTCGCTCGCAGGCGCGGACTGCGCCCGGGCGGCTTCGGCGAAAGCGCCGACGCCACCAGCGGCGAGGGTGGCGCCGCCGAGCAGCGCTGCCTTGCCGATGAAGCCGCGGCGGGTGTCCGCTGCAGCGAGTACGTCTTGCATTGAGGTTCCCCCTATCGGGTGGAGTGGAGCGGTTGACCAGGTGTTGTCCATCCTGGCGATCGCCAAACGAGCACGATCACAAACTGGTTCGACAGGCGTCTCCAGTTGGTTCGATCGGAACCATCCGCCCGAACGCACTCTTTACAACGAGGGCCGAACCGCTTTCCAGAACGTGCCGAACAACGATGGGGCCGATCGGAGCGCCGTCTGATTTTCGGTGCCAGCCGCCAGACGCTCGCTTCGCGGCCCTTCTTTCTGCGCTAGGTCGGTCAGCCGCTCACACGGCTGACCGACCTGCGTAGACCCGAAGGGTCGCTTGGCTCCCAGGAGCAGCGGCCGCGTTGACTCGGGCGAGCCCTATTCGCGGTCGCGGAAGACGCCTTCGAAGCCGCCCTCGGCGTTCGGGTCGAGCTTCCAACGCTTCTCCATGAAGCTCGAGAGCCAGATCGAGAGCTCGAAGAGGATCAGGAGGGGGGCGACCTCGAGCGCGAGCGAGACCGGGTCGACGGTCGGCAGGAGAACCGCGAAGACGATCATCAGCACGTAGCCGAGGCGCCGATTCGACCGGAGCTTCGCCGCCGTCAGCACGCGCAGCCGTACGAGCGCGAGGATGAAAATCGGCATCTGGAACGCGAGCCCGCTCGCGAGCAGCGTCACCGTCACGAACGAGAAGTAGTAGGCCGCCCGGATGTCGATCTCGAACTGGTCGGCGCCGAAGTTGGTCAGGAACGAGAGGGCCCGCGGGAGCACGATCCAGTACGAGAAGGCAACGCCCCCGGCGAAGAGGATCGTCGAGAAGACGACGAAGACGGAGACGACGCGCTGCGTGTGCTCCTCGATCGCCGGCGCCATGAACGACCAGAGCTGGTAGAGCAGGATCGGAAGCGTGATCGCAACCGCCGCCGCGAGACTGACCTTGACCGCGGTCGTGAACGGCTCGGTGACCCCGAGCGTGACGAGGCTCTTGTCGTCCGGGAGCGGATTGGTCAGCCAGTCGATCAGCTGCTCGTGGAAGGCGAAGGAGACCGCGAACGCCGGCACGATCGCGAAGAGCGCGATCACGAGCCGGGTGCGCAGCTCGCCGAGGTGCTCCACCAGCGTTGCTTCTTCGCCGTGCGCCAGGCGCTTCGGCAGACGCTTCGTGATCATCTGTTCTGGTGCTTAGGAGACGGAGTCGCGGCGGGCCGACTCGGAGCCGGCGGGCTCGGGCTGACGCGTCACGGCGGGCGTCTCGACCGGCTCGGCCGGATGGATCGCCTCGGCGGGGCCCTCGGCCGGCGGAAGCTCGCTCGAGAGCCGCTTGTGCATCGGCTCGTCCTCGTCGTCGTCCTTGCCCGAGATCGAGTCCTTGAACTCGCGCATCCCCTTGCCGAGCGAACGGCCCATCTCCGGGAGCCGCTTGGGCCCGAAGAAGACGAGGAGGACGACCAACAGGATGATCAATTCGGTGACTCCGATTCCAAACGGCATGCCGACCACCTTACCATCGTTTGTCCAAATACGACCTTGGGCACGGATGGTTCGTGAAGAAGAGACTTTCGGATCAGGTCGTGGTCATACTCGGCGGCTCGAGCGGCATCGGCCGCGCAACCGCCAGGGCCGCGGCACGGCGCGGAGCGAAGGTCGTTGTCGGCGCCCGCAACACCGAGGGGCTCGAGAACGCGGTCCGGGAGATCGAGGAGGCAGGCTCGGAGGGCCTCGCGGTGACGGTCGAGGCATCGAGCCAGGTCGACCTCGAGTCGCTCTGCGCCCGGGCCGTCGAGCGCTTCGGTCGGATCGACACCTTCGTCGCCTCGGTGATGATCACCGTCTACGCCGAGATCGAGGTGCTCGAGCCCGACGAGCTCCGGCGGGTGATGGAGGTCAACTTCATGGGCCGCGCCTACGCCTACTGGGCGGTGCTCCCCCACCTGAAGGAATCGCGAGGAACGTTCGTCGACATCAACTCGGGACTCTCCTATCGGGCGATCCCGCTCCAGGCCCCCTACTGCGCCTCGAAGGCCGCCGGCCGCGCCTTCTTCGAGACGGCCCGGGTCGAGCAGGAGAAGATCGAGTCGGGGGTCGACATCAGCCTTATCCTCCCCGGCGGGATCAACACGCCGCAGTTCGACCGCGGCCGGATGAAGCTCGGCTTCCAGCCTCAGCCCGTCCCGCCGATCTACCAGCCCGAGGTCGTCGCGAAGGCGATCCTCTACTGCGCCGAACGGCCGCAGCGCGAGCTCCCCGTCACCTGGGCCTGCCAGCGCCTCCTCTGGGGGCAGAAGCTCTCCCCGCGGGCCGGAGACCTCTTCCTCCGCTGGCGGGGCTGGAAGGATCAGTCGACCGGCGAGCCCTGGCCCCCGGACGCGCCCGACAACCTCTACGAGACGATCCTCGGCGACCCCGGCGCCCACGGCCGCTTCGACGACGTCGCCAAGAACTCGAGCGCCTGGACGGACGCGCGACTCGCGCTCGGGAAGGTAGGCTCGATGGTGGTCGTGGCGGCTCCGCTCGTGGCAGGGCTGATCGGCTACCATGGACTCACGAAGCGGCGCTGAATCCGGCTTGCTGCTGGGAAAAAGGGAGTCACAAGCTTGGCGTTTCTGGAACTGAAGAATCTGCACGTCGCGCTGGAGGACGGGACCCCGATCGTGAAGGGTGTCGACCTGTCCGTCGACCTGAACGAGAAGCACGCGATCATGGGCCCGAACGGCTCCGGCAAGTCGACCCTCGCCTACGCGCTGATGGGTCACCCGTCGTACGAGATCACCGAGGGCGAGATCCTCCTCGACGGTGAGAACATCGTCGAGATGGGCGCCGACGAGCGCGCGCAGAAGGGCCTCTTCCTCGCGTTCCAGTACCCGCACGCGATTCCCGGCGTCACCGTCACGAGCTTCCTCCGGAGCGCGATCAACGCGATCCGGAAGGCGAAGAACGGCGGCCAGGACGACCCGATCCCGGTCAAGGAGTTCCGCACCCACATCCTCGCCGCGATGGAGCGCCTGAAGGTGCCGCGCGAGCTCGCCTCCCGGTACCTGAACGACGGCTTCTCGGGCGGCGAGAAAAAGCGCGTCGAGATCCTCCAGATGGCGCTCCTCGAGCCAAAGATCGCGATCCTCGACGAGACCGACTCCGGGCTCGACATCGACGCGCTCAAGATCGTCGCGAACGGCGTCAACGACCTCGTCGGCCCCGAGATGGGCGCGCTCGTGATCACGCACTACCAGCGGATCCTCAACTACATCACCCCCGACCACGTCCACGTCTTCGTGGACGGCCGGATCGTCGCGAGCGGCGGCAAGGAGCTCGCCGAGCGCCTCGAGGCCGAGGGTTACGAGGCGTTTATCCCCGCAGTGGAGGCAGTGGCATGAGTAGCAACAGCGAAACCGAGATCGTCAAGGGAATCCGGGACGAGTACGCGTACGGCTTCTCGAACTCGGACGACGCGGAGAACTACTTCTTCAAGTCCGGCCGCGGCCTGAACCACGAGATCGTCGAGGCGATCGCGGAGCACAAGAAGGAGCCGGACTGGATGCGCAAGTTCCGGCACAAGTCGCTCGACTACTTCAACGCGCGCCCGCTTCCGACGTGGGGCGGCAACGTCGCCGAGATCGACTTCGAGAACATCTTCTACTACATCAAGCCGACCGAGAAGCAGGCCAAGAACTGGGAGGATCTCCCGGCCGACATCCTCGACACCTGGGACAAGCTCGGCATCCCCGAGGCCGAGAAGAAGTACCTCGCCGGGGTCGGTGCCCAGTACGAGTCCGAGGTCGTCTACCACAAGCTCCAGGCCGATCTCGAGGCGAAGGGCGTGCTCTTCCTCGACATGGACACCGCGCTCCGCGAGCACGAGGACGTCGTCAAGCAGTACATCGGCACGATCATCCCGCAGAACGACAACAAGTTCGCCGCTCTGAACTCGGCCGTCTGGTCGGGCGGCTCGTTCATCTACGTGCCGCCGGGCGTCAAGATCGAGCTCCCGCTCCAGGCCTACTTCCGGATCAACGCCGAGAACATGGGCCAGTTCGAGCGGACGCTGATCATCGTCGACGAGGACGCTTACGTGCACTACGTCGAGGGCTGCACCGCGCCGATCTACTCGTCCGACTCGCTGCACAGCGCGGTCGTCGAGATCATCGTCAAGCCGCGCGGGCGCTGCCGCTACACGACGATCCAGAACTGGTCGAACAACGTCTTCAACCTCGTGACCAAGCGCGCGGTCGCCTACGAGGACGCGACGATGGAGTGGGTCGACGGGAATCTCGGCTCGAAGCTGACCATGAAGTACCCGGCGATCTGGCTGATGGGGGAGCGCGCGCACGGCGAGGTGCTCTCGATCGCGTTCGCCGGCAAGGGCCAGCACCAGGACGCCGGCGGCAAGGTCGTCCATGCAGCGCCGAACACCACCTCCGTGATCAACTCGAAGTCGATCTCGAAGGACGGCGGCCGGGCCGGTTACCGCGGCCTCCTCGAGGTCGCAAAGGGCGCGCACGGCGCCAAGTCGAAGGTCGTCTGCGACGCGCTGATCCTCGACGAGGAGTCGCGCTCGGACACCTACCCGTACATCCGCGTCGACGAGAACGACGTCGAGCTGGGCCACGAGGCGACGGTCTCGAAGATCGGCGAGGAGCAGCTCTTCTACCTGATGAGCCGCGGCCTGACCGAGGCCGAGGCGAGCGCGATGATCGTCTCCGGCTTCGTCGAGCCGATCACGAAGGAGCTGCCGCTCGAGTACGCCGTCGAGATGAACCGGCTGATCCAGCTCCAGATGGAGGGTTCCGTTGGCTAGCCCGGTGACGGGCGTCGACTTTGTTGCCGTGCCTTCCACCGACTGGAAGCGATCGCGGGCCTTCTACGTCGACACTCTGGGGCTCCGGCCCGATGCGACCGGCGACGCGGAGTTCTGGATCGCCGAGACGTGCTTCGGGATCTACGAGCCGACCACGTTCGGGATGGAGTTCTCGCCCCAGAAGACGGCGCACATCGCGATGCACGTCGATGACATGGAGGCCGCACGGGCCGAGCTCGAGGCGAAGGGCGTCGAGTTCGCCGGTGAGACCTTCGACACGGGCGTCTGCCACATGGCGTTCTTCGAGGATCCCGACGGCAATGCCCTGATGCTGCACCACCGCTACAAGCCTCGCGAGACGTGATCACGGTCGAGCGGACGGACTTCGTGTCCGTGCCCGTGACGGACATGGAGCGGGCCAAGCGCTTCTACAACGAGACGCTGGGGATGCACAGCCCGAATCTCGAGGCGGGCTGGCCCGAGTTCGAGACCGGCAACGTCAGCCTCTACCTGGTCGACCCGACCCGGATGGGGCAGGAGTTCAAGCCGCACCCCACGCACATCGCGCTGCGCGTCCCCGACGTGGCCGCTGCCCGCGAGACGCTCGAGGCCGCCGGGATCGAGTTCGACGGCGAGATCATGGACACGGGTGTTTGCCACATGGCCTTCTTCAAGGATCCCGACGGAAACGCGCTGATGCTCCACCGCCGCTACGCACCCGTGGAGGCCTGAGGATGGAAGTCCAGAAGGTCGACTTCGTCCTGATTCCCTCGCGGGATCCCGCGGAGACGAAGCGCTTCTACGGGGAGACGCTCGGCCTGCGACCCGACGAGCACGCGCACGGCGACGTCTGGTTCGAGTTCTGGGCGGGTGAGACCTGCCTCGGATTCTTCGTCCCGGAGTCGATGGGACGCGAGTTCGCGCCGACGAAGAACGGTCCGATCGCGCTGCGCGTCCCCGATGTCGCCGCCGCCCGCGCCGAGCTGGAGGCGAACGGCGTCGAGTTCGCCGCCGAGACGATCGACAGCGGCGTCTGCCACATGGCCTTCTTTGCCGATCCCGACGGAAACGACCTGATGCTGCACAACCGGTACGCCCCGCCCCGCTCGGACGGGGCGTAGCCGTGGCCGTCCAGGGCACCGGCACCGCGGACGATCCGTGGATCCTAAAAACGCCTCCGGGGTCCTCGGAGTACCGAATGCACCGCGACGACTCGGCTGACCCGCCCGCGCTCGTCTGCCAGGTCGGGACGACCAAGCTGAGCTACGACGCGCGGGCGCTCGAGGATCTCCACAAGCTGCTGAAGGCGCACGGCGACTGGATGCCTCTCGGTGCCGCCGACGAGCAGAAGGACGCGGCGGAGGGCACCGTCGAGGCCTGGGCTCGATCCGCGGAGAACCCCCTCGGCGGCTGGTACGGCCTGCGCAAGGGCTATCGCGGGCGGTTCGGCATGTATGTCCCGCCGCTCCTCGAGGCGCTCGGCCGGGCCGAGCTGACCCACGACGCCCGCAACAACAAGATGAGGGCGATCTGATGCGCGAGGACGCGCGCAAGCTCTACGACGCGCTCCCAATGCCGACGAGCTCGGACGAGTCGTGGCGCTTCACCAGCCTGAAGGGCTTCGACCCCGAGGCTTTCTCGGCTAACGGAGCGACGGAGATCGCCACCGCGAGCGGAATGCTCGAGCTCGAGGCGGCGGGAATCGTCCGCGTCTCCGAGGCGGGGATCGAGATCGAGCGAGGGCCGGAAGGGATTCGCTTCGAGAAGCTGGCCGACCATCCGCTGCTCGGTGAGCTCGTCGGCTCGGACGAGAAGTTCGCCGCGCACAACGCGGCGATGTGGGAGAACGGCCTGCTCGTGCACGTCCCCAAGGGCGTGATGCTCGAGCAGCCGCTCTACGTCCGGATCGTCAACTCGGTCGAGGGCGGCTCGCTCTTCTGGCGCCTGCTCATCGTCGCCGAGCCGGAGAGCTCGTTCACGGTGATCGAGGAGTACGTCTCCACCGAGCCGGCGCTCTCGGGCTACCTGAACGCGGCGGTCGAGATCTTCGTCGAGCAGGGTGCGAAGGTCGAGTACGTCTCCGTCCAGTCGACGTCCACCGAGACGTGGCACTTCGGCTCGCATCATGCGCGCGTCGGCCGCGACGCCGAGCTCGACTGGGTCGCCGGCGGCTTCGGCTCGAAGAAGGGGAAGATCCGGATCCAGAACGACCTCGCCGGCCCCGGCGCGACCTCGCGGGTCACGGGCGCCTACTTCGCGGACGGCGACCAGCACCTCGATTACGACACCTTCCAGGAGCACATTGCCCCGAACACGACGAGCGACTTCGCCTTCAAGGGGGCGCTTCGCGACTCGTCGAGCGCGGTGTGGCGCGGGATGATCCGCGTCGAGAAGGACGCGCAGAAGACGAACGCCTACCAGGAGAACCGGAACCTGCTCCTCTCGAAGACCGCGCACGCGGACTCGATCCCCGGCCTCGAGATCCTGGCGAACGACGTCCGCTGCACCCACGGCGCCACGCTCGGCCAGGTCGACCGCGAGCAGCTCTTCTACCTGATGGCCCGCGGCTTGTCTCGTCAGGAAGCCGAGCGCCTGATCGTCCGTGGCTTCTTCCAGGACGTGCTCGACCGGATCGAGCTGGAGCCGGTCCGGGAAGCGCTCGGCGCCGCGCTCGAAGCTCGTATTCCTCAGGCCTGACCGGCATGGACGGCGGGTAGCCTCTCCCCATGCGCATCGAGGAAGGTCGTCTCCTCGAGTCGGTCTGCTCCCACTGCGGCCGCACCGAGCGCCGCGCGTTCGGCGAGTCGGAGTCGAACCGAGGCGAACTCGCGTCATACGCAATCGGGTGGACGTCCGGCCACGACGACGTCGTCGGCCACATGACGATCGGAATCGGGGCGGGAAATCCGGGCGGCGGCTCCTTCCACATCGAGGTCCGGTACGGCGACTCGATCGGAATGGCGCTCGTCGACCGTCCGTTCGAGAAAGTCACGCAGGGCGGTCCCGACCTGACGAGGGACGAGGCTCTGGCTCACGAGGATCTTCAGTATGTGTGGTTCGTGGCCGACCACGTGCTGGCGGGAGACCGGCGGGCGGCCTGGCTGGAGCACTGGTTGAGAGGGACGGCGGCGCTCGCGGCTCAGGCGGTGATCGCCGGCACCGCGCCCGTGGTGCGGGTGGCTCGCGACGGCGAGGGGCGGCAGCTGCTGGATCGTCGAGCTGCGGACACGGAAGAACTCGAGCCCTTCCATCTCTTCCACGCGGTCGACAGAGACTCGTCGCTCCTGGAAGTCCTCGGCCTCGAGCCCGGGCAGGTCGTGGAGCGGCACGCCCTTGCAGATCCCTGGAACGACCCGCGCCGTCGACCTTTTTCGTAGGAGTTGGTGTTTGTGGCCCGATCCGCCGTTACCTGGCCTTCGGGATGGCCGCGCAGGTATCACTAGAGCCGTGCGGGGGGTGCGACACCGGGGGAGCGCTCGACTGGGGGTGCTCGCGATCGCCGTTTTCCTGGGAACGGTCGCGGGCGGCAGCGCAGGGCCGGCCGCGACACGGGCGACGAGTTGCTCGCCGCCTCGCACCACGGCTACCCATCAGGCGAGCGTGATCCGCGCGTTGCGCACGCACCACGACGTCTGGGGGAACCGATTGATCGCAGCTCCCGACGGGCCGAGTTACGAGGCGGCTCGCCAGTTGCTCCCGCCGCTTCTCTTCGCTCGGGCCCCGGGGAAGCGGCCGCTGACCGAGTCCGGCGTCTACTACCTGCCGTTCGGGCAGCCGCTCGACGCGCGCGGGGCCGGGTCGATCGCGCTGCACGTCGCCGACGGGAGCCAGGTGATCGCGGACCGCGTCGGCGGGCGGCGCGTGACGATTCTCGTCGGGGCGAAGGGCGGCGAGCGCTACGGCTCGTGTCTCGAGCGGCTCGGGCAGGCCCGGCTCGCGGACGGTTACCAGCCCGTCCTGACCACGACGTACACCGACGCGGCCCGCGTTCGCTACCGGCAGGAGTCGTTCGCCGCGCAAGTGCCCGAGACCGGCTCACTCGTCAGCTTCGTCCGGCTCGACGTCGACGCCACCCGCGCCGCGACGAAGACGGTGCTGATCCGGGTGAAGCCATCGGTGAGGGCGCTCCGGAAGGTGCTCACGTTCTCGCCGCGCGGCGCGGTGAAGAAGTCGGTGCTGAGCTATCGGGTCAAGCGGGGCACGCACACGACGATCTACCTCGCGTGGAACAACTATCCGGGCCGCACAATCGCTGTCGACGCGGCCCGGTACGAGAGCGCGCGCCGGTCGGTTCGCGCCTACTGGGGCAAGCGTCTTCAGGAGGGGACGCAGATTTCTGTGCCGGAGAAGCGCGTCAACGACGCCTACCGGAACCTCCTGATCCAGAACCTGCTCCTCACCTACCGCTACAGCATCGGCAACCCGTACGAGCAGTTCTCCTTCCCCGAGAGCGTCGACGTCGCCGAGGTGATGGGAGAGCTCGGCTACGCGGGCGTCTCCCGCTCGATCCTGCGCACGTCGCTGACGCGGAAGGACGAGCCGTATCCGAACTGGAAGATGGGCAAGCGGCTCGTCGGCTCCGCACTCCACTACCGCCTCACGCGCGATCGCGCCTACATCGACGCGGCGACGCCGGTGCTCGGCCGCTACGTCGACGAGCTCGGCCGCCAGATCGGCGCGAGCGAGACGGGGCTGCTCGGGCGCGAGCGCTACTCGTCGGACATCCCCGACGACGTCCTCGGCCTCCACTCCCAGGCGACGGTGTGGCAGGGGCTCTACGCGATGAGCCGGGTCTGGGCCGAGACGGGGCAATCCGCGCTCGCCCGCCGCTCCGAGGCGCTCGCGGTCCGGCTCGAGGCTGGTCTCCGGAAGGCGGTGGGCGCCTCGCAGCGCCGGCTCCCGGACGGGTCGCTCTTCATCCCGGCCAAGCTCCTCGACGGCGAGCCGGCCTACGACTCGCTGACCCAGGCGAAGCTCGGGAGCTACTGGAACCTCGTGATGCCCTACGCGCTCGCCTCCGGGCTCTTCCCACCGGGTGGCCCGCAGGCAGACGGGTCGCTCAGCTACATGCTCCGCCACGGCTCGCGCCTGCTCGGCGTCGTGCGGGCCGGGGCGTATGCGCTCTACAAGAATCCGGTCTTCCCGACCTCGGGCACCGACCAGGTGTACGGGATCAACGTCGCCCGCTTTCTCGCCGACAACGACGTCTCCGATCAGCTCGTGCTCAGCCTCTACGGCTCGCTCGGGACGGCGATGACGCCGAACACCTTCGTCTCCGGCGAGGCAGCGAGCGTCGCCCCGCTCGGCCGCAGCCGCTACCGCTCGATGTACCTGCCTCCGAACAACGCGAGTAACGCGGCGTTCCTCGAGACCCTCAGGTCGCTCCTCGTTCACGAGCGCCGGGATGCCGTGGGCGCCCCCGTCGGGCTCGAGCTCGCCTTCGCGACGCCGCGGCCCTGGCTCCGCGCGGGACGGAAGATTTCTGTTCGCCGTGCGCAGACGAGCTTCGGACCGGTCTCGTATGCCCTCGAGGCGCGCACCGACACGATTCTCGCGACGGTCGACGTTCCTGCCCGGCCGGCGCCGAAGTCGCTGAAGCTGCGGCTGCGGCTCCCACGGGGGCAACGGATCGAGTCCGTGACGATCGGCGGCAAGCCGGTCGAAGCCGCGACCGGCGAGACGGTCGACCTGAGCGGACTTCGCGGCCGGGTCGAGATGGTCGTCCGCTACGGGAGCCGCCGCCCGGTCTCGGCGGCCGGGGTGACCGCCGTCAAGCGCTGGCGCATCCGCTACGTCGCCCACGACGGGCGCCCGAATCACGCGACCCTGGTCCTGCCCTCCTGGTACGGCCCGGCGGCAAACCCGCCGCTGCCGCTGATCATCTCCCCCCACGGCCGCGGTCAGAGCGGGCGCTCGAACTCGATCCTCTGGGGCAACCTGCCCGGTCGCGGCTCGTTCGCCGTCGTCAATCCGGACGCTCGCGGCAGGCGGGTCGCGGCCCACTCCTGGGGGTATGCGGGGCAGGTCGCCGACCTCGCCCGGATGCCGGAGATCCTGCGCACGACTCTGCCGTGGCTGCGGATCGACCGCAAGAAGATCTTCGCCTTCGGCGGCAGCATGGGCGGGCAGGAGACGCTCCTGCTGGTCGCGCGCCATCCGAAGCTGCTCGCCGGGGCAGCCGCCTTCTCGTCCGTGACCGACCTGGCGCTCCAGTACCGCAACTTCACGCGCCTCCGCTGCAACGACGCCTGCCGCACGCTCCTCGGCAAGCAGTTCGGATCGAGCCTGCGCTCGCTCGCCCGCCGCGAGATCGGCGGCGGCCCGCGCACCTCGCCCGGCGCGTTCGCGGCTCGCAGCCCGTTCACGTACGCCCGCGCGATCGCCCGCTCCTGCGTGCCGCTGCAGCTCTGGTGGAGCGTCTCCGATCAGATCGTCGTCGACCAGCAATCGCAGACCGGGAAGTTCTTCTGGGAGTTGCGCCGGCAGAATCCCGGCGCGGCCGTCGACGCGTTCGTCGGCTTCTGGATCCATTCGGCGGAGATGCGCGCCCGCACCGGGCTGCCGCTCGCCCTCTCGAACTTCGGGCTCCTACCAGGCTCGCGCGCCTGGGTGAGCGTCAGGCACATCCGGCCTCAGCCGGGCACGAAGTGCGCCCGCCCTTAGCTCGCGACCGGTTTCGCGATCCGGTAGAAGAACGGGCCGAGTCTGGCCTGACTGATCGAGAACATCAGGGCGAGGTGCTCCTCGAGCGGGCGCGCCTGGGTCAGATCGCCGGCGTACACAAACTCGTAGCCGGCGTCGCGGATCAGCTGCTCGGTCACCTCGCGCGCGTCGTCGTCTGCGGCGTAGAGGTTGCCCGGCGGCGTCGGCTCGGCGTCGATCCTGTCGTAGACGTTCGCGAGGTTGAGGTTGAACGACTTCGCCGTCGGGCCGCCGACGATCGACTTCACCTGGTGGGCGTTCGACTCGAACGACTCGTCCCGATCGCGAAAGGCGTTCGTCGCGTCGATCGTGGTCTTGCCGTTGCTCCCACTCACTCGTCCCAGCGCCTCGGCGATGGCGGCCGACGGCACCGCGACGAGGAGCACATCCGCGTCCGTTGCGTCGCCGCCGTCCTGGCCGAGCTCGGTCACCTCGTGCCCGGATCGGCGCCAGCGCTCCGCGAGCCCACCGCCGACATTGCCCCTCCCGATCACCGTGATCTTCATGCGTGTCCCAACGACCGAGCTGCGACCACCATTCCCGCGGCTAGGTTCTGGAGCGATGACAGGCAAGCGCGAGCGGGTGCATCCGAAGTCGCGGGCCGAATGGCGCGCGTGGCTCGAGCAGAACCACGCCGATTCGCCCGGGATCTGGTTCCTCTACTTCAAGAAGGCGACCGGGAAGCCGCGCCTCGAGTACGACGAGATCGTCGAGGGGGCGCTCTGCTTCGGCTGGGTCGACTCGCGCGCAGGCACGCTCGACGACGAGCGCTCGATGCTGCTGATCACACCGCGTCGACCGAAGAGCGGCTGGTCGAAGCCGAACAAGGAGCGAATCCGGAAGCTGAAGCGCGCAGGGCTCCTCACCGAGGCGGGCCTCGACGCAGTCGAGGTAGCGAAGCGGAACGGGGCCTGGACGGTGCTCGACGGCCCCGAGGCGCTCGAGATGCCCGCCGACCTCCACGCGGCGTTCGAGGAGAACACGGCTGCGAAGGAGAACTACGAGGCGTTTCCGCCCTCGGCGAAGAAGGTCATCCTCACCTGGATCGCGACCGCGAAGCGCGAGGAGACGCGCTCGAAGCGGATCGTGGAGACCGTCCGGTCGGCCGCCAGGAACGAGCGGGCGAACCAGTAGGTCAGCCGGTGACCTCGAGGTAGGCGTCCTCGAGGATCCCAGCGATCTCCTCGACTCCGAGCCCGCGGTCGAGCCGGACGCCGAGCCAGCCGCGGTGACCGACGTACGGGGGCACGAAGTAGTTCTCCGGATCGGCCCCGACGAGCAGCGCCTGCACGCCTTCCTCGGCAGCGCACCAGATCGCGTAGCGGCCGTCACCATGATGGTCGTTCAGCACCATCGCGAAGCAGCGCTTGCCCTTGACGAAGAAGCTCGGGGCGCCGTGACTCGGGCGCTCGCTCGTCTCGGGGAACGCGAGGCAGACGGCGCGGATCTCGTCCAGCACGCCTAGCTGAGCCAGCGACGGCGCTTGGGGGGCATATCGGCCCGCTCTCCGAGCGAGCGGGCGGCTTCGAGCACGTCGTCGGCGGTGAGCGTGATCACGGCCTCGCGATCGAGCTCCGCCAGCTCGGCGCCCTCGACCTGCGCGAGTCGCAGCGCCTGCCGGTTGAGGGCCTGCTCGAAGATGGTTCGGGCATAGCGCGCGTTGCCGAAGCCCTCCCCGCGCTTGGCGCCGGTGAAGATTCGCTCCAGCGCCTCCTCGACGCCGGGGCCGAGCTCGTACTCGGCCTCGCCGGCGAGGTTGTGGGTGATCGCGAGAAGCTCGGCGGTGGGGTAGTCCGGAAACGAGATCTCGCGCGCGAACCGCGAGCGGAGGCCGGGGTTCGAGTCGAGGAAGCCGCGCATCAGCCGCGGATAGCCCGCCACGATCACGACGAGCCGGTGGCGATGGTCTTCCATCCGCTTGAGGATCGTCTCGACCGCCTCGGCGCCGAAGTCGTTGCGCCCGTCTCCGTCGCCAGGGGTGAGCGCGTAGGCCTCGTCGATGAAGAGGACGCCATCGAGGGCGCGGCGGATCGCGCGGTCGGTCTTGATCGCCGTCTGGCCGATGTACTGGCCGACGAGCGAGGCCCGGTCGACCTCGACGAGATGACCCTTCTTCAGGAGCCCCATCGACCCGTACATCTCGGCGAGGAGCCGCGCCACCGTCGTCTTGCCGGTGCCCGGGTTGCCGAGGAAGACGAGGTGCTGGCTCGTCGCGACCTCCGGGAGCCCGTGCTCGAGCCGCCGCGCCTGCACCTGGAGGAAGGCGACGAGCGCGTGCACCTGCTCCTTGACGGTCTCCAGCCCGACGAGGGCGTCGAGCTCGGCCTGGAGCTCCGCCAGCGGCCGCGGCGGCTCGGGCTTCCCACCGAACCGGTCGCTGATGAACTCCTCGACGTCCGGTCCTGCCGTGCGCTTGAGCTGGTCGCGAACCATGCGGGCACCGGCGCGGATGTCGTCGAGCGGGTTCACGCCGGAACGGTAGCGCCCGGAGGGCTCAGCGGTCTTGGAGCGCCTGCTGGAGCTCGGCCACCTGCGCCTCGAGGCGGGCAACGCGCTCCTCGAGCGAACCTTGTGACGTAGCGTCACTTTCTCCTGCGGACGGGCTCCCCGCCAGCGCGGCTGGTGCGGCAGCGGCGTTCCCGCCGAGCAGCTGCTCCCAGCGATCCTGGCTCTGGCCTGGGCGCCGCGGCAGCACGTGCACGAGCTCGGCGGCCGCGAGCGCGTCGAGCGCCTTCTGGACGTCCTCGAGTGTCGAGTACGGGTAGAGGCGCTCCACCCGCGTCTTCAGCTCGCCCGGGGTCTGCGGGCCGCGCAGCATCAGCACCCCGAGGAGCGCGATCTGCGAGGGCACCCGGCCGAGGTCGTCGTCGAGCAGGTGCCGGTACTTGGCGACGCGGCTCCCCGGCCCGGTCGCGAGTCGAACCCAGCCGCGGCGCGAGAGCTTCTCGAGGGCGGCGCGCACGGTTGCCTCGTCGAAATCGACGACCGGATCCCGATTCGTGGCCTGGTTGCAGGCGAGCCGAAGCGAGTTCAGGGTCAGTGGGTACTGGTCCGGGGTCGTCCGCTGCTTCTCGACGAGGCAGCCGAGCACCCGGAGCTCTGCGGGATCCGCATCCATGAGCGAACGCTATCGCGGCCTGCGAGAATCGCGTCGTGGTTCCCGAAGCACCACTCGAGCGGGAGAAGGGCGGCCTCGTTCCGCAGGCCGAGGGCTGGTTCGTCCTGAACGCGAAGGACGCGCTCTGGCAGGGCGGCGACTTCGGCGCGTACACCCGTTTCGAAGGGCCGAACGGGAAGTTCCCTGCGCTCGGGATCAACGTCGGCGTCCTCGCGCCTGGCCAGCCGGCCTGCATGTACCACGGCGAGGACGAGCAGGAGGACTTCCTCGTCCTCCAGGGCGAGTGCCTGCTCCTGATCGAGGGCGAGGAGCGGCGGTTGAAGGCGTGGGACTTCGTCCATTGCCCGGCGCGGGCGGAACACGTCTTCGTCGGGGCGGGCGACGGCCCCTGCGCGATCCTCGCCGTCGGCTCGCGCACGGGCGGCGACGTGATCTATCCCGAGTCGGAGTTGGCGCAGCGGCACAAGGCGGGAGTCGCGGAGGCGACGCCCGATCCCAAGCTGGCGTACGCCGAGAACGCCGAGGACGTGCCGACCCCGTACGTCGAGGGCTGGCTTCCTACTTCCTGAAGCCCGCCCGGAGCGCCCGGACGACGCGCCGCGTCGACCAGAAGAGAAAGAGCGCGCCGAGGAGCGAGCGAAACCGCTCGGCCGAGAGCGGCGTGCGCTTCGCGATCGGCCCCTCCACCTTCGCGGCGAGTTTGGCTCGCGAGCCGTAGAACGCGCCGTCCGTCATTCGCTGCAGAAAGCCCACGCGCCCTCCATTCCCGCCGGGCGCGTGGGCTACTCCTAGGAGTGCCGCTCCGGTGGGATCGGATGGTTGGAGCGGATCAGGTCGAGCGGGTCGAGGATCGTCTTGATCTGACGCAGCTTGTGGTAGCTGGCGCTCGAGAAGAGTGACGCCGGGTTGCGGCTCGTCTCGGTGAAGTTCATGTAGTTGTGCTCCGCCTCCCAGGGGCCGAGTGCCTGCAGCAACTGCGCCACGTGCGCACGCACCGCTGCCTTGATCTCGGGGGTCGGTGCGATCCCGATCGCGAAGGTGATGTAGGGAGCCTCCCAGGCGTCGATCGCACCATTGGTCGATGAGCGCTGCGCGACGGCGCCGCCGAGGTGGCGGATCTCGGCCGACAGGATCGGCGTCCCGACGACGTGCTCGACGAACAGGTCGATCAGGTCGCCGTCGACCTCCGAGAGCATCCCGCCGTCGCCGAAGCCGGGCGTCGGGCCTTCCGGATCCATGTGCAGCCGGCTGAGCTCCTCCACGGGGATCGTGGCGACGGTGTCCATGATCGGCCCGAGCCCGCGGAGCGGCTCGAGCAGCCGAGCGCCCTCGGCCTCCTCGCCGAGCCAGATCGCCTGAACGACGACGAAGGACTGGCCGCGAACCGGCTCCGGGATCTCCGGGATCGGCGGGAACTGGAGGATTCGCCCCACAGAGCTCATCTCGTCGGGCAGATCGTCCGTCCACGCGCGCCACACCTTCAGGATCTCGGCCGCCCGCTCGACCGGGAACCAGAGGATCCCCGCGTAGACCTCATCGATCGGGAAGAGGTCGAACTCGATCGCGGTCACGATCGCGATCGACCTCATCGATCGGGAAGAGGTCGAACTCGATCGCGGTCACGATCGCGAAAGAGCCGCCCCCGCCACGCAGCGCCCAGAAGAGGTCGGGCTCGTTGTCGCGGTCGGTGCGGAAAAACTCACCCGAGGCGGTGACGCCCTCGATCGCGGTCACGCTGTTCGCGCCGATCCCGTGCTTGCGGGCGAGCCAGGAGAGGCCGCCGCCGAGCGTGTAGCCGAGGACGCCGACGTCGGGTGAGGAGCCGGCGAGCGCCGCGAGCCCGTGTTCGGCCGCAGCCTCGACGACTTCGATCCAGATCACTCCGGCTTCCGTACGGGCGGTTCGGCCGAACGGGTCGATCTCGACTCCGCGCATGCGCGACGTCTTGAGCAGGATCGTGCCGGAGAGGTCTCCCAGCACGCCTGCGTTGTGGCCGGTGCTCTGGGGCGCCACCCGGAGGCCGTGCTCGCGGGCGAATGCGACGGTGGCGACCACGTCGGGCACCGACTCGGGGAAGACGACCAGGGCGGGGCGTTGGTCGACCGCGAGATTCCAGGCCTCGCGGGCCTCGTCCCACCATTCGTCGCGCGGGGACACGACCTCACCGTCGAGCAGCTCACGGAGCGGCCGGACGTCGAGGCCGGAAACGGAATGGGTCAGTGTGGACACGTCGTTCACCTCAGTTCGTTCGGGTGAACAGATCCTGCGCCTCCGGCTCGCGGAAGGCATCGGCCGCGCGACCGAATCGGGCTGCCGCCTGAGGTGATCTTCGCGTCGTCCTCGAGGACGAGGCCGCTCGGCTAGGAGGAGGACGTGTTGCGCGCGCCGAGAGCGAGCGCGAACGCGCGCAGGATCTTCCCGAGTCCGAACGCCGCGGCCCCGATCGGAGCGGCGAGCACGAGGCCGAAGAACGCCGCCTCGCCGGCGCTGTCTACTGAGTCGGAGTCCGCGAACGGCTCGATCGCGTAGTCGAGGCCGGCCCAGACCGGCAGGAGGAGGACGATCGCAATCGGCCACCAGCGGACGCTCGCGGCGCCGAGGGCGAGGATCAGCGGGTAGACGAACTGGAAGATCCAGTTCACGCCCGGGATCAGCGAGAGCGCGAGCGAGGCGACGATCGCGAGCGCGAGTCCGCGCGCGAGCAGCATCCGCTAGCTGCGGACGAGCGGCTTGTACTTGATCCGGTGTGGCTCGAGCGCGTCTGCGCCGCGGGTCTCCTTGACCCAGTCCGCGTACTCGCCGTAGCTGCCCTCGAACCAGGTCGCCTGGCTGTCGCCCTCGAAGGCGAGGATGTGGGTCGCGATCCGGTCGAGGAACCAGCGGTCATGGGTGATCACGACCGCGCAGCCGGCGAAGTCGAGGAGTGCGTCCTCGAGCGCGCGCAGCGTGTCCACGTCGAGATCGTTGGTCGGCTCGTCGAGGAGAAGGACGTTGCCACCGGAGCGGAGCAGCTTCGCGAGGTGGACGCGGTTGCGCTCGCCTCCCGAGAGGTCGCCGACGCGCTTCTGCTGGTCGGAGCCGCGGAAGTTGAACCAGGAGACGTACTGACGCGAGTTGATCTCCTTCTTCCCGAGCAGGATCGTGTCCAGGTTCCCGGAGATCTCCTTCCAGACCGTGTTCTCCGGAGTCAGGCCGCCGCGCGACTGGTCGACGTAGGCGAGCTCGACCGTCTCGCCGACGGTGAGGACGCCCGAGTCCGGCTGTTCCTCGCCCGAGATCATCCGGAAGAGCGTCGTCTTGCCGGCGCCGTTCGGGCCGATCACGCCGACGATCCCGCCGGGCGGGAGCGAGAACGTGAGGTCGTCGTAGAGGAGCTTGTCGCCGTAGCCCTTCGCGACCTTGTCCGCCTTGACGACCACGTCACCAAGGCGTGGCCCGGCCGGGATGTGGATCTCGACCTTGTCCAGGCGGACGTTCTGATCCTCGCTCAGGAGCTTCTCGTACGACTGGACGCGCGCCTTCGACTTCGCCTGGCGCGCCTTAGGGCTCATCCGCACCCACTCGAGCTCGCGGGCGAGCGTGCGCCTGCGCGCCGACTCGGTCTTCTCCTCGATCGCGAGCCGCGCCTGCTTCTGCTCGAGCCAGGACGAGTAGTTGCCCTCGAAGGGGAGGCCCTTGCCGCGGTCGAGCTCGAGGATCCAGCCTGCGACGTTGTCCAGGAAGTAGCGGTCATGGGTGACGGCGACGACGGTGCCCTTGTAGCTCTCGAGGAAGCGCTCCAGCCAGGCGACGGATTCGGCGTCGAGATGGTTCGTCGGCTCGTCGAGCAGGAGCAGGTCGGGAGACGAGAGAAGTAGCCGGCAGAGCGCGACCCTGCGGCGCTCGCCGCCCGAGAGGGTGGTCACGTCGCGGTCGCCGTCCGGGAGCCGGAGTGCGTCCATCGCCCGGTCGAGCGTCGCGTCGAGGCTCCAGATGTCGTGCCGGTCGATCTGATCCTGCACCTCGGCCTGTTCGGCGAGGAGGGCGTCGAAGTCGACGTCCGGCTCCGCGAACTTGGCCGAGATCACGTTGAAGCGGTCGAGCAGGTCTCGCATCGGGCGGACGCCGTCCTCGACGTTCTCGCGCACGTTCCGCGCGGAGTCGAGGTCCGGCTCCTGCGGCAGGTAGCCGACCGTCGCCTTGGGATCGAGCTCGGCGACGCCGCTCGATGGCTCTTCGAGCCCGGCCATGATCCGGAGGAGCGTCGACTTGCCGGCGCCGTTCGGTCCGAGCACGCCGATCTTCGCCCCAGGCAGGAACGAGAGCGAGATGTTCGCGAGCACCTGCCGATCCGAGCCGTAGAACTTGTCGGCCCGGTACATCGTGTAGACGTAGTCGCTCATCGTCTCCGAGGGTACCGTGGGATCGTGAGCGGTTGCTGCGCCCGGCACGGCCAGGAGGAGCTCTTCGGAGACCGCTTCGCCCGGCGCGCCGCCAAGCGCTACCGACAGAAGGGGCCGGATGCGATGGCGCGCTCGCTCGCGCGGCGTGCCTCTGTCCGCGGGATCGAGGGCGCGACCGTGCTCGAGATCGGCGGCGGGATCGGGCAGGTGCTGCTCCAGCTCCTCGCACGAGGTGCGCGCGAAGGCGAGGTGGTCGAGCTCGTCCCCTCCTACGAGAAGGAAGCCGCGGCGCTCGCGGCGGAGGCCGGCCTGGGCGCGAGCGCGTCCTTCCGCACCGCGGATCTCGTCTCAGACCCGGGCACGGGCAGGCCCGCCGACGTCGTCGTTCTGAACAAGGTCGTCTGCTGCACCCCGGATGGGGTCGCCCTAGCGGGCATCGCCGCCGGGCTCGCTCGCCGGACTCTCGTCCTCAGCTTTCCACGCGCCGACTGGCTCGGCAGGCTTGCGTTCGGCGCGTTCAACCTCGGGCTGCGGCTCCGGCGCGGCCGCTTTCGCGTCTTCGTCCACTCCGCCGACGAGCTCCGGGGCGCGATCGAGGCGCACGGGCTCGCGCTCGCGTCCACCCGCGACGGCCCGCTCTTCCGGATCCTCGCCTTCGAGCGCGCGTAACCTGGGTCCGTGTCTGAGCTCGGACTCTTCCCGCTCGGAATCGTGCTCTTCCCGCAGGAGCAGATCCCGCTCCACATCTTCGAGGACCGCTACCAGGAGCTGATCGGTGAGTGTCTCGACGAGAACCGGGAGTTCGGGCTCGTGTTCGCGGACGAGGACGGCCTCCGAGAGATCGGGACGCGGGCCGCGGTCACGGAAGTGCTCGACCGGTTCGACGACGGCCGCCTGAACGTCGTCGTCCAGGGCCGGGAACGGTTCCGCCTGCTCGAGCTGACCGGAGGGCGCTCCTTCCAGACCGGGCTCGTGGAGTCCGTCGAGGAGGCGCCCGACCCGGCGGATCCGGCCGACCTGGAGCGCGCGCTCGAGCTCTTCCGCAAGCTCGTCGAGCTCACGGGCTCGGACGTCGAGGAGCCGGAGGCGGGGAGTGACGAGCTCTCGTTCCAGCTAGCGGGGCGATTCGACTTCGCCCCCGAGCTCAAGCAGAAACTGCTTCAGCTCACCTCCGAGCGCGAGCGTGTGAAGCAGCTCGCAGACCTTCTCGAGGGAGCGGCGGCGACGGTCGCCCAGGAGCAGGAGATCGCGGGCCGCGCGGCCACGAACGGCAAGGTCGACCCGCGCGGTTGACTTCAGTGGCGCCAGTACCATGGCGGCCATGGCCGTCGCCGCCACCACGAAGCTCGACGCCCAGCGTCTCCGCGCCGACTTCCCCTTTCTCGAGGAGCTCCAGAACGGGCTGCCGGTCGCGTTTCTCGACTCAGCCGCTTCGACCCAGAAGCCCCGGCAAGTGCTCGAGGCGATGACCGAGTTCTATTCGCACTCCTACGCCAACGTGCACCGTGGTGTCTACCGGCTCGCCGAGCGCGCGACCGACGGCTACGAGGGCGCGCGCGTCAAGGTGGCGAAATTCGTCAACGCGCCTTCGGAGCGCGAGGTGATCTTCACCCGGCAGGCGACCGAGGCGCTCAACCTGGTCGCGTACGCGTGGGGACTGGACAACCTCGGCCCCGGCGACGTCGTGATCGTCAGCGAGCTCGAGCACCACTCCAACTTCGTCCCGTGGCAGTACATCGCGGGCCGCACCGGCGCCGCCTTCCGGACGATCCCGATCGACGATCACGGGGAGTTGCAGCTCGACGCGCTCGACGGGCTCGCCGCCGAGGGGAACGTGAAGGTCGTCGCGACCGGGCTCGTCTCGAACACGCTCGGCACGGTCAACCCGGTCGAGAAGCTGACCGTCTGGGCGCACGAGCAGGGCGCGATCATGGTCGTCGACGCGGCTCAGGCCGCTCCGCACCGGACGATCGACGTGCAGGCGCTCGGCTGCGACTTTCTTGCGATCTCCGCGCACAAGATGCTCGGCCCGACCGGGGTCGGCGCCCTCTGGGGCCGCCGGGAGTTGCTCGAGCAGATGTCCCCGTTCAACCTCGGCGGCCACATGATCCGCACGGTCACTGCGGAGGAGACGACCTGGGGCCAGCTGCCCTACAAGTTCGAGGCGGGAACGGGCCCGATCGCCGAGGCGGTCGGCTTCGGCGCGGCGATCGACTACCTCAGTGCGGTCGGGCTCGACGTGATCGCCCGTCACGAGCACGAGCTGACCGAGTACGCGCTCGACAAGCTCGGCGAGCTGCCCTGGATCGAAACCTACGGGCCCGTGGTCGAGCGGCGCGCGGGGATCGTCTCGTTCAACGTCGAGGGCGTGCACCCGCACGACGTCTGCCAGATCCTCGACTGGGAAGGCGTCGCGATCCGCGGCGGCCACCACTGCACCCAGCCGCTGATGCACCGGCTCGGCGTGATCGCGACGAACCGGGCGAGCTTCTACCTCTACACGATTCCCGAGGAGATCGACCGGCTCGTCGCCGGGCTCGAGAAGGTCAAGCAGAACCTGGGTTGATGTCGGAATTCGATCAGCTGTACCGCGAGGTCATCCTCGACCACTACCGCAACCCGCGCGGGCACGGCGCGCTGGAGAACGCGGACGTGTCGGCCGAGGGTCAGAACCCGCTCTGCGGGGACGAGATCTCGATCTCGCTCGCCTTCGACGGGGACACGATCTCGGACGTCCGCTTCGAGGGCCGCGGCTGCGCGATCTCGCAGGCGGCGACCTCGATGCTGACCGAGCTCGTCGTCGGCCGAGATGCAGCGGAGGTGGCGCGGATGCCCAAGGAGGAGCTGCTCGAGGAGATCGGGATCCCGCTCACGCCGGTCCGGCTCAAGTGTGCCCTGCTCGGGTTGGGAGTCCTGAAGGTCGCCTTGAACAAAGGCAAGGGCACGCCCCTCCCGGAAGAGTGGGCCGGCAGCGACGAGCTCAGCTTCACGTGACCGTCGACGTCTGCCCGGTCGAGGAGCTCCCGCCCGGCGCCGTCAAGATCGTCTACGCAGGTCTGACGGGGATCGGCGTCTACAACTGCGACGGCAAGCTCTACGCGATCGAGGATCGTTGCTCCCACGACGACGGCCCGCTTTGCGAAGGCGACTGGGAGCCCGAGCTGTGCATCGCGGTCTGCCCGCGCCACGGCGCGCGCTTCGACATCACGACCGGGAGCGCACTGACCCTGCCGGCTTTTGAGCCGGTCGCGACCTTCGAGGTCCGGGTGGAGGACGGCTGGGTCAAAGTCGACGCTCCGGGCTAGCGGCTGAATTTGCGAGATCGTCCTCCGGCTGCTCAGCTATATTCCGCTCAACCGCGGAAAGGAGGTGGTCCGGTAGTGACAGATTCCAGTACGGGCAGTGGAGGTACTAGCCGGTAGGGGCGCGTCCCCGGAACCTGCAAGGGGAATCGTCTAGCCAGCGTGGGGGACTACGCGTTACGCGCCGCCGTTCTTGACTGGAGCGGCCCGGAAACGCCCCTACTAATTCCAGGCTAGTCACCGGATCAGGGCCCCGGACTCACATCGAGTCCGGGGCCCTGACTCTTTTCTGGCTCGAAAGGGAACACTTGGCGAATGCAGCGACGGCCCGTGACGCGGTTGCATCTCTTGCTCCTTTGCGGCGTGCTGGCGGGCTGCGGCGGGGAGAGCTCCGATTCACGCCCGGCGCCGGCGACCTCGACCACGACCTCGACGGCGGGTGACGCCGACCGGGCCGAATGGGTCCGTGGCGCAGACCGCCTCTGCGCCCGTGTCGCCCGCGAGGTGGTCGCGCTCGACGTCCAGGCGCGCGGCGAAGCACTCCAGAAAGAGGGGCTCAGCGAGCCCGACCTGATGCGCGGACTCGCCCCGCTTTTCGAGGAGCAGCGCGCTGCGATCGAGCGGTTCGCCAAAGCGCTCGAGGGGCTCGGGCCTCCACCGCGCGACACCGAGCGCGAGCTGATCGAGGCGACCCGCGAGGCCGAGCGCGAGTTGGCGGCCGCCGTCTCGGCGATGCGGGAAGGGAAGAGCGAGGATGCCAACGACTCGTTGCAGCGGTATGCCGCTCTCAGCCAGAAGAGCGCCGAAGCGGCCGCAGCCACGGGCGACTACTCCATCTGCGGCAGCGGCTCGTAACGGTCGTCAGGCGGCACGGCGAAGCTGCTCGTCCAGCGGGATGAGCGGCAGGCCGAACGTGTCGACGGCGTCGGAGTTCGTGACGACGTTGTCGCCGGCCTCGAGCATGGTCAACTGGTCGCGCGTCACCGGTGGGTTCGGCAGCCGCTCGAGCAGGGACGCCTGCGCACGCATCAGACCGAACGGCAGGTGCACCGACGGCCTGCGCGAGCCGGTGCTCCGCTTCAGCCTCGCCCAGAACTCGTTCCAGGTGACGACGTCGGGGCCGCCGAGATCGAAGGTCCGGTTGGCGGCCTCGGGCTTGTCGATCGATGCGGCGAAATAGGCTGCGACGTCCTCGACCCAGATCGGCTGGATCCGCTGCGTTCCCGGCCCCACGATCGGCGTCACGGGAGCGAGCTTCGCGATCTTCTGGAACTGGGCGAGTGCGCCGCCTCCCTTCCCGAAGATGAAGCTCGGCCGGAAGATCACATGCTCGAGACCCGATTCCTTGACCGCCTGCTCCATCGCCCATTTCGCGCCGTAGTACGGCACGAGATCCTTCGTCCGCTCGTCCGTGCCGAGCGCCGACATGAGCACGAAGCGGCGGACGCCGGCTTCGCGGGCGGCCGCGGTGAGGTCGCGCGTGCCCTGGCTCATCACTCGCTCGAAGTCGCGCGGCTTGCCGGTGAGAATTGCGACGAGGTGGACGACCGTGTCGCAGCCCTCGGCGGCGCGTCGGAGGCTCGCCGCATCGGTCATCTCGCCGACGACGGTCTCGCAGCCCCAGGCGTGGAGCCGTCCGACATCCGCGCCGTCTCGGACGAGCGCGCGCAGCTCGCGGCCCTCGGCGCGTAGCGCGTGGACGACGTAGGGGCCGACGAAGCCGGTTGCACCAGTGAGCAGGATCATCGGATCGCTTTCACTCGAAGTTCTTCCAGTAGCGGCTCGGGGTTGGTCCCTTCTGCCCCTGGTACTTCGACCCCAACCCGCCCGAGCCGTACGGCGACTCCGCGGCCTCGGTCATCTGGACGAACGAGACCTGGCCGATCTTCATCCCGTGGTAGATCGTGATCGGGAGGTTCGCGACGTTCGAGAGCTCGAGCGTGACGTGGCCGTCCCACCCGGGGTCGATGAAGCCCGCGGTCGAGTGGATCAGGAGCCCGAGGCGGCCGAGAGAACTCTTCCCCTCGAGCCGGGCGACGAGGTCGTCCGGAAGGCGGATTCGCTCCAGGGTCGAGCCCAGCACGAACTCGCCGGGATGAAGGATGAACGGTGTCTCGTCGTCGATCGTGACGAGCTCCGTCAACTCCTCCTGCGGCTGCTTCACGTCGATGAACGGGTAGTTCCAGTTCCGGAAGACGCGGAAGTAGCGATCGACGCGGACGTCGAGGCTCGACGGTTGCATCAGCGACTCGTCGTAGGGCTCGACCTCGATCCGGCCCTCGGAGAGCAGGCGGCGAATCGTTCGGTCGGAGAGAACCACGGAGCGATTCTTGCAGGCTCGGTCCGGACCGCGTACCGTTCCCGCGCCCGTGTCGATGCTCTTCGAGCCGCTGGAACCGAACGAGCGCTTTCGCGCGCGTCGCGACGCGGCCCGGAGACGCAAGCGGCAGCGACGCAGTGCGCTCGTTGGGATTCTTCTCACCGGCGTGCTCGGGCTCGCCGCCGGGGCGAAGGTCGTCACCGCCGAGGAGCGGGCGGCACAGGCGACGAAGCCGGCGAAGCCGAAGCCGGCGTGGCCGCAACCGCGTCCGTACCCGAGCGAGGTGCGCGGCGTGCACGTGACGATGGCGCTGGCCTCGCTCGACGGCAGGTTCGACGAGTACCTCGATCTGACGAGGGAAGGCCTGAACACGATCGAGCTCGACGTCAAGGACGAGAACGGCGAGGTCGGCTTCGTCCCCTCGGCCGTCCCGCTCGCGACGAAGGTCGGCGCGGCGCGGCCGTACTACGAGCCGCGGCAACTCGCGACCGCCGCCCACGCACGCGGGATCTACCTGATCGGCCGCGTGGTCATGTTCGAGGATCCGCGCCTCTCGGAGGGCCGCCCCGATCTCGCGCTGCACAACCCGGATGGCTCGGTCTGGCACAACGACGCCGGACTCGGCTGGACGAACCCGTACGACCGCCGTGTCTGGGACTACAACGTCTCGATCGCTGAGGTCGCCGCGCGCGCCGGGTTTGACGAGATCCAGTTCGACTACGTTCGCTTCCCGAGTGACGGCGACGTCCAGAACATCGTCTTCCCGCGTAAGACTGCGACCCCGCCCGGGTGGGTGATCGCCGAGTTCGTCAACTACGCGGCGCGACGGCTGAAGCCGCTCGGAGTCCGTGTCTCGACCGATGTCTTCGGCCTCGCTGCGACGCGTGATCTCGGAATCGGGCAGGTGCCGCGCCGGATCTCGAAGTACGTCGACGCCGTCTACCCGATGGTCTATCCCTCCCACTTCGGCGCCGGTGAGTTCCAGCTGGACGACCCGAACGCGTCGCCCGGCGAGACGGTGCAGTACGCCCTCTCGCACTTCCGGCGCGAGCTCCGGCCGAGCAAGGCGATGCTGATCCCGTGGCTCCAGGACTTCTCGTACGGCCGCACCTATGGTCTCGAGGACGTCCAGGCGCAGATCGATGCGGCACGGCAGATGGGCGCCAAGGGGTACCTGCTCTGGAACGCTGCAGGCGTCTACACGCCCGGCGCGCTCGCTCCCGCTCCCTAGCTCGTATCGTTCGTTACACTCGCCTGGTGCCACTGGCGATGACGGTGTCGGTCGTGAGCGTGGAGCCCGGTGAGTCGGCTCACACCGCAGTGCGGAAGATGCTCGACGGCCACGTCGGCTCGGTCGCGGTCTGCGACGGCGCCCGGCTCGTGGGGATCTTCACCGAGCGCGACGTCCTCCGGCTCGCGGGCGACGGCGTCGATCTTCAGCACACGACCGTCGCGGAGGTGATGACCGCCAACCCGGTCACCGTCTCCCCCGACGTCGATCCACTCGAAGCGGCGAAGCTGATGGTCGAGCGCAAGATCCGGCACCTGCCCGTCGTCGAGGGCGACCACCTGCACGGGATGATCGGGATCCGAGATCTTCTCGGGACCCTCGTCGAGCGCGTCTGGCGCTCGCACGACGAGGACGCCCGCGAAGCCGCGCGCCAGCTCTTCGCTCGACCTTGATTTTTTGCGCAGGTCAGGCGTGCGCAGAGGCGGACGCCTGACGCGCTAAGACCCCTGAAGGGTCGCTTCGCTCCCGGGATCGCCGGCTACGGAGCGAGCCGTTCCGTGCGCCAGCCCTCGTCCGTCCGCTCGTAACGGAGGCGATCGTGGAGGCGGTCGTCGCCGTGCTCCCAGAACTCGTAGGAGCTCGGCGTGAGGCGAAAGCCGCCCCAGTGCGGCGGCAGGGGAACCTCGTCGCCCGGGAAACGCTCGCGCGTCGCCTCGACGAGCCGTTCGAGCTCCGCGCGGTCGGCGATCGGTCTGCTCTGCGGCGAGGCGGTCGCGGCGATCCGGCTCCGGAGCGGTCTGCTGCGGAAGTACGCGTCGGCGTCCTCGTCGGAGACGCGCTCGACCGGCCCTTCGATCCGGATCTGCCGGCCGAGGGGAGACCAGTGGAAGAGGAGCGCCGCCTGGGGATTCGCAGCGAGCTCCTCGCCCTTCCGGCTCTCGAGGTTCGTGTAGAAGGCGAAGCCGCTCTCGTCCGCGGTCTTGAGGAGCACCATCCGGACTGAAGGCAGGCCGTCGGCCGTCGAGGTCGCGAGCGCCATCGCCTCCGGCGCCGTGACCCCGGCTGCGCGCGCCTGGCCGAACCACTCGTGGAACCGGGCGAGCGGGTCGTGATCGCTCATGTATGAAGAATATTCATCTATGTAAAGTCCGTCGTCTGGGCTATCCTGCACGCATGGCCATGACGAAGACGATCGAGTTGCGCACCGCGATTCCCGGCCCCCGCTCGCAGGCGATTCTCGAGCGCAAGGCGCGCGTGATCGCGAACGCGAAATCGATCGTGATTCCGATCGTGGCCCACGAGGGCCGCGGCGCGACGCTCACCGACGTCGACGGGAACGTCTTCCTCGACTTCACCGGGGGTGTCGGCTGCCTGAATACGGGTCACGCCCACCCGCGCGTCGTCGAGGCGGCCACCGAACAGCTCGCGCGCTTCGCCCACACCGACTTCACCGTCGTCCCCTACGAGCCGTACGTCGAGCTCGCCGAGCGTCTCCTCGAGCGGGCGCCGTTTACCGGCCCCGCGAAGGCTGCCTTCTTCAACGCGGGCACCGAAGCAGTCGAGAACGCCGTCAAGTTCGCGCGCCTCTACACCGGTCGCCCCGCCGTGATCGCCTTCGAAGGCGCGTTCCACGGGCGCACGCTCCTTTCGATGACGCTGACCTCGAAGCCGCACCCCTACAAGGCCGGAATGGGCCCGCTCGCGCCCGAGGTCTACCGCGCCCCGTTCCCGCAGCCCTATCGCGGCCCGGACACGGAGACCGCGCTCGCGGAGCTCCGCAACCTCTTCGCGACCCACGTCGCGGCCGAGCAGGTCGCCGCGATCATCATCGAGCCGGTCCAGGGCGAGGGCGGCTTCCACCAGGCGCCGACCGAGTACCTCGTCGCACTCCGGGCGCTCTGCGACGAGCACGGGATCCTCCTGATCGCGGACGAGGTGCAGAGCGGCTTCGCGCGCACCGGCAAGTTCTTCGCGATCGAGCACTCGGGCGTCGAGCCCGACCTGATCACGGTCGCGAAGTCGATCGCCGCCGGCCTCCCGCTCTCGGGTGTGCTCGGCAAGGCGGAGATCATGGATTTCGCCCACGACGGCGCCGTCGGCGGCACCTATGTCGGCAACCCGGTCGCCCAAGCTGCGGCGCTCGCCGTTCTCGACGTGATCGACGACGAGGGCCTGATCGAGCGGGCGAACACGATCGGCGAGACCATGCGCTCCCGGATGCTCACCTGGCAAGACCGCTTCCCCGCGATCGGGGAGGTTCGGGGGGTCGGCGCCATGCTCGCGCTCGAGCTCGTCGAGGATCGCGCGACCAAGGCTCCTGCTCCGAAGCTTGCCCAGGCCGTGATCGATGCGGCGACTGCGCGCGGGCTCCTGCTGCTCAAGGCCGGCGTGCACGGGAACTGCATTCGCGTCCTCTGCCCGCTCGTGATCACGGACGCCGAGGTCGACGAGGCGCTCGGGGTGTGGGCAGAGGCGCTCGAATCCGTTCTTGCCTGATCCTCCCCAAGTCTTGACATCCCTGTAACACGGGCTACGCTTCGCGAGCGCCCCCAGGGGATTCCGGGGCGCATGCTAGGGGATCGCTAACTAGGGGAGAGGTAGGAACGCATGAAGTATTCTTGGCGCCTGCTTGGCGCTGCAACACTCGCGCTCCTCGTCTTTGCACTGCCCGCGGCGGCAACGCCGGATCAGGGCAAGCGTGGCAACGACGAGAAGAGCAACAAGAGCACGAAGCACGACTTCAAGAGCCCGATGGCGAAGAAGCAGGACGCGCTTCTCCAGAAGGCTCTTCAGGCGAAGATCAACGGCAAGGCGAGCGGCAAGGTGCACCAGGTGGCCAAGGGCCAGTACGTGCAGCTCGAGCGCGAGGGCACCGATCGCGTCTTCGCGATCATCGCCGAGTTCGGGAACACGCGGCACAGCGCGTTCTGCGATCCCGGCCAGGCTTGTGCCTTCCCGCCCGACGGGTCGGCGCAGCGCTACGACGGGCCGCTGCACAACCAGATCGACGCGCCGAACCGCGCGATCGACAACGCGACTCTGTGGCAGGCCGATTACAACAAGGCCCACTACGAGAACATGTACTTCAACCGGATGGCGAAGTACTTCGAGCATCAGTCCTCGAACCGCTACTCGATCGCAGGTGACGTCAACGGCTGGGTCAAGGTGCCGTTCAACGAGGCCCGCTACGGCCGTGACTTCTGCGGCGGGATCGTCTGCAACAACACCTGGTTCCTGATCCGTGACGCGATGGCGTACTGGGTCGAGGGCCAGACCGCTCTCGGCAAGACGAACGCCGAGATCGAGGCGTATTTGACCTCGTTCGACGTCCAGGATCGGTACGACTTCGACGGCGACGGCAACTTCGCCGAAAAGGACGGCTACATCGATCACTTCCAGATCGTCCACGCCGGTGGCGATCAGGCCGCGGGCGACCCCCATCAGGGCTCGGACGCAATCTGGAGCCATCGTTGGTACTCGAACCTCCATGCGGGCGGTCCGACGGGTGGCGGCCAGTTCAACGGAACACAGATCGGTCGCGGCGGTGTTTCGAGTGGCGTGACGATCCCGAGCAACCCGATGAACGTCTGGATCGGCGACTACACGATTCAGCCCGAGAACGGCGGCCTCGGTGTCTTCGCACACGAGTACACGCACGACCTCGGCCTGCCGGACCTCTACGACACCTCGGGCAACACGGGTGGCGCGGAGAACTCGACGGGCTTCTGGAGCCTCATGTCGTCCGGTGCGAACATCGGCGACGGTGGCCCGAACGGGATCGGCGACGCGCCGACCGACCTGACCGGCTGGGAGCTCTTCCAGCTCGGCTGGTCGACCTACGAGGTCGCGTTCGCCGGGAGCAAGTCCGAGCACAAGCTCGGCCCGAACGACGCGACGACGAAGCAGGCGCAGACGCTGTTCGTCGTCCTGCCGACGAAGTTCACCTCGCTCCAGCTCGGAGCCCCGAAGACGGGCAGCTACGCGTTCTGGAGCACGATGGGCGACGACCTGAACACCACGATGACGAAGACGACCGGCATCGGCGCGGGTGCGCTGACAGCCGACGTCAATTACTCCATCGAGGAGGACTGGGACTACGCGTTCATCGAGGCCTCGTCGAACGGAGGCTCGTCGTGGACGCCGATCGTCAACAACCTGTCCGACGCAGCCGGTGACCAGAGCGGCTTCAACGCGAGCCACACCGGCATCACCGGCTCGAGCGGCGGCAACTACGTCGCGCTGTCGGCGGCGCTGCCGGCCGGAACGAACGCCCTCCGCGTTCGCTACCAGACGGACGGTGCGGTTGCAGAGTCGGGCTTCCTGATCGACAACATCTCGATCAACGGCACCCTGGTCGGTGGGGCCGAGACCGACACCGAAGGCTGGACGTTCGCCGGCTTCAAGCGGACGACCGGAACGGAGACCGAGGGGCACTTCAATGCCTACGTCGCCGAGAATCGTCAGTACGACAACTACGACAAGTCGCTGGCGACGGGGTACAACTTCGGCTTCCTGAACACCCTCGCGGGTGCGGACAAGGTCGAGCACTTCCCCTATCAGAACGGCCTTCTGATCAACTACTGGGACGAGTCGTTCGGCGACAACAACGTCGGGGACCACCCCGGTGGAGGCCTGATCCTGCCGGTCGATGCGCACCCGACGTTCGCGCATCATCCGGACGGGCATCTCGTCCGGCCGCGGATCATGTCCTACGACTCGACCTTCGGGCTCGAGAAGACGGACGCGATCGTGATCAACAAGAACAGTCAGCCGATCACCATCGCTTCGCAGCCCGCGGTGTCGACGTTCGACGACACCAAGGACTACTGGTTCAACGCGGACGAGCACGCTGCCACGGGTGCGCACGTCGGCCGCTACGAGCCGGGCTGGTTCGGCGTCAACGTGCCGAAGACGGGGACGACGATCCGCGTCAAGAGCGCCAGCGCGAAGGGGAGCTTCATGCAGGTCGAGGTCGCCCCGAAGTAAGGACTCTCCCCTAGGGAGTGAAGGAACCGGGCGGGGGAAACCCCGCCCGGTTCCGTTTTTGAGGGCGCTGGGAACGGTAGCTTGATGGCTGTGGGCCAGCTGATCGCGGACCGGTACGAGCTCAAAGACCCCGTCGGCAAGGGCGGGATGGCGACGGTCTACCGCGCCCACGACACCCAACTCGAGCGCACGGTCGCGCTGAAGATCCTGCACGAGCACTTCAGCGAGGACGACGACTACGTCGAGCGGTTCCGGCACGAGGCGCGCGCAGCCGCGCAGCTCTCGCATCCGGGAATCGTGACGGTGATCGACCGCGGCGAGGAGGACGGCCGGCAGTTCATCGTCTTCGAGTTCGTGGAGGGCGAGACGCTCAAGGATCTTGTCGAGCGGGGCGGCCCGCTACCGATCCGGGGCGCGCTCGAGACCGGCCTCGAGGTGGGGCGGGCACTTGCGTTCGCCCATCAGCAGGGGTTGATCCACCGCGACATCAAGCCCCAGAACGTGCTCATGAACGCGGACGGGCGCGCGAAGGTGACCGACTTCGGAATCGCCCGCTCGCTCGACGCCGTGGGCCACACCGAGACGGGCACGGTTCTCGGGACGAGTCACTACATCGCGCCCGAGCAGGCGCGCGGGGAGCGCGTCGACGCTCAGACCGACGTCTATTCGTTCGGCGTCGTCCTCTACGAGCTTCTCGCCGGCGAGGTGCCGTACGCGGGTGACAACTTCCTCACGGTCGCGATGCGTCACGTGAACGAGGACGTCCCGAGCGTGCTCGAGCGCCGCCCCGACTGTCCGCTCCGGCTCGCCGCCCTCGTCGAGCGCTGCATGGCCAAGGATTCGGGCGATCGCCCGGCGTCGATGGCCACAGTCGTCACCGAGCTCGAGGCCACGCTCGCGGAGCTCGCCGGTCGACCCGACGGCGACGCCACGATGATCGTCAAGAGCCCGGTCGCCAAGCAGCCGCGCGCGCGCCGCCAGCAGGCCGGCGGGCGCGAGCGCACTCCGAGCAACAAGCGCTCCGGAATCCTGGTCGCGATCCTGGGCGCCCTGATCTTCGCCGGCGTCCTCGGCGGGCTCCTGCTCACCAGGGGCGGCGAGGACAACGAGTCGCCGGACGCGACTCCGGAGGCGCCGCTGAAGCTGGCGGCGATCGTGTCGTACGACCCGCAGGGCGACGACGGAGCCGAGCATCCCGAGGCCGTGACTCGCGCCACGGATGGAGATGCGGCGACGTACTGGACGACCTCGACCTACCAGGACTTCTCCTCCACGAAGGAAGGCGTCGGGCTCGTTCTGGACGCGGGCTCCGAGCAGGAGATCGCGACGGTCACGGTCGCGAGCGACACGCCGGGCTTCACCGCGGAGCTCCAGAGCGGGAGCTCGCCGACGGGGCCGTTCGAGACGGTCGGCGAAGGCAAGACGATCGCCGCCTCGACGACGTTCGAGCTCGCGGACGTGAGCACGCGCTACCTCGTCGTCTGGATCACCGACCTCGACGGGCGTGCCCACATCAACGAGATCACGGCAAAGAACTAGTACTCGAGCGAGCTGCGCCGCTCGTGCCGCTCGAGGGCGAGCGCGATCAGGCGGTCGAGCAACTCCGCGTACCCGATTCCCGAGGCCTCGAAGAGACGGGCGTAGACACTCGTCTCGGTGAACCCCGGGATCGTGTTGATCTCGTTCACGACCGCTTCCCCGTCCTCGCGCACGAAGAAGTCGACCCGTGCCATCCCCTCGCACTCGGTCGCGACGAACGCCGCCACCGCAAGCTCCTGCACCCGGGCCGCGATCGCCTCGTCGATGCGTGCGGGGACGATGATCTCCGAGCCGCCAGCCGCGTACTTCGCGTCGTAGTCGTACCACTCCGCGTGCGGCACGATCTCACCGACGACGGAGGCGATCGGGGTCGGGCGCAGGTTGCCGAGTACGCCACACTCGACCTCGGTCCCGGCCACGAACTGCTCCACGAGCAACTTCTCGTCGTGCCGACGGGCGAGGACGACGGCTGCCTCGAGCTCGGAGGCGTCGTGGGCCTTCGTGATCCCGACGGAGGAGCCCAGCCGTGCCGGCTTGACGAAGACCGGATAGCCGTACGGATTCGCGACCGGATCGCCGAGCCTGATCGTGTGATGAGGCGCGACCGGGATGCCACTCTCCCGCAGCACCTTCTTGCAGAGATCCTTGTCCATGCAGAGCGCCGAGGCCGCGACGCCGGCGCCGACGTACGGCACTCCGGCGAGGTCGAGCAGCCCTTGCACCGTCCCGTCCTCTCCGAACGGTCCGTGCAGGATCGGTAGGACGACGTCGACCGAGCCGAGCGCCCGGGCGGGCGAGCCGGCCTCTGCGAGGACGGGCAAGGTCTCGATCGTCTTCTCGGCGAGGCTCGGAGTCCCCGTAGCGAGCTCCCAGCGTCCGTCGCGGCCGATCGCGATCTCGACCACCGCGTAGCGCGCCGGATCGAGCGCTGCGACGACCGAACGCGCCGAAGCCAGCGAGATCTCGTGCTCGCTCGAGCGGCCGCCGGCGAGCACGGCCACGCGGACTCGGCTCACGGAGGAGTCGGGCCCGTGTCGGTGGGACCTGTGTCCGTCGTTTCCGTGTCGGTCGGCGGTGGCGGTTCGACGAAGCGGGCGACGATGATCGTCACCGTCGTCCCGGGCTTCGCCTCGTTTCCGCCCGGAGGATCCTGAGAGATCACGAGTCCATCGAGGAGCGGATCCTCGGTGTCCTGGTCGGCGACGCGGACGCGGAACCCGGACGCCTCGAGGGTGCTGCGCGCGCTGCCCTCCTCTTGGCTCTCGACGTCCGGAATCGACGAGGTCGACGGCCCTTCCGAGACCGTGAGCGTGATCGTGGAGCCCTTGCCGCGGAGCTGGCCGGCCGAGGGATCCTGGCCGACGACGGTGCCGGCGGCCGCGTCGTCCTCGACGTCGCTCCGGGCGACCGCGAAGCCCGCGCCCTGGAGCTGAGACGCGGCGGTCTCGTAGGCAGTCCCGACGACGTTCGGGACGGCGATCGGCTTGGGGCCGATCGAGACGTTGATCCGCACCGTCGCGCCCTCGATCAGAGTCTCGCCGGCCTTCGGCGACTGCCCCGTGACCGTGTTCGCGTCCTTGTCGGAGTTGATCTCGACGACCTTGAAGTTCAGCTTTGCGTCCTTCAGCGCCGCCACGGCGTCGTCGCGGTTCCTCCCGACCACGTTCGGCACCTCCGTTCGCGGCTTGCCGCGGGAGACGACGATCGTGACGAAGTTCCCCGGCTCGATCTTGATCGGCGGCTCGGGATCCTGGGAGATGACGATCCCGACCGGTACGTCCGAGTCGAAGTCGCGCCGGACGTTCGCCTCCAGCCCCCGCGCCTCGATCTGGCGCACGGCGAGCGCTTCCTTGATCCCCTGGACGTCGGGCACCGTCACCGGCTTGGACGCGCTCAGCTGATCCTGGAGCTGCTGGTAGGCGAAGAAGCCACCGACGAGGGCGAGCGCGGCCACCAGTAGGGCGAGGAGCCAGGGCCAGATCGAGCGGCGGCGGCGCGACTCGTCGTACTCGTAGTACCGGCCGGGCGTGTAAGTCGTCGTGGCCGCGGTCGCTGGGCGCACCGTCGTGAGCGCGTCGGCGACTTCGGTGCGGGAGAGGACGGAGGTCGCCGCCTCGGCCGTTTCGGCGGAGACGCCGATTCCCCGGCCGAACCGCTCGAGATCGGAGTCCATCTCCTCGGCGGAGTGGTAGCGCTCTGCGGGCTCCTTCGCGAGCGCGCGGAGGATCACGAAGTCGAGGTCGCGCGGGATCTCGGAGCGGTGGCTCGAAGGAGCCGCAGGCGTCTGGGAGAGGTGCTTCATCGCGATCTCGACCGGGGTGTCGCCGTTGAAGGGAACCGAGCCGGTGAGGAGCTCGTAGAGCACGATCCCCGTCGAGTACAGATCGGAGGTCTGGTCGACCGGGGCGCCGCGCGCCTGCTCCGGCGAGAGGTACTGGGCGGTGCCGATGATCGAGCCCGCCTCGGTCATCTGACTCGTTCCGGCGCGCGCAATCCCGAAGTCCATCACCTTGAGTCGGCCCTCGCCGTCCACGATCACGTTGTGGGGCTTGATGTCGCGGTGAACGATCCCGTTCCGGTGCGCGAAGCGGAGCGCCGAGAGGATCTGGCGCGTGTAGTCGATCCCGATCCCGATCGGGGAGGGGCCGCGCGCGACGATCAGCTCCTTGAGGGTGCGCCCTTCGATGTACTCCATCGCGATGTAGTACGTCCCCTCCGCCTCGCCCCGGTCGTAGATCGAGACGATGTTCGGATGCGAGAGCCCGCCGGCGTTCTGCGCCTCCCTGCGGAAGCGCTCGACGAACTGGTCGTCGCTCGCGTGCCGGTCGTCGAGGATCTTGATCGCGACGCGGCGCCCCAGTTCCTGATCCTCCGCGAGGTAGACGTTCGCCATCCCGCCCGAGCCGAGCTTGCGCGTGATCTGGTAGCGCCCGTCGAAGAGCGTGTCGATGAGGTGGTCTCTGACGGCCATGTGGCGGGGGTCAGCCCACTTTCCTAGTTCGACGTCTGGCCGAAGAGTGCCTGCAACACCTGACGGGCGATCGGAGCGGACGTCTGGCCGCCGGTCGAATTCTGCTGCTCGACGACGACCGCGAGCGCAACCTCGGGGCGGGACTTGCCGGCGAAGCAGATGAACCAGGTCGTGTTGCTCCCGCGCACACCCGTCTCGGCGGTGCCGGTCTTGCCGCCTACAACAAGACCGGAGACCTGGGCAGCCGTGCCGGTGCCGCTCTCGACGACGGCCTCCATCATCGACGCGACCGCCTGGGCGGTCTCGGGCTTGACCGCGCGGCCGAGCTCGTCCGGCTTCGTCCGGGTCACGATCGCGCCCTTCGGCCCGAGGATCCGGTCGACGACGTAGGGCCGCATCACGACGCCGTCGTTCGCGATCGCCGCCGAGACCATCGCCATCTGCAGGGGCGTCACCAGCAACCGCTCCTGGCCGAACGCGAAGCGACCGGGATCGACGTCCGTGTCCTCCTTCGGGTCGAACGGCTCACCGTCGTCGTAGAGGCCGCTCGGCGCGCGCTCGTTCGAGGGCGTCTCGAGCGGCGGTGTCGAGTAGAAGCCGAAGCGCTTCGTGTACTCCACGAGCTCTTTCGCGCCGAGCTCCTTGCCGATGTTGCAGAAGACGGAGTTGACCGAGTTCCTCATCGCCTCGCGCAGGTCGAGCCGGCCGAACGGTCGCGTCGTGTCGTAGTTGTTCACGCGCTTGCCGTAGACCTCGCAGTAGCCGGGGTCGGTGAACTGGGAGTCGGGCGTGAACCTGCCGGAGTCGATCGCGGCCGCCGCGGTCACGACCTTGAAGGTCGAGCCCGGTGCGTAGAGGCCATTCGTGGCCCGGTTGATCAGCGGCGCAGCCGGTTCGCAGGGCGCAGTGATCTCGGAGATCTTTCCGAAGTTGCCCTCGATGACGTTCGGGTCGTAGGTGGGGACGTTCGCCATCACGAGCACCTTGCCGGTGCGGACGTCGAGCGCAACGACGGAGCCGCAGCGGCCACCCAGGGCGGTGATGGCCGCCCGCTGCGCCTTCAGGTCGAGGGTCAACTGGAGTGAGTTGCCGGTGACGGTCGTCCCCTTCAGCTTGTCGAGCGCCGTGTCGAGGACGGTCGTCAGGTTCGCGTTCGAGCCCGTCAGGTAGTCGTTCATCGAGCGCTCCAGGCCCGCGCGGGCGCGCGACTGGGTCGAATAGCCGACCACGTGGGCGGAGAGGCCGCCCTGCGGGTAGCGGCGGAAGAAGAGCGTCTGGCCGCCGACCCGCTCCTCGCGGTTTCGGGCCAGCGGCCGGCCGGCCGTGCCGAAGATCTCGCCCCGCTTGATCGTGAACTGGGCCACGCGCTGGATCTGGTTGTCCTGCCGGTCGGCGAGATCGCCCGCGGCCCAGGACTGCCAGTAGGTCGTCGCGACGACGAGGACGACGATCAAGGTCGTCGCCACGAGCGCGAGCTTCCGGATCTGGTCGTTCATCTACCGCGCTCCCAGCTGCGAGTTCGCCCGGTTCGAGACGAGCATCAGCCCCGCGAGGAGGATGAAGTTGGCGACGACGCTCGAGCCGCCGTACGAGACGAACGGGAGCGTGATCCCGGTGAGCGGGATCACGCGGAGGACGCCGCCGACGATAATGAACGTCTGGAGCGCGAAGCCGAACGTCAGGCCCGCGGCGAGAAGCTTCGAGAAGCCGTCGTCGGCCTGGAGCGCGACGCGCATGCCGCGGGCGATGAAGAGCATGAAGACGAGCAGGAGCCCCGAAGCGCCGACGAGCCCGAGCTCCTGCGCGATCGCCGAGTAGATGAAGTCCGTGTTCAAGAAGGGAATGATCGGGTCGCCGGCCGTCGTCGTGAACGTCCCCTGGCCGAGCCCTGTGCCGCCGAAGCCACCGTTCCCGATCGAGTAGAGGCTCTTCACGAGCTGGAAGGAGCCACAGTCCTGGCGGAGGGCCTGCTCGCCCGTCTGCGCACAGAAGACCGGATCCTCGGTCCACGGGCTCAGCCAGATCGTGACGCGTTGCTGGACGTGGTCGACGACCTGATAGACCGCAGTCGCGCCGAGGACGAAGAGCACCAGGCCGGCGGCCGCAAAGGACGCGCGTGCGGTCGCGACGTAGAGCATCGCCAGGAAGATCCCGAACTGGAGCAGCGCGCTGCCGAGGTCGTTCGTCTGGAGCAGCACGAGCATCGCCGCACCCCAGATCAGGAGCACGGGCCCGAAGTCCTTGATCCGACCCTGGGCGAGCACCTCGCGCTTGTCGCGGAGGTAGCCGGCCAGGAAGACGATCAGCATGATCTTCGCCAGCTCGCCCGGCTGGAACTGGAGCGGCCCGACCTTCACCCAGAGGCGGGCGCCGTTGATCGTCTGCCCGATCCCGGGGAGGGCCGGGAGCGCGAGCAGCAACAGCGAGCCGACGCCGAGCAGGTACTTGTAGCTCTCGATCCGGCGGTAGTCGTGCCGGAGCGCATAGAGCGTCGCCGCGAAGAGCACGACCCCGATCACGACCCAGAGGCTCTGCCGGAGGGCGTCGTCCGGGTTGAGCCGGTAGATCATGGTCACGCCGAAGGCCGAGAGCAGCGCCGCCATCGGGAGCAGGTACGGATCCGCGTAGGGGATCGTGTACCGCGCGACGAGGTGCGCGACCAGGAACAGGGCGAGAAAGACCCCGGCGTAGGCGAGCGAGCCACCTGAGATCAGCTCGGAGCGGGCGATGTAGACGCTGGCGAAGCCGATCGCGGTGATGAGCCCCACCGCGATCAGGTTCAGCAGCTCACGGTTCCGCAGCGTCATGAAGCGGCTCGGGTCAGCGGTAGAGCCCCCAGACGACGAGCAGGGCGATCGCGGCGAGAACGAGCAGCAGCAGGAAGAGAGGGAGGACTCGCCGGTGCGGCTCGGCGCGCCGGCGCGCCGCTATCGGCTCAGCAGCCGGGGCGCTCTCGATGTGCTCCCGGATCTCGGAGGCGGAGAGCACTGCGGTGTCGACGGCCGGGACGCGCTCGAGACCCGAGAGCGTGTCCTCGTCGTCGGCGACGACCTGGGGCTCCGCGACCGGCATCTGCCGTGTCTGCTCCGAGTCCTGGGCGCTCGCCTCCGCGATCTCGAACGCGACGACGGTGATGTTGTCGTCGCCGCCGCTCGTATTCGCCGCCTGGATCAGACCGCGCAGCGCGGCGTCGAGGTCGCCGTTCCCGCTGCGCACGAGGCCGAGGATCTCGTGGTCGGAGATCATCGAGCTGAGCCCGTCCGAGCAGAGGAGGAAGACGTCGCCGGGGCGCGCCTCGACGGTGAACGTGTCCACGTCCACGTCCGGCTCCGTGCCGAGGGCGCGCGTGATCACGGAGCGCTGCGGATGGCTGTGGGCCTCCTCGGCCGAGAGCTTGCCGCTCTTCAGCAGCTCGTTCACCAGAGTGTGATCCTCGGTCAGCTGCTCGAGTTCGTTGTCGCGGACGAGGTAGGCGCGCGAGTCGCCGACGTGGCCGATCGCGACGGTGCCGGAGGCGTCGTCGACGAGCGCGACGGTCATCGTGGTTCCCATTCCGGAGACGGCCGCGTCCTCGGTCGAGCGCTGGAAGACGCGCCGGTTCGCCTCCTGGATCAGCTCGGCGATCCGAGGTTCGCCCTTGAGCGGCTCGCCCGTCACCTCCTCGAGCACGGCCGCAGCGAGCCGCGAGGCAACCTCGCCCGCCTGAGCGCCACCCATGCCGTCGGCGATCGCGAAGAGCGGCGGCTCGTGGACGTACGAGTCCTCGTTGCGCCGCCGCCGCCGACCCGTGTCGGTGACGCCGGCAGAGCGCCCGAGGGTCACAGGTCCACCGTGAAATCTGTCTGGCCCACACGCACGATGTCTCCTCTACCCAACCTGCGCGGTGTCGTCACCCTCGCGCCGTTGACGAAGGTGCCGTTCGTCGAGCCGATGTCCTCGACCCAGAGCCCGTCGCGGCGCGACTCGAAGCGCGCGTGCTGTGCCGACGAGAACTCGTCGCCGTCCAGCGGGACGTCGTTCTGGCCGCCGCGGCCGACCGTGACCGGGGCCGAGTCGACGGGGATCTCCTCGCCCTTCGAGAGCGCAGGGCTCTTGAGGACGACGAGGCGTGCGCGAGTCGCGGTCACGCCCATACTCGCGGCCTGGCCCGGCGCGATGATCATGCTCTCCTGCCCGACCGAGGCCTGACCGGGGGCACTGCGGAAGTCGCGACTAGCGCTGCGGACGATCCGCCAGATGAAGAAGTAGAGCAGGACGATGAACCCGATCTTGAGGGCGAGCAGGGCCTCGTCGATCGCGATCGACTCGGCGATCATGGAGCCTTCTTCCGGGAGCGCTCCCGGGCGAAGACGAGCTCGAGGTCGCCGAGCCGGATCGTGTCGCCGTCCGCGAGCTTGGAGCGCTGGATGCGCTTGCCGTTCAGCACCGTGCCGTTGGTCGAGTCGAGATCGACGAGCCACCACGAGCCGCCCTCGTGGCGCAGCTCCGCGTGCCGGCGCGAGACGTTCGGATCAGGAACCTGGACGTCGCACTCCTTCGAGCGTCCGAGTACCGCCCGGCGGTTCGCGAGCGCGTGACTCTTGCCGTTCAGGGTCAGCGTGAACCGATCCGGATCGAGTCCGAGATCCGCGGGCGACGCTGCCTCCGTTGGCTGCGGGGCGCTCGCCTTGTAGATCATTGTCGCGCCAGGCTCGACCTGCTCGGCCGGCGCGTCGCGGATCGGGCTCGCTTGCCCTTCGGGCTGCACCATTCGGGTCGCGATCCCGAACTCGCCGATCGAGAGGTCGGAATCGGTCTTCATCAGCACGGTCGGCGACGTCAGCGTCGCATAGCTCTCGCGGCGCGCATGCTCGACGAGGTAGTCCTGGAGCTCCCCCACGAGCGAGCCCTCGTAGCTCGAGAACTGCCCGCGGTCCTCGCTCGAGAGATAGATCGAGTACTCGTTCGGCACGTAGACGCGGGAGACCGAGATCGTCCGGTGCTCGTCCATCTCCTTGGCCAGCTTCCGGGCGAGCTCGACCGGCTGGACGTGCGTTCTGAAGGCGCGACCGAACATCCCCTCGAAGAGGCCTTCGATCTTCTGCTCGATGTTCCGGAGGACGCTCATGCCGATGGGGTGCTTCCCCCTCCGGTCGAGTCTAATGCTCGCGGCGCCAGGCGAGCGCACCGCAGGTCAGCCAGGCGGCGGCGACGAGCGGCAGGGCCGGAGCCGAAGGAGCGAGCAGGAGCGTCCCGGCGAGGAGCGCGGCGCCGAGGCATGCGACGCCCCAGGGACCGCGCACAGAGGGGATCGCGACCGCGATCGCGGCGAGTGCGAGAGCCGTCAGGCCGAGCGCGGGTGGAACCGCCGCCGCGAGCACTCGGCCGGCTTCGACAGGGCTGTCGAGACCGGCGAGATCCGGCTTCGGCGTCTCGACGCCGAAGGGCAGAGTCGCGCCGCGGAGCCCGGCCGCGAGCGCCGCGACCGCGACAGCGGCGGCGGCCTGGAATGCGCGTCGCAGGTGCCCTCGGGCGGGCTGGACGGCGAGCGGCACGAGTCCGATCAGGCCGACCGCGCCGAGGAGGGGGCCGACGACGAAGGTGAGACCAGCGCGAGCGTCGCTCCACGAGAGCGCGAGCCAGCAGGCAGCGACGGCCGCGTAGAGGAGGGCCAGTCCCAGTGCGAGGTTCCCGAGCGGGAGGACGGGTGCGGCGAGCGCGAGCGCGAGCCCCGCCCGCGGGTTCCGGAGGGTGACGAGCGCCGCAAGGGCGCCGAGACCGAGGGCCCAGCCGGTGGGGAAGAACGGCAGCGCGCTCCCCGCTGCGAGCGTCGTTCCCGCCGCAACGAGTGGAGGCGCAAACCGGACGAGGGGGTTCTGGGCTGGATCCGTGCGGTCCTTCGGCTTGCTCGAGCGATTCGGCTTGCGGCGGCGGTCGCCCACGGCTTCGCGGAGCTCGTGCGCGAGCGCGGCCGCGGAAGGGCGCCGCGCGGGGTCGGGCGCGAGCGAGCGGTCGATCGCGTGGAGCAGTCGCTGGGGAAGGTCGGGGCGCTCGTGCGCGAGTGGTGGTGCCCCGTCCTCGATCGCGGTCGCCATTGCCTGGAGCGGGATCCCCCAGAAAGGATGCTTCCCTGCGAGGCACTCCCAGAGGAGGATCCCGACCCCCCAGACGTCGCTGACGGGGCACGCCTCCTCGCCGCGGAGGCGCTCGGGCGAGATGTAGGCGAGCGTGCCGGGGACGTCGCCGACCGCCGTCAGCGTCTCCGCCTCGTCGAAGCGCGCCAGTCCGAAGTCGAGGAGCCGGATGGAGACCGCCTCCTCGTCGAGCAGGAGCACGTTCGAGGGCTTCACGTCTCGGTGCACGATCCCGCGGCTGTGGGCGTGTGCGAGCCCGTCCAGGATCTGGGCGGACGCCTCGACGGCACGAGCGTCGTCCAGGTCGCCCGCGCGCATGGCCTCGCGCAGCGTCCGTCCGCCGACGTACTCGTAGGCGATGTAGACGTGGCCGGCATCGGAACCGAAGCCGTAGGAGCGCAGGCAGCGCTCGTGGCGCAGCCGGGCTGCAGCTTCCGCCTCGCGCTCGGCCCGATACGCCGCCTTGCCCTCTCGCGGCACGATCTTGAGGGCGACGTCGAGGCCGTTCTGCTCGTCCCGGGCGAGCCAGACGGAGCCCGACGCGCCGCTCCCGAGGGGGCGGAGGGGCCGGTAGCGGTCGAGGACGAGCTCCCGGTACGGGAGTGCGGGTGCAGCGGACGACACGGTCACTTCCGGGTTGGCCGCGGCAGGAGAAAGTCCTTTCCCGGCCGAAGCAACGGTTAGAGTGACCCGGATCAGCCTCCTGACGTGAGCACCCGCGACCCAGACTTCGAGTTCGACTTCTTCGACGAGCCTGAGACGCAGGAGGCTCAAGGGCGCGAGCGCACGCTTCGGCGCCCGCTCGGGGGCGGACCGAAGGAGCCACGCGGCCCGCGCCGCCCGATCCGACCGGCCGCGGGATTCACCCCGCTCGCCCGGCTCGTCGCGCTCGTCGCCTTCGCGATTCTGATCGTCGTCCTGCTCGTCTTCTGGGTGCAGAGCTGCCAGGCGGACAAGAAGCGGGACGCCTACCGCGTCTATCTCGAGAACGTCGCCACCGTCGCCCGCGACTCCGAGCGGGTCGGTCGCGAGCTCAACGACGTCCTGACGACGCCGGGAATCAAGCCTGCCGATCTCGACAAGCAACTCGCCGGGCTCGTCCAGCAGCAGCGGATCAGCGCGGACGGCGCCGCAGACCTCGACCCCCCCGGCCCGCTCCGCCCGGCCAATGCGAGCCTCGTCGAGGCGCTCCAGTTTCGCGTCAACGGGCTCGAGGGCCTCGCGGCCGAGTTCCAGAACACCCGCACCTCGAAGGATGCGGCCGCCGCGGGCGCCCTCCTCGCTGCACAGGCCCAGCGACTCGTGGCGAGCGACGTGATCTGGGACGACCTCTTCAAGACGCCTGCGATCGCCAAGTTGCGGCAGGCGGATGTGAGCGGGATCGAGGTGCCCGACTCCAACTTCGTCCAGACCCCCGACCTCGCGAGCACGCGATCGATGGTTCCGATCTGGCAGCGGATCAACGGTGCCCCGACGACGGGTGGGGCGACGGGGACAGGCCTGCACGGAACGAACATCGTCTCGGTGAAGGTGCTGCCGGGCGGACAAACCCTCTCGGAGTCCACCGAGAACACGATCGTCGCGTCCACGGACCTCGCCTTCGCCGTGGCCGTCCTGGATTCCGGCGACAACCAGGAAGTCAAGATCGAGGTGACGCTGACGATCCAGCAGAGCCCGACCCCGGTGACGAAGAAGCAGACGATCGACCTGATCAACCCGGAGGAGACGAAGACCGTCGTCTTCCGCGACTTCCCCTCGATCGACTTCGGTGAGCTGCGGACGATGCGGATCGACGTCGATCCGGTGCCGGGCGAGAAGAACACGCAGAACAACTCGGCCGAGTTCAAGGTCATCTTCTCCGTCGAGTGACCGGCACGCTCGTCGTCGCGATCGCCGCCGTAGCGGCAGCCGCGGTTGCCCTCCTGCTCTGCGTCTGGCTCGTCTTCCGGGTCAAGCGCCTGCTCGACGGGCAGCGCGTCCTCCTGGGGGGAGGAAAGGCCGACCTCGTCGACTTCGCGGTCTCGCTCCAGGGACGGATCGACGATCTCCACCGCGCCGTCGACGAGATCGCCGCCGCGCTCTCCCGGGTCGACCGCCGGGTGGACGGTTCGATCACCAACACCTCGGTCGTGCGCTACGACGCGTATGCGGGAACCGGCGGGCATCAGTCCGCCTCGTTCGCCTTCCTCGACGCCAACCGGACGGGGACGGTCGTGACCGCGATCCAGGGCCGTGACTACGCGCGCCTCTACGTGAAGGAGCTCGATCGTGGCCGCGCACCGACCGCGCTCTCCCCCGAGGAGCTGGAGGCCGTCGAACGCGCGATGGCCCGGTAGGCGCCCATTGGTAGGCTTGTCCCAGCTTGCAACACGTCCTCGTCTTGAATGCGAGTTACGAGCCACTGAACGTGTGCTCGGTGCGGCGTGCGCACGTCCTCGTCTGGAAGGGCAAGGCGGAGATTCTCGAAAGCCTTCCGAAGGCCCTCCACTCGGCGACCGACACCTATGTCTGGCCGCATGTGATCAGGCTCGTCCAGTACGTCCGCGTTCCGCGCGCGATTCAGCGGAAGATCTCTCGCCGCGCCCTCTTCGCCCGCGACGGCTGGAAATGCGTCTACTGCGGCACGACGAGCGGCCGGCTGACCCTCGACCACGTGATCCCCCGCTCGCGCGGCGGCGAGTCGGTGTGGGAGAACGTCGTCACCGCCTGCTCGCCCTGCAACCTGCGCAAGGGCAACCGCCTGCTCGAGGAGAGCGGCCTGACCCTGCACCGCCCCCCGCGCCCGCCCGCGCCTGTCCTCTTCATCCACCTCGCGACTCCGTCGATCCCGTCCGTGTGGCAGCGCTACCTGCCGCGGGGCGCCACGGCTGCCGCTTAGTCGTGTCGTACACCTGCGCCGTCTGTGGATCGACGCACGCGGGTGAGACGCGGGACATCCGAATGAGTCTGCCGGAGCCGATCTTCGTCCTCGGGGACGAGGAGCGCGCGAAGCGGGCCGTCGTCGGGGACGACTCGGCCGTGCTCCAGGATCCGGCCGGCGAGCGCTTCTTCGTCCGGGGGCTGCTCGAGCTGCCGATCGAGGGGGAGGAGGGGTACTTCGGCTACGGGACCTGGATCGAGGTCTCACGGGAGGATTTCGAGGCGCTCGGAGAGCTCTGGTTCGACGAGGACGGCTGGCGGAGCTTGCCCTTCCCGGGAGCCCTGGCGAACGAGCTGACCCCGTATGAGGGCACGGAGGGCCTGCCGGTCGAGATCCGGCTGCGCGATGTCCAGCTGCTCCCGCTCATCGAGTTGGACGGAGCGCACGAGCTCGTCGAGGATCAGCGCCAGGGGATCACGAGTCACCGAGCGCATGAGCTGGCAGCGACAGCGCGTTAGCGTCGCTCGTCGCGGCCGGATACGAGCCGAACAGTCGTACCTCGCGGGTCCGCGACCGCAGCTCCTTGAGTGCTCCTGCGATCTCGGGATCGAGAGGATGGCCACCGAGCACGGCGTCGAAGCGGTAGCGGAACGCAGAGCCCGGAATCGGCCGCGAGACGAGCTGGACGAGATCGATTCCGTGTCCCCCGAACGGCTCGATCGCCCGGTGGAGCGCACCGGGACGATGGTCGGTGACGAACGAGAACGCAGTCCGCCAAGGAGCTTCGGAACGGTCGAGCCGGGTGAACGATGCGACGGCGACGAATCGGGTTGCGGCATCGGGGTGGTCGCCCACGTTGCCGGCGAGGATCTCGAGCCCGAAGAGCTCGGCAGCCCGCTCGCTTGCGATCGCAGCGATTCCGGGATCGCCGAGCTCCGCGACTGCGGCCGCCGCGTCCGCGGTCGTCCCGGCAGCGATCGGCGTCGCGTGCGGCATCCCGGCCAGCAGCCGGCGGCACTGGTCGAGCGCGACCGGATGGGATCTGACCTCGCGGATCCGTTGTGGCTCGACGAGCTCTGGCCCCACGAGGCAGTGCCGGATCGGGAGGATCGTCTCGCCTGCGATCGAGAGCGTGGAGTCGTAGAGCAGGTCGTGCGTCTCCGCGACCGGACCGACGAGCGAGCTCTCGATCGGAAGGACGCCGAAGTGCACGCTCCCCGAGACCGCTGCCTCGACCACCGCCGTGAAGCTCGCGAGCGGAACGAGCTCCGCTCGGGGAAAGAGGCGGTCGCAGGCAGCGGCGCTGTGGGCACCGTCGCGCCCCGGATACGCAACGGTTACGCGGCCCACGGCCCCAGGCTCAGCGGGAGAGCGCGCCCGCAACGGGCGCAGACGGTCAGAGCTGCCCCCTTGTGGGTGGCGACCTGTGTCGGACGGGGGCTCGGACAGGAGCAGACCCTGGTCTTTGGTGATGACTGGTGCATGGCTTTGCGCCTTTCTCGTTCGCCGTGACGTGCTTCCGCCTCTGTAGAGCTTCCTAGCCGGCGTCGAGGCGGAAAGGCGAAACGCCGACTAGCGCGCAAAGCGGCGCGCGTTGACGAGAATCTGGGTCTGCTGCAGATTGCTCGTCGGGCGGGCCATCAGGGCTCAGAGACTAGCGAGAGTCCGGGCTGCGTTCAACCGGCCCTTGTTCGACGGGGTGGCCGAGCGACGACCATTCGCTCCACGAGCCAGGGTAGAGCCGCACGTCGTCGCGTCCGGCCAGAGTGAGCGCGAGCACGTCGACGCAGGCGGTCACTCCCGAACCGCAGTAGACGACGAGCTCGTCCGCGTCGAGAAGGCCCGCCGGCAGCGGCTCCGCGAAGTAGGCGTTGCGGGCACCGGGAATCCGCCCGGCGAGCTTGTCGAGCGGTTCGACCTCGCCGCGGTAGCGCTCGGGCGCTCGGGCGTCGACGAGGGTGAGACCCGGGTCGCCGAGCCGGCTCAGGATCTCGGCGGCGTCTGCGGTGTCGTCCGTTCGAGTGCGGGGGACGAACGCGCGCGACTCGATTGGCTCCTCGCCCGTGCGCAGCGGCCCGCGCCAGGCCTCGAACGCGATCACGCCGGCCCGGTCGTGACCGAAGTGGCGGAGGAGCCACCAGAGCCGTGCCGCCCAGCCGGTGCCGGCGTCGTAGGCGACGACGAGTGTCTCGTCGCCGATTCCGGCCGCGGACGCCCAGGCGACGAAGGCTCTAGCGGTTGGGAGGGGATGACGCCCACCCCCGTCCTTTCCGGTCAGGTCGCGTTCGGGATCCGCGAGGGCGGCGCCGGGGACGTGCCCCGCGAGATAGGCGTCCCGGCCGCGGCAGTCGACGAATCGCACATCCAGAGGTACGGCGGGCACGAGGATCAGTGTGACGAAGGGCGAAGCAGCGGCGTATGAAGGACATGAGACGACTCACGATCATCATCAGTGCACTCCTCGCCGTCGCCGTCCTCGCAGCCGTGACGCGGGCGGGTGACGCCCCGGCCGCAGCGGGCGATCCCGGAAACGGAATCACGGTTCAAGGCAGTGGCGCCGTTGGCTCAGTCCCCGACCGCGCCCAGATCTCCTTCGGCGTCGAAACCAGGGCAGCCACCGCCAAGGCGGCACTCGCTGCGAACGCGACCGAGATGCGGAAGGTGATCGCCGCGATCAAGGCAGCGGGCGCCACCGAAGTCCAGACCCAGTCCGTGTCGCTTCAGCCCCAGTACTCGGAGAAGAGCGGCGTCCAGGGCTATGTCGCCCAGAACTCGGTTTCCGGCACCATTCGCGACCTTGCGAAGGCCGGTGCCGTGATCGACGCGGCCGTCGCCGCAGGCGCGAACCAGGTCTACGGCCCCTCGCTCTCGCGTGGCGACCAGACCGAGCTCTACCGGCAGGCGCTTCGGGCCGCGGTCGCCGACGCGCGCACGCGCGCCCAGGCGCTCGCAGCTGCCGCAAACCTCACGCTCGGCAAGATCACGCAGGTCGTTGAGAGCGGCTCGTCTCCCTCGCCCCTGTTCGTCGGGGCCAAGGCGGAAGACAGCGCCAATACCCCGATCGAGGCCGGAACCCAGCAGATCGTCGCTTCGGTTCAGGTCACCTTCGCAGCCGGCTAGCTCGGAGCGGCCTTCAGAGTCACGCGCAATGGGCCGTCCGCTCCTGCGGACTGCCCATGCTTTCGGAACGCCGTCGGAGGCGGAGCCTGGTCGAAGACGTAGCATCGAGAACGGATGGACGCCAAGCGGGCGAAGACGCTCACGCTCATCGCGACGATCATGGGCTCGGGGATCGCGCTCCTCGACGGAACGATCGTCACGGTCGCGCTGCCCGTGATCCAGGAGGACCTGGGCGGCGGGCTCGCCGGGCAGCAGTGGGTCGTCAACGCCTACCTGCTCACCCTCGGCTCGCTGATCCTGATCGGAGGCTCGCTGGGCGACCTCTACGGCGAGCGGAAGATCTTCGCTCTCGGCGTGGCGGGCTTCGGGACCGCGTCCCTTCTCTGCGCGCTCGCACCGACGATCGAGACCCTGGTCGCTGCCCGGGCGATCCAGGGCGTCACGAGCGCGCTCCTCACGCCCGCCTCGCTCGCACTGATCGCGTCCACGTTCGACGACGAGAAGGAGCGCGGCGCCGCGATCGGGACGTGGACTGCCTGGGGCGGGATCGCCGCGGTGATCGGCCCGGTCGCCGGCGGGCAGATCGTCGATGTGACCACCTGGCGCTGGATCTTCGGCGTCAACGTCCCGTTCGTGCTCGTGACGCTCGCGCTGATCTACTTCGCCGTCGAGCGTGGAACCGTGACCGAACGGAAGGGCCGCAGAGTAGACGTCGTCGGCGCCGTCCTGACGGCCTTCGGGCTTGCCGGTCCGGTCTTCGCGCTCGTCGAGCAGCCGGAGCGCGGCTGGACGAGTCCCGTGGTGCTGGGCGGGCTGATCGGCGGTGCCGGCCTGCTCGCCGCGTTCGTGGCCTGGGAGCGGCGCACTCGCGACCCGATGCTTCCCCTCGCCCTCTTCCGCAGCCGCAACTTCACCTTCACGAACGTGGAGACGCTGCTCGTCTACGCGGGGCTCTCGTCGCTCTTCTTCTTCCTGACGATCTTCCTCCAGACGGTGGCCGGCTACTCGGCACTGAAGAGCGGGCTCGCCGGCCTTCCGATCACGATCCTTCTCTTCTTCCTCTCCAGCCGCGTCGGAGGGCTGGCCGGACGCTACGGGCCGCGGCTCTTCATGGGCGTGGGGCCGTTGATCGCGGCCGTCGGCGTGCTGATGCTGATCCGCGTCGACGAGAGCGTCGGCTACTTCGCCGACCTGCTCCCGGCGATGATCGTGTTCGGGATCGGTCTCGCGCTGACGGTCGCGCCGCTGACGGCGACCGTGATGGCGGAGGCACACCGGGGAGACAGCGGGATTGCGTCCGGCGTGAACAACGCGGTCGCCCGGGTGGCCGGACTGCTCGGGATCGCCGTGGTCGGCGTCGCCGTCGCCGGCCGCTCCGGAGCCGAGCTCGACCTGTCCGGGTTCCGACTGGGAATGGCACTCACCGCGGGCCTCCTTGCGGCCGGCGGGCTGATCGGTCTGCTCGGGATTCGTAACCCCCGGCTTGCCTCCGGGGCGCCGCCGGTGCTATCGTCGCGCTCGTGAAGCTCTTCTTCCACATCTAGGACGTCCGTCGCCGCGCCCCGCCGCTGTGCGGGTGTCGCGTGCTCAGTCCTTGTCGTTCCGTGTGTGAGTGAGGAGTTGTGATGAGTGAACCGTCTTTGAGCGAAGTTGTGCCGTTGTCCCGCGCAGTCCCGGCCGTCGAGGTTCGTGACCTGCGCAAGGAGTTCTCCCGCCGCGACAAGAAGGCGGGCCGGTTCGCGCGCAAGAAACGCGCCGCCCTGCAGGGCGTCACGTTCACGATGGAGCGCGGCGAGTGCGTTGCGATCCTGGGCCAGAACGGCTCGGGCAAGTCGACCCTTGTCCGCCTGCTCTCGACGCTGCTCTTCCACGACGGCGGCAGCGCCCGCGTCTTCGGACACGACGTCTTCACCGAGCCGCGCCCGGTTCGGAAGCTCGTCAACCGCGTCTCGGTCGAGGCGAGCTTCTTCAAGAAGATGTCCGCGGGAGAGAACCTGCACTACGCGGCGCGCTACTACGGGATGGGCCCGCGCGAGACCCGGGTGAAGATCCCGGACATCCTGACGCGGGTCGGGTTCCCGATCGACCGGCGCACGGAGCCGATGGAGAACCTCTCGCGCGGGATGCAGCAGAAGGTCGCGCTCGCGCGCGCCCTGCTCACCTCGCCGGTGCTGCTCCTGCTGGACGAGCCGACGACCGGGCTCGACCCGCGCTCCAAGCTCGAGGTTCAGACCTTCATCCGCGAAGTCCGGAAGACGCACGACTCGACGATCCTCCTCTGCACGCACGATCTCGCCGAGGCGGAGGCGCTCGCGGACCGGGTCGGGATCCTCGACCGGGGCGAGCTCCTCTTCCTCGAGACGGTGCCAGAGATCCTCGAGCGCTACGCGGTCGAGACGCTGGAACAGGCCTTCTTCGCGGCGACCGGCCGCGAGTTCGAGGCGGAGATCGACGAGGACGACGAGGATCGGGAGGTGTTCGCATGAGAGCCGCAGCGTCAACGCTCAGAGCCGAGCTGATCGGGCTCGGCGGCGTCGTCGAGCGCAACGTCTACCTGACCCGCCGCTACATCTGGTGGGACGTCGCGTTCATGGTCTGGACGATCGCGAACACGCTCACGATCGTCTTCATCGCAAAGGGGATCGAGGCCGCCGGCGGGACGATCGACGTCGGCCGCACCACCGCGACCCTGCTGATCGGCGCCGTCGTCTGGGCCTACCTCGGGATCCTGTTCGAGTTCATGACGGAGACGGTCGCCTGGGAACGCTGGGAGGGGACGATCGAGTACACGTTCATGGCGCCGCTCTCGCGGGCCATGCACCTCGCGGGCGCGGGCTTCTTCGCGGTGCTCTACGGCCTGATCCGGGCGATCATCCTCTTCGTCGTCGTCGCGTTCTTCTTCGACCTCGACCTCCCGAACGCCGACTACGTCGCTGCCTTCGTCGTCGTCGTCGCCGGCTCGCTCGCCTTCATCGGAATCGGGATCATGACCGCCGTCCTACCGCTGATCTCGCCCGAGAAGGGCGCTCAGCTCGGGTTCGTCGTCCAGGGAATGCTGCTCGTCGTCTCCGGCGTCTACTACGAGGTCGAGGTTCTGCCGCGATGGATGGAGTGGATCTCCGTGATCTCTCCCGCCACCTACGTCCTCGACGGGATCAGGCAAGCGATCCTCGAGGGGGCGGGGCTCTCGACGATGTGGGACGAGATCTGGCCGCTCCTTCTGATCGGCGCGGTCGCGGTGCCGGTCGGCCTCCTTGTCTTCAGGCGGGGCGAGATGTACGCGAAGAAGCACGGGAAGCTGAAGCGGTCGGGATGATCGTCCGGGAGGTGAGCACCGAGGCCGACCTCGAGCTCTGGACGCGGGTGCGGAACCTCGTCGAGTCCGACGCTCCCGCGACGGTCGAGGATCTCCGCCGCGTCCAGAAGCAGAAGCCCGAGACGCGGCACTGGCTCGTCGAGCAGGACGGTGAGGTCATCGGCTGTGCCTTCGCAGCGCTCGGGTCGGTCGGTGGCGCTGCCTTCGTCCTCCCGCGAGTCGTGCCGGACGCCCGCGGTCGTGGTGTGGGCTCGGCGCTCCTCGCGGTGGCTCTCCCCTATGCGCAGAGCCTCGGCTGCGAGATCGCCCGCTCTCGCGTCAGCGGCGACGACGAGCACTCGCTGGGATTCGCCGAACGTCGGGGCTACGCGGAGGTCGACCGGGAGGTCGAGCTCGTCCGCGACCTCCACGTGGACGAGGCTCACGCGGTGCCCCCGACGGGGATCGAGCTCGTCGAGCACAGCGGAGAGACCGAGCCGCTTCGTTCGGTCGTCGCCGGGGGTGTCGAGGACATGCCTGTCGTCGGCGGCCTCTCCGCCGGCTTCGTGGATGAGGTGCTGGACGATTTCCGAGTCGCTCCGTACGTCGTCACGGCGCTCGAGAGCGGGGTCGTCGTTGGCGTGGCGGGCGTGCTGACGTACGGCGTGGGGCGCGAAGACGCGCTCGAGCACGCATTCACGACCGTGCTCCGCAACCACCGGGGCCGCGGGATCGCGAAGGCGCTCAAGCAGTCCTGCGTGCGTTGGGGCTCCGAGCAGGGATTCACCCAGCTCGTCACCTGGACCCAGAACGGCAACGAGGCGATGCAGGCCGTGAACGAGGGCGTCGGGTTCCGGACCGGCAAGATCTCGATCACGGTCGAGGGGGCCCTCGCGTGATCCGCGAGGTCGAAGCCGAGTCGGAGATCGAGACGTTCCTCGCGATCCGGGCCGCGGTCGATCCCGCGCACCCGATGACGCGGGAGGCGTGGGACGCAGAGCGGGAGACGGCCGGCCGGCTCGACGTCGTCGACTGGCGCGGCGATGAAGCTGTCGGGTGCGCGTTCGCCGAGCGGATGTACGGCGATCCCGCGAGCCCGATCGGCTGGGTCAGCGTCCGCGTCCTCGGTGAGCATCGCCGCCGTGGCCGTGGAACGGCTCTCCTCCGCCGCGTCTCCGAGCACGTCCGTAGCTTCGGTGGCACATCGCTCTACAGCGGGACGGCGTCGACGGCGATCGACATGCTCGGTTTCCTCGACCACCACCGCTTCGAGGAGGTCGGGCGAATGCAGGACGTCGAGCTCGAGCTGGCCGCCGCCGACGCGACGTTCACGGTGCCCGAGGGAATCCAGATCGTCCCCCTGACCGAGGAGCTCGATGTCGGGGCGCACGCGGTCGCGCTCGAGGCGGATCCGGACATTCCGACCCCGAGTCCGATCGTGACCGGCGACCTGGCGCGCTGGCGGGAGCGGAACCTCGACGCGCTGGCCGAACGTCGGCTCAGCTTTGTCGCGCTGGCCCGCGGCGAGGTGGTCGGCTTCGCCATCCTGGACCGCGCGGTTCCGGGCGTCCTCGAGCACTACATGACGGGTATCAGCCGCGACTTCCGTGGGCGGGGGATCGCCCAGGCGCTGAAGCGGGCGCAGATCTCCGCCGCCAAGGCTGCGGGATACGAGCGCCTCCGGACGCAGAACGACCTCGCGAACGCGCCGATGCGCGCGGTCAACGAACGCCTCGGGTATCGCTCCCGGCTCGAATGGGTGCACTTCCAGGGTCCGCTCCTCGACTGAGATGCGCCGGTTCTCGGCCGCCACGACCTGGTTCGTCTACGAGGGGGTCGCCTCGTTCTTCTGGACGCTCTCGTTCACCGTCGCCGCGGTCTACTTCGTCCTCGAGCTCGGGCTCAGCCCGCTTGAGCTCGTGCTCGTCGGCACCGCGATGGAGCTCGCCGTCTTCGTCTTCGAGGTCCCGACCGGGATCGTCTCCGACACGTATGGGCGCAAGCGTTCGGTGGTCATCGGGATGCTCGTGATCGGCGTCTCGTTCCTCCTCGTCGCCGCCTCGACGTCTGCGGCCGGAGCGCTGCTCGCCTACGCCGTCTGGGGCTTCGGCTGGACGTTTCTCTCGGGCGCGTTCGACGCCTGGCTCGCGGGCGAGGTCGGGGAGGAGCGGCTCGCAGGGATCTACCACCGCGGCGGGCAGCTCGATCGGGGCGGCGCGCTCCTCGGAACCGGAGTCAGCGTCGCGCTCGCGCTCGTCGATCTCCGGCTGCCGATCGTGGTCGCCGGGATCGGCACGATCGCGCTCGGCGTCGTCCTCCTCGTGGCGATGCCCGAGACCGGCTTCCGGCCGGTGCCCCGCGAGGGGCGGACCCATCTGTCCGCGATGGCCGCGACGGGGCGCGAGGGCGCTCGCGTCGTCCGTGGCCGGCCGCTCCTCCTCGCGGTGCTCGGGATCGCTGCGTTCTCCGGGATGTGGAGCGAGACGTTCGACCGGCTCTGGCAGGCGCACTTCCTCGGCGAGGTCGGGCTTCCGGGGATCGGCGACCTCGACCCCGTCGTCTGGTTCGGGATCCTGAACGCAGGAGTCCTCGTACTCGCAATCGCGGTCGCCGCCCCGGTCGGCAAGCGCCTCGAGCACGCCGGGCAGGCGACCGCCGCGAAGACGCTCTTCGCGCTCGACGCCTTTCTGCTCTTGAGTGCGCTCGTCTTCGCGCTGGCGGGCTCGCTCTGGCTGGCGGTGGCCGCGTTCTGGGCGACGATGGTCGCCCGCAACGTCGCCGGCCCCGTCTTCACGACCTGGCTGCAACGAAGCGTCGGCGAGACGAACGCGCGCGCGACGGTGCTCTCGATCACGAATCAGGCCGACGCGGTCGGTCAGTGGACGGGCGGGCCGGGCCTCGGGCTGCTCGGGAACGCCTTCGGGATCCGTGCAGCGCTCGCCGCGGGCGCTTTCTGCATGGCGCCCGCCCTCTGGCTCTACGGCCGCGCCGCCCGCCACCAGGGCCGGATCGAGGAGGTCGACCCGGCCGTGGTGTAGACTCGGCAGGTCTTTCGAGGCGACGAGGCCTCGGGCGCACGACTTGTCGTGCCTGCCCGGGGTCTTTTTTTTTGTTGGATCCACGAGAGGAGAAGCTGGATGGCGATGATCGAGAGTGAGCACCGGGCGACCTCCGACCCAGGCGCGCGCAAGGACGTGCTGAAGCGGATCAAGGACGAGAAGGTGGAGTACGTCCTCTTCTGGTTCACCGATCTGGAAGGGCACCTGAAGAGCTTCGCGATCACCCCTGGGGAGATCGAGGCGGCACTCGACGACGGGATGGGCTTCGACGGCTCGTCGATCACCGGCTTCAACGCGATCGAGGAGTCCGACATGGTCGCGATCCCCGACCCGGACACCTTCCGGATCATGCCGCGCCGCGCCGAGGGTGCCCTTCATCCCCAGTCCGGCGCGCCGCTTCCTCCCGAGGCGATCGTCGGCCGGATGATCTGCGACATCGTCCGGCCCGACGGGACGCCCTACGAGGGCGACCCCCGCTTCATGCTCCGCAAGGCGCTCGAGCGGATGCAGTCGATGGGCTTCGACACGTTCAACATCGGGCCCGAGCTCGAGTACTTCCTCTTCAAGGACAACACGGGCACCGAGACCCTCGACGAGGGCGGCTACTTCGCGATGACCGCGCTCGACGCCGCCACCGAGCTCCGGAACGAGACGATTCAGGCGCTCGAGTCCGTCGGGATCCCGATCGAGTATCACCATCACGAGGTTGCGCCCTCACAGCACGAGATCGACATGCGCTACGCGCCCGCTCTCGAGATGGCGGATGCGACGATCACCTACCGGCTGATCGTGAAGGAGGTCGCGGCGAAGAACGGCGTCTATGCGACCTTCATGCCGAAGCCGCTCTTCGGCGAGAACGGCTCGGGGATGCACACCCACATGTCGCTCTTCACTGACGGGCGAAACCAGTTCTTCGACGGCGAAGACGAGTACAACCTCTCGGCGACCGGCAAGGCCTTCATCGCGGGCCTCCTCCGGCACGCGCGCGAGCTCTCGGGCGTCTTCGCCCAGTGGGTCAACTCCTACAAGCGGCTCGTCCCGGGCTACGAGGCTCCGGTCTACGTCGCCTGGTCGCAGCGGAACCGCTCGGCGCTGATCCGGATCCCGCTCTACAAGCCGGGCTCGGAGCAGGCGACGCGGGCGGAGATCCGCTGCCCCGACCCGGCCTGCAACCCGTACCTGACCTTCGCGGCGCTCCTCCACGCAGGCCTCGAGGGGATCGAGAAGGGCTACGAGCTCGAGGATCCGATGGAGACGAACCTCTACCACCTCACCCCGGAGGAGCGGCGTGAACAGGGGATCGTCTCGCTTCCCGAGACGCTCGGGGAGGCAGTCGATGCACTCGCCGGCTCGGAGCTGATGAAGCGCGCGCTCGGCGAGCACATCCACGAGCGCTACGTCGAGCTGAAGCGGAAAGAATGGGACGAGTACCGGATCCAGCTGACGCAGTGGGAGCTCGATCGCTACCTGCGAGTGCTCTAGTTTGTTGGCGCAAGCTGGGCATCCGCGGAAGCGGATGCCCAGCGCGCGAAGACACCTGAAGGGGCCGCCCGCCGCCCAAGATCTCTCCGCACCGACCTAGCATGCGGCTATGAGAGGTTCAGACTGTTCGACAGGGTTACGCCGCAAGGCGAGCGGCGCGACCTCAACTGACGGCCGATTGCGGGCTCCTCTCAGGGGAGCCCGCCGTCGTTCGGGCGTGCGTGCGCGCGCGAAATGCGCGTCGCCTCGTTCGCGCCTGGAGAGCCGCGCGCGGTCTAGAGGAACTTGCGAATCGACTCGCGGACGACCGAGAGGCCGATGACGCGCGTCGACTGGTCGATCGCACCGATCGCCTCGGCCGGGACGAGCCGGCGGCCGCGCATGAACCCGGAGCGAACGGCGAGCGCATCAGGCGTATCGGGCGTCGTACCGTACATCGGCGACTCGACCCGACCAACCACTCGACCCCGCGCGTCGGCGACGAGGAAACCCTTGACGCTGCGGAGATCGAAGGCGACGGAGCTCATTGGTAGTGAACGTATTCCCCGCCTTTGAAGTTTCTCCCACCCGCGAGGTAAGAACTTTGTTAAGCCAGAACGGCACTTACACTGGCGCCGTGGACGCATCGGCCCGCCATCTGCGGCTGTTGACGGAGACGATCGCTGCGGTCAACTCGACGCTCGACCTCGAGGAAGTCCTCGCACTGGTTGCGTCGAAGGTCGCGGAAGCTCTCGGCGCGGACGCGTGCTTCGTCTACCTCTACGACGAGCGCGCCGACGAGCTCGTGCTCCGCGCAACCCACGGGACGCGCGTGGAGGAGATGACCCGGCGTCCGCGCCTCCGCCCCGGCGAGGGGATCACCGGCACCGCAGCGGCCGAGCGGGCTCCGATCGCGATCGCCGCGAGCGCGCACCTCGATCCTCGCTTCAAGCAGTTCCCGAACCTACGGGAGGACGAATACGAGTCGATCCTCGCCGTCCCGATCCTCGCCCGCGACCGGCTCGCCGGCGCGCTGAACGTCCGTACGCTCGCTCCTCGCGAGCACACCGCGTCGGAGATCGACCTCCTCGTCGCGATCGCCTCGCAGGTCGCGCACACGATCGAGCACGCGAAGCTTTACGCGGAGGCGCAGCGCCGCGTCCACGAGCTCGAGGCGCTCGCGCGGATCTCCGAGGCCGTCTCGGAGTCGCTCTATCTCGAGGAGTCGCTGGAGGCGATCGTGAAGACGACGATCGCTGCCGTGAACGCCACCGGCGCCGCGCTCGTGCTCGAGGACGGCGCGGTCGCCTGGCCGGAAGGCCGCTCGGGTGCCCATGCGGTACGGCTCCCGCTGCGCTGGAAGCGCCGCCAGATCGGCGAGCTCGTCTGCGACCGGGACACGCCCTTCTCGGACGAGGACAGGCAGCTCCTCGAGGCGATCGCCCATCACGCCGCGGTCGCGCTCGAGCACGGCCGAGCCGTGATGCGCGGCGTCCTCGCCCAGGAGATCCACCACCGGGTCAAGAACAACCTCCAGACGGTCGCCTCGCTGCTTCGCCTCCAGGCGCGAGCCCAGGACGTCGACCCCCGCAAGGCGCTCAACGACTCCGTCAACCGGATCCTCGCGATCGCAGCCGTGCACGAGGTGCTGACCGAGCACCGGGAGGACGACGTCGACCTGGGCGAGCTGATCGACCGCCTCCGCGCGATGCTCGTCCAGGGCCTCGCCGCCGGGAAGCAGATCGACGCCGAGCTCCAGAGCGTCTCGCTCGCCGGCGACCGCGCGACCGCGCTCGCTCTCGTCTTCAGCGAGCTCTTCGGGAACGCGCTCGAACACGGGGGCACCACGATCCGGATCGAGCTCGCGCAGCGGGGGGACGACGTCGCGCTCGTGATCGTCGACGACGGCGCCGGCCTGAACGGGACCGGCGACGGGACGGGGCTCTCGATCGTCCGTGCGCTCGTCCGGGACGAGCTTCAGGGCAGCCTCGACCTGCGCAGCGAGGGCGGCCTCCGGGCCGAGGTCGCGTTTCCGGCGTGACTCGGATCCTGATCGCCGAGGACGAGACGATCATCCGAATGGATCTGCGTGCGCTCCTCGAGAGCGCCGGCTTCGACATCTGCGCCGAGGCGCGCGACGGAGAAGAGGCGGTCGAGCTCGCCCGGAGCGAGCAGCCCGATCTCGCCTTGCTCGACGTGAAGATGCCGCGGCTCGACGGAATCGAGGCGGCGCGGCGGATCCTCGACGAGCGACCGATCCCGATCGTGATGGTCACGGCCTACGGCGAGCGCGAGCTCGTCGCCCGGGCGATCGAGGCGGGCGTCTTCGGGTATCTCGTCAAACCGTTCCGCGAGACGGATCTCCTGCCCGCGATCGAGACCGCTCGGGCGCGCCACGAAGAGCTCACTGCCCTCCGTGCCGAAGCGGAGTCGCTCGCCGACGCACTCGAGGCCCGCAAGGCGATCGAGCGTGCAAAGGGTCTCCTGATGGCGAAGGAGAGCCTGACCGAGCAGGAGGCGTTCGCGCGCCTTCGGAAGGCGAGCCAGGTCTCGGGCCGGCCGCTCAAGGTGGTCGCCGAGGCGGTCGTCGCAACACTGGAGCCGTCGTGAGCGAGCATGAGAACGCTGCTGCCGCTCGCCGCGGGTTCGAGGACTTCGTCCGCGGCGACGTGGCGGCCCTGCTCGGCCTCTTCGCGCGGGACGCCGTCTGGCACGTGCCGGGCGAGAACGCGATGACCGGGAGCTACAGCGGGGTGGCCGAGATAGTCGCGTTCCTCCGGCGGACGGCGGAGCTCACGAGCGGGACATACCGAGTCGAACTGCTCTGGGCCGTCGCCGACGACGAGCACCTCGTCGCGGTGTACCGGGCCCGTGGCGAGCGGGACGAACGGACGCTCGACATCGAGCAGGCACTTTTCGTGCGCATCGAAGGTGGCCTGTGGAGGGAGATCCGGGCCCAACCGCTCGATCAGGCCGCCTTCGACGAGTTCTGGCGCTAGGCCTGCTCGAGGAGCCGCGTCTCCTCCCGCCGGCGGCGCAAGCGGAGCGCGAGCCAGACGACCAGGCCGAGGAGGACGAAAGGCCCGGCGATCGCCAGGACGTAGAGCAGGGCGGTGCCTTCCCAGGCGAGGATCTCGCCGAGCCGGTCGAGGCGACCTTCGTCCTTCGCGGCGGGGGCGAGTGCCTCGGTCGTCAGAGAGACCTGCACCGTTGCGAGCGCCCCTTCGGCGCGAGTCCCGCGGAGTGCGGTCTGAAGGTCTGCGAGCTGGCGGCGTTCCTCGGCGAGCCGGGCCTGGAGCACGGCGCGCTCCTCGTCGGCCAGGGTCGCGCTCGCGAGCTGCCTGCGCAGCTGGGCGATCCGGCGCTGGTTCTCGACGAGCTGGTCGGTGAGGTCGTTGGCCGAGGTCTGGAGATCTTCGATCCCGATCCGCTGGCCGAGGATCGTCCCGAGTGCCGAGAGCTGCGCGATCGCGGTCTGGATCCGCGGGGTCGGGACGCGAAGGACGAGGTTCGCCCCACCGATGCCCTGAGCGGGAGCGTCGTACTGGACCGAGGCGACGAAGCCGCCGAGCGACTGCGCGATTCGCATCGCGCGCTTGGTCGCCGTCGAGAGCTCTTCGAGGCCCTCGACGCGAAGGCGCATCTCGGCGTCCACCCGCTGCAGCCGTCCAGGCGAAGGAGCAATGGCGCTGTCGGCGTTGCCCTGGAGCGGCTCGGCCGCCGGCAGCGAAGGTGCGGAGGACTCTCGTGCCTTCTCCGCCTCGTCCGTCCCGGCCGACCCGCCGACGGCGACAGACGTGTCGCCGCCGTCCGAGCGTGGCAGATCGGTGAGGACGCCGACGGCGAGCAGTCCGACGACGAGCGTCAGCGGAACGGCCACGAGGAAGCGGCGCTGGAGGAAGCGGGCGAGGAACGGCTCGGGCGCAGGTCGAGCGACGCCGAGCTCTCGGACGCGCTCGCGCAACTCGGCCGGTGCGACGGGCTTCGACTGGCGAATCTGGTCGAGCAGGTGCTCAGACATGGACGGTCATCCTCTCCTCGAGCTTCTTGAGCGCCCGTGACAATCTCGTCGAGACCGCGGTGGCGCTGATCCCGAGTACGCGGGCCGCCTCGTCGCCGTCGAGCTCGAGCAGGATTCGGAGCGCGATCACTTCCCGCTCGGCCGCCGAGAGTCCGGCGAGGGCCGCCTCGAGTTCCGGGGACAGACCCTGGGGCATGTCGCCCGGGGAGACGTCAGGAACGGCCACGGCGTGCTCGCGCCGGTGTCTCCGCTCCTCGGCGCGGAACCAGTCGAGCGCGGTCGTGCGGGCGATCTGACAGAGCCATGTGCGGGCACTCGCGCGGCGGGGGTCGAAACGGCGCCACAGCTTCAGGGCCTTCTCGAATGTCTCGGCGGCGAGATCCTCGGCGAGCGACCGGTCTCGCGTCAGGTAGACGAGGTAGCCGTAGACGTCGTCGAGATGCGCCTCTGCGGTCGCAGCGAAGGACACCAACTGAGCCGGTTGTCTGCGCGCCGGAAGCGTCATCGCCTGCACACCGTGTCTACGCCGCCGCGCCGTTCCACGTCACGCGGGTCTCCTCACACGGGATCAGCGTGGACTTGCGCATCCTCGAAGAGCTGCTCCCAGCGCGCGAGGAGTGACTGGAGGTCGTCGCGGGCGAGCTTGTGCGCGGCGAGGGTCGCGACGTCGCCCCAGTCCTCCGCGAGCTTGCGCTCGAGCTCCGCGAGCTCGGTCTCGCGCTGGTCGATCGCCGTCTCGACCTTCTGCAGCTCGTTCGGACGGGCCACCTTCGGCGCCTGCCTCGACACCTTCGGCTTCGGCTCCTTGGCCGGGGCGGGCGGAGCGTCCTCGCCCTCGCGGATCCGGACGTAGTCGACCCAGCCGCCGGGATAGGAGCGCAGCGTTCGATCCTCGATCGCGACGATCCGCTCTGCGACCGCGTCGAGCATCGCCCGGTCGTGCGAGACGAGGAGAACGGTGCCGGGGAAGGCCTCGAGGGCGGCTTCCAGCGCTTCGCGGCTCTCGAGGTCGAGATGGTTCGTCGGCTCGTCGAGGACGAGGAAGTTGGCGCCAGAGGCGACTATGAGCGCGAGCGCGAGCCGCCGCCGCTCACCGCCGGAGAGCGAGACGACCTTCTTCTCCTGCTCGTCCCAACCCGAGAAGAGGAAGCGGCCGAGAAGCGCCTGGGCCTGAGTGCGCTGGAGGCCGGTCGCGCCCATCGTGCACTCGAGCACGCTCCCCCGCTCGTCCAGCTCGACGTCGTGCTGGGAGAAGTAGGCGAGCTCGACGCCGTGCCCGAACCTCCCGACCTGGCCCTTCACGAGCGCTTCGAGCAGGGTCGACTTGCCGGACCCGTTCGGGCCGATCAGGGCCACGTGCTCGCCCCGCTCGAGCACGAGCTCGGTCCCCGAGAGCAGAGACTTCTTGCCTGCCGCGAGCTCGACGTCCATCGCCTCGACGACGGTGCGCCCGCTTCGGGCCGGCTTCAGGAACTCGAAGCCGAGCGTGCGCCGACCCACGGTGGGAGCCTCGACCCGCACCTTCTCGATCCGCGAGATCTGCTTCAGCTTCGCCTGAGCCTGCTTGGACTTCGTCCCGTACCGGAACCGGGCGACGAAGCGCTCGAGCCGCTCGATGTCCTCAGCCTGCCGTTCTGCGAACCGGGCCTGCATCGCGAGTCGCGCAGCCTTCTCCTGGCGCCACACGTGCCACTTGCCCGGGAAGTACGTGGACTTGCCGGCCTCCAGCTCGAGTACGGCGGTACCCACCGACTCGAGGAACCAGCGGTCGTGCGCGACGAGGACGACGGCGGCGTCGATCGTGGAGAGCTCCTGCTCGAGCCACTCGATCGAGGCCATGTCGAGATGGTTCGTCGGCTCGTCGAGGAGGAGCATGTCGGGCTGCCCGGCGAGTGCGCGGCCAAGCGACGCACGCGTCAGCTCCCCGCCGGAGAAGGTGTCGAGCCGGCGCTCGAAGTCGGCGTCGCAGAAGCCGAGACCGCGGAGGACGCTCGTCGCGCGGTCTCGCCAGCCGTAGCCGCCCGCGTGCTCGAGCCGGGCCTGGGTCTCGCCATAGCGGCGGAGCGTCTCGGGCGCGTGATCGCCGGAGGCCATTGCTTCCTCGAGGCGGCGCAGCTCCCGCTCCGCCTCGATCAGGTCGGAGGCACCGGAGAGCGAGTACTCGCGCAGCGTCAGCCCGCTCTGTCGTGGCGGCCGCTGATCGTGGAGCGCGACGCGCGCGCCCTTCTCCCAGGCGAGCTCGCCGCTCGCGAGCTCGGTCTCACCCGTGAGCGCGCGGAGGAGCGTCGTCTTGCCCGCCCCGTTCGGACCTGCGAGCGCGAGCCGGTCGCGGCGCTCGAGCTTGAACGAGACTCCATCGAAGAGCGGGTCGCCCGCGAACTCCTTGCGCAGGTTGGATGCGATCAGAACCGCCATGCTCTGCAGGGTAATGACGCGCGGAACGACCCACGTCCTCTCGCTCGACCTCGGCACCTCGTCCGTGCGCGCTCGGGTCTACGACGAGACCGGAGAGGCGGTCGAGGGCGTCGAAGCGCAGACGCACTACGAGCCGACGGAAGGGGTGCTCGATCCCGAGCGGCTCGTCGAGGCGGCGGGCGCCGCCGTGGACGAGGTCTCGCGCGAGTTCGGTCGGCCCGTGGCTGCCCGCGCGATCTCCTCCTTCTGGCACTCGCTCCTGGCCCTCGACGCGAACGACCGGCCTCTGACCCCCGTTCTCACCTGGCGCGATCTCCGCTCCGCTCCGCAGGCCGAGGCCCTGCGCCGCCGACTCGACGGGGAGGCCGTGCACGCGCGCACGGGCTGCTACCTCCACCCGAGCTACTGGCCCGCGAAGCTCGCCTGGCTCGCGGAGGCCGAGCCGGAGACGTTTGCCTCGACCGCTCGTTTCGTCTCGTTTCCGGACTACCTGCTGCTCCGGCTCGCGGGAGAGCTCCGTTCGAGCCTCTCCCAGGCCTCCGCGACGGGGCTCTGGGGCCGCGAGGGGTGGGACACCGAGCTGCTCAAGGAGCTGGGTGTCCGCCCCGGGCAGTTGCCCGAGGTCGGGGACGGACCGATCGGCGCCTGGTTCCCGGCTCTCGGCGACGGTGCCTGCTCGAACGTGGGTGCCGGCTGCGTGAGCCCTGAGCGGGCGGCACTGATGATCGGCACCTCCGGCGCGTTCCGGGTGATTCGGCCGGACCACGGCAGCCCGCCGAGGCCGGGCCTCTTTCTCTACCGGCTCGACCGCGACCTGATGCTCGAGGGGGGAGCGCTCTCCGACGGTGGAAACCTCCACGCCTGGCTCGAGCGGACGCTGCGCCTTCCGGAGGTCGCGAGCGTCGCCGGTCGCGAGCCGGACGGACACGGGCTCACGTTTCTGCCCCTGCTCGGCGGCGAGCGCAGCCCCGGCTGGCACCCCGAGGCGCGCGGCGCGATCACCGGGCTGACGCTCGAGACCGAGCCGCTCGACCTGCTCCAGGCGGCACTCGAGGGCGTCGCCTACCGCTTCGCCGAGATCGCGGACCTGTTACCGGATGTCACCGAGGTGGTCGCCACCGGCGCGGCGCTCGACGCCAATCCGGGGTGGGGGCAGATGCTCGCGGACGTGCTCGGACGGCCGGTCTACCGCGGCGTCGCGGAGGGATCGGCGCGCGGAGCTGCGCTCATAGCGCTCGCCCGGCTCGGGATCCACGTGGAGACGCCGCTTCCCGACGAGGCCTACCACTCGCGCTCGGGGCACCAGGAGGCGTATCGTCTGGCCCGGGAAAGGCAACGACATCTCTACCGGGGAGTGACGTGACCGACGCCAAGCTGCAGAAGCTGTCCATCGACACGATTCGGGCGCTCTCCATGGATGGCGTCCAGAAGGCCGGAGCGGGGCATCCGGGCACGGCGATGGCGCTCGCGCCGCTCGCGTACACGCTCTATCGCAACGTCATGCGCCACAACCCGGTCGATCCGGACTGGCCCGGCCGGGACCGCTTCATCCTCTCCGCCGGCCACGCCTGCATCCTCCAGTACTCGACGCTCCACCTCTGCGGCTACAACCTCTCGCTCGAGGAGTTGAAGCGCTTCCGCCAGTGGGGGTCGCGAACGCCGGGCCATCCCGAGCACTTCATGACCGACGGAATCGAGACGACGACCGGTCCTCTCGGGCAGGGCTTCGCGAACGGGGTCGGCTTCGCGCTGGCCGACCGGTTCCTGGCCGAGCGTTACAACCGCCCCCACTACGGCCTCCTCGCCCGGCGTGTCTACGCGATCTGCTCGGACGGGGACATGATGGAAGGCGTGACCATGGAGGCGGCGTCGATCGCCGGCCATCTCGGGCTCGGCGCGCTCACCTACTTCTACGACGACAACCACATCACGATCGACGGGACTACCGCGCTCTCGTACTCGACCGAGGACAAGGGCAAGCGCTTCGAGGCGCACGGCTGGCACGTCCAGTCGCTCGACGACTCCGAGGACGTCGCCGCGATCGAGGCTGCGATCGCCACCGCGCACGAGGTCGAGGACAAGCCCTCGCTGATCATCGTCCGGAGCCACATCGCCTTCGGCGCCCCCAAGGCGGTCGACACGTCGAAGTCGCATGGCTCGCCGCTCGGTGAGGACGAGCTCGCTGAGGCGAAGAAGGCGTATGGGCTCGATCCGAAGAAGCACTTCGACGTCCCCGAGGAGGTCATGGAGCACATGGCCGGTTCGATCCGGGACAAGGGGATCGCGGCCCAGGACGAGTGGGAGCGGCGCCTCGACGAGTGGTCGACGGCCTTCCCCGGCCTCCGCGAGGAATGGGACGCCGACCGCACCGGCAAGCCGCGCCCCGGCTGGACCGACGCGCTCCCCGTCTTCCCCGCCGGCGAAGCGGTCGCCACACGCGACGCGGGCAAGACCGTGATGCAGGCCTTCAAGCCGTTCACGCCGACGATGATCGGCGGCGCCGCCGACCTCGTCGAGTCGACGAAGACGGAGTTCGAGGGAGCCGGTGTCTTCTCCGCGACGCACGCCGGCCGAAATATCGCCTTCGGGATCCGCGAGCACGCGATGGGCTCGATCGTGAACGGGATCGCGCTCACCCAGGGGATGCTGAAGCCGTACGGCTCGACCTTCCTGATCTTCTCGGACTACATGCGCGGCGCCGTGCGGCTCTCGGCTCTCGGCCATCTCCAGTCGGTCTGGGCCTGGACGCACGACTCGGTCGCGGTCGGCGAGGACGGGCCGACCCACCAGCCGGTCGAGCATCACATGACGCTCCGTGCGATTCCGAACCTCTGGTACGTCCGACCCGCGGACGCGAACGAGACATCGATGGCGTGGCGGATCGCGCTTGAGCGCGAAGGCGGCCCCGTTGCGCTCGCCCTCTCGCGCCAGAAGGTGCCGACCTTCGACCGCACCGAGGTCGCGCCCGCAGAGGGAGCGCTGCGCGGCGCCTACACCCTCTGGCAGTCGGGCGAGGGGCTTCCGGACGTCGTCCTGATCGCGACCGGAACCGAGGTCTGGGTCGCCCTGGACGCTGCGAAGTCGATGGATGCGAACGTCAGGGTCGTCTCGATGCCGTGCTGGGAGATCTTCGCCGCGCAGCCGCAGGACTACCGCGACGAGGTGATCCCACGCGACGTGCGCGCCCGGCTTTCGGTCGAGGCGGGGATCTCGCAGGGCTGGAAGGAGTGGGTCGGCGATGCGGGCGACTCGGTCGCGATCGACCGCTTCGGCGCCTCCGCACCGGGCGACGAGGTGCTCGAGAAGCTCGGCTTCACTGCAGAGAACGTCGCTGCGCGGGCGGCTGCGCTCCTGGAGCGAGTGTCGTAGTGAGGATCGCGGTCGCCTTCGACCACCGCGGGGTCAAGCTCCGCGAGCTCGTCCTTGGCGTCCTCGACGCGGGCGGGCACGAGGTCGTCGACCTCGGAACCGACACCGACGCGCACCGGGTCGACTACCCGGACAAGGCGCGTGAGCTCGGCGAGGTGATCACGAGTGGCGACGCGGAACGCGGCGTTCTCGTCTGCGGCTCGGGCGTCGGCGCCTCGATCGCAGCATGCAAGATGTCCGGGATCCGGGCCGCGATCTGCCACGACGCGTACTCGGCCCACCAGGGGGTCGAGCACGACGACATGAATGTGCTCTGTCTCGGTTCGGAGATCGTCGGCGCGGAGCTCGCAGCCGAGCTCGTCCGAGCCTTCCTGGGCGCAGAATTCGACGGCGGCGAGCGCTACGTCGCGCGCCTCCGCAAGGTGAGCGACATGGAGAAGGAGATGAAGCATGGCCAAGTCACGACTGGGTGAGCTGAGCAAGGCAGGCGTCAGCATCTGGATCGACTCGCTCTCGCGCGAGATGCTCGAGAGCGGCGAGCTGCAGGCTCTCGTGGACAAGGACTCCGTCGTCGGGGTGACCTCCAACCCGACGATCTTTCAGAAGGCGATGGCCGAGGGCGACTGGTACGACGAGCAGCTCGCCGAGATCGCGAAGACGGTGGACGACCCGACGGAGATCTTCCTCCAGCTCGCGATGGAGGACATCCGTCGTGCCTGCGACCTCCTCCGGCCGGTCTGGGACGGCGGTGGCGGGCAGGACGGCTACGTCTCGCTCGAGGTCGACCCGACCCTCGCCTACGACCGCGAGGCGACCTTCGAGCAGGCGCGACGGCTCTGGAAGGATGTCGACCGGCCGAATCTGCTCGTCAAGATCCCGGCGACGAAACCGGGTCTCGCTGCGATCGAGGACTGCATCGCGAAGGGCACCTCGATCAACGTCACCCTGATCTTCTCGCTCGACCGCTACAAGGCCGTCGTCGAGGCCTACATCCGCGGGATCGAGCGACTCGTCTCCGGCGGCGGGAGTCCGGCACCTGTCGCGTCGGTCGCGAGCTTCTTCGTCTCGCGGGTGGACAGCGAAGCGGACAAGCGGCTCGAGGCGGCCGGGAACACGAAGCTCGGCGGCAAGCTCGCGATCGCGAACGCCCGACTCGCCTACGAGCACTACCTGGAGGCGTTCTCGGGGCCCCGCTGGGAGTACCTCGCGGGCAAGGGTGCGACCCCGCAGCGCTGCCTTTGGGCTTCGACCTCGACGAAGAATCCGTCCTACCGCGACGTGATGTACGTGGAGCAGCTGATCGGGCCGAACACCGTGAACACGATGCCGCTGGAGACCGTGCGGGCCTTCGCCGATCACGGCGAGGTCAAGGAGGGAAGCGTCGCGAAGGGGTACGACAAGGCACGCAAGCTGATCGAGGAGCTCGCAGCGGCCGGTGTTGACTACGACGACGTGACCGAGACGCTCGAGGCCGAAGGCGTGCAGAAGTTCGCCGACTCGTTCGACGAGCTGCTCGAGGGGATCCGCGCCAAGCGCGGGGAGCTGGCGGCAGCATGACGAGTCTCGTCGAGCGGATCTGGGCCCGCGACCCCTCCGTCTGGAGCGGCGCGGACGAGGACAAGTGGCTCGGCTGGCTCGACGTCGTCACGCGGATCCGGCCAAAGGGCGGAGAGCTGAACGCGTTCGCCGAGAATGCGATCGAGCAGTTCGACGACGCCGTCCTCCTCGGAATGGGCGGCTCGAGCCTCGCGCCGGAGGTTCTGCGTCGCGCCTTCGCGGTCGAGTCTTTCCACGTCCTCGACACGACCCATCCGGAGGCAATCAGACGGCTCGAGCAGAGCCTCGACCTGGAGCGGACGTTGTTCCTCGTCTCCTCGAAGTCCGGCTCGACGCTCGAGACGCGCTCTCACCTGGAGTACTTCTGGGAGCGCACTGGGGGCCGCGGCGAGCAGTTCGCCGCGATCACCGATCCCGGCTCTGAGCTGGAGAGAGTCGCGACCGAGCGAGGCTTCCGCGGCGTCTTCGCCGGCGAGCACGAGATCGGCGGCCGCTACTCCGCGCTCTCGATGTTCGGAATGGTCCCCGCGGCGCTGATGGGCGTCGACGTCGAGCGCTTCCTCCAGGTCGCGGCCGAGATGGCCGTCGCCTGTCATGAGGAGACCGGCAATCCGGGGCTCGAGCTCGGCCTGCGGCTCGGGGAGGGCTGGCGCGAAGGCCGGGACAAGATCTGCATCGACGAGAGCAGCACGGGCTTCGGTCTCTGGGCCGAGCAGCTGATCGCGGAGTCGACCGGCAAGCTGGGAAAGGGGCTGATTCCCGCCCCGGGCGAGTCGCCCGACGGATCGGATCGGCAGCGGGGCGAGCTCGACCTCGTCGATCCGTACGATCTCGGCGCCGAGTTCTACCGGTGGGAGTTCGCGACCGCGGTCGCGGGCCACGTGCTCGAGATCAACCCCTTCGACCAGCCGGACGTCCAGGCCGCAAAGGACAAGACCAACGAGGTGTTGGCAGCAGGCGAGCCGGACGTCGAGCCGAAGGGCTCGCTCGACGAGCTCCTGGCGCAGGCGAAGGAGGGCGACTACGTCTGCATCCAGGCCTTCATCGACCCCGTGCGCGAGGCGGAGCTCGACCCGATCATCGAGCGGGCGCACGCGACCGGCTGCGTCGTCACGCACGGGCTCGGCCCGCGCTACCTCCACTCGACGGGGCAGCTGCACAAGGGAGGCCCGAACAGCGGGCTCTTCGTCCAGGTCGTCGACGAGGTAGGCGCGGAGCTGCCGATTCCCGGCAAGGAGTTCGGCTTCGGCCGGCTGATCAGCTCGCAAGCGGCTGGAGACCTCGCGGCGCTCGAGGCCCAGGGCCGACGCGGGATCCGGCTCCGACTGGAGGAGAGCTAGCCATGCAGCTCGGAATGGTCGGCCTCGGTCGGATGGGCTCGGGGATGACGAAGCGGCTCGAGCAGGACGGGCACGAGGTGAAGACCTTCGACCCGAAGGTCGCGTCTACGGCGAAGACGCTGCGTGCGCTCTCCAAGCAGCTCGATGCGCCCCGCCACGTCTGGATGATGGTCCCGGCCGGGAAGATCACCGAGGACACGTTCCAGAAGCTCCTCGTGATCCTCGAGCCCGGCGACACGATCATCGACGGGGGCAACTCGAACTTCCGCGACTCGCAGCGGCGGTTCAAGGAGGCGCGCAGGCAGAAGATCTCCTTCGTCGACGTCGGCGTCTCCGGCGGGATCTGGGGTCTCGACGTCGGCTTCTGCCTCATGGCCGGGGGCACGAAGGCCCCGATCAAAAGGTTGACTCCGATCTTCGCGTCGCTCGCTCCCGAGAACGGCTGGGCGCACGTCGGCGAGTCCGGCGCCGGTCACTTCACGAAGATGGTCCACAACGGGATCGAGTACGGCCTGATGCAGGCCTATGCCGAGGGATTCGAGCTGATGTACCACTCGGAGTTCCAGCTCGACCTGAGCGAGCTCGCCGGGATCTGGCGCTACGGCTCGGTCGTCCGCTCGTGGTTGCTCGAGCTCCTGTGCGCGGCGATGGAGCAGCACGGCGACCACCTGGACGACATCGCCCCGTACGTCGAGGACTCGGGTGAGGGCCGCTGGACGATCAACGAGGCGATCAACTCGAGCGTGCCGCTGCCGGCGATCAGCTCGGCGCTCTTCGCGCGCTTCGCCTCGAGGCGCGAGATCGACTTCTCCGCGAAGGTGCAGGCGGCGCTCCGGAATCAGTTCGGGGGCCACGCGGTCAAAGCCGGGAAGCAGGCGAAGGCGAAGGGCAGGAAGCCGGTATGACCGAGCCGGCGAACCCACTCCTCGAAGGGCTGCGCCTGCGCCGCACGCCCGAGCCCTGCGCGCTCGTGATCTTCGGCGCCTCGGGCGACCTGACCCAGCGCAAGCTCTTCCCGGCGCTCTACTCGCTCGCGTTCCGACGGCTCCTCCCGGAGCAGTTCGGGATCGTCGGGGTCGCGAGGAGCGAACAGACGACGAAGGAATGGGTCGCGGCTATGAAGAAGGCGGTCCAGACGCACAGCCGCGACGAGTTCAAGCAGGACGTCTGGAACTCCCTCGCTGAGTCGATGAGCTACGTGGCAACCGACTTCGCGGACGACGGCGGCGAGGACAAGGTCGTCGAAGTCCTCCGCGGGCTGGACGAGACGCGCGGCACGGCCGGGAACCGGCTCTACTACCTCGCGGTTCCGCCCGCCGCCTTCGAAACGATCGTGAACGAGATCGGCGAGCGGCGGGGGAGCGAGGGCTGGTCACGCCTGATCGTGGAGAAGCCATTCGGCCACGACCACGCCTCCGCGCGGGTGCTGAACGAGATCCTGAAGCAGTGGTTCCGCGAGGACGAGGTCTTCCGGATCGACCACTACCTCGGCAAGGAAACCGTCCAGAACATGCTCGCGCTGCGGTTCGCGAACGGGATCTTCGAGCCGATCTGGAACCGCCAGTTCATCGACCACGTTCAGATCACGGTCGCGGAGTCGATCGGGGTCGAGGGGCGCGCGGGGTTCTACGAGTCCGCAGGCGTGATCCGAGACATCTTCCAGAACCACCTCCTTCAGCTCGTCGCGCTGACCGCGATGGAGCCGCCGATCGACTTCACCGCCGACTCGGTCCGGAACGAGAAGGTGAAGGTGCTGCGCTCGCTGCACACGCCCGGGCCGAAGTCGGTCGTGCGCGGCCAGTACGGCCGCGGCTTCGTGGAGGGCGAGGACGTGGTCGGGTACCGCGAGGAGCCCGGCGTGGCCGGCGACTCTGTCACCGACACGTTCATCGCGGCGAAGCTCTACGTCGACAACTGGCGCTGGGCAGACACGCCCTTCTACATCCGGGCGGGCAAGCGGCTGGCCCGACGAGAGACCACGATCGCGATTCAGTTCCAGCGCGCGCCGCACCCGCCCTTCGCCGAGATCGCCGGGGACGGCCTGCGCCCGAACGTGCTCCTGATCCACGTCCAGCCGGACGAGGGCGTCTCGCTCGCGATCGGGGCGAAGGTGCCGGGGCAGGGGATGTCGATCCGGACGGTGCACATGGACTTCCTCTACGGCGGCGCCTTCCGGACGGGTCTCCCGGAGGCGTACGAGCGGCTGATCCTGGACGCGATGCTCGGCGACGCAACCCTCTTCACCCGCGCCGACGAGGTAGACGAGCAGTGGGAGCTCGTGGACGCGATCGTCGCCGCCTGGCGGCGCGAGAAGGCGGTCTTCCCGAACTACGAGGCCGGCACCTGGGGGCCGCGGAGCGCCCAGGAGCTGATCGAGCGCGACGGGCGGAGCTGGAGACGGCATTGAGCATCGTCTCGGACGTGGAGCGCCAGCTCGCGGAGCTGCGGCGGGAGGAGGCCGCGGACGGGAATCCGGACATGCGCACGAGCGTGATGACGCACGTCGCCTGGGCGCCGCCGAAGTGGGCGCAGGCGGCACGAAAGACGCTGGCGGGACTCGAAGAGCGGCACCCGTCCCGGACGATCCTGCTCTTCCCCGAGCCCTGGGCCAAGGTCGGGGTCGACGTCACCGTCGCGATGCGCTGCTACTCGGTGCACGGCGTCTCGCGCGAGATCTGCTCGGAGGTGATCGAGCTCCGGCTCGGCGGCAAGCGCGCCAAGGCTCCCGGCTCGATCGTCCAGCCGCTCCTGATCTTCGATCTCCCGACCTTCTGTCGCTGGCGCGGCGAGCCGCCCTGGGGGAAGCCCGAGCTCGAGCAGCTCGTCTCCGTCTGCGACAGGCTCGTCGTCGACTCCTCCGAATGGCGCGGGATCCCCGCTGCGTACGGTGAGCTGGCGGGTCTCTTCGACCGGATCGCGGTCTCGGACATCGCCTGGGGACGCGGGCGCGAGTGGCGCGGCCGGCTCGCCGCGCTCTGGCCCGGGATCAAGAAGGCCGAGGCGCTCTCCGTGACGGGGCCGCGTGCCGACGCGCTCCTGCTCGCCGGCTGGCTCAATTCGCGTCTGCGCCGCCCGCTCACGCTCACGCATCGGCCCGGGAAGGAGCTCAGCCGCGTCGCCGTCGACGGAGTGGTTGTCGCTGCCCCGCGTGGCGGTCCTCCGAGCGCGAGCGATCTCCTCTCGGACGAGCTCGACCAGTTCAGCCGCGACCCGATCTACGAGGCGGCCGTCAAAGCTGCCTGACGGCTAGGAGAGCTCGGCGACCGCGGCGTCGTGCAGGAGCCCATTCGACGAGATCCGCCCGTCGAAGCGGCCGCCCGCCTCGGCGACGATCACGGCGAGCGAGGCGGTGTCCCAGATCTTCAGGCCAACTGCGTCGACCGCGACCTCCGCCGCGCCCTCGGCGACGAGCATGTGCGCCCAGAAGTCGCCGAAGCCGCGGACGTGCCATGCGGCGAACGTGCGTGCCGCGGGCGGCCGATCGAGCGCGACGAGCACCGTGGCGGCCTCGATCGTGTCGATGGCGGAGACCCGGATCGGCGTTCCGTTCACAAAGGCGCCGGCTTCCCGGACAGCCCACCAGCGCCGGCCGAGCGCGGGGGCGGAGATGACGGCGACGCGGTCGTCGAATGAGATCAAGGTCGCCCAGATGGGGATCCCGCGGGTGTAGTTCCGCGTCCCGTCGATCGGGTCGAGGATCCAACGCGGCCCTTCTCCCTCGTCGGCGCCGAGCTCCTCGCCGAGCACGAGCTCGCCCGGACGCTCGGCTGCGATCCGTTCCCGGAGCCGCTCCTCGACCGCGCGATCGGCCTCGGAGACGGGCGTCAGGTCGGGCTTTGTCTCGACGCGGAGATCGGTGGCGCGGAAGCGTGCGAGCGTGATCGCATCTGCGTCGTCTGCGAGGGAGAGCGCAAACTCGAGCTCGGGCGTCATGCCGCGAGCCTAACGAGGAGTCAGCGCTTGACGACGCGGAAGGTCGGTGCAGTGATCTTGAGCGCGGTCGGATCCGACCAGGCCATCTGCGGGCGCTTCGGGAGCAGGGTGTTGAAGCCGCGGACGCGGTAGTACCAGGTGCCCGGGGTCAGCGGGAGGAGCGCTGAGGTCGCGGGCGTCTTCAGGTTCCCGACCGGCTTGAACGGGTTGCCGGTCTTGCTCCACTGCACCTCGTAGTCCTGCGCGCCGAGCGCCGGCCGCCAGGCGACGAGGGGGGTGCCGTAGAACGACGGCTTCGAGCGCACCGCGGAGAAGAGCCGGCCGGTCGGCGACAGGCCGCTCGCGAACGGGCGGGCAGAGCCGGAGGTCAGCACGGGGGGGCTGGTCTTGCCGAAGCGCATCACGCGGCCACCCTGGCAGGCGTCCTGCGGCAGCTCGGTCTCGCGGTACTCCACCGGGTAGACGGGGGCCGCCCCGCCTGGGAGGGCCGGGAGGGGCACGTCCGGAATCTGGGGAATCGCGTGGACGGGGACGACCGTCCAGTAGTAGCCGCCGCTCGGCCAGGCCGTGTCGGGGAGATCGATCTTGGGCGCCTGGGCGGCAGGGACGCCGGTCGAGCCCGAGCCGGAGCTTCCGGTCGAGCCTGCGACGGCGGATCCCGATCCCGAGTACTCGGTGGCGATCGAGGGCGAGCCGTCGAGCATGACCGTGTCGCCCTCGGTGCCGAACTTGAGGATCCTCGTCCGAGCGTTCTGAATCGCCTCCGTGTTCACCGGGAGCTCGAGCGGACCGCTCAGGCGCGGCGCGTACGCGGGGCTGCCGACGATGGCGCTCCGGAAGACGATGTTGACACAGTCCTTGTCGGTCGCGACGTAGACGCGGTAGAGCTCAGCGGCCGCGCCGCTGCCGAAGGCGTCCCAGGCGCCGCCCTGCTCGCCGCCGAAGGCGAAGCCGGGGGTGAGGCCGTGCGCGGCCCCTGTGCCCTTGGTGCTGACGATGTCGGACGCGGTTGCGAGGCCCACCAGCGGGCCGAGCGAGAGCGGTGGCTGCGCGTCCGTGTAGACCGGGCTCCAGGGGCCGTAGGTGGTCGTCGGGAGCCCGCTCGCGACCTCGCCGTAGACGGTGCGCTGCGCGCGAACCCGGAACGAGATCGAGCTCGTCCAGGGCGAGACGCGGTGGAAGGTGTAGAGCTCCCGGGCGTCCGCCACGTTCGTGGTCGTGTGGAAGGTGAAGCGGCCGCCGAACAGCCAGACCTCGTACGAGGTGGCACCCTCGACCGGAGACCAGCGGACGAGGCCGGGATACGGACTGTCGAGGTCGAGTGGGATGCTCGACCAACGGACGTTGAAGCCGAACGGCTGGCTCCAGCGGGTCGGCCCGTCCTTCGTGATCGCGCGCACGTGGGCGTAGAGCGCGGCGGGCGTGCCGGTGATCCAGGGCAGAGCGATGTCGAGGGCGACCGCAGGGGTGCGAAGCGTGTCGTAGACGCTCGCCGCTGTCGGTGCGGCCGTCGGTGCGGCGGGGGCGGCGGGGGTGGAAGGCGTCGTCGGTGTCGGCGTCGTTCCCGTGGCGGGCACCTCGACCTCGTCCTTGACGTTCGTCCAGATGATCGCGCTCCCGTTGAAGCGCTTGCTCGTCGCGAGCTCGAACTCGTACCGGGTCGCGCCCGCGACGGGCTTCCAGGCGAAGGAGGGAGTGCGGGAGAACTCGGCCACGCCGTCCACCTTCTGGATCTGCTCGCCCGGCCGGAGAAGGAACGCGCCGAGACCTGTGGGGGCCTTGGCCGCGACCACGAAGTCGGGCTGGGCGTCGGCGGTCGCGGGGAACGCGAGCACGGCGGCGCAGATGAGGGAGAGGCGGGCGAAACGCATCGTCTCTGTGGTTGTCGGCCGGCGACCGGCGGCGGCCGTCCCTCAGAAGGGGGATAGCAGCGCAGCTTCGAGGAGGCGGCCGGCCGCGAGCACGGTGGCGTCGGCGCCGCGGCGGCCCGCGATCTGCACGGACGCGGGCAAGCCGCCCTCCGCCGGGCCGCACGGCAGGGCCAGCGCCGGCCAGCCGAGCGTCGAGAAAGGGAAGGTGAAGCGAATCAGCGCCTCCCGAACCGCGAGGTCGCCGGTGCCTCCTGCCCCGAGCGGCGGCGCCAGGATCGGCAGAGTCGGGGTGACGACGAGGTCGAACTCCGCCAGCGCTTCCTCCATCTGCTCCTCGTACTCGGCCCGCAGCGCCGACCCGCGCTCGACCTCGGAGTCGCGCACCTCGAAGCAGCGATCGAGCTTGATCCGCACGTCCTCGCCGTAGAGGTCGGCGTTCTCCGCATAGAGCTCGCGGTGGACGTCGGCGACCTCGCGCATGAAGGGCGCGTACGCCGCCTGATCGGGGAACGGCAACGCGACCGGCCGGCTCCCGGGGAAGTGGCTCACCGCCGCCTGGACGCGAGCGGCGATGCCGGGGTCGGCCAGCTCGATCCACGCGACGGCAACCCGGAGGTCCTGCAGCGAGATGAGCTCCAGGCGCTCGAAGCCGGGGGCGAGGAGGCCGAGCATCGCCTCGCAGGCCGCGACGTCTCGGGCCATCGGCCCACCGCAGTCGAAGCTCGCCGCCAGGGGCCAGCAGCCGTCGAGCGAGACGAGCCCGTGGGTCGGCTTGTGCCCGACGACGCCGCAGCACGCGGCCGGGATCCGGATCGAGCCCGCCGAGTCCGTGCCGAGGGCTGCATCGGCGAGCCCTGCCGCGAGAGCGGCCGCCGAGCCGCCGCTCGAGCCTCCGGCGACCCGGCCGGGCGCGGCAGGATTCGGCACCGCGCCGAAGTGCGGGTTCTCGGAGGTCGTGCCGTAGGCGAACTCGTGCAGGTTCGTCTTCCCGGCCACCGCGTAGCCCGCCTCGACGAGGGACATGACGGCCGACGCCGTCCGGGAGGGCACGTGGTCGGCGAAGATCGCCGAGCCGTACGTCGTCGCAAGCCCGGCCGTGTCGAAGAGATCCTTTACGGCCAGCGAGATCCCGGGAAGCGCCTGCTCCGGGCGGGCGAGGTAGATCCCGTCCGTCGCGCTAATCGAGCGCTAAGTAGAGGAGCGCGACGCCGATCGTGCCGGCGAAGAGAACCAGGAAGGCCCCGAAGAGGAGCCAGCCGAGGACGAGGTTCTTGCGCTCCTGCTCCGGGGTCAGATCCATCAGAGGATCACCGGGTTCACGGCCGCCGCGACGAACAGGAGGGCGAGGTAGAGGAGCGAGTAGTGGAAGAGCACGCCGGCGTTGCGCCGGGACGGAACCTGGCGAAGCCGCCACGCGAGCCCCAGGAAGACTCCGCCGAGGAGAGCCGCGGCGACCGAGTAGATCGCGCCGAGGGAGAATCCGACCGCGAGCGTGAAGCCGACCATGACGACGGAGTAGAGCACGATCTGCCGCGTGGTCTCCTCGTCGCCGCGCACGACCGGGAGCATCGGAACCTTCGCGGCCGCGTAGTTCTCCTTGATCAGGAGCGCGAGCGCCCAGAAGTGCGGCGGCGTCCAGAGGAAGACGATGAGGAAGAGCCAGAGCGCAGGAAGCCCGAGGTCGCCGGTCGCCGCGGCGTAGCCGACGAGCGGCGGCACTGCGCCGGCGGCGCCACCGATCACGATGTTCTGCGCGGTCGTCCGCTTCAGCCAGGCGGTGTAGACGAGGACATAGAAGAGGTTGCCGACGAGCGCGAGCGCGGCGGTGACGACGTTGACGGTGCTCGCGAGGAGGACGAACGAGAGCGCCGAGAGGACGAGCCCGAACTCGAGGGCCCGCGCCGGGAGCATCCGCCCGGCCGCCACCGGCCGCTTCTCGGTGCGCTTGCCCATCAGCCGGTCGATGTCGCGATCGAGCAAGTGGTTGAGCGCGCTGGCGCCACCGCAGGCGAGCGCGAGGCCCACCATCGCGCCCGCGAAGAGCCCGAGTGGCGGCACTCCCCCGGCGCCGACGAACATCCCTGCGGCGCCGGTCACGAGCAGGAGCGACATGATCCGCGGCTTCGTCAGCGTCACGTAGTCGCGCCACGGGCCGGTCACGACGGCTTCGCCGCGGAAGCAGAGTGCGCAGACGACGAGCGAAGCAGCGAACGCAAGCGCTGCGAGTGCAACGTGCGCGCCGGGCACCGTCACCGCAGCGGCGGCCCCGAAGAGCGCGAGCGCCGCGACCGAGGCTGGGAGGAGGCGGCGATAGGAGAACCAGGCCGCGAGGGCGACCGCGAGGAGCGGCGGCAGCGCGAGCGCGGAGAGGAGGCTGTGCGTCGTACCCGGCCCCCACGTGCCCGAGACGACCGCGAGGAGCGTCGCCGCCGCGCCCGCGAGGGCGGCCAGGCGAAGCCAGGGTCCGGGGACGGCGTTAGAGCGCACCGCGCTCCTTAAGCCGCCTGCGCAGGTCGTAGAGCGGCCGCGCGCTCGTCACGTAGGGCACCTTCTCGAAGTTCCAGGCCGGCGGCGGCGAGGTCGTGTACCACTCGAGCGTGTCCGCGAGCCAAGGATCGTTGCCTGCGCGCTTCCCCTTCTTCCGCGTCTTCAGGACGTTGACGATGAAGACGAGGATCCCGATCCCCATCACGTAGGAGCCGATCGAGGAGATCAGGTTGTACTCCTGGAGTGCGCCTGTGTCCTCGTAGGTGTAGATCCGGCGCGGCATCCCGAGGAGACCGAGCAGGTGCTGCGGGAAGAAGGTCAGGTTGAAGCCGATGAAGGTGAACCAGAAGCCGAGCTTGCCGAGCCGCTCGTCCAGGAGCCGGCCGAACATCTTCGGCCACCAGTAGAAGAGCGCGGCGAAGATCCCGAGGATCGAGCCGCCGAAGAGGACGTAGTGGAGGTGCGCGACGACGTAGTAGGTGTCGTGCAGCTGCCAGTCGACAGGGAACGCGGCGAGGAAGATCCCCGAGAGCCCGCCGATCGTGAAGACCGAGAGGAACCCGAGCGCGAAGAGCATCGCCGTGTCGAAGTGGAGGTTCCCTCGCCAGAGCGTCGCGAGCCAGTTGAAGATCTTGATCGCGGTCGGGACGGCAATGATCATCGACGAGACCATGAAGAAGCCGTTCAGGACGCTCGGGAGCCCGACCGTGAACATGTGGTGGGCCCAGACGAGGAGCGAGAAGAAGCCGATCGCAACGGTCGAGAATGCGATCGCCTTGTAGCCGAAGATCGGCTTGCGGGCGAACACGGGCAGGACCTCGGAGATGATCCCGAAGACCGGCAGGATCATGATGTAGACCTCCGGATGCCCGAAGAACCAGAAGGCGTGCTGGTAGAGGACCGCACTGCCGCCTTCGCTCGGGATGAAGAAGTGCGTGCCCGCCTGGCGGTCGAGGAGGAGCAGGGTCAGCCCGGCGGAGAGCGTCGGCAGGACGAGGATCAGGAGGCCCGCGTAGATCTCCACCGACCAGACGAAGAGCGGTAGCCGCGTCCAGCTCATCCCCGCCGTGCGCATGTTGTGGATCGTGACCACGAAGTTGATCGCGCCCACGAGCGACGCGACCGTGAGCACGTGCAGCGAGAGGATCCAGAGGTCCTGGCCGTTCCCCGGGGAGTAGACAGAGTTCGGTGGATAGGCCGTCCAGCCCGTCCGCGCTGCGCCGTACTGGGCGAAGAACGAGAGCAGCAGGATGAGCCCGCCGAAGAGGTAGAGCCAGTAGGAGAGTGCGTTCAGGCGCGGGAAGGCCATGTCCCGGGCACCGATCATCAGGGGGATCAGGTAGTTGCCGAAGCCGGCAAGGATCGGGACGACGACGAGGAAGATCATCGTCGTGCCGTGAATCGTGAAGAGCTGGTTGTAGCCCTCCCTGGTGATGAACTCCGTGTTCGCCTGGGCGAGCTGCGTCCGGATCAGGAGCGCCATGATCCCGCCCGCGACGAAGAAGATCCCGGCGGTCACGATGTAGAGAATCCCGATCCGCTTGTGGTCGACGGTCGTCAGCCAGCTCGCGACGCGGCCGCGCTGCCACGCCGGAACGGGTCGCTCAGCCCTGGTCGCCACTGGCGAGCCCCTTCTCGAGGTAGTCGGTGAGGGCGCTCATCTGGCGCTCCTCCCAGTCCTTGCCGATCGGGGGCATCTCGCCGCGGCCGTTCCGGACAATCGTCTCGATCGCGCCCGCGTCCTGGAGGAGTGGGTTGCCCGCGAGCCTCGGTCCGATGTCGCCTGCACCCGCGAGCCCGTGGCATTTCGCGCAGGCACCGGCGTAGGTCTCCTCGCCGAGATCGGAAGTCCCCGCCTTCTGCGCCCGCGCCTCGTCGGCGAGCCAAAAGTCGAACTCCTCGCGCGGCAGCGCCTCGACCTCGGCGGTCATCGCCGTGTGCTGGATCCCGCAGAGCTCGGCGCACTGGCCGCGGTAGACCCCGGCTTCGTCGGCGCGGAACCACGACTCGTTCGTGACTCCGGGGATCGCGTCGAACTTGCCCCCGAGCGCGGGGATCCACCAGGAGTGGATCACCTCGTACGGCGCCGCGGAGATGTTCAGCTTCACGGTCTGGTCGACCGGTGCGCGCAGCGTGTCGACGGCGATGACGCCGTTCGGGTACGTGAAGTTCCAGTAATAGCGGTAGCCCTTCACCCCGACGTCGACGCGGCCACCGGCAGCGTTCGCGCTCGGGACGTCCTGGATGCCCGGGAGCTTGTAGAAGACGAAGCCGCCGATCGCGAAGAGAATGACCACCGGCAGCAGCGTCCATGCGATCTCGAGATTCGTGTTCCCGTGGATCTGGGCCCCGTCCTCGGAGCGCCGGCGCTTGCGGCGGCGGTAGCGGACGATCATCCAGAGCAGCGACACCTGGACGAGCACGAAGATGAAACCGGTGAAAATCGAGATCCAGGCGTAGGCGTCGTTGATCCCCTCCGCGTTCGGCGAGTGAGGCTCGACGGGGGCGAGGCCACCGTTGCCCGCCGCGGCGGAGCCGCAGAGCACGAGCGCGCTCAGAAGCGCGAAGGCAAGAGGTCGACGCACGGCCGCTGTCATTCTATGAAGGTGGCCGAGCCGGTGCGCAGTCGAACCCGCGTCGACCTCCCGCAGTCGGTCGGGCGGCCGTTCGAGGTCTACGTCAACGGCGTCGTGCAGGTCGAGGGGCGCGATTTCCGTGTCCGTGAGCGCAGCCTCGTCTTCGAGCGCGAGCTCCGCCGGGAAGGGCGGCTCGGGTTCTGGCGCTGGCTCTCGCTTCTCGTCGGCGTTGCCGGCACCTACCGGCAGAACGACCTGGTCGACGTGGTCTACGAGGCCGGGGGACGACCGATGGTCGCGAACGGGCTCCCGCTCGTCGCGGACGACTAGGAGCGAGGGTCGAGCTCGTCGGCGAGTAGGGCGGCGTCGCCTTCCTTCGCCACGATGTCGTAGCCGTCGCGGCTCTCGATCACGGCGTCGACCTCGGGCAGCGAGTGGCCGGGTGCGACGAAGAACCACTCCGAGTGATCGCGAACGCCTTCGTACGCGGCGACGGAGAGCGAGAGCTTCAGGTCGCAGTCCCGGTTCGAGCACTCGCAGAAGAACTCGTACTGGTGCCCGTCGTCCCCGTGCAAGGCCGCGATCGCACGGACGCGCTCGTTCACCTCCCGGAAGAGAGCTTCGTTGCGGGCGAGCCGCTCCTCCCGGGCATCCACGCCCTCAAGAGTAGCCCTCAGGGGCGAAACCGCCCAGTCCTTGCCATCATGGGAGCCGGCCCGACGCCTCGGTCGCAACGCGTAGGCCGGCGGCCAGGTCGCGCGTCAGCTCGCCGGGCCCGAGTCGCCAGGCCCAGTTTCCGTGCGCCTCTCCCGGTCGATTCATCCGCGCCTCGTTGCCGAGGCCGAGCACGTCCTGCGCCGGGATCATGGAGAGCGCCGCGCGGGAGGAGAGCGCGGTCTCGATCAGGCCCCAGGGATCGCTCTCGGGGAACCGTCCGAGCATCGTCTCGGTGTCGTGCGTCGAGGTGTAGACGACCTGGCGCTCGCGGTGGTTCGCCAGCCGGTGCGGGTTGTCGTCCGGCCCTTCGAACGCCCAGAGGAGAACGGCCATCCCGGGGAAGCCGAGCTCGTCGCGGAGCGCCTCGACGTCCGGGGTGATCAGGCCGAGGTCCTCGGCGATCATGGGAAGCGGTCCGAGCTCCGCCTCGGCGGCGCGGAACACGGCGGCGCCGGGGCCGGGCATCCACTCACCGCGGCGCGCCTCCTCCGTTCCCTCCGGGATCGCCCAGAAGGCCGCGAACCCACGGAAGTGGTCGATCCGGGTCAGGTCGAAGAGGTCGAACGTCCGCCGGAGCCGCTCGATCCACCAGCGGTATCCGTCCCGGGCGACCGCTTCCCAGTCGTAAACCGGGTTCCCCCAGTGCTGGCCCCCGGGGCCCAGGTCGTCGGGCGGCGCCCCTGCGACGAGGCCTGGAAGGAAGAGCCCGGCGTGGGAGCGATGGTCGACGCTGTCCCAGGCGGGGTACATCGGCACGTCGCCGATCAGGCGAACCTCCCGGGCGCGGGCGTACTCGCGAAGCATCTTCCATTCTCGTTCGAACCGCACCTGATCCGCGAGCTCGCCCCCTGCGGCCTCCCAGGCGGGCACCCAGTACGCGTTTCGCTCGCGGAACGACGCGCATTCCGCCGCCGTGACTCCGGCAGCCGGCCCGGCGAGAAAGCCGTTCCACGCCGCGAACGCGGACACGGACGCATAGGGCGAGCCGACGTCGTCGGGCGGCCCGAGCGGGAGCACTTGCCACCAGCTCTGCCCGGCTGCCTGGAGCCAATCGACGAACGCGTACGCGTCCTCGTCGAGCCGGCCGGACGGGAGGGAGGTCGGGTGCAGCAGGATGCCGCTCGATCGGGAAAGCTGCACTGGCCGATGTTCCATTGGCACTGTTTACCGTTCCTCGTTCGCTGAAAGTCTCGGAACCGTGCCCCCGAAGCAGCCCCCACCCCGGATCCAGATCCAGAACGTCCGCCCCCAAGTCGACGGCGGGCGGTACCCGGTCAAGCGCACGTGGGGCGATCGGGTCGAGGTCACGGCGGACATCTTCAAGGACGGCCACGATCTCCTGCGCGCCGTCGTCAAGTACCGGCCCGCCGGAACCCGCAAGTGGCTCGAGCGGCCACTCGAGCCCCTGGGCAACGATCTGTGGCGGGGCGAATTCGACGTCACCGAGCTCGGTCGCTGGCAGTTCGTCGTCGAGGCATGGGTCGACCGTTATGCGACCTTGCTCGACGAGCTCGACCGAAAGATCGCTGCCGAGCAGGCCGACCTGGCGAGCGAGCTCTCCGAGGGCAAGGCGCTCTTCGGCCCGACCCCGTCCGGGGGTCCCGGAGGGATCGACGACTGGCGGCGTGCGGCGTCCGTGCTCGGCGCCCAGGATCGCTACGGCAAGGCGTGCCTGGCGGCTCCGCTCGAGGTCGACGTCGACCGCGAGCGCGCCCGCTTCGGCTCCTGGTATGAGCTCTTTCCCCGCTCCTGGGGCGGTTTCAAGGGTGTCGAGAAGGCTCTGCCCGAGCTCGCCGAGCTCGGCTTCGACGTCGTCTACCTGCCGCCGGTCCACCCGATCGGAACGACGAACCGGAAGGGCAAGAACAACGCGCTCGTCGCGAAGGAGGGCGACCCCGGCAGCCCCTGGGCGATCGGCGGCCCCGCTGGCGGCCACGACGCGGTCAACCCCGAGCTCGGGAGCGTGAGGGAGTTCGAGCGGATGGTCGCCCGCGGCCGCGAGGTGGGCTGCGAGATCTGCATCGACTTCGCGATCCAGACCTCCCCCGACCACCCGTGGCTAGAGGCGCACCCCGAGTGGTTCAACCGGCGGCCCGATGGGACGCTGAAGTACGCCGAGAACCCACCCAAGAAATACCAGGACATCTACAACGTCAACTTCGACTCGGAGGACGCCGAGGGGCTCTGGCAGGCTCTCCGCGACGTCGTCCAGGTCTGGGTCGACCGGGGTGTCAAGGTCTTCCGCGTCGACAACCCGCACACGAAGCCGGTGCCGTTCTGGGAGTGGCTGATCGCCGACATCCGCTCGCGCGACCCCGAGGTGATCTTCCTCAGCGAGGCGTTCACGCGGCCGGCGATGATGACCACGCTGGCGAAGGTGGGCTTCGCGCAGTCCTACACGTACTTCACGTGGAAGAACACGAAGGCGGAACTCGCCGAGTTCATCGAGCTGCTGCTCGGGTGGGAGCAGTACTACCGGCCGAACCTCTTCGTCAACACCCAGGACATCCTCCACGAGTACCTGCAGGAGGGTGGGCCGGCCGCCTTCCGGGCCCGGCTCGTGCTCGCCGCGACGCTCTCCCCGGCCTACGGGGTCTACTCCGGCTTCGAGCACTTCGAGAACGTGCCGCTCCGCGCGGGGAGCGAGGAGTACATCGACTCGGAGAAGTACGAGGCGAAGCGGCGGAAGCTGGACGGGCCGTTGCTCCCGCTCGTGCGGCGACTGAACGAGATCAGGAGGGCCGAGCCCGCGCTCCAGCGGTTCGAGAACGTGGAGCTTCTCATGACTCACAACGAGCACGTGCTCGCCTACGCAAAGGGACGTGAGATCGTGGTGGTCGTGAACCTCGACCCGACCGCCCCGCGTGAGGACGTCGTCGTCGTGCCGCCCGATGTGGGCTTCGCGCCGGAGTTCCCGGTCACCGACCTCCTAACGGGTGAGGCCTACCGCTGGCGGGTCGGCCGCAACTACGTCGGGCTGGCTCCCGGCGGCAGCCACCTCATGAAGATCGGCGGCTGATGTCGGAGCCCGGCCACTGGTTCGAGGGCAACCCGCTCTGGTTCAAGACCGCGGTCTTCTACGAGATCCACACGCGCGCGTTCTTCGACGGGAACGACGACGGCTCCGGCGACTTCCGCGGCCTCCAGCAGAAGCTCGACTACCTGCAGTGGCTCGGGATCGACTGCATCTGGCTCCTCCCCTTCTATCCCTCCCCGCTCCGCGACGGCGGCTACGACATCGCCGACTTCTACGGGATCAACCCCGACTACGGCACCGTCGAGGACTTCCGCACCTTCACCGAGGCCGCCCACGAGCGCGGGATGCGCGTGATCGTCGATCTCGTGATGAACCACACCTCGTCCGATCACCCCTGGTTTCAGGAGTCGCGCTCCGACCCGACCGGCCCCAAGGGCGACTGGTACGTCTGGTCGGACACGAACGACCGCTATCTCGACGCGCGGATCATCTTCACCGACACCGAGGTCTCGAACTGGTCGTTCGACCCCGTCCGCGGCCAGTACTTCTGGCACCGCTTCTTCGGCCACCAGCCGGATCTCAACTACGAGAACCCCGAGGTGCAGGAGGCGATGCTCGAGGTGCTGCGCTTCTGGCTCGATCTCGGCCTCGACGGCTTTCGCCTCGACGCCGTTCCCTATCTCTTCGAGGAAGAGGGGACGAACTGCGAGAACCTCCCCCAGACGCACGCGTACCTGAAGCGTGTCCGGGCCGAGGTCGACGCCCGCTACGCCGATCGCGTGCTCCTCGCCGAGGCGAATCAGTGGCCCGAGGACGTCGTTGCCTACTTCGGCGACGGCGATGGTGACGAGTGCCACATGGCCTTTCACTTCCCGGTGATGCCGCGCATGTTCATGGCGATCCGGCGTGAGGAGGCGCTGCCGATGATCGACATCCTCGACCAGACGCCCGCGATCCCGAGCTCCGCCCAGTGGGGACTCTTCCTGCGTAACCACGACGAGCTCACCCTCGAGATGGTCACCGACGAGGAGCGCGACTACATGTACTCCGAGTACGCGAAGGATCCGCGGATGAAGATCAACGTCGGGATCCGCCGCCGGCTCGCACCCCTCCTCGACAACGGCCGCGACGAGATCGAGCTGATGCACGCGATGCTCTTCTCCCTCCCGGGCTCGCCGGTTCTCTACTACGGGGACGAGATCGCGATGGGCGACAACGTCTATCTGGGCGACCGCGACGGCGTCCGCACGCCGATGCAGTGGACGGGCGACCGGAACGGCGGCTTTTCGCGCGCCGACTTCGCGCAGCAGTATCTGCCGCCGCTGATGGATCCGGTCTACGGCTTCCAGGCCGTGAACGTGGAGGCGCAGCTGCGAACGCCGACCTCGCTCCTGCGCTGGCTGCGGCGCTTCATCGAGCTCCGCAAGCAGCATCCGGTGTTCGGGCTCGGCGACGTGCACGTCCTCCGGCCCGAGAACCCGAAGATCTTCGCCCACATCCGCTCGTTCTCCGAGGACATCATCCTCTGCGTCCACAACCTCGCCCGGACGGCGCAGGCGGTCGAGCTCGACCTCTCCGCCTTCTCCGGCCGGGTTCCGGTCGAGCTCTTCGGCAACACCAAGTTCCCGAAGATCGGCGACCTGCCCTACCTGCTCACCCTCGGCCCGCGCGGCTTCTTCTGGTTCCAGCTCCAGGATCCCGCCGATGAGTAACGAGCTCCAGGCGAAGATCGAGGCGGGCGATCTCCGCTTCCTCGACGGGCTCGTCCTCCTAGGGACGATCGCCTCACAACGCTGGTTCGGGGGCAAGTCGCGCGACGTCCTCGACGCGCGCGTCCTCGACGCCGCGGTCGCGCCCGGCGGGCCGCCGCTCCTCGCCTTCGGGATCGTCGAGGTGCGCTACGGGCTCCAGAGCCACGACCTCTATCACCTCCCGCTCGGCTTCCGGCCCTCCGACGAGGGCTGGAACGAGTCCGTGATCGCGGAGGTCGACGGCTGGATCGTCTACGACGCGATCGCCGACCCCGCCCTCGTCCGCGAGCTCGTCGGGTTGATGCGCTCGAGCGCCACTCTGCGGCTCGGCGAGGCGGCGATCGTCTGCCGCGGGGCCGACGGGCTCGGCGACCGGGCCGGCGAGCTGAGCTCGATCCGGCCGATGGGGGCGGAGCAGTCGAACAGCTCGGTCGTCCTCGACGAGCGGCTCGCGCTCAAGCTCTACCGCCGGATCGAGGCGGGCGTCAACCCGGAGCTCGAGCTCCTTCGGTTCCTGACGGAGAAGGGCTTCGAGCACATAGCCGCGCTCGAGGGCTACATCGCCTACGAAGGCCGGCCGCTCGAGACCACGCTCGCGATCCTCCAGCGCTTCGTCCCTTCGCGTGGAGACGGCTGGAAGCTCGCCCTCGACACGATCGCATCCGACCCAGAGTGGCTGCCGTCCCACGCTCGCCGGCTGGGTGAGGTGACGGCACTGCTGCACAACGCGCTCGGTTCGGAGGTAGGGAATCCGCAGTTTAGCCCCGAGGAGCCGAGCAGCGAGACGCTGGCGCTCCTCTCCGCCTCGATCGACGAGGAGATCGAGGGCGTGTTCGCCGGGCTGCCCGACCTCGAGGCACTCCTCCCGATCGCCGGCCGCGCCGAGGAGGTTCGCGACCGGCTCCGGATGCTCACGCACATCGGCAGCGTCGGCAAGGTGATCCGCCATCACGGGGACTACCACCTCGGGCAGGCGCTCTGGACGAACGAGGAGGACTGGCTCATCCTCGACTTCGAGGGTGAGCCCGCGCGGAGCGTCCCCCACCGGCGGCGCAAGCGCTCGCCGCTCCGCGACGTGGCCGGGATGCTTCGCTCCTTCGCCTACGCCGCTTCCGCCTCGAAGCTCCAGCGAGGTGTCGACCCGCCCCCGGACTGGGAGGAGAGGTGCCGCTCGGAGTTCCTGGCCGGGTACCTCGCGGCGGTCGACGCAACCCTGCTCCCCGGTGGAGAGCAGGCGATCGAGCGGCTGCTCACCGTCTTCGAGCTCGAGAAGGCCGTCTACGAGCTGCGCTACGAGCTGAACAACAGGCCCGACTGGGTCGGGATCCCCGTCGCCGGGATCCTCCGCATGCTCGAAGCAGAGCTGTGACGCAGCCGTCCAGGTCGAAGCTGGGAGACCTCGACCTCCACCTCGTCGGCGAGGGCCGGCACGAGCACATCTACGAGCAGCTCGGGGCGCATCCGACCCCGGCCGGCGTCGCGTTCGCGGTCTGGGCGCCGAACGCACGCGGCGTCTCGGTCGTCGGCGACTGGAACGGCTGGGAAGGCAGCGCCGACCCGCTGGAGCCCATCGGCTCGTCCGGGATCTGGCAGGGCTCCGTCGCGGCTGCGGCCGAGGGCTCGACCTACAAGTTCGAGGTTCGGGGCGCCGACGGGGTCACGCGCCTGAAGGCCGATCCGTTCGCCTTCGCCGCCGAGGTGCCACCGAAGAGCGCCTCGGTCGTCTACGCGTCGAGCTACGAGTGGCGCGACGGCGACTGGCTGGCCGCTCGAGCGGCGGCCGACCCGCTCAACGAGCCGATGTCGATCTACGAGGTGCACGCCGGCTCCTGGCGGCTCGGTCTTCGCTGGGAGGACTTGGCGGAGCAGCTCGTCGCGTACGCGGCCGAGCTGGAGTTCACCCATGTCGAGCTGCTGCCCGTGATGCACCACCCGTTCTCGGGCTCGTGGGGCTATCAGGTGACCGGATTCTACGCGCCCGAGTCGACGCTCGGCTCGCCCGACGAGTTCCGCGCGTTCGTGGACGCCATGCACGGCGCCGGGATCGGGGTGATCCTCGATTGGGTTCCCGCCCACTTTCCCCGAGACGCGTTCGCGCTCTCGATGTTCGACGGGACGGCTCTCTACGAGCACGCCGACCCACGCCGCGGCGCGCACCCCGACTGGGGGACGCTCGTCTTCAACCTCGGCCGCAACGAGGTGCGGAACTTCCTGCTCGCGAACGCGCTCTACTGGGTGCGTGAGTTCCACGCCGACGGACTGCGCGTCGACGCCGTCGCCTCGATGCTCTACCTCGACTACTCCCGCAAGGCGGGCGAGTGGGTCCCGAACGAGTTCGGCGGAAGGGAAGACCTCGAGGCGGTCTCGTTCCTGAAGGAGCTGAACGAGGTGCTGCACGACCGGGAGCCGGGCGTCGTCTCGATCGCGGAGGAGTCGACGGCTTGGCCGGGTGTCTCGCGCCCGACCTACCTCGGTGGGCTCGGCTTCGGCTTCAAGTGGAACATGGGGTGGATGCACGACACGCTCGAGTACTTCTCCAAGGACGCGATCCACCGGCGCTTCCACCACCACGAGCTCACCTTCTCGATGGTCTACGCGTGGAACGAGAACTTCGTCCTCCCGATCTCGCACGACGAGGTCGTCCACGGCAAGGGATCGCTGCTCGAGAAGATGCCCGGCGACCGCTGGCAGCAGCTCGCGAACCTGCGCGCGCTCTACGGCTACATGTGGGCGCACCCGGGCAAGCAGCTCCTCTTCATGGGCTGCGAGCTCGCGCAGGAGCGGGAGTGGAGCGAGCCCGCGAAGTCGCTCGACTGGCACCTCCTCGCCGACCCTGATCACGCGGGCGTCCAGACGTTCGTGCGCGACCTCAACCGCGCGTACAAGGCCGAGGCCGCGCTCTGGGCGGCGGACTTCTCGGCCGAGGGCTTCCGCTGGCTGGAACCGAACGCGGCCGGCGAAAACGTGCTCGCGTTCGCCCGCACCGACTGCGAGGGCCGCTGGCTCGCCTGCGTCTGCAACCTCTCGCCCGTCGTCCGCGAGGACTGGCGCCTCGGACTTCCGACCGCGGGGCGCTGGCGCGAGATCCTGAACAGCGACTCGCGCTTCTACGGCGGCTCGGACGTCGGCAACGGCTGGGGGATCGAGACGGAGAAGGTCGCGTGCCACGAGCCCCAGTCGGCGCTCGTCTCGCTGCCGCCGCTCGCGACGATCTGGCTCGTGCCCGAATAGCCCAGGCTCGTCGCTAGGGTTGGCTGATGAGCTCGCCCGACAACTCGATCGTCGTCGAAGGGCTCGTCCGCGAGTTCAAGAAGGGCCCCCGCGCGGTGGACGGGATCGACCTCCGCGTCGAGCCGGGCGAGATCTACGGCTTCCTCGGCCCGAACGGCGCCGGCAAGTCGACCACGGTTCTGATGCTGACGACGCTGCTCCCGCCGACCTCCGGGACCGCGCGGGTCGGCGGACACGACGTCGTTCGGGAAGGGCCGAAGGTGAGGGCGTCGATCGGCGCCGCGCTCCAGGAGGCGGCTCTCGACCCGATGCTGACCGGTCGCGATCACCTCCGGCTCCAGTCCACGCTCCAGGGGATCGACCGGACCGAGCGGAAGCAGCGGGCGATCGAGCTGCTCGAGCGGGTCGGGCTGACCGAGGCCGCAGACCGCAAGGTCGGCGGCTACTCCGGCGGGATGAAGCGGCGACTCGACCTCGCGCTCGCGCTCGTCCACCGGCCCCGGATCCTCTTCCTCGACGAGCCCACCACCGGGCTCGATCCCCAGAGCCGGACCGCGCTCTGGGACGAGGTCGGACGGCTCGCCCGCGAGGAGGGTGTCACCGTCTTCCTGACCACGCAGTACCTCGAGGAAGCGGACGTGCTCGCCGACCGGGTCGGGATCATCGACCACGGCCGGATCGTCGCCGAGGGCACGCCGAGCTCGCTCAAGGCCGAGATCGGACTGCCGAGCGTGCACGCCACCCCGGCCGACGACAGCGATCGCGATCGGCTCGCGGAGGTTCTCGCGCCGTACGGCGAGTCGCTCGGGGACGGCTCGCGCGACGTCGTCGTCCGCCTGCGCGAAGGGCTCGCCGGGCTCCCGGCCGTCGTCCGGGCAGTCGACGACGCAGGGCTCACACTCGCGACGCTCGAGATCCAGGCTCCCTCGCTCGACGACGTCTTCCTCGCGAAGACCGGCCGTTCGCTCGAGGGCTCGTCGGGTGCCGACGCCGACGCCGCGGAACCCACGGCTTGAACAACGCTGTCCTCGCCCAGGTCGGCGCCCTCGCCCGCCGCTCGATCGTGCGCACGCTCCGCCAGCCGGCGGCGATCGTCTTCCCCCTGATCTTCCCGATGCTGCTCCTGCTCGTGAACTCGGGCGGGCTCGACGCGTCCACGCAGCTGCCGGGCTTCCCGACCGATTCGTTCCTCGCCTTTGCCCTCGCCGTCCCCTTCATTCAGGGTGCGCTCTTCTCGACGATGAACGCGGGTACCGATCTTGCGAAGGACATCCAGACGGGCTTCCTGAACCGGCTCTCGCTGACCTCGATGCGCGGGGTGGCGCTGATCGCAGGTCAGCTCGCCGGGGTCGCGGTGATGGGCGTCGTCCAGGCGGCGTTCTACATCGCGGTCGGCCTGATCGTGGGCGTCGACTTCGCCGCAGGCGCACTCGGGATCCTGGTGCTCTTCGGCTTCGCGGCCGTGATCTCGATCAGCTTCGGGGCGATCGGCACCTTCCTCGCCCTCCGCACCGGTTCCGGCGAGGCGATCCAGGGGCTCTTCCCGCTTCTCTTCGTCTTCCTCTTCCTCTCCTCGATGAACACCCCGCGGGACCTGATCGGGGTCGACTGGTTCCGGTTCGTCGCGACCGCGAACCCGGTCTCGTACCTGATCGAGTGCGTGCGCAGCCTGATCATCACGGGCTGGAACGGGGAGGCGCTCGCGCTCGGCTTCGCGATCGCGGTCGCGATCGGGGTCGTCGCGACCGTCCTCTCCACCTTCTCGCTCAAGGAGCGGCTGGCCCGAACATGAGGTGCCTGCCGTGAGGATCTGGCCGGTGGCTTCCGGAGTGGCGTGGCGGACGCTGAAGAACGTCTTCACGAACCCGTCCCTCTTTTTCCCCTCGCTCATCTTCCCGCTCTTCTTCTTCACGGCGTTCGCGGGCGGGCTCTCCCAGGTCGCGAACGTCCCCGGGTTCGACTTCGAGCCCGGCTACACGGCCTTCCAGTTCTGCTTCGTGCTCGTCCAGTCCGCGGCATTCGGCGGCGTCTTCACGGGCTTCGGGATCGCGCGCGACTTCGAGAACGGCTTCGCCCGCAGGCTCCTGCTCGCAGCGCCGAACAGGACGGGGATCATCCTCGGCTACCTGATCGCCTCGATCGCCCGCTGGGCCGTGACCGCCGCCGTGCTCACGGTCGTCGCCCTGATCGCCGGGATGAACGTCTTCGGCGGCGCGGTCGACGTCTTCGGGATGTTGGCGCTCGCGTTCCTGATCAACGTGGCCGGCCTTCTCTGGGCGTGCGGAATCGCGATGCGCTTCCGCTCGATCCAGGCCGGCCCGGTGATGCAGATGCCGGTCTTCTTGACGCTCTTCTTCGCGCCGGTCTACGTGCCGCTCGGGCTCCTCAACGGATGGATCGAAGCCGTCGCCCGGCTGAACCCGCTCACCTACGTGCTCGAGGCGGTCCGGAGCATGCTCGCGGGCGACGAGATCCACGTCCTCCTCGCCTTCGGGCTCGCTTTCGCCCTGATCGGCGCCTTCACGCTGTGGGCAGTGCGGGGCTTGCGGTCGGCGGAGGCCGCCGGCTAGTACCGTCTCGGCCGTGTCTTCGACGGATCGACAGGTGCGCCCGCTCGGTGCTTCCCCGGGCCGGGACGGAACAGTCGGTTTCGGGGTCTGGGCTCGGAACGCGAGCAGCGTTGCAGTCGAAGTCCAGGGCGCAGCCCATGAGCTCGTGGAAGCGGGCGACGGCTTCTGGGTCGGCGAGGTCGAAGCGGGGGCCGGCGACGACTACCGCTTCGTGCTCGACGGCAGCGATGCCTGGCCCGACCCGTGTTCTCGCTCGCAGCCCGAGGGCGTCCGCGGGCCTTCGCGGATCGTCGACGCGTCTGCGTTCGAGATCGCTGCCGGCCCTCGACTCGAGCTCGACGAGCTCGTCGTCTACGAGCTCCACGTCGGCACCTTCTCCGCGAGCGGCACCTTCGAGGGGGTGATCTCGCGCCTCGCCGGCCTGGGCGAGCTGGGCGTGACGGCGATCGAGCTGATGCCCGTCGCGACCTTCCCGGGAGTCCGCGGCTGGGGGTACGACGGCCTCTACACCTCGGCTCCCCACCCGGCCTACGGCGGGCCCGACGGGCTCGCGACGCTCGTCGACGCCGCCCACCGCGAAGGCCTCGGTGTACTCCTCGACGTCGTCTACAACCATGTCGGGCCCGGCAACGAGGCGCTTCGAGCCTTCGGTCCCTACTTCACCGACCGCTTCGGCGAGACGCCCTGGGGCGAGGCGCTCGACTACGGCGAACGCGCCGTCCGCGAGTGGGCGATCCAGAACGCCGAGCACTGGATCCGCGACTATCGGATCGACGGGCTCCGCCTCGACGCGGTTCATGCAGTGCAGGACGACTCGCCGGAGCACGTCCTCGCCGAGCTGGCCGTGCGGGTGCGCGAGGCGAATCCGGGCGCCCTCGTGATCAGCGAGATAGGTCCCGACGACTTCCGGCCCCTGCGCGACTGGGGCCACGATGCGATGTGGCTGGACATCCTCCACCACGCGCTTCACGTCGCTCTGACCGGCGAGCGCGAGGGCTACTACGCAGACTTCGACGGATCGATGGCGGCGATCGAGCGCGAGCTCGTCCGCCCCGAGGGAGCGCAGCTCGTCACCTGCGCGCAGAACCACGACCAGGTCGGCAATCGCGCGATCGGCGACCGCCTCTCACCGCCGAAGCTCCGCGTCGCGCAGGCGGTCGTCCTCTTCTCGCCGTTCACGCCGCTCCTCTTCCAGGGCGAGGAGTACGGCGAGCAGGCACCGTTCCTCTACTTCACCGACCACATCGATCCGTTCATCGCCGCTGCGACTCGCGAGGGTCGGAAACGTGAGTTCTCGGGCTTCGCCGGGTTCACCGCCGCCGACGTGCCCGACACGCAGGCGTGCGAGACCTTCACGCGCTCGAAGCTCTCGCCGGGCCCGGCGGACCCGCTCGTCGCCGAGTTGCTGCGCCTGCGCCGCGAACTCCTTCGCGAGCTCGCGGTCGAGAGCGATGAGGCGGCGCGCACGTTGACCCTGCGCCGTGGCGAGCGCACCCTCGTCGCCGACTTCGCGAACGAGACAGTCGAGCTGCGGTGAAGGTCTGGCCCGGCAAGCCATTCCCGCTCGGTCCGCTCTGGGATGGCGAAGGCACGAACTTCTCGCTCTTCTCCGAGAACGCACAGCGGGTCGAGCTCTGCCTGTTCGACGCCGAGGATCGCGAGACGCGCTACGAGCTGAACGAACGCACCGCCTTCAACTGGCACGGCTACGTCCCGGGGGTCGGTCCCGGCCAGCGCTACGGCTATCGGGTCCACGGCCGTTGGGCACCCCCCGAAGGCCACCGGTTCAACCCGCACAAGCTCCTGATCGACCCGTACGCGAAGGCAATCGAGGGGCCGGTGCTCTGGGAGCGCGCGAACACCCTCCCGTACGTCCCCGACGACGGGGGCTTCGAACTCGAGCGGGACGACGAGGACGACGCGGCCGCGATTCCGAAGGGGATCGTCGTCGACGAGTCGTTCGACTGGGAGGGCGACCGCCACCTGGAGACTCCCTGGCACGAGACGGTGATCTACGAGGTGCACGTGAAGGGCTTCACGAAGCAGATGGAGGGCGTGCGCGAGGAGCTCCGGGGCCACTACGCGGGGCTCGCGTCGGCGCCGGCGATCGCCTACCTGAAGGAGCTCGGCGTGACCGCGGTCGAGCTCCTCCCGATCCACCACATCGCCGACGAGCAGGCTCTAGCGGGAAAGGGGCTCTCGAACTACTGGGGCTACAGCTCGATCGGCTACCTGGCGCCGCACGCCGGTTACGCGGCCACCGGCACGACCGGCGATCAGGTGCGCGAGTTCAAGGGGATGGTCAAGGCGCTGCACCGCGCCGGGATCGAGGTGATCCTCGACGTCGTCTACAACCACACCGCCGAGGGGAACCACCTCGGCCCGATGCTCTCCTTCAAGGGGATCGACAACTTCTCGTACTACCGGACCGTGGCGGAGGATCCGCGCTTCTACATGGACTACACCGGCACGGGCAACTCGCTCAACCCGGTGCATCCCTCGGTCTTGCGGCTGATCATGGACTCGCTCCGCTACTTCGTGATCGAGTGCCACGTCGACGGCTTCCGCTTCGACCTCGCCTCCGCGCTCGCGCGCGAGCTCCACGAGGTCGATCGGCTCTCGGCCTTCTTCGACATCATCCACCAGGATCCGATCCTCTCCCAGGTGAAGCTGATCGCAGAGCCGTGGGACGTCGGCGAGGGCGGCTACCAGGTCGGCAACTTCCCGGTGCTCTGGACGGAGTGGAACGGGATCTACCGGGACACCATGCGCGACTTCTGGCGCGGGGAGGAGGCGGTCGCGGAGTTCGCCTCACGGTTCACAGGCTCGAGCGATCTCTACCAGCACGACGGCCGAAAGCCGTTCGCCTCGATCAACTTCATCACGGCGCACGACGGATTCACGCTCCGAGACCTCGTCACCTACAACGAGAAGCGGAACGAGGCGAACCTGGAGGGAAATCAGGACGGCGAGAGCCACAACCGGAGCTGGAACCACGGCGTCGAGGGGGAGACGGACGATCCGGCAATCGTCGAGCTCCGCGAGCGGCAGCAGCGGAACTTCCTGGCCACGCTCGTGCTCTCCCAGGGGGTGCCGATGCTGCTCGGCGGGGACGAGTTCGCGCGCACGCAGGGCGGGAACAACAACGGCTACTGCCAGGACAACGAGATCTCGTGGTTCGACTGGAACCTGGACGAGCGGGCGAAACGGCAGCTCATGTTCACGAAGCGGCTGCTCGACTTCCGCTCCCGCCATCCGGTCTTCCGCCGCGCCGACTTTCTCCGCGGTGAGGAGACGCTCGGCTCGGGCTCGCCCGACGTCTGGTGGTTCCGGCCCGACGGGCGCAAGATGACGCAGCGCAACTGGCAGGCGGGCGACACGCACACGCTCGGCGTCTTCCTGAACGGGGCCGAGATCCCGACCGTTAGCCAGCAGGGCGCGCCCGTGATCGACGACACCTTCCTGATCCTCTTCAACGCCTTTCACGAGCCCGTCGTCTTCACGCTCCCGGCGGTGTCCTTCGGCCGCCGCTGGGCCTTCGAGCTCTCGACGGCCGAGCCCGAGCTCGAGCCCGGCGCCGGGGTCCACCCGGCCCGGGGCGTCGTTCCGGTCGAGAACCGCTCGCTCGTCGTCCTCCGCCGGATCGCCTGAGTGGCGGCCGCGTTCCGCTGCACCTATCGGCTCCAGCTCGGGCCGGGGTTGCGCTTCGCGGACGCGCGCGGGCTCGTGCCCTACCTGCGCGACCTCGGGGTCTCACACCTCTACCTCTCGCCCTCGCTGCAGGCGCGCTCGGGCTCGACCCATGGCTACGACGTCGTCGACCCCACCCGGATCTCGGACGAGCTCGGCGGCGAGGACGAGTTCCGCTCGCTCTGCGAGGCGGCGCACGAGGCCGGCCTGGGAATCGTCCTCGACATCGTCCCGAATCACATGGCGACGAGCGAGAAGGAGAACCCGTTCTGGCGCGACCCGCTCTGGCGCGCGAAGTTCTTCGACCTCGACTGGCGCACGGGCATGCACCGGCGCTTCTTCGACGTCGGCGAGCTCGCAGGCGTGCGGGTCGAGGATCCCGAGGTCTGGGAGGCGACGCACGCGAAGGTCATCGAGCTCGCCCGGGAAGGGTTGATCGACGGGGTCCGGATCGATCACCCCGACGGCCTCGCGAACCCGCGCCGCTATCTCGAGCGGCTGCGCGAGGCGGGGGTCGAGCACGTCTGGATCGAAAAGATCCTCGAGCCCGGCGAGGAGCTTCGCGACTGGCCGGTCGAGGGCACGGTCGGCTACGAGTTCCTGAACGACGTGACGGCGCTCTTCGTCGATCCGGCCGGCGAGGAGCCGCTGACCCGGTTCTACGCGTCGTTCACCCGCGACAGCCGTCCGTTCGCCGAGCACGCCGACGAGTAAGCCTCGAGCAGCGCCGACCACGGCGCTGCGGCTGACATCACAGATAGGGTCCCCGACCATGGACATGCTGAAGGGCGACGAGATCGCCGAGGCCAAGCTGACCGACTGGCGCAAGCTGGCCCAGGGACTGCATGCCCGCTACCTGGTCGACGACTTCGGCACCGGCGCACGGTTCGTCGC